>CAFBNL010000001.1_pt1 | contig 51130 bp, 50 predicted proteins | sample 7269241 | NCBI WGS metagenome assembly CAFBNL01 (sample SAMEA6814093, study PRJEB35770) | uncultured Actinomycetes bacterium | biome: Freshwater; feature: Freshwater reservoir; material: water | place: Czech Republic | collected 2017-05-23 | depth 30m m
GGTGGTAGTGTCACCACGTGGTTCGAGTATCGATTGTCGGAGTAAGAGTTGAGGTCCCCTCAAACCAGCCCATCATGCTTCTCCGTGAAGGGGCTGAGCCGAGGCGGTATGTGCCTATTTTTATAGGATCTCCGGAGGCGACAGCCATTGTTTATTCGCTTCAAGGCATGGAGACTCCGCGGCCAATGACGCATGACCTTGTCACTATGCTGCTCGCAGAACTCGGCGCCACCATCTCCTCGATTGAGATTACTGAGTTACACGAAGGAACGTTCTTCGCAGAGGTTGAGTTCGCTGCCGGCGATAGAACTTTCCGAGTCTCAGCCCGGCCCTCCGATGCCATTGCATTAGCGGTGCGTCAGGAAGAGCAACCCCCAATATTCATCGCAGATGATGTATTCGAGGAGGCAAGCTTGGTCTTTGATGAGGAGCAGGAGGAGGAGCAGATTGAGGAGTTTCGAGACTTCCTTGATCAAGTAAAACCCGAAGACTTTGTCTGAAATTACAGGGATTGGCGATTCAGAACTCAGTATCTACCTAGTTTCTTGCCCCTAACCTTGACCCCTCGAGAGCTAATCAGTTACGGTTTACAGGCTCGTAACTACGAGAGTGTGATCCGGACCCATTCGATAACTATTCGACGCCCAGTCGATACATGGCCGGAATCCTTTTAAACATTCCACGGGGAGTTCTACTCAATGTCAACACCAAGTGATCCGTCATCCGATGCATCGGTAACTGCTTCAATTGTTGAGCAGGGAGTTCTCGGCGAGACTCAATGGGAAGAGATCGGATATCGCGGGCCGCAGGTCTGTGCAATTGTCGGCATCACTTACAGGCAATTGGATTACTGGGCTCGTACCGAATTGCTCCGACCCTCACTCTGCGATGCGCAGGGGAGTGGATCTAAACGAAGGTATTCGTATCTTGACCTCGTCGCTCTGAAGGTGATCAAGAATCTTCTTGATGCTGGGGTTTCACTCAAGACCGCGCGCAAAGCAATTGATTATCTGCGCGAGCACCTCGGTGAAGACCTCGCCACGGCAAGCCTTGTCATTGATGAGAATAAGAGTGTGCTCGCTCGCAATGGTGAGGACATATTCGATCTAGTTCGCCACGGCCAAGGTGTGCTCAATATTGTTCCCCTTGGTTCGGTTGTGCGCCAGATTGATGCTGGAATCACGGAGCTGCATCCAAGCGATCTCGTCGCTTCGCTTGAGGAGAGAGACGCAGCACAGATCGATCCCCAGGTTGGGCTCGGTTCCTAGGCGCTTGAGAGAGTCTCCGGGGGTGCAAGATCCCCCCGGTCCTCTCAAGAATTTGGTAATTTTAGAGCCAAATTGTGCTCTGGAACTACTCCGGAACTAGTCCGCAGATATTGGCTATTTCGTTGATTCGTTAGGGGTAGCAGTTCTGCGCTATTCCTTACACTGCAGATGCGTTCTCGTCTGCTGTTCCCATCAATCAAAGCCATAGGAAGACGCGGATGACGGAGATTCTTCGAACTAGTCCACTCGATGCAGTGCATCGCGCTCTCGGGGCGCGATTGGCTGAGTTTGGTGGGTGGGAGATGCCTATTCAGTACTCCGGAGTTATTGAGGAGCACCGCGCTTGCCGTGAGTCGGCAGTAGTTTTTGACGTTTCACATCTAGGCTCCGTGCGTGTAAGCGGGCCCGGCGCATTCGCTGCGTTGCAGTGGGCATTTACCAACGACTTAAATCGCATTGAACCTGGACGCGCTCAATACACGCACCTCCTCGACGAACGTGACGCCCATGTTGTGGACGACATAATCGTTTGGTGGCTGGAGCCAGAGGCCTTTACCGTTATGCCGAATGCCTCCAACACGGAGCCTCTTGTTGCAGCAATTAAGGCGGCGGTGACGACAGTCGCAGCAGGTGATGCCGAGGTTCTCGATGTGACAGATTCTCGTGTCGTACTCGCGGTACAGGGGCCCGAGGCACGTGCTCGATTATCGACCTTTTGGCCGGAGGCCGCCTCGGTTGGTCATTTCCATGTCGTTCCCGTTACCTGGTTAGGCGAGTCTGGGTGGGCCTCAGGTACTGGTTACACAGGAGAGGATGGCGTCGAGATTGAGGTCCCGGCATCAGTCGCTAATGAACTCTGGGATGCGATTGTTGCCTCAGGGGTAACCCCTGCCGGGCTAGGTGCGCGAGACACTCTGCGCCTTGAGGCAGGGCTCCCATTGCATGGGCACGAACTAGGGGAGGGGATTACCTCTCTTCAGGCAGGGCTTGCTTGGGTAGTGCGCTTCGATAAGCCGGGCGGCTTTAGGGGCGCCGGAGCGCTGCGCGTAGAGCAAGAGCAAGGCCCGAGTCGCGTGCTCCGAGGAATTTCAGTTGAGGGGCGCCAACCTCCACGGGGCGGCAACACTGTCTTCTTTGGTGGAGATGATGTGGGCGAAGTCTCTAGTGGGAACTTCTCTCCGATTCTTGGGCACAGCATTGCTCTCGCCTTTCTTAAACCAAGTGTTGAGCTCGGCGCAGAGGTAACTATCGAGGTACGCGGGCGTGAATTAAGAGGAACAGTTGTTAGGCCGCCGTTTGTGAGGCGTTCATGAAACCAGCGCCCATGAAACCAGCGCCCAAGAAATCTCCTGTAAAAATGAGAGTGCCATCCAATCTTGGAATTGAAGGGGCAAGCCGGTGACGAAGACAGATCGACCTTCGTACGATGAATTGGCGAACCACGGAGCGTTCATAGAGCGCCACATAGGACCATCATCTGCAGATCAACTCAAAATGCTCAAGGTCCTTGGCTACTCCTCCCTCGATGAGCTCACCTCCGCTGCTATTCCCAGCACAATTGAGCGGCTCGGAGCTTTGAGTATTGGGTCGCCACGATCTGAGGTAGAGGTAATCGCAGAGTTGCGCGAGATTGCTGCCCAGAATCAATCGCTTATCTCTCTTATCGGCCTTGGCTATTACGGCACTGTCACGCCACCCGTAGTGCTTCGGAATGTTCTTGAGAATCCGGCCTGGTATACCGCCTATACGCCTTACCAGCCGGAGATTTCGCAGGGGCGCTTAGAGGCAGTACTCAATTTTCAGACGATGATCGCTGACCTAACAGCCATGGATATCGCTAATGCCTCGATGCTTGACGAAGGCACCGCAGCGGCGGAGGCGATGGCGCTCTGCTATCGCTTGAATCCAAAAGCCGGAGAGGTTTTCTTTATTGACGAAGATTGCTTCCCGCAGACAATTGCTGTAGTCGCTACCCGTGCCGAGCCGCTTGGCATCGCACTAGTAGTAGGTGACCCTGAGACTGATATCCCAAGTGAGGGCGTCTTTGGGGTACTGCTTCAGTACCCTGGAGCGAGCGGTCGCCTGCGTGACGACGGCGAACTGATAGAGCGCATACACGCGCAGGGAGCAAGCGTTGCCGTCGCTGCAGATTTACTCGCTCTCTCCCTTATTCGCCCGCCAGGCGAGATCGGCGCCGATGTCGTCGTCGGTTCGTCGCAGAGATTTGGAGTCCCACTTGGTTTCGGGGGCCCACACGCGGGTTTCATGGCCGTCAGGGACTCATCTAAGCGCTCCTTACCAGGAAGACTTGTCGGGGTATCGGTTGACTCTGCAGGGCGACCAGCCTTACGACTTGCCTTGCAGACAAGGGAGCAGCACATTCGTCGCGAGAAGGCAACGAGCAACATCTGCACAGCGCAGGTTTTGCTAGCAGTAATCGCAGGGCTTTACGGCGTGTGGCATGGTCCAGATGGACTTAAACGCATCGCAGAACGGATACACCGCCAGACCTCCGCAGTAGCTGAGGCACTTCGTAGCGCTGGATTGGTTGTCCTCGAGGATGCATTCTTCGACACGCTCTCGATCCGAGTCCCAGGGCGCGCTACTGAAGTGATCGCTAATGCTGTAGAGAGCGGGATCAATCTCCGACTAGTTGATGACGACACGATTGGGTTATCGCTTGACGAGCAGACAACCCAAGATGTTCTGCAGCGCGTGCTAATAGCGTTCGGTGTAAATCTCGATATCGCTCCTCTTCTTGAGTCAGCCTCAGATTCAATTCCTACGGCATTGATTAGAACCTCTGAGTTCATGACTCACCCCGTCTTCTCTAAGTACAGGTCAGAGACGTTGCTTCTTCGTTATCTGCGCAGGCTCGCTGATCGAGATCTTGCCCTCGACCGTACAATGATTCCGCTTGGATCATGCACGATGAAGCTCAACTCTACGACTGAGATGATCCCCGTGACATGGCCAGAGTTTGGGGCAATGCATCCTTTCGCGCCGATTGATCAGAGCATCGGATACCGGCGGCTCTTCAAAGAACTTGAGGCCGCACTAGTTGAGATCACTGGCTATGACGCTGTATCGCTGCAGCCCAATGCTGGATCGCAGGGCGAGTTTGCAGGGCTATTAGCGATCAGGGCTTACCACCGCTCTCGCGGAGATTTCGAGAGAACTGTCTGTCTCATACCTGCCTCTGCGCATGGAACGAATGCCGCCAGCGCGGCAATGGTTGGGATGAAGGTGATAGTTATTGCGTGCAACGACTCAGGCGACATCGACCTAGAGGACCTTAAACGCCGCATTGATGAGAATGTTGGGCGACTCGGAGCGTTGATGGTCACGTACCCCTCAACACACGGAGTCTTTGATACTGAGATCACAGATGTATGTGCGATGGTTCACGAGGCAGGCGGCCAGGTATATCTCGATGGCGCAAATTTGAATGCGCTAGTTGGGCTAGCGGCTCCGGGGCATTTTGGTGCTGACGTGTCGCACTTAAATCTGCACAAGACATTCTGCATTCCCCACGGAGGGGGAGGGCCAGGTGTCGGCCCCGTTGGGGTTCGCTCCCACCTTGCAGAGTTCCTGCCCTCGCACCCACTTGTACCTGAGTGTGGCCCCGCTGGTGGTGGGGTAGGGGCGATCTCTGCAGCCCCGTGGGGTTCTGCGTCGCTGCTCCCAATCTCGTGGGCGTATGTAGCGATGATGGGGGGAGAGGGTCTTCGTCGGGCGACTCAAGTTGCGATCCTGAATGCAAACTACATAGCGCATCAACTTGAAGAGCATTTCCCAGTTCTATATCGAGGTGAGTCTGGGCTAGTGGCCCATGAGTGCATCATTGATATTCGCCCAATTACAGATGCGACTGGTGTGAGTGTTGATGATGTAGCGAAGCGATTGGTTGACTACGGATTTCACTCACCAACAATGAGTTTCCCTGTATCCGGAACGCTAATGATCGAGCCAACAGAGTCGGAAGATCTTGGAGAGGTCGATCGTTTTATCGACGCGATGATTGCAATTCGCTCCGAGATTACCGATGTTCAGGAGGGGCGGGTATCTCTTGATGAGAGCGCGCTCCACAACGCACCGCACACGGCTGCCGATCTTCTAACAGGCGAATGGGATCGGCCGTATACGCGCGAGCATGCGGCATACCCATCGGATGCAACCCGTAGAAATAAATACTGGCCGCCGGTGAGCCGAATAGATGGCGTTTACGGCGATCGGAACGTATTTTGCTCGTGTCCACCGCTATCTGATTATGAGGACAGCTAGGTCGTCCCTCAGGCTCGTCAAAGGCGTCTATTTGGTGCGAGGGCGTTCTTCAGGGCTGCGATTCCTCTCAGCGGATTGATTCTGGGCTAATTTCACGCCATGGCTGACACAAAACCAACAATCACAATTCCAGATACCGCTCCTCCAGCAGAACTTGTATTAGAGGATCTAGAGATTGGAACCGGCGACGAAGCAGTCTCCGGTACCTTCGTTAGCGTTCACTATGTAGGGGTCTCCTGGAGCACAGGGAAGCAGTTCGACGCCTCCTGGGACAGGAATGACTTCTTTGGATTCCACCTCGGTCGAGGTGAAGTCATCGCAGGCTGGGACCAAGGGGTTGCCGGCATGAAGGTTGGCGGACGACGCAGCATCACGATCCCGCCGCACCTTGGATATGGATCAGCCGGTGCCGGGGGGGTCATTAAAGGCGGAGAGACTCTCGTATTCGTCGTTGACCTCATAGGCGTGGGGTAGCAAGCCCTCTCCACAGAGTTACATAACGAAGATTATGGGCGTTTGCCGTCTTGGTGGATCCCCGAGATATACGGGTTTATGGCCTGCACTTTGGCTCCTCCCGGGCTCCTTTATGGCGCCTTAAAGAGTTCTGTGCATGGTGAGCATGCGTGCTGTGAAGCCTTGCTCCTCAAAGAAGTTCTTTGTTTGGCGGTGCCCAGGAAGAGCCCTTGCGTCGATGCCGATACAGCCTCTCTCGACGCAGAATTCAGTAAGCGAACCCAGAATCAGCTCTCCAAGGCCGACCGCCCTGGCCTCAGGCTCGACCCAAATTTCAGTGATGTCTCCTAGCAGGGTGTCGTCGTTTAGGCGCCTCAATACGGCGACTCCAAATCCCATGGGAGCGCCCTCTAAGAGCCCGATAATGATGCGCGATTCCTCGGAGGCAAGAAGGTTCGTAAATGCCTCGCCGAGGGGCTCTATGAGTGATTCCTGAGCAGCCCAGAGAGCGCCGCCTCTCATAGGTATGAGCTCGTGGGCTAACTGCGCAGCGAAGCCACTGAGGGTCTCCACGTCGTCGCTGGTTGCATTGCGCACGGACTCCAACGCTGTGGACCTCTACTTGGTCCGCAGAATGGCGATCTTGCCGAGAATGGTTCGGCGAGCACGCGTTGATCGTTCGTAGTCTTCTACGTCGCTTAGCTCGCCCGGGTTGAGGCCCTCGAGCCGCTCAATAATCTGGCTCGCTGCTAACCCGTCATAATCTGGGATAGAGAGAATCCCGGGATGCATTGGGGTTGAGTCGCTCTCTGGAGTACTCGGTTCATTAATCGATTCGGAAATTGGCGCCATGTTCGGCGCTGAATCTTCCTTCGCTGGCGCTTCTTTGCTCCTCGCCTCGAGATTCTCAGTGAGGTGAGGGCCAGCGCCTGAAGAGCACATGTCGGAGAGGCCGGAGTATGCCTTCGAGGATGCCGAGAATGACTCGAAGGCTTCGATGCTTTTAGCTCGCAGCGTGACCATCTGCTCGTTGACTCGTTGCTTCACTACCGGAGGACCAAATTTAACCGCCAGCTCACCAACTGCTTTGTAGTTCGCTATCTGGCCAACTACTTCGCGTTGATGAACATCTACTTCGCGCTTGCCTCGTCCGGCAAACATTGTTACAAGTGTGGGTACTGCATCTCTAGCGAATGCAGCGATGCCCACGGGAACATGTACTGCTAACTCAACTACTCGATCAACTGTGCTGCGTTCGTCACTCACTGGAGTCTCCTCTACTGGACATCCTCTGCAGTCTACGGCGAAGCAGGCCAAACGCCACAGCCGCAATCACGATCGTGGCTGAGATCTCTACTATTAACGGACCATGCTTCACATACGGGGTCTCCCCTGCACGAAGAGGAACCTTTGTCTCGATAATTGCAGGCTTGAATAGCTCAGTTCTCTTCTCAATATGGCCCCGTGGGTCGATAATGGCAGAGATTCCAGAGATTGAGGCCTGTACCAATGCCCGACCAGTCTCCGCAGCTCTCATCTGTGATGACTGCACATGCTGCGCGCTATTCGCGCTGCGGCGGTAGGAGCGATTATTGGTTGAGACAATAAGTGCCTCCGCTCCGTCACGGACCTCTCGTCGTGCAAGCTCAGGGAATACCGACTCGAAACAAATAAGACTCCCAATTTTCTTGCGGTCGAGATTAAGGACGCCTGAGTTTGAAGCGTTGTTCTGACCAGCAGTGAAGTCTTCTGGTACCTGATCAATTGCTGATATAAAACTCAACGCAGATCTCCAAGGCACATACTCCCCGAACGGCACTAGATGTCTTTTGGAGTAATTCGCTACTAACGAACCATCGGGTGCGTATAGGCGATTCGTATTGTAAATGGTGCCCTCTTGTTCGCGATTTATTGCATTGATAAGTACAAATGAATTATGGCGCCTCGCAGTAGCGACAATTCTTGACATGAGTAGTGGGTCTGCCTCAGGGTCGCTCATAAGCGCAGACTCTGGGAAAATAATTAGGTCGTAGTCTCCGGTTAATTGGCCAGCCAGATCAAAGTGCTTCTCCGTGAGCACTTGGTTAGAAATCTCATCTGAGCTCAACCCTCTGTTGAGATCGTTCCCCTGAATGGCAGCAATCTTTAATGCTCCTACCTCACGCGTTCTCGGAGGATTTAGCCCGGCAGCAAGGAAGATCAGAACTAACAGCGCAGCTACTCCTAAATGGATTTGGTGAGATTGAAGGCGGTGAGCGCCTCTCCCCTCCCCGCCTGCCACTGATTCCCCACGCCTACTGGCCTTGAGTAGTACTTCAAGCAGAACTGCCTGAGAGAGAACCACTGCAAATGTGACCCCTAGAGCACCTGCCCAGGCGGCTAATCCGCGCGCCGGCGTGAATGGAGACATGGCGGTTCCAACCTCTCCCCATGCCAGCCCCCCTAACGGCCAAGTTCCTCGCAGATACTCGCCAAGACTCCACGCCGCAGCAACGATTAACGGCGATGAGACTCCGAGGCGACGTATCGCTGCGATGCCGCTGCCTACCGCCGCTACGTAGAGGGCTTGAGTCGCAACAAGCGGGAGAATTGCTACTGCCCCGAAATACCATGCCCATGAGAGAACGACTCCGAAAAAAAGCACTCCGAATACGAAGCCGCTCCAAGCTGACCGCCAAATTGATGCGCTGCTCCAGACCCAGAGCAATGGAAGTAACGCGACGATCGCAAACGGCCAAGCACCAATCGGCGGGAACGCGCATGCCATCAATAGCCCAGATAGAGCAGAGGCTGCGAATGCAATACGCGCGTTTGGTGCGAGCACAGACCTCTCCATCAGAAATGAGTCGAGTTCAAATTTGCCCTAAAGGATCTTGAGAAACTTACCTAGATTTACGCGCAGTCCCTGCAGCGTTCCTTCTGCCCAGATGCAAGTTGACTGAGTGGCAATACCAAGAAGCACGAGTCGCATAAAAACTCGTCGTCTCCTCGAGGTTTCACCTTATTGGTGCCCTCAACTCGATCTGCTTCGCTCTCAGCATCCTCAAGGTCTTCGTCCTCGGGGCGATCGCTAGTGGTCTTCTCCTTCAAGAGAATATCTAGAGAGGCCTCAACATCGTCTGGGTGGAGTTCGTCCTCAAGAACAACAACTGTTTGATCGTCGTCGTCATCGAGATCGTCATCGGTCGAGATATCAGCGGGATTGTCGTCTACGCCTTCTACCGCCAACAGGTCATCGTCGAGAACTGAATCAACTAGAGGATCGGCCTCATCATCGAGGTCGTCCTCAATCTCTTCGCCATCGAGTTCATCGTCGGTATCGAGTTCTTCTTCTGGATCTATTACGTCTTTAGGCATGTTCACTTCCGGGGTGGAGGGGCGCGCAACATAACACGCAGAGGGAGCAGAATCGCGCAGGGCAGGCAATATATGGCGGAAAACCTAAAATAAGGCCCCAATGCAGTCTCGGTCGGGGGGGTATCAGCGGTATCAGGCCAATAGGCCCGTGATGGCTGATGGCGTGGCTTCGGGACTCAGATACCCTTGGGGTCACTGCCTTATCTTCTCGGCGACTCCGTCAATCAATAAGTACAGCGTTCTCTGCTGGGTATCTGAGTCCCGTTGCCTAAGCCTTCTTCGATCGGCCTCCGCTCCAGCGAACTGGAGTCGACCCCGATCGGGCCCTCGCTCACAAGTGTAAGCAGGTGCATTACACCCCTTTAGCCGCTAATAATCAAGGCGAGCCGAGAAGTTATTTTTCGCCCCTTAAAGTAGAAATATTCTTCGCGCTGAACGCTCTTAAATCGCGCTGTGAGTCATCTTTAAGTTGCCGATGTTGGCCGTGTTGCTGATGCGTTTTGTGATTAGACGCCTGCGGAGCGACGAGCTGCAGCAGCCCTCTCAGACGCGAGACGCTCGAGTTCGTAGACCCCGTAATCAACATATGACATGGCATCTGCAATAGCAGCGTGCCCCGCCTGCTCTTTTATAAGGCGGTGCATATCCTGCACGACTGTCCTGTATGCGGCATGTCCTTGGGGTCCGCTGCGCAACTCGAGCATATGGAATGCTTCGCGTGCGTTGAACTGCATAACGAAACGAATTCGATATGCGAGGGAGACTGCATAGGAGGACTGCTCTGGAAATCGCAGAGCCATGGCGCCATGGAGTGCAGCTGATCGCTCCATTGCCTCGGTAAATTCGCGTTCCGCTCCGGCCTCTACAACCGCCTCGGGTAGATCAAATCCATGTAGCGGTGTTAGGGGCTGCCATTCAATGGTCAGCATTCGGTGTCGCTGTAAATCGCGAAATGCTCCGTAATCAGCGAGCACATCGAATCTGTAATCGGTCCGCTCAAGCGCGCGCCCTGGCTTATGGCGCCGATTATTGCGCTCCCCCACATATGCGGCGAGCAATTGACGGCGGTCCTCCGCTCCGAGGCTGCGCACTCGATGCAGAACTTCATCCTCTGGCAGGTTTGATACTGGGTAGAGGATCGCTGCAAGTACCTTGTCTTCGCCCTCCGGATCGAAGTCGACAAGTGTCACTCCGGGCCTATCTTCTGGCTCCATACGGCCGAGGATTCGGTTTGCAACGCTCTGGGTTTGCTCGCGCGTATCTATCAGATATTGAGACCATGCGCCTCCCCTATCTGCGCGATCTACGCGTGTTAAGAAGGAAGGAATAACCTTGCGCAACTCCGTCAGCATCAACTCTGAGTACTCGCGTGCCTCTGGTAGTGGGTGAGCGCGCATCTTTAGTAAAAGAGATTCGTAGGCCTGGCCAGTTCCGTAGATGCCTACATTAGAGAGAGTCCCGGCTGGGAGTATCCCTCTTACTGCATCACATGCTTTTGCCTTGATGGTTTGCTTGTAGACAAAATCGGGGTCACTAGGGTCCTTTGGGTAACGCTCGCGGGCCCACTCCATCATCCTCGGGAGTAACTGCTGGTAAGTCGCAAAGAGGCGATCCATCTCGGCTACGTAGAGCGCCCCAAGCGGCGACTCAAGTACCTCGGGAGGTCGTAGATAACGGAATCTCCCTCCGAGTCGAGAGTCGTATGGAATGTACCGAGTCGATTGCTCTAGGTACGCCATCAATCGTCCCCACTCGAGGACTTTGGTGAGAATATTTGAAGCCTGCTCACACGCGAGATGCACTCCACCTAGTTGCGCCACAGAGTCATCGCCGTACTCAAGGAATACCTTGTCGTATAAAGCCTCCGCGCGTTTAACCCCGACACTCGCGTCGACTGTGATGTCTCCCGAGAGATCAAGTTCGACGGCAAACTCATCTAGGAATAGGCGCCTAAGACTCTTCTCCGAGCGCGAATAACGTGCAAACAATGCTCCCTTGACGACCTCTGGGAGATTTACGAGGGCGAAGACGGGGCCGTCAATATTCGTGAAGTATGGGCGCAGGGCCGTGGCTTCATCTGAGGTGAATTGCTCTGCGACGTACTGCATGGGTTGCGAATCGTACCGGGCGACTCGGAGTTTGAATGGGAATGGATGCCGAAATTCCCAAAAGAATTTAGAACTCAGAGACTGGGAGTGGTCTGGCTTATAGGAGGAGCCGGGCTACCGGGCTCCGGACCTCGAACTCAATCCTCCCCGCTCGCCCCGCCAACTCTGAGTCGGCCCTGATCGGCCATGCGCCGCCCTTCACCTCAATTCGAACACGCGAACCTGAACCCGTCGAGATGCGGGGATGTGGAAGATGGCTTCCGGCGGCTAGGCGCCTGCGCATCGCCGCTCGCTCACCTGCTTTGAGGCTGTAAATGTGAATCTCGAGTCGCCCATCTCCGGGGTGGCTCCGTGGAACGAGGTCTGCGGCTCCGATGAATTCTCCATTTGCTACGACGACTCCGCTTGCGAATCCATTGAAGAATTTTCGTCCGTTAATTGTGACCGAGATCTCTTTGCTTCTACTTGTTGCCCGCAGCACTAGTGGTGAGACCCCCACCTCAATAGCGTTCATAGCGAGATATGTCTTCCCTGCAATTCTGTATTCAATTGCGTCAATCGGCGCCTCCATTTTTCCTGCAGCCCCAACATTGGTCACTTCAGGATCACGAAGCGATGAGAGCCCAAGGGATTTTGCAAAATCCGAATCTACCGAAGGTACGAAAGAGATCAAAGGGTTTGGATGTGGCCAAGATTTGAGTGACCGCGCTAGGTCGCCATCGCTACCGCTAACCACTAAATCGGGGGCGGAGTCAGTAGGCGTTCCCCATTCGTCTCCAGGACGGATAGTCATTTGGAGGTCACCCCTGAGGCGCAGACAACACCTCGAAAACACAACTCTGCGGCAGTGCGCGCACTCTCTTTAGTCTGTGCGTTCTCTGAGACCAACGAAATCTGACGAAGTAGATCAACGAGTTGCTTCATGTGTCGAACAAAATCTCCACCGGTTAGGTCATCGGTTAAATCAAGGACGTCGCTCAGGTCGTTCCCTGAAGCCCATGCTTTTACGATGAGTGCAAGCCCTGGGTCGGGTGGCCTCATCTCTGGGAGCCCTGCGTCCTCTTCATCGCTACGCAGCGAGTTCCAATGACGTTCGATGGAGCGCCAGCGTTTTGCCAAGTCTCCACTAGGCCAGCGAGGTGCGGGTGGTCGGCGATGTTCGGGCCCTCGATGTTCGTATGTGAATACAGAGGCTATGGATGCCAATTCCTGTGGCCGGAGTCCATCGAATATTCCGGTGTTGATTGCATCTGCAACAAGGATGTCTGTCTCAGAGTTGATTCGCATAAGGCTCTCTCCAGATGCGGTCAACGACCAACCATCGAGGTACCCGCGCGCCTCTAGAACGCGAAGCACGCGATCAAACATGCGCCCGAGGTTGTCGCTTCGGGCTTGGACACGGCGCTCTAAGCGTGCAGCATCCTTAGCTAGGCGATCGGCCTTCGATGCTGCCCGCATGTGATCATCTAATCTCGCGCACGCTGAGACAGGGTGAATCTCCGGAGCGGGAGGCGTCTTTTTCTGCTTTTTTCCTCGCTGATTAGAGTCAGGGTCACCAGCATCGCCAGAGTCGCCCTCGAGTTTTAGTGCTCGCAGACGCCCGGCAAGTGCCCGACGGAATGAAGGGTTTTTGGGGGCGAATGGTGTGGGTATTTCAAGGTCCCCGACCACTATCGGAGCGGTCTCAAAATCGGCTGGCCCTAGACGGGTGAGGGTGGAGTCAGCTCCTAGAACAAGAATTCTTGTTCCGCTCCGCCCACCTTCATGACGTAGAACCACACAGCGTCCACCACAGCGTTTGGTTCGCAGAACAGAACCTGGGCGCATCTGAGCAAGAGCGCTCTCTACTGAACTGCGCTTAGCGGAGTCGCCTGGGCGTTCTTTTCCAGTGATAAGCGCTCGATAATCCTCAAAATCACCTAAGTCGCACTTCGTTAGTTCTCGCTCCTTCTCGAGGAGGGAGCCAAGCATCTCTAGTTGATCCTCGAGAGCCACCACATCGCTATTGGCCCGATACTGAGCAAAAGAGAGGTTTAGAAGGTGTCGCGCCTCAATTGAATCGCACCTAGCGACCAAGTTCGCAGTCATGTTGTAGGTAGGGCGAAAACTAGAGGTAAGCGCATAGGTGCGCCGAGAGGCAAGCCCCGCAACTTGCTCAAAGAGCACGAATGGGCTCCATGCGACTACCGCGAATCCACGATCGTCTATACCTCTACGCCCTGCCCTGCCTGTTAACTGCGTGTACTCGCCCGGTGTTAAGAATTCGTGGTGCTCCCCTGTGAACTTTGAGAGTTTCTCAATTACAACGGTGCGCGCTGGCATATTGATTCCGAGAGCAAGTGTCTCGGTTGCAAACACAACCTTCACGAGGCCGGCTGCGAATGCCTCCTCTGCTGCTTCTTTTAACGGAGGAATCATGCCTGCGTGGTGGGCTGCAATCCCCGCCTCAAATGCAATTCTCCACGCGTCATATCGAAGTGCCACAAGATCTGACTCGCTCAGCATCGAGGTGCGCTCCTCTGCGATGCGGTGAAGTTCTCTGCGTTCCTCCCGAGTTGTGAGTCGAATACCCGAAGCGAGGCATTGATCAACAGCAGCATCGCAGCCTGCGCGACTGAAGATGAAGGTAATCGCAGGGAGCATGTTCTCGTCGGCCAAGCGTTGAATTATCTCGACGCGCGATGGCGTGAATAATCGCCCTGACTGTGGCTCCCCTCGACCCCTCGGATATCGCGAAGCCGATCGATCTCTATTCGGCTGCCCATCAAGTTTGGCTGCCTCTGGATTCGGACGGAGGTCGTCGGCTGGGTCAGGCATGAAGACGGGCAATAAATGAAAATCGGGGCTGCCCTTCTCCCCGACTGCATAGAGATTCGTGAGGCGAACGGGTCGACGCTCCTCAATTATTGCGACAGTTTTGCCGCGAACAGTCTGAATCCACTCAGCGAACTCCTCTGCATTCGAGACAGTTGCAGATAGAGCGACGATGCGCACGTGCGCAGGGAGGTGGATGAGAACCTCCTCCCAGACGGCCCCTCTAAATCGATCCTGCAGGTAGTGCACCTCATCGAGTACGACAAACTCGAGAGCGTCGAGCACATTGGAGCCGGCGTAAATCATATTTCTCAGCACCTCGGTCGTCATCACGACTACCGATGCGTCACCGCGAACTGAGTTGTCACCGGTAAGCAGACCGACTTGGATATCTCCATGGGCCTCAACTAGGTCACCATACTTCTGATTTGAGAGCGCCTTAAGCGGTGTTGTGTAGAACGTCTTCGTACCGCGACTAATTGCGCATGCAGCTGCGTACTCGGCGATGAGGGTCTTCCCAGAGCCGGTCGGAGCCGCTACAAGAACAGAGTCGCCGGCATCAATCGCATCGAGTGCGCGTCTCTGAAAATCATCGAGAGGAAATTTGAGGCTCGACTCGAATGCGCCTCGATGTGACTCCAGGGTCACGGTGCAAGCGTCGTAGACGGCGCTGTCTGTGGATCAGTAGCGCCAGTAATTCCAGATATCCCTACAGCAGCAGTACTTGTTGTGACGAACGATGAGGTACTCGGTAGAGGTGGGATGCTCGGGGTGCGCGGACGTACTGCAAATATTAATAATGCAGTAGATAGCACCACCGCTGCACCAACAGCGACAGCAACTCGTATCTGCTTCTTCTCATCGGAGTTCTTGGGCCTTGAATTGTGTTTGTCTTTCATCGTTTCATCAACTTTCCGATAACTATTGAGGCTTCATAAAAGAGGTACATCGGCACAGCCATGAAGAGCAAGGAGTAGGGGTCTTGGCTGGGGGTAATGATGGCAGCGAAGAGCGTGATAAGGACAATCGCCCATCTTCTCCACTTCTTAAGTTGAGAGGTGCTGAGTACCTTGGCCAACAGAAGAAATACCAGAACAACTGGAAACTCAAATGCAACACCAAAGGCGACGATCATCAAGGCAACCAGAGTTATATAGGACTCTCCGGTTAGCAGTGGGGTTAGTTCGGCGCCACCAACCCCTAGAAGGAACGTCAGGGCGGGCTTGAGGGTGAGGAAGGCAACGAGCCCCCCGAAGGTGAATAGAAGTACCGCTGAGAGAATGAAAGGAATTACATAACGCTTTTCACGCGGGTTCAAACCTGGGGTGATGAAGCGCCATATCTGAAACAACCAGATTGGCATTGAGACGACGATTCCGCCGTATGTTGCGATCTTTAGCCTCAGTATGAACGCGTCAGCTGGTCCGGTAAATATGAGTGTGTTGTTTTTCCTGTTAATCGCCTCGGCATAGAAGCGTGCCAAGAATGAGATGATCTGGGGTGTAAAGAAGAAGCAGACTGTGGCGCCGATGACGATTGCAACCGCACATATAAAGATTCGTCTCCGGAGTTCGGTGAGATGCTCGAGCACGGTCATCTGCCCTGAGCTCTTTGAACTCTCCGTGTCACTTGATTTACCTTTAGACCTGAGTCCTAGTCGTATAGCCATTACTCCGCCACCGGTGGTCGGTACTTGGATGGGGCTTGCCCAACGCCTGGGGTACCCGAACTGGGCCCTGGATTCTTCTCTTTATCCTCCGCTTTGCCTCGAAGGTCTGTCCTGCTAACTGTCTCTGACAAGGGCTGCTGATCAGGAGGGCTCTCATCGTTGAGGGTTTCATCGTGGAGGGCCTCGGGATTCTTAGCCTCTGATCCACCGACACGTGATACGAAATCAGTAAGACCGCTGAAGGGGTCCTCGGGGTCATCAGAGTGGAGAACCTGATGAAGCTCTTGACTCACCTGCTCTTGTAGGTTCTTCACCGTGCGGAGTCCGCGCCCGACCTGACGACCAACCTCTGGGAGTCGCTTGGGCCCAAATACGAGCAGAGCGACTAGGACAACGACGACTATCTCAAGCGGTCCTAGTTGGGGAATCATTGGGTCCTTAAACGCTGCTGCGGCCCCACCTCTGGGAGATGGCCAATTCTTAGCCTACCGTCCGAGGCTCGGGGAGTTGACCCGTTGAGAGGATCTCCCCTGTTCAAGGCGACTCGCTGCCTTGAATGAGTCTCGGCGTAAAGAGAGAACTGCAGGGTCTAGAGCGCCACGAAACTCAGCAAACGCATCAATAGTGGGCCAGACCTCGGCGCGCGCCCTCTTAAGAACTGTCACCAGGGCAAGCGTGCCGCCCACGATTATCACGATCAAGATTGTTAGCAGTGCGAGCATGATCTTGGGGACCCTACTGCGATGGTGCGCTGCGCACCATCTCGATTAGGTCTCCGAACCAGTGGCTCGTCTCGAGGAGCTCATGGAACGAGAGTAGGTCATCACTAGAGAGCTGAGGCCCACGGAAATGTGGCTCGCTGAGCTCTGCTGGAAGGCTCCAGACCTGCAACTCAACCCCGCTAGAGGTGAGAAGGTCAACGATGCGGCGACTTGCTTCCTTGGTGACGACTGTTGAGCAGGTCGGGCAGTCGAACATGTATGAACCCTGCTCGTCGTTGCTGCAGATCCTCACTGTGAGGTCTGTCACCTTCAGTTGTACGTCCCCACACTCAGGGCAGTTAGCACGGATTGTTGTCATTTCAGGTCTCCCTCTATTAGGTACAAGGGGGTCATCGGCCCTAGTCACTTCAACCTTTAGGAGAAATATGTGGGGAAGCGCCCCTGATGACTGGGCATTAATACCCGTGCGAGTTCAGGCCACCTATTCGCATCTAGAGGTACCTATTCGGAGCGAGGGGGTAATAAGCGCTGCCGCCTCCATTCGTGCAACGATTCGCCCTGTGAGTACCCGACAGACCCCGATCGCCTTCGCTCATCGCGGAGCGAGAACCCTTGAGCCAGAGAACACGATCCCTGCTTTCCGCAAAGCACTTGATCAAGGCGCTACCGGGTTAGAGAGCGATGCATGGGTCTCCTCAGACGGTCAAGTGGTGCTTGTACATGACGGCGTCCTGCGTGCTGGGTTGAGGAGAGTCAAAGTCGCTGAGACCAGTGCACTGGACCTAGAAAAATTTGGGGTCCCAACTCTTCGGGCACTCTACGAGGAGTGTGGATCCGAATTTGAGTTGTCTATAGATATTAAAGAGCCAGGTTCTGCATCGAAGATGATAGAGATCGCCTCCAATTTGGGTGTTGAGTCTCGCCTCTGGCTCTGCTCTCCTGACTATGATTTTTTAGCAACATTGCGCGAGATTTCAAGCAGTATTCGCCTGGTCCACTCCCCCGGTCGTGGGAACGTTGTACCTGCCACCTTCGAGCGTCTTGCCTCTGATCTATCTGAGAAAGGACTCAACGCTTTGAATCTGCACCACTCGGACTGGAGCAAAGGCGTCGTCTCTCTAGTCCATCGATTCGAGCTCTCATCATTCGCTTGGGACACCCAAGAGATTCGTCACCTCAACGCTGCATTCAACATGGGCGTCGATGGCGTCTACTGCGACCGTACTGATCGAATGATGACAACTCTTCATGAATGGCAGAGCCGAGAGATATTGCCGCTGTAAACCTCTACAGGAGGCTCAAGCGATTTAGAGGCCATATGCGCACGAATACGCGCCCCACGAATGTCTTTCCTTCGATGGGGCCAAAGTATGTCGAGTCTTTTGAGAACGGACGATTATCCCCAAGCATGAAGTAAGACTTCGGCGGGACCTTCACTGGCCCGAAGGTTCGCGATTGAATCCCTGCAGGCAAGAACGGCTCCTCGATTACTGCACCGTTGATGAGAATGCGGCCGTCTCTCCCCTCAATGGTCTCTCCGGGGAGGCCAACCACACGCTTAACTAGATCCTTAATTAAAGCGGTCTCTGTTCCTTTGGGAGCAAGAAATACAACTATGTCGAATCGATTTGGCTCATGAGCTCTGTAACTTAACTTGTTAACCAGCACTCGATCCCCGACAACCAGAGTTGGGACCATCGAGTCGGATGGGATATAGAAGGCTTGGAAGAGAAAGGTCTTCACTATGAAAGCAACAAGAAGTGCTGCTCCGACTAGAACAATCCACTCAACTACGGTGCGGAGCGGCTTGCTTTTAATTTCTTTTGGCAATCCTGATGCTGCCACGACTACAGAGTCGCTTGACGTTGATGTGGTGCCACTTAGGAGTGACTCTGTACTCGATTGAGATTCATCTTTACCCGCTCCGGTGATCTCCATTCCTCGCAGCATCGCACATCCCGAGCTCTGATAAGAATCACGTAAGTAGATTCATACTCAATATTAGGAATAGCTCTCAAGGACTCGTCTAGCGGCGATTGCTCCAGTATCGATCCACTCTGGCGGACTGAGCACCTCGGTGCCGGGGCCTAGAAGGAGAATCAGTCGCTCAAGCCAAGTGCGCTCGGATACAGGCATCTTCGCTATCACCCAGTCACCCTGAGCCTCGATCTCTGTAAAAGGGAGGTCGTACAGGACTCCTGCACGGGCAACGGGGGTGCGCAGGATTACCTCGGTCGATCTCACGTCAGGGCTGTAAAGTTGCTCGGGCACATCGAGGCCGCTCGGTGCGAACCTGCCTCCAGACTCGCGTACTTCGCGAATTCGATCGACCCTAAAAAGCCGCCTCTCGTTGCGGAGGTGACAGAAGGAGTCGGTATACCAGTTACCAAGGGCAAAGAACGGCGGCGAAGGGTCGATCTCTCTGGTGGTGCGTTGGGCACGCCCTGAACTCCAATACTCAATTGAGAGGGTTCGACCCACGCCGGCAGCTAGTCGCACTGCGTCGAGTGCCAGCGGCTCTGAGAGCTCTACTGCGACATCTACCCCGACAGCATCGAGAGCACTGCGCAGTTTGGCTGCGGCTCGGGCTAGAGGACCCTCAGGCTCAACTCCCTTCACAGCAAGAATCGCAGTTGCTGCCGCAAGAATCGCGACACCCTCGCCTTGTGAGAGTTTGAATTGGCGATCGAATACCGGCGCTAAGAAGAGATCGACTATCTCGCCGTCATAGATCACATTGACATAATTTCCGGGCGTATAAGGCGGTGTGCCGACCATAAGAATGAGATCTAGGTCGCGTTCAAGTTGTTCCGGAGTCAATTCGAAGCGCTCGCATACCTCGATCTTTGAGACGCCTGGACGACTCGCAAGCCAAGGGATCATTGCGAGGATGCGCAGCATTTGGATCTCGGCAACGCTCATGCTCATTGGGCTGGCTCCGCTAGGGCTGTCAGCCAAGAAATCATGGATTCGCGAACCTCTATTGGGGAGATTATCTCTGCGTGCTCGAGCATCCCCAAGACAACGCTCTGAATGCCTGCGATATTCGAGACCCAGACTCCGAGGTCAACATGGTTGTCTGGTCCAGGACTCGAACTTATCTCAGCACCGAGGCGCTGCATAAGGGCATCCGCATGCTCTGATACAACACGCACGGTAACAAGCAAGGGTTCGTCGCGACCGAACTGCCAAGGCTGACTAGCTATGTGGTCCTCAGCCCTAAAACCCTCAGGCGGGGCTGTCAACGAAGACTCTGCCGTCAGAGATAAATCCTGAATTCGATCCGAGCGAAATGTACGAATCCCCTGCTCGGTATCGTCTGATACATCCCCATTCGGATGTTCATCTCTCCCGACTACATACCAGTGCCCAAACTTTGAGGAGATTCCCCACGGAGATATACGACGCTCTCGACCAAGGTATGAAAACTCAATAGCCTCTCGCCTACGCAGCGCCGAGAAAATCGGCCCCAGGTTCTCACCGAGTGGGATCTGAAGTATCGGAGAGGCCCCGTCGACCGCTTCCTCGCCGATCTTAATTAAGGCATCTAGCGCCGCAGCGTCACCGAGTGCAACGGCAGATACTGCAACTCGCAGCGCCGCACGCTCATCTTCGTCGAGTCTCAAATCGCGTAAATAGAAGTCCTCAGGAGCCACCCGGTATCGAGCCTTCTCCCCATCGAGGCTCTGCGAAATCTCGATTCCAATTGCACGTAGCGCAGATTTGTCACGCTCGAATGCCCTGCGTAGAGACTCCCCGGTAGATGTATACCCAAGGGACGACTCTGCTGCGATCTCTTCGAGGGTTGCTCCCGATCGAGACTCAACTAAAAGGGCTAAGAGATTTAACAGGCGCTCAGCGCGCTGGGGAGGTGCAGTCATCTTCGTGATGTTAGGACGCTGCAGGTATTCTCTGCGCTGCGTAGGCCCCTGCAGCACCTGCGGCTAGGAATAGAACGGGGTCGGCACTAGCTGGTCTTCCCATGGAGCCGACCTCCAAGCCGTGCTGCGCAAACGCCCCAAGAATATCGGGTGCCGATACGCCGACAATTTTATGCCGCTGGTCAATCCCTGCGGCCTGAAGATCTGATCTGATCTTGGACTCTTCCTCTCCGCCGATCATCGGTACCACTACATGGACCCCATCTGCTCCAAGTGTGCTGAGTGAATTCAAGGTGTGGTGTGAGACTCCTTGATGGCGCACGCGTTCATCAGCGAACGAAACGCGTAACGATGCCACGGGTACTCCGCCAAGAGCGCGGGCTGTGTCTAGCCACGAGACCCCTTCAACACCCGTATGCCCAAACTTGCTACCCGTGCCCACAATGCCTGGGCCCATTCCGACAACCGCAACGTCGCACTCCCCTGCAATCTTTGCTGTGAGGAGCGCTGCCGGGGCGGAGACGGCCTCAAAGTCACCACCAAACGCGTGCCCAGATGTGACAGTCGCGTCGATTAGTGATCGCTCTCTCAGGGATGCGACTAAATCAGAGAATGCAATCGGTAGCGCCGCCCCATCAGTCATGACGTAAGCAATGCGTGCCCTCGGACTGATGCTCCTGATTCCTAATACTGCAGCGGGGAGTTGACTATGGAGAGGTACATATACAACCGGCATGCCGCCTATGTCGTTGGCGTCAAGAAGCTCAGGGTGTGACTCCTCCGCGCTACCCGCATCTACTTGAAGGCTCGTGTATCTGAGCTTCATGATGTGCCCGGGCCCTATTTCGCTCAACTCTGCCCGATCTAGGTTCCAGTGGATTACGTGCCATCCGCCAGTCCCGAGCCCTAGTTCGACGGCGGTTGTATTGACCACGACATTGGAACCCACCGAGACATCGCCGGTGAGTTGGGTCAGTACGAATGCGTTCTCTAGCCCTGCACCCAGATCTACCGTGACGCGCTGAAGCCCCTCCCTCTCATTGAGTATTGAAGCAACTCTCCCCGTCTTGAAAGTTGGCATCAGAGAGAAGCGATCAGTTTCTCAACGCGTTCATCATGCGCTTTGAAAGGGTCTTTACAGAGAACTGTTCGCTGCGCCTGATCATTCAACTTTAAATGAACCCAATCAACTGTGTAGTCGCGATTCTTCTCCTTAGCGCGTTTGATGAATGCCCCGCGTAGATTCGCTCGGGTGGTGGCAGGTGGAGTGATCATTGCCTTATTAATCTCCTCGTCCGAGGTAACACGATCGACTTGCCCTCGCTTCTGCATCAAATAAAAAGGCGACCTAGCACGCGTCACATCGTGATATGCGAGATCAAGAAAAGATACTCGCGCGTCGTGAAGTTCGAGGCCGTGGCGTTTCTGGTAAGCCTCAATGAGGTGATACTTAATCACCCAGTCGATCTCACGCGACAACTTAAGTGGATCAGAGGCTAAATGTGTCATGCAGTGCTGCCACATTTCTAAGGCTCTAGCCTCTAGCGGATTCAGCGCATGGCGTGCTGCGAACTTGAGGGCCCGCTCTAAATATTCGCTCTGGATCTCCACCGCCGAGAGCTCGCGACCATTAGCTAGACGCACCTTTCGCGTGCACGAAATGTCATGACTAATTTCTCGTATCGCTCGAATGGGGTTCTCTAGAGTCATATCTCGCCACGGAGCAGGGTCCTCCTCGAGCATCCTTAAGACGATTGAGCAGGTCCCCAGCTTTAGGAAGCTTGTATATTCGCTCATGTTGGAGTCACCAACAATTACATGTAGGCGCCGATACTTCTCTGCGTCAGCGTGGGGTTCATCTCGAGTGTTTATGATTGGCCTAGAGCGCGTGGTAGCACTAGAGACCCCCTCCCAGACATGCTCGGAGCGCTGACTTATACAGAACATCGCTCCACGTGGACTCTGTAGAACTTTTCCTGCACCTGCATATATTTGGCGAGAGACTAGAAATGGAATGAGCACGTCCGTGAACTTTGAGAGTTCACCCTCGCGAGGAATTAGGTAATTCTCGTGGCATCCGTAAGAATTGCCAGCGGAGTCTGTGTTGTTCTTGAATAGAAATACATCACCGCGTATCCCTTCCTCGTTCAGTCTGTGCTCAGCACTCTCAACAAGACTCTCGAGTATGCGCTCCCCTGCCTTGTCATGAGCAATTACATCAAGCAATGAATCGCACTCAGGAGTTGCGTACTCGGGGTGGCTCCCAACATCTAAGTAGAGGCGAGCTCCATTCTCGAGAAATACGTTGCTAGATCGCCCCCAGGAAACAACTTTTCGAAAAAGGTAGCGAGCCACTTCGTCAGGGCTGAGGCGTCGCTGCCCTCTAAGGGTGCAGGTAACTCCGTATTCATTCTCGATCCCAAAGATTCGTTTATCCATTAATCAAACGACCTCTTAATGATGATTCTCAGTGGCTTACCCTGGAGCGAGGTGATCAAGAAAGAATGCCGAGCAGTTCATCTCCGGTAACTCTTCTAAATGCACGACGGGGACGGCCTCGCTCGAGTGCTGCAACCTCTAGTTGATCTGCTCCAAGAGTTACTCCTTCGTCGGCCAAGGACTTTGCCCCAATCTGAATTGCCTCTGCGAGGGTGAGGCCTGGCCTAAACGTGTCCTCTAACGCATCCCCAATCCTCTCGGCGTCTCCCCCCAATACTGTGTAATCAGATTCGTCCATCAAGGTTCCGTCGTAAAGAATATGGAATAACTCATTGGGCTCCTCTGGAGTCGCTCCAACCTGCGCAACAAGAATCTCAACCTCATAAGGCTTCATCTCGTTTGTAAATACCTGCCCAAGAGTCTGTGCGTAGGCATTGGCCAAGGAGTTCGCTGTTACGTCTTCGCGTGAATACTGAAAGCCCTTCATATCAGCGAGCCTGACTCCACCGATCTTGAGCATCTGAAATTCGTTGTATTTCCCGACACCAGCAAAGGCTATTCGGTCATAAACCTCTGAGATTTTGTAGAGAGTTCGGCTTTGGTTCTGTGCGACCATAACGATGCCTTCTGTGCATTCAAGGGCGACAAGGCTGCGACCTCGCGCTATTCCTTTACGCGCATAATCTGCTCTGTCCTTCATTACCTGTTCAGGAGAGACATAGAAAGGCATGCTCATGCTGAACCCCCGCGCTCTGGGCCGTCTAAGAGAAGTTGAGACCTTGCTGCTACGTCGGCTTCATCGAGGAACTTGAAGCCCTCGGAGTTGATGACCGCTACTAGAGGATAAATCCCGCGCACCAGATCAGGCCCGCCAGTGGCAGTATCTTCATCCGCCGCTGCAAATAATGAGCGAATGGAGATTGAGATGGCGTCGTCTGCGCTAATCCCCTCGCTCCATGCAGCCTTAATCCAGTTTCGAGCATGCACTGCGCCGGAACCATTCGCCGAGAAGTCGGCTTCTTCATACTTTCCTCCTACTGCGTCATATGAAAAGACTCGTCCGCGGTCGCGGCGCTTATCGAAGCCTGCAAATAATGGAACGACCACAAGACCTTGCATTGCCGCCGGTAGGTTCGCCCTAACCATCTGCGATAGTTGATTCGCCTTTCCCTCCAGCGAGAGTGCGGCGCCCTCAATCTTCTCGTAGTGCTCAAGTTGAACCTGGAATAAACGGACCATCTCGATAGCGAGGCCGGCAGTACCGGCAATCGCAACACCCGAGTACTCGTCGGCCGCAAACAATTTCTCGATACGGCGGTTGGCTATTGAATTTCCCGATGTAGCCCTTCTGTCGCCTGCCATAACAACGCCACCTTCGCATCTAATCGCTAAGACGGTGGTTCCATGGGCTAATTCGAACGGCAATGTCTGCCCAGGTATGGCCTGAGGCATCTGTAGCGAATCTGGTGCAACTCGACGCAGCAGATTCAGGAATGACGGGCCAGGATCTGTGCCCTCGGAGAAAATGGGGAGTAGCGGAGTTTCGTTCATCGCCTCAGCCTATGCGCCCTTGGGTCCCGAGGGCAGTGCTACTCCCCGCCCTTTTGGATATAAGACTTTACAAATTCCTCAGCGTTTGTCTCGAGCACGGAGTCGATTTCATCTAGGAGCTCATCTAACTCCCCCTTGATCTTCTCTCCCTGAGATGACGGGGTGTTCGTCTCGGTTGACTCCTCCTCCCTTCTCTTCTGCGGAGTCTTCTGAATCTGCTCCCGCTCTGGCATTGGTTACTCCTTTGGGTTTTGGGCTAAGCGCATTCTTTAAATTCTTTAACTTCTTTAAGTGCTGTAAATTTCGAGATTAAGGGGCCACGTTCGCATATTTGGGCCGATAGTTAGAGATAAATCTTGAGCAGAAGGAGTTAATTACTACTAATGGGGTGTCCCCAACTTCTCAATTAGTTCTATTGGAGTCTCGCATGAATTGAGTAACGCTTCGACAAGGCGTCTTGTTCCCTTGAGTGGATCCATCATTGGGACCCTCTGAAGGGATCCGGAGCCCACATCGAAGACGATGCTGTCCCAGTTTGCAGCGACAATCGACTGCGGCCACCTACGTAAGCACTCTCCCCTGAAGTAAGCACGGGTATCGTGAGGGGGCTGAGACACCGCCTGCTCAATCTCCTCCTCGGTGAGAAGTCTCTCAATGGTTCCAGCCTGGACAAGGCGTTCGTATAGTGAACGCTCGGGGCGAACATCGTGGTATTGCAGGTCTATGAGTGCCAATTTCGGGTGATCCCACGTCACTCCATCTCTCTCTCTAAATTGCTCGAGAAGGCAATATTTGGTGACCCAATCCAGTCTGCCATCAAGGCTAAGAGGGTCAACTTCTAAGGCGGAGAGCACCTCCTCCCATCTCCTCAAGACCTCTGCGCCAACAATCTCCCCACCACAGTGCTCGAGGCCCGTGCGCGCTGCGTAGCGTTGGGCGCTATTAAAGAACTCCCACTGGAGATCGAGTGGAGATGCGCTCCAGCCGCTACGAAGTTCAAGTAACGCACTGCAGGTTAGATCTCTTGACACCTCTCGAAGAGCCCGCACGGGTTCGTAGATTGAGAGGTCGTTTTCAATTGCATTATCCTCGATCATGGCGAGGACTATTGCAGTGGTCCCTACTTTTAAGAATGTGGATAACTCGCAGAGATTGGCATCCCCTACGATTACATGGAGTCGACGATACTGACTAGACATTGCGTGAGGTTCGTCTCGAGTGTTTACGATCGGGCGACGAATAGTCGTCTCTAGGCCAACTTCTTCCTCGAAGAAATCAGAGCGAGCACTTATCTGAAACTCGACGGCGTCGCGCCCGTGCTCCGAACCAACTTTTCCAGCGCCTGTGAATATCTGCCTCGTAACAAACCATGGCAAGAGGTTTTTGACAATCTCTCCGAAGGCACAGTTACGGTCCATTAGGTAGTTCTCATGGCATCCGTACGAGTTTCCCTTCCCGTCAGAGTTGTTCTTATAGGTCACGATCTCACCTACTGAACCCTCGGCGAGTCGCGCTAACTCCATTGACTTAGCAATGATCCGCTCCCCTGCTTTATCGGCTCGCAGGAGACTCAAAGCATCTGTACATTCTGGGGTGGAGTATTCCGGGTGTGCGTGGTCCACGTAATATCTAGCGCCGTTTGTGAGCACTGTATTGACAAGATGTGTCTCTACATCCGGGGGGTTAGATGCATCTCTAGTAAAACCGCGAGCATCTCGCGCCGGCGTTTCATCCTCGAAATCCCATCCGACGCGCTTGTCATCGACATAGGCATTGATGAGTAAGGATGACGCAACAACAGGGTTGTCATCGCCCCCTCCACGCCGACTAACTCCGTACTCGGTCTCAATTCCACAGACCTTAGGAACGGACAAGTCGCCACACCTCCCTAGGCAGTGATGGGGTCAAGATGATCAGAGGTATTGGCCGGTCGCTACGCGGTCAATCTGCCGGCCGCCCTCTGCATCAGCACCCTTGGTTAGAAGAGTGCGCACATAAACAATTCGCTCGCCCTTCTTACCTGAGATCTTGGCCCAGTCATCGGGGTTCGTTGTATTAGGCAGGTCCTCATGCTCGTGAAATTCTTGGCGAATTGAATCGACTAGATCCTGCGTTCGAATACCAGGCTCGTCGCCGCGTATCTGCCTTTTAATCGAGAGCTTCTTGGCACGTCGGACAATATTCTCAATCATGGCTCCGGAGGAGAAGTCCTTGAAATAGAGAAGTTCCTTATCGCCATTCTGGTAGGTAACCTCGAGAAATCGGTTCTCATCCTCGACCGAGTACATAGTCTCAACTGCACGATCGATCATCGAGTTGATGCAGAGGAGACGGTCGCCTTTTACCTGATTCAATTCATCTAGCGACAAAGGAAGATCAGGGGTCAAATACTGCAAGAAAATCTGTTTAGCGGATTGTTGGTTCGGGCGTTCGATCTTGATTTTGACATCAAGGCGTCCGGGCCTCAGGATGGCGGGGTCGATTAGGTCCTCTCTATTCGACGCACCGATCACAATTACATTCTTAAGGCTCTCAACGCCATCTATCTCGGCGAGTAGTTGCGGAACGATTGTGGACTCAATATCTGAGGAGATTCCGGTACCGCGAGTTCGAAAGAGAGAGTCCATCTCGTCAAAGAAAACGATTACTGGAACCCCTTCTTCTGATTTCTCGCGCGCCCTTTCGAAAATCAACCTGATCTGGCGCTCTGTCTCTCCTACATATTTGTTCAGCAGTTCCGGGCCTTTAACGTTGAGAAAATAGGAACGCGTTGATTCGTTCCCCGTTTTCTCGGCTACACGCTTTGCGAGAGAGTTCGCAACTGCCTTCGCTATTAGCGTCTTTCCGCAGCCAGGAGGTCCGTAGAGAAGGATCCCTTTAGGGGCCTGCAATTGATGCTCCGCAAAGAGGTTGGCGTAGAGGTAAGGGAGTTCCACCGCATCCTTGATCATCTCTATCTGTGAATCGAGCCCACCGACATCGTCGTAGGTGACATCTGGGACCTCCTCAAGTACTAATTCTTCGACCTCTGGTCGTGGAATTCGCTCTATGAGGAGTCCGGATCGGCCCTCCATGAGAATATGTTCGCCTGCTCGGATCTTGATCCCAATTAGTTCGTCAGCAAGTTCGCAGACCCGCTCCTCATCCGCTCTCCCGACGATCAGCGCCCTGCGCCCATCGGCGAGAAGCTCCTTAAATATTACGACCTCACCTTGGGTCTCAGGGCCCCTCGCTAATACAACGCTCAGAGATTCATTCAATACAATCTCTTGGCCCCTGCGAAGTTCTAGAGACTCGAGCTCTGGATGTAGTGCAACACGCATTTTGCGACCGGCGCTAAATATATCCACAGTGCCATCATCGTTCTTCCCAAGATAAGTGCCGTAGGCAGATGGAGGCATCGTCAATTTCTCGACCTCTTCTCGCAGAGCGGCGATGTGCTCGCGCGCCTCACGCAACGTTGCTGAGAGCCGCTCATTCTGAGAAACGGCCTGTGTTAGCTGCCCTTTGGTCTCGAGCATGCGCTCCTCGAGGGTGCGTACCCGGGCAGGGGCTTCAAGGAGCCTGCGAGTGAGTACAGCCGCCTCTTCTTCGAGGTATTTGATCTCGGCTTGAAGCTCCCCAACCTGTGATGCGTATTCGGAGAGGCGCCGTTCGTGCTCGGTAGCCACGTTTCCCTCCAGATTTAGATGGTCTCAGATTTAGATGGTCTCAGATTTAGATGATCAGGTAATCACTGTGACGGCCCCATCCGTGCCTCGGGGAGTGTCACATATGTCACCCTAGCCATGATGGAGAGCCACAATGCCGTATGCCCATCTATTATGCGTCTACGATTACGGGGCTAGTTAATTCCTCAAACTATGTCGAACTGGGCGCTGGCCCGGAGAATGATCCAAGGAGCAAAAATGAAGGTGTGGATTGACCAAGACCTGTGCACCGGAGATGGCCTCTGCGAAGAGATTGCCCCCGCAGTCTTTGCGCTTCTTGATGACGGTCTCGCCTATGTAAAAGAGGGCGAGAAAATATTCAATGAGCCCGGTGGTGCTGAGGGATTAGCCGATGTTCCCGATGGAATGCTTGAGGCGGTAATTGAGTCAGCGGACGAGTGCCCTGGCGAGTGCATCTTCATCGAGCCATAGAGCGCCATCTTTCTGGGCCTCAATCAGGGTCTTTAATTAGGCAGGGTCGCCATAAAATTTAAGAATGAAAGACTTGAGGGGGCCTAAGAAGGCCCCTTCTTTCTTACCCAAATACAGAACTCCGATAAATCAGCGCCACTATTGAGCCACATCGCCAAAAGTAGTTATTTGCCCGGGTTTTGAGGAGCATGGGTTCACTTAAATTTCGGTGCTGGTAAGGTGCCGGTGTTGGTTTTTTTTGCTTTGATGAAATGTGGAGGTGAGGCGCATGAAATCCGGAGAACCCCCGAGTACCTATCGCCGTACCTCCTTACTGAGGCACTCTGTCTAGAGACGCCAGACTCAAGGTGCGGAATCTTAAATAGCAACCCATAGCCGCCTTTGTTGGCCGCCGAACTGGGAGCCCCGCATGGCCCTACGCCAAACGTTTCGCGCTAATGGCGCTATTAAGCGCCGTCAGGAACGACGAACAAAACGAATTCTCGCAAACCGAACCGTCGCAGAGGCACTGATCTCTGTCGCAGGTTTAGTTGGACGCGCCGTAACGAGTATCGGGGATATCGAGGTTGGGCGCATCGCCGATGTAGTAGTTCGCTGGTCTGGGGACGGATATCCACCTGTAACCGGGTTGGTAGTTAGGGTCGGGCGTAGACGTGCATACGTCCCAATTGAGCAGGTGCAGTCAATAACCCAAGATGGTGCGCGCCTTAATTCGGCACGAATGGACCTTCGAGATTTTAATCGACGAGACGACGAAGTCTCACTAAACGCAGATGTAGTTGACCACCAACTTGTTGACATAGACGGTGTGAGAGTCGTTAGAGCATCCGACTTATATTTGGCCTTGGTTGGAGAAGAAATACGGCTTGTCGGTGTAGACGTCGGGTTTGCAACGCTCCTACGCCGTCTTGGCCCTGCCAATCGCCGAACCCGCCCCACCCCCGATCGAGTCATTGACTGGGCTGCGGTGCAGCCATTCGGGACGGGTGACGGCTCGATGCGTCTCGCTTCACCAAACCAAGCATTGAAGAGACTTCGCCCCGCTGAACTTGCAGACCTTCTTGAGGAGCTTGGTCGTGATGAACGCCAGGAACTCCTGCGAGCGCTCGATCCTGAGGCTGCAGCCGATGCTCTTGAGGAGATGGAGCCGGGCGAACTGCGCGAACTGCTGCGCGAGATGACTCCAGAGGATGCCGCAGCATTATTGATTGAGATGGAGCCCGACGAGGCTGTCGATGCGCTCCGTGAATTTGAGGATGAGGAGGTTGATGCGCTCATAGCAGTGATGCCTCGAGAGAATGCTGAGCTTCTTGCGCAATTGCTTGGTTACGACGAGGAGTCTGCGGGTGGAGTTATGACCACAAATCTGATTCTTGTGCGCCCAGATATGACTGTCGGAGAGGTACGATGGATACTCAGGTCTGAGGCCGAGCACCAGGCAGATGTAGATGCCGTGATAATTGTCGACTCCGATGGGCGTCTTATTCACGACATTGGACTCTTTGAACTTCTTGTTGCAGCGAAAGAGGATTTGGTCGGCTCGTTAGATGGAGGACCGGATCCGGTAACGGTCTCTCCGGAGACATCGGTAACTTTTGTAGTAGAGCAATTTATTGAGTCTCGGGGATCTTCGGTAGTTGTTGTGGACTCAGAGAACCGGCCTATTGGGCGAATCCTCGCAGATGATCTTGTGGATGCACTTGTACCCGAGCGAGGGAAACTGCGGTTCCCTCGATTCTTGGTCGGATGATGAATACCTCGCCAGGAGTGAAGCCGCGCAGACTTGGTAGGTGGGTACGACCTACAGCAGTTTTTGCGATACTCGGTCCTGGGTTGATCGCCGCGAATGCGGGGAATGATTCAGGTGGCATTGCCACCTACTCCTCAGCCGGTGCGCAGTTTGCGTATAAACCATTATTTCTAGCGGTTGTAATCACGCTGATGCTGATCGTTGTGCAGGAGATGGCCGCTCGTGTTGGCACCTTCGGAGGCGGCGGGATTATGGCTCTTGTTCGAGAGCAGTTCAGTCTTCGTATTGGTGCGTTCGCAGTTTTCTGTATCTTGGTTGCAAACCTTGGATTAGTGGTCTCTGAGTTTGCAGGGATTGGAGCGGCTCTAGAACTGTTCGGCGTGAGTCGCTACATCTCTGTACCGATCTCTGCTGTGATTTTGATTGGCGTTGTCGTCTTCGGTTCCTATCGCTGGGCTGAGAGAATTTTCTTAACCTTCGCTCTCGCATTCCTCGCATACCCATTCGCAATGATTCTCTCCCACCCTGACTGGAGCCAGGTTGTCTCAAATGCAGTAATCCCTCATTTTGTTGGGAGCAAAGCCTTCTTACTAATGGCTATTGCGCTAGTGGGCACAACGATTACTCCGTATATGCAGCTATATCAGGCGGCTGCTGTGGCCGATAGCGGCGCAGGCCCAGAAGATTATCCGCGTGTGCGAACCGATGCGGTGGGCGGGGCAATCATCGCTGGACTCATATTCATCTGCATCTTGATCGCGACCGCCGCCACTATTGGTGGAACCGGTCCATTGAATTCTGCGGCTCAGGCTGCGAAGGCACTCGAACCAGTCGCGGGCGCAGGAGCCGAGGTCCTATTTGGTATCGGACTCCTAGGAGCATCAGCATTAGCTGCAGCCGTGGTACCGCTATCAACCGCGTATGGGCTTGCAGAGGCTGTAGGAGCCGAGCGATCGGTATCGAGGCGCTTCTCAGAGGCACCACTGTTTTTAGGCCTATTCGCTGCTCAGGTAGTGATTGGTGCACTTGTTGCACTGATCCCGGTCAATCTATTTGCACTACTCATCGGCATGCAGATACTCAACGGATTGATCACGCCAATCATTCTTGGGTTCCTCTACGTTCTATCTAATCGTCAATCTGTTGTCGGTGATGCAGTGAGCTCCCCGATGAACAAAGCAATCTCTCTACTCTGCGTGCTTGTTGTCTCTTTGCTTGCAGTGGTTGTTGTAGGTGTCTCTATCGGAGGGTGGTTCGGAGTTGTATAGCGACAGGATTATTTTCCAAGGCATTTACCGGTGCCGACCGTAGAAACGCCGACAGTCTTAAGGACCGCTCGTACTTCACTTGGTTCAAGTGCGTAGCTTGTATTCGCAATTCGTGGGTCAATAGCGAATGACAGCCCCAAGACTTGACCCGATTCTGCAACTACGGGTCCGCCCGAGTCCCCAGGTACAAGGTTTGCTGCGAGAATTAAGATCTTTCTCGACCAGTTACCCTTCCCGTATAGGTCGTTACCAGTTGCCTTAATCTGATCCACTATGCGACCACCCTCGACCCTTAGTTCGCGCCCCCCCGGGTAGCCAAATATTGCTACTTTCGTATCAGTAAGTGGGCTAGAGAATTTCAATGGCGTTATCCCTAGATTTTTTATGCGTAGCACCGCTATGTCGCGCCTCGGGTCGAATGCCACTACATCGGCCCTGCGGCGGATCTCTCCATTGCTAACTGTTGTGCTTCCGTTCTCCCCTGCTATGACGTGAGCGTTTGTCACCACGAGGTCTCTTGCAACTACAACGCCTGTGCCATCTTGAATAAGAGAGCAAGCACGCCCCTCGATACGGAGTGTTGCTGCTCTGACAGCAAGGGAGACAGATTGACTGAGCGCTGGGGCCTTCGGGGGTAGAACAGTTTGAGCAGAGCCCTGACCCGGTACGCCTCTTGCTCCTGCTATCTCCCCGTCGCTGGCGTTGGCGTAGGTCTGTGCAGCAGTTACAAGTGTCTCTGGAATACTCGGAGCGTTTCTCTCTATTACTTTAAGAATTGCTGAGCCATCTGAAATCTCAACTGGCCAGTAACGCGTGGCTGTTACGACGGGGGTTAGAGCCCAGGCTAAGAATGCCACCGCTGCGACCCCAGCAACTGCACCAAATGTGCGGTCGAGTGCCAGAAACGGCCTTTTAGTAACCCTATTGGGAGAACGAAGAGCGCGAGATGCGGCGCCGAAAAGAGTTGCACCTATGCCTGAGCAGATTAGAAGCGATACTAATGGAGCAGATAAGACAACAGCGTCGCTGCTAATTGCGAAACGGTCTGCGACAGAGGGCTGTAGCGCAATGCCTAACACTCCCCCTAGAAAAAGGCCGAGCCAAATGGCGAAGTGGCGAATGAAGCCCAGCCGAGACCCAGCCATCGCGGCCAAGATGGCGGCACATAGGAGTGTTATGTCGAGAGCGTTCACTCATTCGGCGCCAAAAGGCGCGCATGTGTCAGAAATCCAGTATGTGCAACCATCCGATGGTCCGGTCGAATCGACTGACCCTCAACGTGCCATGTCCGGTGGAGAACCTCTAGAGACTCGAGCATTCCAAATGCAGAGTCTTCAAGGCGTTCTCTAAGGAGACCAACTTGGCCGATTGTCGGAAGGTAGGAGAGCAGAATTCCGCCGGGGCTTAAGCAGTTCTCTGCATGCTCTACAACTCTCCAAGGCTCCGGAAGATCTAGAACAATGCGGTCGATTCCCTCGGCGGGGATCCCCTCATAAATATCTCGAACCTCTATCTCCAAAGGTATATCCGTACCTAGGAAGCCCTCAACATTCTTCCGCGCGGTCTCTGCGAAGTCCTCCCGAATTTCATACCCGAGGACACTTCCAGTTGCACCTACTGCGCGCAGGAGCGTCATGGTTAGTGCTCCGGATCCGACACCGGACTCGAGAACGCGTGCCCCTGGGAATATATCGGCGAGCATAAGAATAGGCCCTAGATCCTTTGGGTAAATGACCTGAGCGCCGCGCGGCATTTTGAGAATGTACTCAGAGAGAGTGGGTCTGAACGCCGTTAGTTTGGAGCCTCGAGTTGTGCGCGCAACAGTTCCTTCAGGCTTCCCAATTAACAAAGTATGCGGAAGAACTCCAGTATGCGTATGGAATTCACCCTCAGCACTCAATGTGATCATGTGCCTACGGCGCTTGTTGTCCTCTAGGAGGATCGTGTCGCCAATCTCTAATGGTCGCGCCATTCTCAGTCCTTCCGACTAATTGATATCGGAGCATTTGATATCCGGCCAATTGATACTGGTGTCTCCAAGATCACACGATTGCGGAGCGCGCAGAATGCGCATCGGCTGCCGGTAGTCGGTGATCCACACTCGTCGCATGAATTGAGTTCACCCTTCTCGACATGCGCTGCTTCACGAAAGTATTCATGCCCGCGAGAGAAGAAAGAGCTGAGAAAAGCAGCCTTTGCACCAGGTGAGCGTTGCTCAAGGCTGTTCAGGACTTCCTTGTATCCAAGATGCCGATTGCCCTCGGCCATCGGGCACTCCTCTACTTGGTAATCGATATCGAGAAGAACGCAGTAAGCCGCCATCTCACGCTCCCCCATCTTCACCAATGGCTTGACTTTTTTGGCAAAACCATCCGTAGCGGGAAGTACAGGATATTGACGCCCCAGGTACCCAGGCTCCCAGTGGAGAACATTGCCTAACAACACGGCAGCCTCGTCGTCGAGATTATGTCCAGTGGCGAGAACGTCGTACTCCCCGTCGAGTGCAGCCTTGTTGAATAGGTGGCGCTTCGAGAGCCCACATGAACTGCAAGGTGCGCGGTTTGTGCGGCTCGCTGCAGTCGGGATGTCGTACCCATAATCACTAGGCAGGGAGACCTCCACGAGCTTGTACCCATGCGCATTAGCAAAAGCGCGGGTCTTCACACCTGATTCATCTGAGTAGTCGCCAATGCCTAGGCCGATGTAAAGCCCGTCAACTCTGTAACCCAGCTGGGTGAGAATGTGCCATAGCGCTAACGAGTCTTTGCCGCCAGATACGGCCACAAGAATCCTCGCTTCTGGCCCGAACATCTTGAACTCGTCGATGGCCTTCTTAACCTGTTCCTTGCAGTGGTGTATAAAACAATCGCTGCAGAATGCAGCATTATGGCGACGAATATCAATAACTGCTGGCGCCTTACATCTGCGGCATTTCACGCTGCGCCGCCTGAGATAACAGGGCGGAGTTCAATTTCATCGTCGTCGGAGAAACGCGTGTCGCGTGGAACGAGAGTGCCATTGCAGATAATTAAGACAGTCTCAGGGTTAATCTCAAGACGGCGAAGAAGAGAGTCGGCGACCATGGGTCCCTGGATCTCGATCTCGCGACGTGGATTACGGAGAATGACTTTCATTTGCTCAGAGTACTTGAGCAAATTTGAAGGTATTGATCATGGGCTAAGAGTATCCGGATTCCTGGAGTTTCTCGGTGCTGGGAACGAGCGACCATCAATGGCTATACGCCGCGTCGGAGACCGATAATTTCGTAGCGTGAACCGGGTTCAACCTTGAACTTCAAAATCGTTTTGTTCTTAGTCTTTAGGCGACGGAACAGAAATCGAAAGACTAGGTACGAGACCCCCGCTATACGTCGCGGCGTCTGGCGTCTCGCAGAGTAAAGAATCAACGATCCAACCACAGCACGCGTGGTCTTCATACGCGCCTGATCTCGACAATGGTCGCGAGCCGCTTCCCTCTGCGTCGTCCGAGTAGGAATACGGAGACGATTACTACCCCTATTACAATTGCCCCAACGGTAACTGCTGTGCTCTTGGTTGTCTCAAATTCGTCGCCGACGCTGCCGGTAATCTCGTTGAGTTTGTTGCGAATATCCTCGGGTGAGATCCGCTTATCATCGTGGGTCATCGAGAGCTGCCTTCCCGGCGACCGGTAGTCGCCTTCCATGTTATGTAACCGCTGATTCCTAGGATCAAGACAACAATCAAATATGGCGCCCAAGACCAAGGGCCATCGAATACTGACGCCATTTCTTCTTGGAGAAGCCTTAGCAATCCAACGGCGGCACAGACAACGCCAATTCCTATTAGGAGCCACGCAGCCAAACCGAATGCGACATAGCCGGCAAGCCCCTTGAGCTCATCGGTTGTCTCCTGCTTAAAATACGCAACTACAAGCTCTTTAAGTTCGAGTCCTTGCTGCGGAAGAGGTTTGCTACTTGGGGCCACGGGGTGAGTCTCGCCTGTGAGGGGTGTGCTGGGCAAACGGGGTCATGGATTCCCCGGTAATGGCAGGTCAGTGATTGAGATCGGAGCATCTGGAAAGCGCGAAATCGCTTTTGCAATCGCCTCACGCTTCGCATAAGCCTGTTGCTCGGAGAATGAACCATTAAGGATCAGTGCGAAGAGAAGAGGTCTTCGCACATCGAGATGGCCAGCTAGCGCTGAGACTCCGTTAAGCGTCCCGGTCTTGGCAGTTAGGTGGCCAACAAGTTCTGTGCCGGCGAGGCGTGGAGCAAGGGTTCCTCTCACGCCAGCTATCGCAAGGCCACTTTTGATTACCTGAGTCTTGGGCCTCTCGCCTAGGTGGAGGACATCCGTGAGCGTTCTGCAACTAACAGCGTCTTGTCTAGCTAAGCCCGAGCCATCAAGCATCACCAGTCCATCGATGGATACACCTCTTTGAACTAAACGCCTCTTAATTCGCTCGACTCCATCGGCGGTACTCCCGGTGTTTCCAGCATCTGCAGAGACGGCCTTAACTAACATCTCAGCGCCATGGTTGTTACTCGCAGAGAGGATGCTCGCCACGATCTCGTCCAATCTCGGTGACTTGATCTCAGCGACTGTTGTATCGCCCTCGGATGCCCGTCCGGTTGAGACTCCACCAACCTTTACGCCCCGATCACGTAAGAGTTTTGCGAAGGATGCTCCAGCTGCAAGCGCAGGTTCCTCCCCAGAGGCAGTGCGCGCACTTGGATTACTCCAACCTGAGTCAACGGAGAGAGCACCTATCGGGCCGATCTCGCCGTCAGTTCGGTACGAGATTGGCCATGCGGGGTTGTACCGGCGTTCATCGAATATATGGTCGTCTACCACGATGCCCTTGGGCAACGAACGTACCCCAGCGGCGACAACGCGATCAGCTAGAACCGCTAGTTGTGTAATTGCTGAGCCACTCCGCTCGGGGTCGCGTTCAATGGCGGAAATCCCTTGGGGGGTCGATAACACCGGATCCCCTGACCCTACGAGCGTGAGCGAATCGGAGGAAGACCCAGAATCCCCAACCACCTTTGTTGCAAATCTGTAGCCAGGGCCGAGTAGGTCAACTACCCCCGCAGAACTGATTAACTTCATTGCGCTAGCGGGCCTAAGAGGAGTATTCGAATTGAATTCTGCGATTGACTCCCCAGCATCATCGACAACAAAGCAGGCATCACTCCCAACCGATACTGACTCGATCTGCCCTTGAAGGCGTAGAGCGCTTGCCGTATCGATGATGGTCGCCGGCAGACGCCGAGGCGAGAAGAGGGGCGTAGTGCTTGCCGGAGAGACTGCTGAAGAACTGCTTTCTTCATGGGTCCAGAGAAGCGAAACCCCGATGAAGGTGGCACCGACAACACCCAGAGCGGTGGCAGTGATTCGTTGGCGCCTTCGATGCGTAGTAATCAAATCAAACCGTGTTGTTCTCGCCAGCGAGCATGCTGCCAAAGATGCTCAAGAGCCGTTACTGCTCGATTAGAGGATGCGTAGCAAAGCTTCTTTGTCTCACGTACGGCTCGAGGTCCAGCATTATTTGGATCTGCAATTGCTAATTCGGTTGCGGTGAGTATCGGCTTGCCGAAAGTTTGAGATATCTCTGCTGCGGCCTCGGCGAACCTTCTGTCCTGTCGTTCGTGGTAATCGACTATCCGCTCAATTCCATGGTCTGGATAGAAAGAACCGTTTCGCATCAGGCTCGCTTGGTTTGACTGAATGCCAAGCCCGAGATAAATAATGGCATCGATCGTCGGATCCTGCGCCACCAAAGACAGTACCTCGGGGATTGTGTCCCTCGTCTCCCCGCCCGCTAGATCGATCGGGTTATTGCGGCTCCAGCGTGGAGGCAGGAGTAAATCAATTGCATCGCGCAACGAGTCTGAGAGTGTCGCTAAGTCGAGTGAGGAACGGGTAATGGCATCAGCGGTTACTACACCCCAACCTCCGGCGGTCGTTATTACGCCAACTCGAGGACCCCTTGGCAGAGGCTGTGTAGCGAATGTTGCAGCGGCCTCGAAGGCCTCCTCTACGTTGGCTGCTCGAGTCGCCCCTGCCTGGCGCATGGCACCATCAAAGATGCGATCATCTGTTGCGAGCGCACCGGTATGGGACGCAGCAGCGCGTTGCCCGCCCGATGTTGCGCCGCCCTTCAGCAAAACTAAGGGCTTCTGCTCTGTAACGACGCGGATTCGTTCAGCAAAGGCCCTGCCATCCGCTATGCCCTCCACATAAGCAAGAGAGACATCGGTTTCATCGTCACTTGCATAAAAGTCAAGAAGATCGGGGACAGTCAACGCAGCTGCATTACCTGCTGAGACAGCACGACTTATGCCGACCCCGCTCTGGTACGCATAGTTCAGGAATGAAGAGACAAAGTTGCCGGATTGGCTCGCAACGCCTATGCGGCCCGCCGGCGGGTATGGAGCCACAATCTGAGCACAGAGTCTCGAGGGAGTCGATACAACTCCCTGTCCGTTTGGCCCCGCTAGAAGTATTCCGAGTTCGTCGGCGAGCGCAACAAGTCTCTGCTCCGCTACTCGGCCGTCCTCTCCAGACTCGCCGTATCCTGCCGAGGTAACAAAGGCAGCACGTATTCCGCGCCGAGAACAGGCTCTGAGTAAGTCCTCGTTGCCAGATGCGGGGGTGCAGACAAATACGAGGTCTACGACAGCACCAGGTGGTAGGTCATCAATGCTAGGGACGGTCTCGATTCCAAGAATGGATCCGCCATCTCTATTGGTTGCGTAGACCTCACCCGCGTAACCTTGGGAGAGAATGTTGTGCAGAGCAACAAACCCGAATTTCCCGGGGTGTGTTGAGGCTCCCGCAACTACAACGCCTCGAGGATCGAAGAGCGCTTTGAATCCTTCACGAGGCGGAGTCACTTGGAGACCCCACTAAGAATCTCAACGAGGGCATCTACTGCGATTGGCTCTCCATCTACGATGATGAGCGGGTTCAGGTCAACAGAGAGAACGTTTGATTCCGCAATTGCGACGTTGCTTAGTGCGTTTAACACGATCGCAACCGAGTCCTTGTTTATCGCGGGCTCCCCTCGGAATTCCTCGAAGAGGGACTGAGTCTTGAGCTCGTCGATCATCGACTCGGCGTCGCCACTCGCTAGGGGAAGAAGCCTAAAAGCGACATCCCCAATTGCTTCAGCGAGAACTCCCCCGACTCCGATCATTACTACCTTTCCAAATTGTTCATCTGTTAAGAACCCTGCGATCAACTCGCGTGCTCCGCTGAGCATCGGTGCGACAAGAACTGAGACTTCACCGTCTTCAGGCCTTGCAGCACGGAAGAGATCGCTAACGGCAGCCCCAACCGCCTCGGGGCTCTGAAGTCCGAGCCGTACCAGCCCGCGCTCGGTTTTGTGAGCAATTCGGTCACCGTTTAACTTGGCGACGCACGGATATCCGATTTTCTCGGCCGCTTCAATCGCCTCGTCTGGGGAAGAGACAATACGCTCCTCTGCGAATGGCACTCCGTGGCGCCTGAGTAATTCTTTAGATGATGCTTCTGACAATGTCGTCAAGACGGATTCCTCTCCTCGGCCGGGTAGCCTAACGGGCTGAGGGCGGGATCTCCGTCGGTTGTTAATCCGAACCCCTAGAGATTTAAAAGGACCGCAAGTGATATCGGTAGTGCTTCCAGCGTTCAACGAGTCTGGGATGCTCGACGCCACAGTCGCAGCGATTCACGAAGGATTTACCTCACGCAAGATCTCCTTTGAGATCCAGATCGTTGAGAACGGCTCAACCGATGAGACCAACCAGATTGCTGAGGAGATCTGCTCCAGACTCCCCGAGGTCTCTACTCAGTCGCTTGGATACGCGGATTACGGCGAGGCATTGCGGGCCGGTCTCAAGAGTTCCGTTGGCGAAGTGGCGATTATTTTCGATGTTGATTATTTCGACCTCGATTTCGCTGACTCGGCACTAGAGGTTCTCGATTGGAGTGCGAATCCAACTGGCCCGGTCGTCGTAGTTGGCTCCAAGCGAGCACCGGGCTCAAGCGACAATCGCTCCAGACTTCGCAGGCTTGCCACAGCCATATTTAGCGGAATACTCAGGCGACAGTTCGGGCTCTCGCTCTCTGACACACATGGTATGAAGGTGCTCAATCTCGCAGCGCTTCGAGGGGTCATTGATGAATGTCAGTGCGGTGCAGACTTGTTCGACACAGAGGTAATTATTCGTGCTGAGCGGGCCGGAATGATCGTCGCTGAGGTGCCTGTAAACGTTACTGAACTTCGACCTTCAAGAACCTCAATCCTTCGACGTGTTCCGCGCACCCTCGGAGGAATTGTTCGCCTAAGGCGCGTCCTAGGCCCGGTCCCGAAAGATTAATAATGAACCAAGAAAGAACCTTTGCATCGAGTTGCTCCTCCCATCCTTTGGCGACCCAAGCGGTTGGTGAAGCCGTGGGAGCACTCATCGAAACTCTTAACGGAGAGCGCCCAGACTTAGTTGTCTGGTTCGCAACGGCTCACCACATCGGCGCGTTCGAGGATATCCATTCTGCTCTGCAGAGTCTCTTAAACGCGCGTGCTGTAGTCGCAGCAACATCAGTCTCGGCTATTGGTGGAGAGACCGAGATTGAAGATGCACCAGGCTTGAGCATCTTTGCTGCGGTACTGCCTGACAACGACCTTGATGTTATGAGGCTCGAGGCAGTACAGACCCTCGATGGTCTAGAGGTAGCGGGTTGGGCTGATGCCACGGATGCTGCTCATACTCTCCTTCTACTCGCTGATCCGTTTAGTTTCCCAGTTGATTTAGCGCTGAGATCCGCCGAGGAGCGATATCCTCAGCTACTTATTGTAGGCGGCAACGCTTCAGCAGGATCTCGACCAGGTTTGAATCGCTTGGTCTTGAACAACGAGATATTCACAAGCGGAGCTGTCGGCATTGCTATCTCAGGGGGCGAGTCGATAAGAACTGTTGTCTCTCAAGGATGTCGCCCACTTGGGGTTCCTTTTACTGTTACTGCTTCAGAGGGCCAATTCATTGAGTCACTGGGCGGCAAGACTGCATTGGATCGTCTGCGCGATGTCGCCTCGGAGGCCGAGGAGACCGATCGTGAGTTACTTAGAGGTGGAGTTCATCTCGGAGTGGCAGTCAATGAGAGCGATGACATTCTAGGCAGAGGCGACTTCTTGATTCGCTCTGTTATCGGCGGCGACAGAGTCACCGGAGCAATTGCGATAGGAGCACACGTTGAGGTGGGCACAACTGCTCAGTTCCAGGTTCGTGATGCCGCCTCGGCCTTGGAGGATTTAGGGGTGCTACTCGATGGAGAGGAGGCTGGCGGTGTGCTGATGTTTACTTGCAATGGTCGCGGGTCCCGCTTCTTCTCAAAGCCCAACCAGGATGCAGAGGCTGTCCAGACTGCGATTGGCCCACTGCCGTTGGCAGGCATGGCCTGCGCCGGCGAGATTGGTCCGATTGCAGGGCAGAACCATCTTCATGGATTTACTGCAAGCCTTGCTCTTTTCCCAAGGTGAAATGCAAGGAACTTGCGGTAAATACTCAGGCAGAGCGGTAGGTCTGCGTAGGATCGCCCTTCAGGGCTAATGGGGCGGAACCCGAGGCTTGACCGAACTGATACAAATTCTTCACACTGGACGAGAACGGGGATTTAGTTGAGCGCGAGTAGCTCTGGAACAAGCGGGTCTACACCTATGGATTCTGGCGATACCGCAGGGAAGGAATTTTCTGGGAATAGTGATTCTTGGGAGCAGCGAGGAATCGAAGTAATTCGCGGTCTCACAATGGACGCGGTGCAGGCTGCAAAGTCAGGCCACCCAGGAACGCCGATGGCCCTTGCTCCGTTGGCGCATGTTCTATACACCCGGATTCTAAATTACGACACCGAAGACGCACTCTGGCCAGACCGCGATCGTTTCGTCCTCAGTGCAGGGCATGCGTCGATGCTTCTCTATTCGATGCTCTACCTATGCGGATTTGGTCTTGAACTTGATGACCTGCGGAACTTCCGGCAACTTGGATCGAGTGCGCCTGGGCACCCTGAGAAAGGGCATACCCCCGGAGTTGAGGTAACTACAGGTCCTTTAGGGCAGGGTTTTGCTAACGCAGTAGGGCTTGCAGTTGCTGAGGCCAATCATCGGTCGCGTTTCGGTGCCGAGCTATGCGATCACCTCATCTTCACAATCTGTGGTGACGGCGACCTTCAGGAGGGCGTAAGCCACGAGGCTGCATCGTTGGCCGGGCATCTAGGCCTTGGGCATTTGATAGCTATCTACGACGACAACATGATCACTATCGATGGTTCGACAGATCTCTCTTTCAGCCACGAAGTTGAGAGCGCTTTTGTCGCCTACGGATGGCATGTATTAGAGGTTGGCGAGATCTCTAACGATCTAGACGCCTTAGAGACTGCTATCAATGCGGCAATTGAAGTTACAGACAAGCCTTCTCTGATCGTTCTTCGCAGTCATATTGGGTATCCGTCCCCAAAATTTACTGACACCGCTGCTGCACATGGAAACCCGCTCGGCGAGGATGAAATTGGCGTTGTAAAGGCGATCATTGGGCTCCCTGTCGATGAGACCTTTACCGTCCCTAGCGATGTGCTGAGCGAATATCGCATATCTGGAACGCGCGGAGAAGCGAAGCGGCTTGCTTGGATGCAACGTTTGTCTGAACTGCGGGGGTCGGACAAGAAACTCTCAGATGAGTTTGCTGCATGTATAGATCAGAGCGGTTTACCGGGTTGGGAGGAGTCGCTCCCAACATGGAGTGAAGGCTCGATCCTTGCTACTCGCGTTGCATGCGCAGCGGTATTAGATGCGCTCGTTAATGATGTTCCTGGGTTGATGGGCGGGGGCGCTGATCTCACTGGGAATACCGGTACTGCGTTGAAGAACGCAGAGGTATTTACAGCCGAGAATCCCAGGGGGCGTCAAATCTATTTTGGGGTGCGTGAACACGGTATGGGGTCTGTAATGAATGGCATGGCCGAGGGTGGCCTCTTACCTTTCGGTGGGACCTTCTTCGTCTTTAGTGATTACATGCGCCCCGCAGTTCGAACCGCCGCTATGCAGCGCTCAAAAGTTGCTTTTGTGTGGTCACACGACTCCATCGCAGTTGGGGAGGACGGCCCGACTCATCAACCTATCGAGCAGCTTGCTTCGCTTCGAGCTATGCCTGGTCTGCGCCTTATTCGGCCAGCCGATGCGAATGAGGTGGCCGCAGCTTGGAGGGTCCACATCAAAGGAGAGGGCCCAACGGCGATAATCCTCTCGAGGCAGAACCTTCCAGTACTGCCAGGGACAGAGACTCTCTCTGCAGAGGGAGTAGCCAAGGGTGCTTATGTCTTGGTTAAGGAGGCATTGGACTCCTCTGATTCGAAGCCCGACGTGATACTCATCGGTACCGGTTCCGAGGTCACTCTCTGTGTAGATGCGCAGATAAAACTCAATGACCTCGGAGTACGCGCTCGCGTTGTGTCGATGCCATCGTGGGATTTATTTGCTAACTGCTCAGACGAGGATCGCGCAGGCGTAATGATGCCAGGTGTTCCTTGTCTCTCGGTTGAGGCAGCAAGCACCTTCGGGTGGGCTCGATATGCGCAGGACTCAATCGGCATCGACACCTTCGGTACCTCTGCGCCCGGCGATATAGCGATGCGACACTTTGGTTTTACGGTAGATGCAGTTGTAGAACGTGCTCAGGCTTTGATTATCAATAAGGGGATCTAAAATGGGGAACGGAATATCACGCCTCAACGAATTTGGGCAGAGTCCTTGGTATGACAATCTCTCTCGAAGCATGCTTCGAAGCGGCGGCCTCGATGCCTTGATGACACAGGATGGCATACGCGGAGTTACATCGAACCCAACCATTTTTGAGAAGGCAATGGCTGCCGGTGAAGGCTATGACGAACAGTTGCTCAGTCTTCATCACGCAGGTGCAAGCCCTGATGAAGCCTTCTGGGGCCTCGTCGTTCAAGACATAACAGAGGCTGCTGCGATACTCCATCCTCTATATGAGTCAACCGCCGGAGCTGATGGCTTTGTCTCGGTTGAGGTATCGCCACGCATTGCAGACGATACAGACGCCACAATCACTCAGGCTAAAGATCTATTTGCACGCATTGGTGCGCCGAACGTCATGATCAAAATTCCCGCAACACTCGCTGGACTGCCTGCCATCACCGAGGTCATCGCTGCTGGTATCAACGTAAATGTGACTCTCATTTTCGATCTCGATCGTTACGACGCAGTGCTAGATGCACATCAGCATGGAATAGAGAGACTCATCGCATCCGGGGGCGACCCATCGAGGGTTGCATCTGTGGGGTCATTCTTCGTGAGCAGAGTAGATACAGAGATTGATAAGCGCCTAGCGCCGGGTGACCCTCTCAGGGGATTGCCAGCAGTTGCAAACGCGAAAGTTGCGTACGACCGTTTTATTCAGCACTCAGCAACGAGTGAGTGGAGAGAGTTCGAGGAGAAGGGAGCAAAGCCCCAGAGGCCTCTCTGGGCCAGCACCTCAACTAAGAATCCTGATTATGCGCCAACCCTCTACGTCGATGAATTAATCGGAGCAGAGACTGTCAATACCCTCGCTCCGGCATCGATCGAGGCGCTCCGGTCGGGTATTGGCAATCAAAGAGCAGACTCGATAATTGAGGATATAGATGGAGCCTATGTAGTTTTTGAGCGCCTTGCGGCGGCCGGGGTTTCCTACTTCGACGTTACAAAAACGCTTGAGACCGAGGGCGTGGCATCCTTCATAGCTTCTTACGACGAAGTCATCCTCACCCTAGAACGCCGAATCAAAGAGCTCATTAGCTAAGGCTCTCCAAGGCATTAGTGCAGGAGTCAATTCATCTCATTCATACGTCTGGAATATCGCATGCTGAATTTACGTAGTAAGCGCCTAGGCTGCTGAGATGGCGCTGAACCGTGAGCATGTAGACCTCATCAACGCGCCCTTAAGTGACCTTCTCAGCGAGGCATCAAGACTTCGCGATAATGGGCACGGGAATCGAATGACCTTCTCCCCGAAGGTATTTATTCCTCTCACCATGCTCTGCCGTGATCGCTGTGGCTACTGCACCTTTGCAAAGCCGCCTGCGCATCTTGAGAACCCTTATCTCGGCCTTCATGAGGTCATCAACATCGCTATCGAAGGGCGCCAATCAGGTTGCTTCGAGGCATTATTTACTCTTGGCGAAGAGCCCGAGGATCGATACCCAGTGGCTCGCGATTGGCTCGATGCAAATGGCTACACGAGCACTCTCGACTACTTAGTCGCCGCTGCGGGTGCTGTGCTCAACGAAACAGGGATGCTCCCCCACGCTAATCCTGGCGCGATTTCTGAGGCGGAACTTCTACGCTTAAGAGCAGTGAGCCCTTCACAAGGGATGATGATTGAGACACTTGCTGCGCGCCTCGGCGATGCTGGTGGTCCGCATTTTGGTGCCCCCGATAAAACTCCAGAGCGTCGACTTGCGACTCTTGAGGCTGCAGGTCGCGCGATGGTTCCATTTACTACGGGCATACTCGTCGGCATCGGAGAGACTCGAGAAGAGCGCCTTGAGGCTCTGATTGCGATACGCGACTCGCATGCGCGCCATGGACATGTTCAAGAGGTAATTGTTCAGAACTTCTTACCCAAGCCCGGTACCTCAATGCATCGGAGCGATCCCTGCGATTACGACGAATACTTGCGCACGGTAGCCACAGCTCGAATTGTTCTTGGGTCGGCGATACATTTACAGGCTCCCCCAAATCTCTCTAATCCTGAGCAACTCAGTGCTTTAATTGGAGCAGGTATCGACGATTGGGGCGGTGTCTCTCCAGTTACTCCAGACCACGTAAATCCAGAGCGCCCATGGCCCGCATTAGATGCTCTACGGGACGCCACTGAAGCTGCCGGTAAGAGCCTTGCTCCACGCCTCACTGTCTACCCTGAATATGCATTAGACGATGCTTGGATACACCCTGATGTACGCACCGCAGTACGAAGAGCAAGCGACTCTGAGGGGCTTGCTCGTGATGATGAGTGGTCCGCAGGGAGTAACGAGACCCCCCCGGTGCTTCTTATCTCGACTGAAATACGCGCATCCGGAGCGGTCGCTGAAGTAATCGCCGGAGTTGAGGCCGGGGAGCAAGTTGGTTTTGATGAGATTGTGACGCTCCTTGAAGCGCGTGGTCAAAACGCTCAAGCCGTTTACCGGCTAGCGGACGCACTCCGCCGAGAAATCATCGGAGACGCTGTCACTTTCGTGCGTAACCGAAATATCAACTACACCAATATCTGTACTTTCAAGTGCCGCTTCTGCGCCTTCTCTAAGGGGCCGCTCTCGCTAAATCTCCGAGGCAAGCCATACATGCTCGGCGTTGAGGAGATACAGCGCCGTGTAATTGAAGGTGTCGAGTGTGGGGCAACAGAGGTCTGTCTCCAAGGGGGGATCCACCCAGACTTTGATGGTGACTACTACTTAGACCTAGCGCGTGCAGTCAAAGAAGTCGCACCTGATATTCACATCCATGGCTTTACAGCGCTAGAGGTTACAGAGGGTGCAAAACGCCTCGGAATGCCATTGAAGGATTACTTGATTCTGGCTAAGGAAGCCGGTTTGGCAACGTTACCTGGGACTGCAGCCGAGGTACTCGATGACGAAGTACGGGCGATTATCTGCTCCGACAAAGTTAATACTGAAGAATGGCTAGAGGCACACCGCACCGCACATTCTGTTGGGCTTAGATCCAACGTAACGATTCTCTTCGGAACAGTTGAGAACCCGCGACACGTAGCGAATCACATGCTTAGGACGCGCGCACTGCAAGATGAAACCGGCGGGTTCACAGAGTTCGTTCCGCTCCCATTTGTGCATATGGCTAGCCCGATCCATCTTCAAGGCAAATCAAGGCTCGGCCCAACATTCCGTGAGGTTTTACTAATGCATGCCGTTGGGCGTATCGCATACCGCGGTTCGATTGACAATATTCAGGTCTCTTGGGTGAAGTGCGGCACAGTAGGCGCTTCTCAGATTCTTCAAGCCGGTGCAAACGATCTAGGTGGCACGTTGATGGATGAGAGCATCTCTCGTGCTGCGGGCGCATCGCACGGCCAAGAAGTTGATGAATTCGAACTGCGCAGCATCGTCGAGGGAATTGGACGGCCGTTGGAGCAGAGAACCACCCTCTACGGACGGGTAACAACTATCGGCCGCCGGCTGCGACCTGTAGATGACGATGGACTCTTGGCAACGCACTCCCATCTAGCACCCAAGGCGGATAATGGAACCACTTTGGCTACTGCAGAGAATGCGCAGGGCGTGCCCGTACAAATAAGCAGCCGTTTACTTACTGGAGAACGTAAATAATGCCACCAGAAGCAACACCTATGACAATGCGAGATGCGACAATTGAATTCGATGTCCTCGCTATTGGAAACGCTTTGGTGGATGTCCTCGCTCAAGAGCCAGATTCTTTTCTAGATGATCACTCTTTGATCAAAGGTTCAATGACGCTGATTGATGCACTCCACGCGGAGGCTCTCTACGACGCCATGGGGCCGGGAGTAGAGGTCTCTGGAGGATCAGCTGCGAATACCACCGTCGGCATCTCCTCATTCGGGGGGAGAAGCGCATTCATAGGCCGAGTCAAAGACGATCAGTTAGGCACAGTATTCGCACACGATATTCGCGCTGCTGGCGTTCATTACTCAACACCCGCTACAAAGACTGGTCCCCCTTCAGGTCGCTGCCTCATTTTGGTTACTCCAGATGCTCAGCGAACAATGGGAACCTTCCTAGGTTCATCAAGTTTTTTAACGCCTGACGATGTAGATGCTGCGCTGGTGCAACGCTCTGCAGTTACATATCTTGAGGGGTATCTCTGGGATGAGCCGGATGCAAAAGCAGCGTTTATCTATGCAGCGAATCTGGCCCACGAAGCAGGGCGTCGAGTCGCTCTTTCTCTCTCCGATGCCTTTGTTGTAGACCGGCACCGTAGCGAGTTTCTTGATCTTGTTGAGGGTCATATTGATCTTCTCTTTGCAAATGAAGTTGAGATTTGTTCTCTTTACGAGACAGACGATTTTGACCTCGCCCTGCAGCGAGTGAGTGGTCACTGCGAAGTTGCAGCCCTTACTCGAGGGGAGAAGGGTGCGGTCATTGTGAGTAGCGATACCGTGCACATTATTGATGCTGCCAAAGCGACGCGCGTAGAAGACACAACAGGAGCTGGAGACCTATTCGCCGCTGGATTCCTCTACGGTTTTACCCATGGATACGAGCTATCAGTCTGTGGTCGCCTTGGTGCACTCGCTGCCTTGGAGGTAATCGGGCACATGGGTGCTCGCCCAATGGTAAGCCTCGCCGAATTGGCAGCGCCGCTCCTCTAAATAAGCAACTGCTCTGCGATATAGATGGGCGAGATGCTCAACTACTCAAGATTCTCCGCCATATCGTCGAGAGCGCGTATCGCTTTCTCTATTGCCCTTCGTGCCTGAAGGACGCGCTTCTCGTCTTTCGCCGCATCGGCATCTCCAGTAGCAGCGTCTCTCAATTTGTCGTATGCGAGATCACGTAGATCTTCCTCGATCACTCTTAGCTTCTCGACAATCAACTCGGTATCCATTTCACTCTCCTAAGTAAATGACTGATAACGGGCTAATAGTGATGGTAATGATTGATGGCGCACTACGCTCGCACCATATGTCAGAACTGCAACTCTCGGAATACATCTCATCGAACCGTGACCTAATTATTGAACGTCTCAGCGATTGGATAGCGATACCTTCGATCTCCTGTGAACCTGGCCGCTCAGGCGATGTTCGGCGCTCCGCAGAGTGGTGCGCCGGGCAGATGCGCGAGGCTGGATTGGAGAATGTTCACCTCATAGAGACGCAGCTGCATCCCAGTGTGTACGGAGATTGGTTACATGCCGGCCCTGAGGCCCCAACCGTCGTTGTTTATGGTCACCACGATGTCCAGCCTGTAGACCCGGAGTCTGATTGGGACTCCCCTCCCTTTGAAGCAACAGAGAGGGAAGGTCAACTCTTTGCTCGAGGATCGGTAGATGATAAGGGGCAGGTGCTGTACCACCTAGAGGCTGTGCGTGCTCTTTTATCTCGTGACGGTGTACTCCCAATCAATATCAAATTTGTGATTGAGGGTGAGGAGGAATTCGGAAGCCCAAACTTCGAGGACCTTCTTATCTCCAATAAGGAGCTCCTCTATTGCGATGCCGTAATCGTCTCTGATACCGGGATGCTCTCGATCAGCGAGCCCTCTATGTGTATCGGTATGCGCGGTCTTGCAGGCTTCGACGTACATATTCGATCCTCGAGTACAGATTTACATTCTGGGGTATTCGGTGGAGCGGTCTTAAATTCTTCCCATCTAGCTGCCGAGATCGTCGCGTCGCTGCATGATTCAAATGGAAGAGTTGCGATCCCTGGGTTCTATGACTCTGTCCTCGAAATCTCTCCTGAAGAGCGCCTCGCTATGGAGGCGCTTCCATTCAACGAGGCTGATTTCCGCAGAGCGGCAGGCGGGGCACCCTTGATAGGAGAGACAGGGCGAAGCACGCTCGAGCGGACTGGGAGTCGGCCTACTGCCGATGTCGTCGGAATCACATCCGGCTACAGCGGAGTCGGAGTAAAGACCATCGTGCCCTCAACTGCCAACATCAAAATTACTTTTCGCCTTGTACCCAACCAGGATCCAGATCGAATTGCTGAGTTGTTCCACGCGTGGCTTCACCCTCTAATGCCAGAAGGGGTCGAGGTTGAGGTATGGGAGGAGGGGCGAGTCTCACCAGCGCTTACCCCTATTCACCATCCAGCGGTGCAGGCTGCCTCTCGTTCGATCGAGAAGGTCTGGGGTAAGGCTCCATATTTGGTTCGAGAGGGAGGGAGTGGCCCGGAGGAGGCTCTTGGGCGAGTACTCGAAGCACCAGTTGTGTTTCTAGGAGTTGGGCTTCCAGATGACAACATCCATGCACCGAATGAACGAATAGTTCTAGAGCAGTTTTGGAGAGGCCTACTAGCCGTAGGCGAACTTTGGTTTGATATGGCGGGGACGCCTGGAATTAGGAAGGTTACGTAATGACTGGTCCAACACGAGAGTGGGTTGTATTCAACGACCCCAAGCGCAAGAAGCACATCTGGCATTTTGACGTCACCTACCTTGTCTCATCGCATCAATGCATCTTCGGCTCCGGTTGCCAAGGTGTCTTAAACGAGAAGTCGCCTGAGATGTCACAGGGATGCTGCTCATACGGAGCGCACTTCTCTGACAAAAAAGACCGCCGCAAAATTGAGAAGATTGCTCTTGAACTAGACCCTGAAATTTGGCAGCACTCGAGTGTTGGCCTTAAAAAGGGTATTTCAAAGAAGAATGGTAAGGATGATTGGCAGACACGACTCGTTGATGGGGCCTGCGTCTTTCTAAACCGGCCCGAGTTCGAACTCGGCGCTGGATGCGCACTCCACGTTCATGCAATGCGTAACGATGTTCACCATTCAACTGTTAAGCCTGAGGTTTGTTGGCAGGTACCCCTGCGCGCTATCGAAGAGTTTGATGAGGATGCAGATGATGGGGTTGTTCACCATCGCATCACCGAGTTCGCTCGTCATGGATGGGGTGAAGGCGGAGAGGAGTTTGCGTGGTGGTGTACCGAAGAGGCAGCGGCATTCTCTGGCGCAGAACCTGTCTACAAATCAATGGCACCCGAACTTCGGCTTATGGTCGGTGAAGTTCTCTATGAGCAGATGGCCGCTTATTTAGATGCTCGAGTTGAGTCGACACCTGCTCCGCTACGCCATCCTTCTGAGACAAAAATTGTTCTCGGGGCGACAAGAACAACCACAGGCCCAAACAAATAAAGCGTCTTACAGATAGAGCCCGGTCTGCCCGCCCTCGCGACCAGATGCAACGGCATGTACGTCGCGTTCGCGGAGAATTAGATAGTCGTCTCCGCGTATCTCAACCTCAAACCCGGCATCTGGGGCGAACAAAACAGAGTCAGATTCTTCAACGTTTCTGACCGTCGGCCCCACTTGACTGACCTCGCCCCAGACGAGTCGCCGGTCTACATTCGCTGTTGCTGGGATCAATATCCCAGAGCGCGATTTACGCTCTCCTGCCTCTCGAGACGGAATAACGAGAATGCGGTCGGCCATCATTCTGATTGCAAGTTTTGGGTCTGTCTCTGCGCTCCGCGCTGCTTTGGGCATGGCCGGAACTGTACCTTTGCTAGCGATATCGACCTGCCTCGTGTCGATTTTGGGTCGCTTAGCAAGTTTTGGGGAAGCCCCGACTAGTTTTAACCTCGATGTCAGCACTCTACGAACCAAACCCAGCAGTGCCAGAGAGCCCTCAGGCATTAGACGAAGTCTCCCGAGAGCCCATGGGCAAAGTCAAACAAACTGGGGCGCTCAA
>CAFBNL010000002.1_pt1 | contig 41175 bp, 35 predicted proteins | sample 7269241 | NCBI WGS metagenome assembly CAFBNL01 (sample SAMEA6814093, study PRJEB35770) | uncultured Actinomycetes bacterium | biome: Freshwater; feature: Freshwater reservoir; material: water | place: Czech Republic | collected 2017-05-23 | depth 30m m
GAGAGCCCGGAGTTGATCATCGTTGCGAACTGCCTCGATAGAACCGCTACGTCTTTTAGCGCAACGCGCCCACTCAGCCCAGGGATCTTGATATCAGATTGCAGTCGCGAGGAGTCGCGGCGCGTGACAGTGATTGGGGTGTAGCCCATCTCGCGGAGTTTGCGCACGACGAGTGCTTCATCGGCGCCCTCAAGCTTTCCCTCAACGACCTTGCCAGCGCTATCACGCACTCGGTAAGTAAATGTGCTTGTCATCTCAGAAACCTCCGCTCTGAATCAGGCGCTTCAAATCTTCTTCGTTGGTGCATCGCTCAAATGCAGTCTCACGAGAGATCTTCCCTTCGCGAACTAGCGCTGCAAGGCTCTGGTCCATCGTGACCATGCCGTGCTTGGCGCCAGCCTGCATGACCGAGTAGATCTGGTGGACCTTTCCTTCACGAATCAGGTTTCGAACTGCGGGAGTGGCAGCGAGTATCTCTGCTGCTACCGCACGACCCTTGCCGTCACTGGTTGGGATCAATTGCTGGGTCACTATCCCCTGCAACGATGCGGCCAGCTGAACACGAATCTGCTGCTGCTGATGAGCAGGGAAGACATCGATAATGCGGTCAATGGATTGAGGTGCATCCTGGGTGTGAAGCGTTGCGAATACAAGGTGCCCCGTCTCAGCAGCGGTGAGCGCAGTTGAGATTGTCTCAAGGTCTCTCATCTCGCCCACGAGAATGACATCGGGGTCCTGGCGCAGAACATGGCGCAGAGCGTTCGAGAACGAGTGCGTATCCTCCCCCACCTCGCGTTGGTTTACGACCGACTTTTTATGCGTGTGTAGGAACTCGATCGGGTCCTCTACGGTCATGATGTGAAGCGCCTTGGTCTTATTCACGATATCGATCAAGGATGCAAGCGTGGTTGATTTACCTGATCCCGTAGGGCCAGTAACGAGAACAAGACCACGCGGGAGATCGGCGAAGCGCTCAACCGCTGCAGGCAGCCCAAGACTCGACAACTCCACAATCTCAAACGGGATAGCGCGCATCACTGCGCCGACTGAGTCGCGCTGCAGGAATACATTGAGCCTGAATCGGCTCCGCCCTGGGAGCGTGTAACTCGCATCAAGCTCGAGTTCATTCTCAAACTTCTCGCGCTGCTTCTGAGTGAGAATTGCGTAAATGATCTCTCTAATCTGCGAGCCGTTTAGAGGTTCAATCCCCTCGACCGGCTTGAGCTCTCCGTTAACCCTGATAACAGGGGCAGATCCTGCGGTGAGGTGGAGGTCGGATCCCCCACGCTCGATAACCATTGCAAGTAATTCATTTACATCTAGTACAGGTGCACCATCTGGGTTCTCGAGTCCGCCACTGCCTTGCTGTGCAACGCTGCTTACACCAAAGATTTGATCCAATGCGTGGCCAATCTCATAGCGACTACCCGCCGCAGCGACGATCTCGTATCCAGTTGCCTGACCAACTGCCAAAACTCCAGCATCATTGCCGGGGTCAGCGAACGCAACGATGAGTCGCGGGCCGTCAAAGTCGACACCGACTGCTAGATACTCTCGAGCAACTGATTCGGGGATCGTTGTCGCTGCATCTGGATTCAACGGTGTCTCAGTAAAATCAATGAACCGAAGGCCAACTGTCTCAGCAAGTGCAGCGGTGAGATCCTTCTCGCCAACTAGCCCATTGCGAATTAACACCTGGGTAATCGGCTCACTCTGGCGACGTGCCTCAGCCATTGCAATCGCTAGGTCATCGCGAGATAGGACATGGCGATCAACTAGGAACTCTCCAAGAACTCTTGCTTGACTCGACAACATTGTTTGGCCTCCCAGGCTCATAGGCGGCCTATCGGCGCAAGAGAGGCGCATCTGTAGGCCTTCCTGCCCTAATTTCTTATTTGGCTCAGAGAATGCTCAGGGACGGTGGCCGGAGGCCGCGCGAGGAGAAGCACTCTGGCCTAAGAGAGCCCTATAAAAAGGCATCAGGTAACGACTCGGAAGATCTCTTCGATACTCGTCATTCCCATTGCGGCCTTGCGGAGACCGTCTTGACGCAGGGGGATCATTCCCTCCATCTGAGCAACCTTGGAGAGGTCCTCAACGGAGCGGCGCTCAATGATGAGGCGCTCAATCTCCTCCGAGATCGGCATCACTTCATGGAGAGCAAAACGCCCTCGATATCCGGTACGACCACAAGCAGCACAGCCAACCGCGCGATAGAGAGTCGGCCAGTCGCCAATATCGATCGTCTCCATTGCCCAGCGTGCGCTAAGGAGCTCCTCCTCGCTTGGCTGGTAGGGCTCTTTACAACGATCGCAGAGTCGGCGAGCGAGTCTCTGAGCAAGCACTACGTCTAAAGCGCTAGTCACAAGGAACGGCTCAACGCCCATCTCGAGAAGTCGCATAGGCGTTGACGCGGCATCGTTGGTGTGAAGAGTCGTGAGAACAAGGTGGCCAGTAAGCGCAGCCTCAATACCGATGATCGCAGTCTCTCGGTCTCTAATCTCACCTACGAGAAGCACATCTGGGTCAGCTCGAAGAATCGATCGAAGCGCTGAAGCGAATGTAAGGCCGGCCTTTGGGTTGACCTGTATCTGATTAATCCCGGCGAGTCGATACTCAACCGGGTCCTCGATGGTGATGATGTTGCGCTGAACCTCATTCAAGACATTGAGGGTCGCGTAGAGGGTTGTAGATTTTCCCGATCCAGTGGGTCCGGTAACCAAGACGGTGCCATAGGGCTTACGGAATGAACGCTCATACCTTTCAAGCGTGTCAGGGAGAAATCCCTGATCCTCAAGGCTCAAGAGCGCTTGATTCTTGTCGAGAATTCGCATAACGACCTTCTCGCCATGCACCGTGGGAAGCGTCGCAACACGAAGGTCAATTGGTTTACCGCCGACGGTTAGCGACATACGCCCGTCTTGTGGGATTCGGCGCTCAGCGATATTGATATCGCTCATGACCTTGAGTCTCGAGATTACCCCCGCTTGAATTGCCTTTGGAGAGCGCATTACCTCATGAAGCACGCCATCGATTCGAAAGCGAATACGCAGATCCCTCTCAGCAGGCTCAACGTGAATATCCGAGGCTCTGTCAGCGACTGCCTGTGTAATTAGCAGATTCACGAACTTTACGATCGGTGCATCCTCAACAACTGCACTGACATTCGCGAGTTCATCTATATCCGTTAGTTCATCGGCTGCCTGTGAAGCAAGATCATCTACCTCGCTATCAAGACGATGGAATCTATCGATCGTCTCGCGAATCTGCGCCGAGGTTGCAACAACACAGCGAACCTGGGCACCAGTAAGCGCACGTATGTCATCTACTGCAAGCACATTCGATGGGTCAGCCATCGCGACTACGAGCACATCGTCGTCCCAAGAAATCGGGAGAGCTTGATAGCGCCGCGCTAGGCCCTCTGGAATCAACGAGGCAACGGTGGCATCGATAGCGCGTTCTGTTAGGTCGACGAACTCAAGGCCCACTTGTTTGGCCAATGCGCGCACAAGATCGCTCTCTGAGATAAGGCCTTGATCAATGAGGACGCGACCGATTGGGCGACCAGTCGAGGCTTGAGTAGCTAGAGCCTCTGCCAGTTGATCTTTGGTGACGAGGCCGGTCTCGACTAGGAGTAACCCCAATGGCGTGCCTTCAGACACGACTACCTCTCCCTCATTGCAACGGACCCAGCGTCCCCTGATGTGAACCTATCGGCGCTCCGGGGCGGGGGCTGTAGGGCCTAGTCCAAGGAATTTAGGACTATCCATTATCGGTTCGTAAGCCCGAGAAAAGTCTCAGGAGGGCACCTCGATCAGCGGTGATAGTGGTCTGCTCCATATCTTGGGACACCGGGGGCTCGTCGTTATTTAGAGGAGATTCAAGTTTCTTCGCTAGCGATTCCCCGCCACCTGCAAGATCCGCCAGCGCTTGCTCAGCCGCATCTGAGTATGGGGAGCGGTGCGCTTCTGCGAGGCTTGCCGCAAGCTCCACAGAGTCCCTCGTCGCCTCAGCTATGCGGGAATCTAAATTCTCTGAAGGCGCTAGGCGCGCAGCGCCTCGACTCTCCGGCTCTCTAGAACCCACTATCCCTAGAGCGATTAGCTCCGCTATCGGAATAGTGGCCTCATAGGCACTTAGACCTATAACTCCAGCTATTTGAGCGATGCTCTGATTATCATCAACATGAGAAACAAGCCTCAGCATGGAGCGATTCAAGGTAATTGGTGCATCCTCTTCACTCTCAATCAGCATAGGAATCGCATCGAGGGACGGCACGCTGCACTTAAGTGCTTTTAGTGCCTCTGCCACAGCATTGGCGCGGGAGAGAACATCGTGGAGCTCTATCCTGGCCTCGCCTGGGCGCTCAATCGCCCCGTCTCTAAATTCATAACTGCCACTCTCAATTCGCAGCATCGAGCAGAGCACATCGATAAGGCGCAGACTCAACTCGTCTCTATCTTTTGGGCCGTCTTTGGGGCTGCCAAACAAGCACTCCAAATCCCCTGCGACTAATAATCCACCGAGCATGCTCAGGCTTAAGCGCCCTGCATCGCCGCGTATCTCTAAGACTCCAGTGGAGCCATGGGAGCAGAGCGCTCGGAGTACCTCGTTCGCTGGCAGTGTCTCGATCGTGCCTTGAAGTCCCACGTAATCCCTCTCGCCCATGATGTTTCTCTAGGCAGGCTTTATCGGAGGGGGCAGCGGAAAAGTTGAGCGAAACTTTAGGTTACAGATTATGACTTCAGTAACATTGGCACCACCAGCATCATGCGAACGCGGCTTCCACGCGAACCTGATCAGCTTCAGGGAGCGGAGGATCAAAGAGGCACAAGATCGCTCAGGCGTTCTCCCAGGCGTTAGCTAAAGGCTCGCTATCGCTCTGCGCATTACTTCTATCGGTGCAGCCTGACCGGTATGCAACTCAAAGGCGACCGCAGCCTGATGAAGCAGCATCCCGATGCCCCCCACAATCGATGCAGAGCGTCGCTCGGCGGCCTCGAGGAGAGGAGTAAGAGCGGGTTGGTAAACAAGATCGCAGACTAAATGCGCAGGGGTCAGGAGGTCCGTGTTGAAGAGTGGGGCCTCTACCGCCATACCAATTGGAGTCGCGTTCACGATTATCTCGCTCTCAGCTATCACGGAGTCGATATCGCTCATGAGCATGGCACGTGCATCTGGTGCTAGTAGCGCTGACTCGCGTGCAGCCTCAATTCGGCGTGCAGCAATAGTTACCATCGCACCAGCGGCTCCAAGCGCATGCGCCACAGCGCGCCCTGCTCCCCCGGCACCGATGATCAACACGCTCTTACCAGTGACACTGACTTCTTCATCAGCGAGGCTTCGCATAAATCCCTCGCCGTCGGTACTCGCCCCAAGAAGGGTGCCGTCATCGCGCAGCACCACAGTATTTACCGATCGCAGGGCCTCTGCCTCCGAGGTCAGCTCGTCGCACGCATCTGCAGCATCGGTTTTATGCGGCATAGTTACATTGAGCCCTGAGATTCCAAGATCCACCATTGCGCGCACCGCCGCAGAGCCGTGCCCTGCAGCAACAGGTAGCGCGACATAAACCCAGTCGAGGCCTAGCGCTTCGTAAGCCGCGTTGTGTATCAGCGGAGAGCGCGAGTGGCGCACGGGATCTCCAATTACCGCTGCAAGGCGCGTCATTCCACTTACCGGAGGGCGACTCATAAAACTCCCCTGCGACGTGCATCAGCGATATTGGCCAGGTGCTCTGCATAGGTCGTAGCAAATTTATGTTTGCCATTCTTCTCGTAGAGCACGTAGTAAAGATACGGGATATTGGATGGGGTTAGAGCGGCAATTAATGATGGGGAGGCAACTGTCATTATCGGAGTCGGTGGGAGCCCGAGGGTTTTATAGGAGTTATACGGGCCAGGGCGGGCAAAATCCTCACTCGTGAGGGGCCCGCGATCCCCGCGGGCATAGAGAAGCGTCGCATCGATCTGGAGGAGCATCCCTAAGCGCATGCGGTTCGCTATTACCCCAGAGATAAGGGGTCGGTCTTCATCGAGGCGCGACTCCCCTTGAATAAGTGATGCGAGAGTCGTGACTTCGTAGACGGTCTTCCCCTGCGCTCTTGCCTGCTGCTCTATCTTCATGCGCTTGATCTCAGAGTCATAGCGATCGACTATCCGCTTCAGGACAACCGCCTCATCCTCCTGCTCAGCGATGTAATAGGTATCAGGCCAAGTGAGGCCCTCTAATGAAGCAATGCCTTCTGGTTGATACTTCGAGCGGATACTCCCCGAAGCGACTACCTCGAGGAATTTTGCACTCGACATTGATCGGAGTGACCCGACTCGCTGAGCAATATCTGCGATTGTGAGGCCAGGCGGAAGCGCAAGGATTCTGTAGCTAATTTTGGGTCCGCGTGACAGAGCCTTGATCGCCGAGGGAACGGACTGCGATTCATTTAGCTCGTACTTGCCTGCTTGGAACGGCCCTGCCGAAGTGACCCGCGCATAGATCCTGAATGCGAGGGTATTAGGGACAACATTTTCTCTCGTTAGCTGTGCGCCAATATCGGAGACCGAGGACCCGCTCTTAACGTCGACCAGAACTCTCTTGCTCGCAGATCCTGAGCCTGCTGTCAGACCTAGCATCGACACAGCAAGCAATGCAGACAGAAGGAGTACAGCTAGAGCAAGAGTTAAGGCAATAAGAATTACCTTTCCGCGCTTTACCGCTCCCCCGCTTTCATCGCCTGGGTTCATATCTGGCCATCGAGCCAAGACTGCAGCATTACCGCTGCAGCGACCTTGTCGATTACCTGCTTGCGATCCTTCCGCCTCACGTCTCCCTCTAAGAGCGATCGCTGCGCAATGGCTGTAGTGAGCCGTTCATCAAAGGCCTCGATAATTAAATCAGGTGCCAGTTGTTTCAAGGCCTCTACCTCTGCGAGCGCGGCGCGAGCCGCAGCCCTGCGTGCACCTGTGAGCGTTAGCGGGAGTCCAACGACGAGTTGCGTCACTCCCTCCTCACGCGCAATGTTGAGCACCGCCCGCCGGTCTACTTCAGCATTACCGGAGCGCTTAATCACGGAGTGCGGGCTAGCGATCGTACGAGTTGGGTCAGATAGAGCAATGCCGATGCGCTTCTCTCCGAGATCTACACCAAGGGCTCGAGTCACCCGCCGGTCACTGCCTCAGATGCAGCGGCAGCAACGAGGCTCATGGCCTCGTCAATCGCTGCAATTTTCGGACCACCCCCGACTACTAGGTCAGCGCTCTTGGCAGTACCGCCACCAAGAAGTCTCGCTGCTCCTTGGGCAATGGTCGCCGCCGAAGCACCGTTCGCAACTAGGTCCTTTGTAACGGCAACCGCCAAGCCAGCCTTATCCCCATCAGGGTTGAGGCCAATTACTGCGGCAATCCCAGAGGGCAGAGAGTCACGCACAGCAGCGGCGAGCAATCGCAGATCATCGGGGGTAAAACCGTCACGCCGAACTACAACAATTCCTCCCTCTGCATTGGCTGCCAACTCGCCAGCCTGTGCAGCGGCCTGTTTCGCACGCAGCGTTGCGACCTCATCGCCCAGCGATTTTACCTGGGCCATAAGTCGCTCGATCTTCTCTGGGACCTCGAGTTGAGTCGTGTTCATTGATGAGGCTATAGATCGCATTCGCTTCTCATCATCACGAATCTTCTCTAGCGCATGCGAGCCGGTAACTGCCTCAATACGACGCATATTGGCGCCGACAGATCCTTCACTCAAAATTTTAATTGGGCCGATGAAGCCGAGCGCATGAACATGCGTGCCGCCGCAGAGTTCGATTGATTGGGGGCCTGCCTCGAGTACCCGCACTACGTCGCCGTACTTGTCTCCGAAGAATGCAACTGCCCCAATACTCTCGGCATGCGCCTTAGTTGTCTCGTAGTTTCGCACTGGGGCGTCACTAATTACCTCTGCATTGGCAAGCGCCTCGATGCGATCAATCTCTGCTTGGGTGACTCCCTCAAAATGACTAAAGTCGAAGCGCAGTCGCTCTGGAGCAACGTGTGATCCGGCCTGCTTGATGTGGTCTCCCAATACCTCTCTGAGAGCCCAGTGCAGAATGTGAGTCGCTGTGTGATTTCGTCGAATGTCGTCGCGCCTATCGCCATCGATTGCAGCGGTTACCTCGACGCCATCAACTATCTCGCCAGCCTCAATACGTACACGGTGAATCGAGAGCGTCCCCGGGATGACATATGTGGTGTCGAGCACCGTCATACGTAGCCCATCGGCACTCTCGATTGAGCCAGTGTCGCCAACCTGACCACCGGACTCTGCATAGAAAGGGGTCCGGTCTAGGAATACATCTACTTCTTCGCCCGAGCCTGCGCGGGCTAGTCGCTCGCCACCAGAGAGGATCGCCAAGACATGGGACCCCTCGGTCACATACTCAACTCGCCCCGTGAACTCGGTAGGTCCGTGGTCATCAAGAATCTCTCTGTACAGCTCGACGGGTGCTCCACCTGATCCGCCTGCGGCTTTGAGGGCATCTCGAGCTCGCGTGCGTTGTTCCCCCATAAGGGACTCGAACCCGCCGACATCTATGCCGCGTCCGCGCTCACCGGCTATCTCGCGACTCAAGTCGATCGGGAAGCCAAGAGTGTCGTGGAGGAAGAAGGCTTTTTCTCCAGATACATCTCCCTCCTCGAGGACGTCGTCTAGAAGCTCAACACCTCGAGCAAGCGTTCGCAAGAAACGCTCTTCTTCTCGCCCAACAATGCCAAGAACAAGATCTCGGTTCTTCACCAAATCTGGGTACGCGGATCCCATCGCAGCGATAGTTGCCTCCACCATGGATGGAGTTACCAAATTGCGTGCACCGAGTCGGTACGCATGGCGCACGGCCCTGCGAATAATTCGGCGGAGCACATAACCGCGTTCGACATTCGAAGGCACTACGCCGTCGGAGACTAAGAACGTCATTGCACGCCCATGCTCAGCGAGGATACGCAGCGAGACATCGGGCTCTCCCCCGGATCCGTATGCAACACCAGTGGTGCGCTCGGCCTGCGCAATAATTTCTCGGAAGAAATCGATATCCCAGACCGTTGGAACACCCTGCAGAACTGCAAGGTTGCGCTCTAAGCCCGCGCCAGTATCGACGCTTGGCTTTGGCAGCGGAACCAGAGACCCATCAGGGCGAGCATCGAACTGCATGAATACAAGGTTCCATACCTCGACAAAACGATCCTCGCTTCCAAACTTTGGCCCACCATCTGCACCGAACTCTGGCCCTAGGTCCCAGAAGATCTCGGTACACGGACCACATGGGCCGGTATCTGCCATACGCCAGAAGTTGTCCTCGCCCATGCGCTGAATACGCTCAGCCGGAACACCAATGACGTCGCGCCAAATTGCGGCAGCCTCATCATCTGTTTCATGCACGGTGACCCAGAGTCGATTTGGATCAAGGTCTAGACCCTGTGTGTATAACTCCCAAGCAAACGGAATCGCCTCTGCTTTGAAGTAATCGCCGAATGAGAAGTTGCCGAGCATCTCGAAGAATGAGAAATGACGATTTGTGCGGCCAATATCATCGAGGTCGTTGTGCTTACCCCCGGCTCTCACACATTTCTGGACCGAGGTAGCGCGTGGGTAGGGCGCTGGCTCCTCGCCGACGAAGTACGGCTTGAATGGCACCATCCCCGCAACCGTGAATAGAAGGCTCGCGTCGTGAGGGATCAGACTCGCCGATGGCACAACTGTGTGCCCGCGCTCAGCGAAGAAATCTAGGAAGGTGCTTCGGAGTTCATCAGAGTTACGTGGCGGCACGAGGGTGAGGCTAGCGAACGTTACGGCGCGCTCTTATGCTTGCGCGCTTAGAAATATGTCTGCCGCCTTGGGCCCCAGACTCGCTCTCCAACTCAAGGGGAGCCCTCCCCTCCTCCACAAGCCTCAAGTTGGCTCGTAGCGGCGGAGTGAGCAGAAGGTCCACATCGGCCCCCGGCTCTGGAATCGAAGACTTCACTCCCCTGGCCTCAATACCTGCTCGCATCTCGGCCTCACGGGAGCGCATTACATCGCGACCCTCCGTGAATGCATCCCCGAGCGCATCGCCGATTCTTCGCGTGGTTGCACCAGCCGAGGCGGCAGTACGGGTCACTACCTCGGAGGGGGCGAACCTGCGTGCCGCAGCCTTGGCCTTGCGAACCGCCCAAATGGAGGTTCCAAATCCGGCGGCGTATCCAGTTGCTGCCCAGAATGCTCTCTTAGGGACCATCTCTATATCTCCGTCATCATTACAGGGCTCTTTATTATGGGAGTCTTTATTAAGGAAGTTGCTGTCTCAACGTCTGCGAATAGCGAAAGCATGTTAGTTACGCACCACGACGATCTGATTTACGCAGCCGGGCTACCGCACGCTTGGTTCCGGCACTAAACGCGATGACTTTTACAACTGGGTTTGAGACGGTACGCCTCAAGAGCCGAGAAGCCGAGTCGAGGTTCTCCCCGACTGACTCGGCGGTCGTAAGCAGCGCATCAACACGATCTACCTCAAAGGTGGCGTCTCTAACCGCGAGGCGCATCTCGGAGATCATGCCGACCGTCTCAATTCTTAGATCGTTCACAGTCCGGCGCAGACTTCTGAGAGTTGAGATCACCTGTAAAAGAGCCAAGAGCAGCGCTCCTACCAAGACGGCAAGCAAGACTGTCCCAACCGCCACGAGCCATTCAGATGCGCTCAACTCTTAACCTCTCTCTGTTCTGGTCCTGTTCGCGAACTCTGGGGATCCCCATCTGCAGCCTCAACCGTAGCGAGACGAGCAATGTCACGCCCACGCCCTGTGGGGCGCCAATAGATCCGAGAAGCAACCTCCTCGGGCCGATACTCCTGCTCCGCCCATGCCCCCGGTCGATCGTGAGGGTACACGTAGCCGACGCCATGCCCTAAAGAGCTTGCGCCCTTGTAATGCCCATCCTTCAGGTGAGCCGGGACCATCCCAGTTGGGAGGGTTCGCACATCTGATGTAGCTGCCCCAATACCGAGCGTCACGGAGTTTGATTTAGGGCAATTGGCGAGGTAAACGACGCAGTGAGCAAGGTTGAGCTGGGCCTCTGGGAGGCCAACAAACTCCACCGCCTGAGCCGCAGCCATTGCGAGCGGGAGCGCTAAAGGATCCGCCATCCCCACATCCTCAGAGGCGAGTATCACAAGGCGGCGGGCTACGTAGCGTGCATCCTCACCAGCCTCGAGCATTCGCGCAAGCCAATAGAGGCCGGCATCAGCATCAGATCCTCGAATTGATTTTATGAATGCGGAGATGATGTCGTAGTGCTCATCGGCGCCATATTGAATCGCCCGCGCCGCTAACGCCGCCTCTGCACACTCGAGTGAAATCTCTTTAGTGGCCGACTCACAAGTAAGAGCTGCTGCAACCTCGAGGGAGGTAAGCAGATGGCGCGCATCCCCCTCGGCTCGGTCGACAAGGTGCTCCATTGCATCCTCTGAGATGCTCAACTCATCATCACCGAGCCCGCGTTCTCTATCGGTCAAGGCGCGAGCAACCAATTCGCGCAGCGCTTCTGCTGGTACCGGCTCAAGCCGAAAGAGTGTGGAGCGACTCAACAGCGGCGCTGTCAACGAAAAGTATGGGTTCTCGGTGGTGGCCCCAACTAATACAACAAGGCCCTCCTCGACATGGGGAAGGAGTGCATCTTGCTGAGTGCGATTAAATCTATGAACCTCATCAAGAAAAAGAATTGTTCCCTGCCCACGCTGCCCAAGGCGATCGCGTGCACGCTCTACTACGTCCCTAACATCCTTCACGCCAGCGGTAACCGCGCTTAACGCTTCGAATGCTTGGGCAGTTGCATGAGCGGTGAGTCGCGCCACGCTGGTCTTTCCAGTTCCAGGTGGACCCCAGAGGATTACTGAGGAGAGGCGATCTGCCTCGATCAACGCACGTAGCGGGCGCCCGGGGCCGAGCAGATGCTGCTGGCCGACTACTTCATCAAGACTGCGAGGGCGTAGGCGCGCAGCGAGTGGGGCCCTTCTGCGTAAACGCTCCTCAGTTGCTGCTGTAAAAAGATCATCACCCACGCCCTGACCCTACCGACCTAAGGGCCATTCGCGCCTAGGGAGCAGAGTTCTAGCCGTCTTCGGGGGTCTCTACTTCTTAGGTTTGGCAGCCATGGCTAGGCCAAGTTCACGTAGGTGAGTTGGGTCAAGGGGGCCAGGGGCACCTGTAAGGGGATCAGATCCAGACTGCGTCTTCGGGAATGCGATGACCTCTCGAATGTTCTCCTCACCTGCGAGCAGGGCCACGAGACGATCAATCCCAAAGGCAAAACCGGCATGGGGAGGAGCGCCGAACTTGAAGGCATCGAGCAAAAACCCAAAACGCTCCTGAGCCTCTTGTGCATCAATGCCGAGCAGCGCAAAAATTCGCGACTGAACATCGGCGCGATGAATTCGTACACTCCCCGATCCGAGCTCCCATCCGTTGAGCACGAGGTCATAGGCCTGTGACCGCACAGCGAGTAGCTCCTCGCCGGTTCCATCTAAGAGCCCCAAATCATCTGGGTGAGGCATCGTAAACGGATGGTGGGCAGGGGTTGGTCGCCCGGATGCATCAACCTTCTCGAATAGCGGGAAGTCGGTTACCCAGACAAAACGCATTAGAGCGGGGCCGCCATCGGTCTCGGAGAAGTCGACAGGGGGCTTACCTAGGTCAAGCCTCAGCGCGCCGAGCACTTCGTTCGCCATGCGGCGCTCTCCAGCCACAATCAAAACAAGATCGCCAGTGACTGCACCGAGAGTTGCTACTACGCCTGCCTGCTCATCTGCGGAGAGGAACTTAGCGACTGGCGCCTCAAGGACTCCATCATCACGCACGCGCATCCATACCAAACCTTGGGCACCGAGCGACTTTGCGCGATCTACTAATCCGTCAACGGTTGATCGCGACGCCTCGCCCATTCCTGTGACGCAGATTCCCTTGACTGCATCTGCCTGAAAAGCCCGGAACTCTGTCGAGGCGAAGACGCCCCCAAGGTCAATAAGCTCCATACCGAATCGAAGGTCGGGCTTATCCGTACCGAAGCGCTCCATTGAGTCTTGCCAAGTAATCGATGGGACCGCTCCGATGCTGCGACCGGTTGCACCAACTACCGCTGCATCGACTGCGCGCGCTACGACATCCATTACATCCTGGGCATCAGCGAATGACATCTCTACATCTAGCTGCATGAACTCAAACTGGCGATCGGCGCGCAAGTCTTCGTCTCGCAAGCATCTAGCAACCTGGTAGTAGCGGTCGAGTCCACCCACCATCAATAGTTGTTTGAATAACTGCGGGCTCTGCGGGAGGGCGTAAAACTCCCCCGGGTGCAGCCTCGAAGGCACGACAAAGTCGCGCGCTCCCTCTGGTGTCGAGGCGATGAGCATTGGGGTCTCAACCTCTACAAAGTTCTCAGCATCCATAACAGCACGCACTGATCTATTTACCCCGGCACGCAGCCGAAGATTGCGCTGCATTGCTCCTCGCCTTAGATCGAGGTAACGGTGTCGGAGTCGAAGCGACTCGTCAACTCCATCAGCACGATCGTTTAAGGGGAAGGGTGGCGGCTCTGATTCGTTGAGAATCACAACTGAATCCGCGAAAATCTCTACCTCGCCGGTCGGGAGGTCCACATTGAGGGTACCGCCCGGGCGAGGGCGCACTACACCGGTGACTTGAAGTACAAACTCAGACCTGATTCTTGACGAGTCTGCCCCTGCGGGTGTCGCTGGATCTATAACAATCTGAAGGATTCCAGATGCGTCGCGTAGATCGAGGAATACAACTCCTCCATGGTCACGCCGTGCCGCAACCCATCCACAGACTGTAATTATTGATCCCGCATCGCCCCCACGTAGAGAGCCTGCATAGTGGGTCCGCATCATTCGTAGTTCTCCTCAAAAGATTCCTGAAGCCACAACACCAATTGGTCGCGTCTTACCTCTATTTGCTCACCGGTCTCTAGATCTTTTACAGCAACCGATTCGCGCTCTAACTCTGCTTTGCCGATCATCACTCCGTACCTCGCACCACAGCGGTCAGCGGCCTTCCACTGGGCCTTCAGGCTGCGCCCGCCGTACGCTCGCTCAGTGGAGATTCCAGCTTCTCGCAGGCTTGATGTGATTGTGAGTAGTAGAAGGTCGTCAGCACCAGATAGCCCATCGATTACAAAAACACTCTGGGAGTTGCCCTCTGCATTTGAGACAACATCCTCTGCATCTAAAGCGAGGAGGAGTCGCTCAACACCAATGCCGAAGCCGATACCGGGAGTTGGGGGTCCGCCCATGGCCTCGGCGAGGCCGTCGTACCTGCCGCCACCTCCGACAGCATTCTGTGCTGCATCGAGCGCAGTGCTCTGAAACTCAAATGTGGTACGGGTGTAGTAATCGAATCCTCGAACGAGGCGACCATCTACCTCAAACTCAATTCCAAGAGCGTTTAGTCCGGCCTTTACCGCCTCAAAGTGAGCGCTCGCATCTGGCGACAAGTGATCCGAGATGAGCGGAGCAGTCTCAATTACTGACTGCCACTCAGGGTTTCGCGAATCAAGGACACGCAATGGGTTCGCCTCGACGCGCTCCACAAACTCGGGACCTAGAGCATCGCTGTTATTGAGATCGCTGTTATTGAGTAGGTGCGACCTCAAAGCCTCTACGTAGGCTCCCCTGCCTTCGGGGTCCCCCATTGAGTTGATGATGAGGCGCAGATCTCGGAGGCCTAGATCGCTATAGAAGCCGGCTGCTAAAGCAATCACCTCAATATCGATTGCTGGATCATCTAACCCGAGTACCTCGACACCCAGTTGCCAATGCTGACGGTATCGTCCCTTCTGAGGGCGCTCATAGCGAAAGTTGGGGGCGAAGTACCAAACCTTCCAGGGAGGGAGCGGGCGGTGCTGCACATAAGCACGCACAACCGAGGCGGTCCCCTCGGGTCGCAGGGCAAGGTGGCGATCCCCCTTGTCGCGAAATTCGTACATCTCCTTACTCACAACATCGGTGTGCTCGCCTACGCGACGGAATACCTCGATGTGTTCAAAAAGAGGTGTTTGAATCAGCCCGAAGCCGAAGATCCCTGCTCGCCTCGCAAAGCGCGTTACAACATCTGCCCATCTCCCAGACTCCGGGGGAAGGACGTCATGAACCCCAATAGGGGCGCGAAATGCTGGATCCGATGACACGCAGGTGATGCTACCGGCGAGCGCTTGCCCAGATGGGCCTGTAACGCCACGAAACTCAGAAGCCTCTTACGAGGTTGATGTACCCGGCAGGACTCTCTGCGCCTCATATACGGATCTAACCCTTTTTACAGCAGCAACAATGGAGTCAAGATGGCCTGGGTCCGCGAGCTCAAAATCGAACCTAAGGCGGGCAACTCGATCAGGCGATGTCTGGCTGCTACTCGAGACGATCCCAACATGATGCTCTGAGAGCGTATGGGCGATATCCCTAAGGAGACCCGAGCGGTCGAGCGCCTCGATCTCTAGCGAGACAACGTAGGTACCGACAGCGTCATGATCCCACTCGACTTCAATGACGCGCTCCGTGACTGTTGCGAGCCCGCTCGCATTGGCGCAGTCGGTTCGATGCACAGAGACACCGCGCCCTCGTGTCAAGAACCCCATAATCTCGTCCCCTGGCACCGGCGTGCAGCAACGCGAGAGCCTCACCATCACATCATCGAGCCCCTCGGCGTGAACACCGACTGTGCGCCTGCGCTGTGAACTGCGTTGCGGCCTGCGGGCAGTAACCGGGAGTTGCTCCTCGCCCTCGCTCAGATGCCTCTGAATGTGGTGCGCTACTGCTTGAGCAGAGAGATGCCCCTCGCCTATCGCTACGTAGAGCGCGTCGACTCCATCGACTCCCATTGCCTCTGCAACCTCGAGCAAGGCATCGGAGTTAGCTAAGCGTTGAACGGGTAGCCCCTCCTTCCTCAACTCGTCTACGAGGGAGTCTCTACCATTATCGATTGCATCGGAGCGACGCTCGCGAGAGAACCACTGCTTAATTTTTGAGACGGCACGGGGCGAATGAGCAAACTGAAGCCAATCTCGGCTTGGCCCGGCTCCATCAACTTTGCTCGTAAAAATCTCGATAGCATCGCCCGAAGCGAGGACGGAATCGACTGCAACAAGTCGGCCATTAACCCTTGCACCGATGCAATGATGCCCAACCTCCGTATGAATTGCGTATGCAAAATCGATGCAGGTAGAGCCTGTTGGAAGCGTGATGACTCTTCCCTTAGGCGTGAATACGAAGACCTCATCTTGGTCAAGGTCAACCTTTAGCGTCTGCATGAACTCAGCTGGGTCTTCAGACTCCTCCTGCGTATCAACAATGCGCTGAAGCCACACAAGATCATCAGTCGATGCACTACCCGGGTGGTCCTTATAGGACCAGTGCGCTGCGATCCCGTACTCTGCACGTCGATGCATCTCGCGAGTACGAATCTGCACCTCCACCGGCTTTCCCTGAGGACCAACCACCGTCGTGTGGAGAGATTGATAAAGGTTAAATTTTGGCATTGCTATGTAATCTTTGAAACGCCCAGTAACAGGGCGCCAAACAGCGTGGATAGTTCCGAGAGCGCCGTAGCAGTCTTTTACTGAGTCGACAACAACCCGAACCCCTACTAGATCGAAGACTTCGTCAAAATCTTTGCCTTTGACAACCATCTTCTCGTAGATCGACCAATAATGCTTAGGTCGGCCCTGCACCTCGGCATCGATATTTAACTCCGCTAATCGGCTGCGCAACTCAGCGAGAACGAAGTCAAGGTAGGAGTCGCGTTCGGGTGCCTGTGTGGCAACGAGCTGCTCTATCTCCGAATACCGTTTTGGGTGCAGAACAGCGAAGGAGAGGTCCTCTAGCTGCCACTTCACATCTCCGATTCCCATACGGTGCGCCAGCGGCGCGTAAATATCAAGCGTCTCACGAGCTATTCGCAATTGCTTTGCCTCCGGCAGAGAGGCGATTGTCCGCATGTTATGGAGGCGATCAGCAAGCTTGATCAACAGCACGCGTACATCTTTTGACATTGCAACAAGCATCTTGCGAAGCGTCGCTGCCTGTTGCGCTACACGCGAATCAAATTTGATTCGGTCTAGTTTTGTGACGCCGTCAACCATCGCGGCAACCTCAGCACCGAATCGACGCTCGATCTCCTCGCGCGTTACGTGCGTGTCTTCAACAGCGTCATGTAGGAGCGCCGCCGAGATCGTCGCAGCATCAAGACCAAGCTCAGCAACAATCGTTGCAACCCCAATTGGATGTGAGATGTAGGGCTCACCCGAGCGCCGAACCTGTGTCTCATGCGCCTGACGGGCTGTCTCAAACGCAAGTTCAATTAACTCAGTAGAGGCTTTAGGGTGGCGACTCCGATAAGCATGAAGTAGCGGGGCGATCTCTGAGTCGACGAGATGCCTGCGCCACGGCAGGCGAGAGCGATCCATCACCTCTATCTCGCTTCTGGAGGGCTCTCTAGGACTCACGCCCCTACATCATCGCACGCATGCGATGCCGTAACTGCCTCGTCCTCTAGCCCTCTCATCAATTTATTGACGCTGAAGGTGAGTCTGGCTATCTGTATAAGGCGTTTAGCGACGCTTCTGGCCCTTGGCACGACGAGGCTTAGGAGCCACTATCGCAGCAGGAACGGAGTCGAGGCTTGCGTCCCCAGAGGATGAGGCTGCAACGCGCACGCTACGTCGCTCTACACGCCCTGCGATCATACGGTTTCGAGGCTCGCGCTCTTTCCACCACGCCAAGATCGGAGTCGCCACGAAGATTGAGGAGTACGCCCCACTCATTAGACCTACGAATAGTGCAAGGCCAAAGTCGCGCAGGCTTAGCGCACCCATAATCCCTACGCCGACCACAAGGAGAGAGGCAACGGGTAGTAGGGCTACAAATGAAGTGTTGATAGAGCGCATCAACACCTGGTTGAGAGAGCGGTTTGCCATATCGGTATATGACTCTCCGATCGTTGATCCGAGTGAACTCTCATTCTCTTTAATCTTGTCGAACACAACAACGGTGTCGTATAGAGAGAAACCCAGAATAGTCAGGAAGGCGACCACCGTCGCAGGCGTTACCTCGAAGCCGGTAATTGCATAAATACCCACCGTAATAAGAATGTCATGGACCACAGCCAAGATCGCTGCAACCGACATCTTGAACTCAAATCGAATTGCCAAGTAAAGCGCAATGACAATGAAGAAGATAAGCAACGCTCTCCATGCCTTGGAACTCACCTGGTCTCCCCAAGTAGCGCTCACATCCGAGATGCTGACTGTGGCGGGAGAAACCTCTGCATATCCGGCGATTGCTTCTCGGACCTTCCCCTGCTCTGCGGTTGTCAGATCCTTAGTCTGGACCCTTAAGGTTGTGCCGCCAACGATCACAATCTTCGCATCGGGTATACCAACCCCAACGAGCACAGCGCGCACGCCAGACGCACTTGGGTTAGCGCCCTGAGCGGTGACTTGGAATGCTGTCCCTCCGGTGAAGTCAATCCCGAAGTTAAGGCCGCCTCTGATCCCAAAAGCTGCAAGACCGATAGCAAGGAAAACACCAGAGACTAAGGCCCATCTCCAGATTCGGTGCAGGAAGTCAAACTCTGTATTTTCATGGTACAGATCTGCAAGGGTGTGGCGTCTTCCATCTGAGTGCGGCATCAGGCCACCAAGTCCTTTGAATCAAGCCCGGCACCAATGCCGAGACCCTTCATCGTCACCAACTTCTTTCGTCTTGCCATTAGAGAGACCAGTGGATGCATCACGAAGTAGGAGAGGATGAGATCGAGGACAGTCGAGAGCCCAAGGAAGAATGCGAATCCACGTACCGATCCAATTGCCAGGAGATAGAGGACAACCGCACCGATTAGAGAGACGAGGTCAGCGGCGACAATGGTCCTGAAGGATTTAGTGAAGCCGCGATCTACAGATGATCTAACTGTCTTCCCAGAGCGGACTTCATCTTTAAGGCGCTCGAAATATACGACATAAGAGTCGACGGTGACTCCCACCGAGACAATCAAACCGGTTACTCCGGCGAGAGTCAAAGTAAGCCCAATTGTGAATCCGAGCCACGAGACAAGCGTCCAGACGGCCATACCGGTCATACCGAGTCCTAGCCAGACCACTAATCCAAGAATCCTATAGAAGATCAACATATAGAGACCGACTAGAAGTAGACCGATAATTCCGGCAACTAAACCGGCATGGAGCTGGTCTTTACCTAGGGTCGGCGAGACGCTATCCACTGTCTCCTGTTTTAGCTGTACAGGCAGCGCACCGAAGCGCAGCACGAGAGCAAGTTCCTTGGCCTCCGTCTGCGTAAACGAGCCGGAGATACGAACCGGGTTTCCGGCGGTAATTCCTTCATTGATCACGGGAGCAGACTGCACGACTCCGTCTAGAGCAATCGCGACCTGCTTACCGATATTTGGGTCGGCGACTTTCGCTACGAAGTCAATCCCTCCCTGGGAAGTGAACTTCACAGTTACTCCCCATGAACCATTCTCGAACGCAGCGGTAGCAGTGGAGACCGCCTCGCCGGTGAGGAGTGTTGGCCCTAGCTCATAACGCACAGGGTTTCCCTTGCCTTGCTTACGCCCAGGCAGTACGACAATTGCTCCCGCCTTATCCTCTTCCGGTGTTGTCGAGGGGATCTCATTCAACGCAGCGGTCGTCGTGGTCACCGCGCCGCTAGCACCTGTTGCGCCACTTGCGCCACTTGCACCAGCAGGTGTTGTCGTGGTCGGCGGTGTGTAACCAAGTGGGGGAACATTCTGGAGGACGGTTCGGAAACGCAACTCAGCGGTCTTCCCCACCAATCGCTGCGCTTTCTCGCGGTCGCGCACTCCCGGGAGGTCAACGATGATGAGGCTGCCCTGCCTGCTGATCTCCGGCTCTGCAACTCCGAGAGAGTCCACGCGGCTTCTAATGATGTCTACTGCCTTATCGATCGCATCTGGCTTTGGATTGCCGATCGGGGCGAGCACTACCGAGATACCACCCTGAAGATCTAACCCAAGTACGGGTCGGTGATCTGTTGCAAAGAGAGTGGCCGAGAATGAACCGACCACAATCACGATCGATACGACTAAAAACCATACGGCCTTGCGAACGGTCATCATTTCTCGAGTTCATCCTTCGATGGGGCATCGATCACACGCGCCTCATCAAGCTCCCCTACACCAGGAAGCACCACATGCATCGGGGAATGACGAGCGTTGATCGCACCGCGAGCAATGGTAATGACCACTCCAGGGGCAATCTCTAGCCCCACCAAATCGGTATCAATAGAAGCAACTACGCCGTGGATGCCGCCTGCGGTGACCACATCGTCTCCAACCTCAATCGCCGCAACAATTGCGCGTCGTGCGGCCACCTGGCGCCGTTGAGGGCGCACAAGCAGGAAGTAGAAGCCAACGATCAGTAATCCAAAATATCCAAAAACCAACACTCTTAGTTTTCCTTCGCCTCCCCCACCACTTTGGCGGGCTCTAGGCGCCGTGACCCTAGCGCGCAGACCTGCTCTATAAGGCGCGGTGAGGCGTATCTCTCAAAATGGCATGAGGTTCTATTGGGTCATTCGCCATACTCTTTTGTCTTAACTTCTAGGGATGGCACTTCTAGGGATCGCTAGGGAACTTGGCGCACCAGTGGTTAGGGTCTGGTGAGGGTCGTGAGACTCTCCGCCCTACTCGAGTCCCTCGTCGGCCCCTGCTGGTACCACAAGGCCTAAGTGTGCGTAGCCGCCCGGGGTAGCGACTCTGCCTCGCGGGGTCCGATGGAGGAGGCCCTGCTGAAGCAAGAATGGTTCGTATACGTCCTCTACGGTATCCGGCTCCTCGCCGATGGTTGCCGCCAACGTACTCAGTCCAACCGCACGCCCAGCGAAGGTAACGCAGAGGGTGCGCAGGATCGCTCGGTCAATTTTGTCGAGGCCTAGTTCGTCTACCTCGAATAGTGCCAGAGCATCGCAGGCAACTCCTTTATCGACGCGCCCATCCGCTCTCACTTCTGCGTAATCTCGGACTCTCTTCAATAACCGATTGGCTATGCGAGGCGTACCGCGCGACCTCCGAGCAATCTCGACGGCGCCCTCGCTATCAATTGGCACCCCCAAGATGCGCGCAGCACGCTCAACTATTGCGATCAAATCTGAGGTCTCGTAGTAATCAAGTCGCCCTACAAATCCAAAACGATCTCGCAGTGGGCCGGTGACGAGCCCGGTGCGAGTCGTCGCTCCGACGAGCGTGAAGCGTGGAAGGTCGAGTCGGATAGAGCGCGCACTCGGGCCTTTTCCGATCACGATATCGAGTTGAAAATCCTCCATTGCTGGGTAGAGGACCTCCTCGACAGCGCGCGGCAATCGGTGAATCTCGTCGACGAATAAGACCTCGCCATCCTCTAAATTTGTGAGAATGGCGGCTACGTCTCCGGCGCGCTCGAGTGCTGGACCGCTAGTAATTCGCAGCGTTACACCCATCTCTGCGGCAATGATCCCAGCGAGGCTTGTTTTACCGAGACCGGGAGGCCCAGCGAAGAGAATGTGATCTGCGGCCTGCCCGCGCCCCTTGGCAGCATCGAGCAGAATCTGTAGATGCTCTTTGAGGCGCGCCTGACCCACAAACTCATCGAGGCGTCGGGGCCTTAGGGTTGTCTCCTCGGCAGCCTCTACGGCCTCAGCGCCTGGGCGCAGCAACTCCTCTCTCATGCGCGTACCGCCAGTCTTCTAAGTGCTTGTCGAAGTTGATCCTCGACAGAGGCATCCGGGGAAATATCGCTTAAAGCCGATCGAATCTCCTCGATCGAGTATCCAAGTTCGGCGAGTGCAGCACGGGCCTCAATGCGGTCCCCTACACCGACGCCATCGACGAGGTTGAGGTCTGCATCCGGGAGATCTAAACGCGATACGAGGTCAACAAGCAGTCTCTGCGCAGTGCGCTTCCCAACACCTGGCACCAGGCAGAGAGCATCTAGGTCGGCCTCGGCGACTGCCCTGCGGAGTGAGTTCGGCGAGTGAGCAGAGAGCATCGCTAAAGCAAGTTTTGGGCCTACCCCGGTTGTCCCTAAGAGAACCTCGAATGTGTCACGTTCATCGCGCGTGGCGAACCCGTATAAGACCATTGCGTCTTCTCGAACATGCAGGTGCGTAACTAGAAATGTAAGCGAGCCAGGCTCGGCGAGTGCCAATGTGCCCGTCGGTACCAAGACTCGATAGCCAACTCCCCCGACCTCTACGAGCACTTCGCCACTTGGAGTTCGCTCAAGCACAGTGCCGCGGACTGACCCAATCATGCGATCACGCTTCCTTTACCATTTGTACGCCCTGAGTCGCGCTCTAACGCGCGCTGCACTGCTTTTTCAAGGGAAGATTGGGGACCGGTGCTCTCGCCTACCTGCTCCCTAATACGCCCGGACCAACCATGCGTCAAGGCCAACGCGAGTGCATCTGCTGCATCGGGCGGTCGCGGTATCTCCCCAAGTCCAAGCAGACGAGTAACCATTGCTTGAACAGCGGCTTTGTCCGCGGCCCCATCACCGCATACTGCGAGCTTCACTTCGTTGGGGCTGTACTCAACTACAGGTACACAGTGGCGCGCCGCTGCGACTAATGCCAAACCATTTGCCTGCCCAACTGACATTGCAGTTCGAGCGTTGTTGGAGAAGAGAACTCGCTCAACGGCCATTCCAGATGGCTTGTATTCGGCGACCAACGCATCTAGTTCTGTCGCGATCGAGAGCAGCCTCTCGGGCATTGGATCAGAGGGCGAAGTTGTGATGACTCCATATGCAACTGCGGCGAATCGACCCCCGCTCAAACGAGTGACGACTCCATAACCACAGCGCGAGACCCCAGGGTCAATACCGATGATTGGGCCTTGCGGATCGAACATGGGTTCGATCCTAGGCTGATCAGGGCCTTCATTCGGGGACAGGGAGGAGCAATTATCAAAGAACACGGCGATTGACCCTAGGGAGCTTCAACTCTTAGGCAGTTCTAGGGCCCGCCAGACGTTGGCGCGCTCAGTCGATCTTGGATAACTCAGCGGTCAGGGTCTCTGCACCTTTGTAGGTCACCCCAACTAGCGCCGCAACGTGTCGGTAGGTCACCCGCCCCTCTCGATCGAGGATAAAAAGCGAGCGCTTAATACCGAGTGGACCCTTTGCTCCGTACTCCTTGGCAACCTTGAGGTCTCCATCGGTGAGCAGCGGAAACTCGAATCCATTCTTCTCTGCAAAACCTTTATGGCTCTCAATGTCTTGCGCTGAGATACCAAGGACGACAGCATCAAGGCTCGAGAGATCCGCAAATGCATCTCGGTATGAACAGAGTTGACGGGTGCATCCGGGAGTGTTGTCCCCTGGATAAAAAGCAAGCACTACCTTGCGTCCTCGAAATTCCTCGAGCGTGTAGTCGCGCTGCTCTCCCTTATCGATACCTGGAAGCGTGAATCCTTTGGCGGTCTCTCCGATGGCTGGCATTATCCCATCACCATATCAAGGATATTCTCAGGAATATCAAAGTTCGCGTAGACGCCCTGAACATCATCGTGATCCTCGAGAGCATCCACTACTCGTAGTACCTGCCGCGCACTTGCCTCATCCTCAAGCTCGATAGACGTAGACGCGATCATCGTTAAATCTGAGCTCTCAACCTTGATGCCTGCCTCCTCTAGTGCAGAGCGCACGACGTGGAGCTCCGTTGGGGGCGTAATAACTTGGAAACCATCACCAGCCTCTGTGACATCCTCTGCACCCGCATCGAGGGCCGCAAGCAATACATCGTCCTCCGTCGAACCAGGACCGATGTGGATCAAACCCTTGCGCTCGAACTGCCATGCCACGGCACCAGGCTCTGCCATAGCGCCGCCATTACGGCTAAAAATATTCTTTATCTCGCTCCCAGTCCGATTGCGATTATCGGAGAGACACTCGACGTAGATCGCTATGCCGTTAGGCGCGTACCCCTCATAGTTCATGGCCTCGTATACGACGCCCTCAAGCTCCCCCGTCCCACGCTTGATCGCGTTCTCGATGTTGTCCTTGGGTACCGAGGCTTCTTTGGCCTTCTGTACCTTGGTGCGCAGCCCAGCGTTCGTATCCGGGTCGCCTCCACCAGTGCGAGCCGCTACCTCAATCTCGCGACATAGCCGAGCAAATAGTTTGCCGCGTGCTGCATCTGCTGCGCCCTTTTTGTGCTTGATCGAATGCCACTTCGAGTGTCCACTCATACTTCAGCCTCCTTGAGAAATGCCTCATGAATTCGGAGATCTCCAGAGATCTCCGGATGGAACGTTGAGAACCAGAGCGAACCCTGCCTTGCTAATACCGGTAATCCGTCATGCTCTGCGAGCACCTCAACCATAGGGCCGACCCGCTCAATTACTGGCGCCCTAATGAATACACCCGGGAACGTACCCCCAAGTAACCCCTTTACGCTGAGATTGGCCTCAAAAGAATCGCGCTGTCTCCCATAAGCATTTCGACGAACCGTAACATCAGCGACCCCGAGCGGGATCTGATCCTCGCGGCCATCCAATACCTCTTTTGCCATAAGGATCAGGCCAGCGCAGGTCCCAAGCGTTGGGAGCCCATCCCTCAATGCATCTGTTAGATGAGCATGCATCCCAGAGGTGCGGAGCAGGTGAGTCATCGTCGTTGACTCCCCTCCCGGCAGAAGAAGTGCATCAAGACTCAGCAGTTGCTTGGCCGTTCGAACCTCAATTGCATCGAACCCAAGGGCATGTAATACCTCGCGATGCTCCCGAAATGCCCCTTGAAGTGCCAGCACTCCGGCCTTCAACATGCCGCCTCCCTCTCCTCAGTCGCTGCGATTAAACACATCGAAATCGCATTAAAAACCGAGTAAAGGTTCGATCTGGGGAGGCTGGTCGTGGGTGTGATACTCGCCTCGCCTGTTACCAGCCGCGATCGGCGAAGGTTGTCTCGATCGCTGCGAGCTCAAGGCCGCGCATTGCATCCCCTAAACCGCGCGAAACCTTCGCGACAACCTCGGGATCAGCGTAATGAGTAGTGGCTTCAACGATGGCTCGAGCCATAAGCGCAGGGTCGCTACTCTTGAAAATTCCGCTACCTACGAATACTGCTTGAGCGCCGAGCTGCATTACGAGCGATGCATCAGACGGAGTTGCTATACCTCCAGCACAGAACATTGGAACAGGCAACTCCCCACGCTCAGCGACCTCTCGTACTAGGTCAATCGGCGCCTGAAGGTTCTTAGCCCATGCGTATAACTCTTCGTCCTCTGCGACGGTTATCTTCTTTATGTCACCAAGGATTGAGCGCAGGTGCCTAACAGCCTCAACGATGTTTCCGGTCCCGGCCTCGCCCTTCGAGCGAATTAGCGCTGCCCCTTCAGAGATTCGCCTAAGGGCCTCACCGAGATTGGTTGCACCGCATACGAATGGTGGAGTGAAGCCCCACTTATCGACATGGTGCGCTTCGTCTGCGGGGGTCAGCACCTCAGACTCGTCAATGAAATCGACTCCGAGCGACTCAAGTACCTGCGCCTCAGCGAAGTGGCCGATACGGCACTTCGCCATTACTGGAATAGTCACCACTGCTTTAATGCCCTCAATCATCGCGGGGTCTGACATCCGTGCAACTCCACCATCGCGACGAATATCCGAGGGGACACGCTCAAGAGCCATCACTGCGGTTGCCCCGGCGTCCTCTGCGATGCGCGCCTGCTCTGGATCTACAACATCCATGATTACGCCACCGCGAAGCATCTCCGCGAGGCCGCGCTTGACTCGTGCTGTACCTATTGATCGTTCGTCAGTCATGCTCTGATGTTACCGGCCAGAACCCTATTGGCTCAGATTGATTAGCCGATCAACATCTCAAGACCAAGAAGTCCAAGACCCTTAGAGGATCGAGTCAGGGCTTAGAAGTTGATTTTGTAGGCACTTTTGGGGTGGTGGTCGTGACCGGAGCCACAGCGGCAGTCGTAGTAACCGCGTATGTGACATCGGGCATCTCGACCCATGTGTTCCCCGCGGTAAGAGGAATTACCGCGCCCTTGAGATCCACAAATCGCGTTACCTGCGAGACACTCGATCGCAGCCACCTACCCTCGATGGCGACGCCATCGGTGAGCACTAATACTTTGCCCTCGCCGGTCAGCACCCCCTCTGCCCCCATGCTGCCTACGCCACCTCGGTAAGAGACCGACATCACAACAACGTTGGTTGCGCGAATCTGCTTGCCACTAGCGGCCATGAATGGTCGTCCACCGGCATTGCGGAGCCAAGAGCGGCTCGCGGAGTCCCATGACCAATCAACTGCGAATGATCCATTGAAACCAACTCGAGCTGCAGTTATTGGTAGGGCTCCTGAACGCGAGTGAACCGCCGACGCATAGGTGAACAAAGCAGGAGGCGGGACGGGTGTTCCTCCCTTTGCGAAGAGCGCGTCGCCTTTTCCGTACAAATTATGTGGCGCCTGACGCGATCGATCGCGATACATAGCCGGGCCTGCGCGAGACTCGTCAACAAGAACAACGGGCGCTTTGTTTATTCCATCGAGCGCGTATTTCGCACCGCCGGAGAAAGCAAAAATTCCACCCACCGGCCACACAATTCCTGGGTCGGTTAGGCGTACCGAGCGCACCGGACCAATTGCACTTGGCGAGTTCGATTGGAACATCGCTAAGAAACGTGTGATCCCTCCCTCTACTACCTCTTCCCAGACGACGTCAGCCTGATCGAGCCCAGACTGAGGTCGGGCCTCTGGGGCGTTTGAGACCTTGACGTTAAGTGCCGCGCGAGTCTCCGATGCACCGGATGGGTCTGGTAGTCCAGTCAATGGAGCGAGCACTGGTGCAGTTGTGGTTGTGGTGCGCTTTGAGGTGGAGGTGGTCGAGGCTTCGTCCTTGCCCCCTCCGCCGCATGCAGCGAAGACTAACGAGCCTGCCATCGCAACCCCCGCAGTTACAATCGCAGTAACAACCGTTCTGCGCTTCACATTGCTCGCAGAATATCTATCCGCTCCTCGAGCGGCGGGTGAGTATCGAATGCTCGATTTAGCCACGTACGTTTCTTCCCTTCGGGGTCAGGTGCTCGATCAAGTGGGGACTCGATCCATAGTTGAGCCATTGCTCGGTTATTGGTGCGCACGACTGATCCTTCATCGCGAAGTTTCTCAAGAGCGGAGGCGAGACCAGGCGGGTAGCGGGTAAGCGCTACTCCGCTTGCGTCGGCCAAGAACTCTCGGCGCCTACTCATGGCAAATTGCATCAGACGAGCGGCTATGGGCGCAAGAACAATGAGCAGCAGTGCTGCAATAGCGATTACACCCCCTGCCGAGTTATCAGAGTTATTTCGCCTTCTTCCGCCAAACACCATCCACCTAAGACCGATATCGCCGAGTAGTGCTGCTGCGCCGACTGCTGTAACTGCAACGGTGCCTACGAGCATGTCGTAATTCTTTACATGGCTCAGTTCATGAGCGAGTACTCCCTCAAGCTCCACTCTGCTCATAATCGCGAGCAATCCTGTGGTCACTGCAACTGCTGCGTGAGCTGGATTACGCCCAGTAGCGAAGGCATTCGGAGCCGGGTCATCAATTATGAATAGACGAGGCTTTGGTATCCCCGCCGCGATACAGAGACCCTCGACAAGATTGTGGTACCTCGCATACTCAGTTGGATCAGCCGGCTTAGCTCGCGAAACACCTAATGCGATGCGATCCGAGTACCAATAGGAACTCCAAGACATCCCAATCGCTATAGCGATTGCGATGACAAACCCGATCGCCCCGATACCTAGGAGAACATTAAAGGCCGCAAGAAGCAGCGCCATAAGCAGCCCGAAGCCAGCGAGTATCAACCAAGTTCTTCGTTTATTTGAGGATATTTCGTCGTACATCTGCACCTATCAGAACTTGACTGTTACGGGTGCCTGATCCTCAGGATCGGCAGTGAAGTATTCACGGGCAGTAAACCCAAATGAACGCGAAATGATTGATGCAGGGAACGTCTGAATTCGATTGTTGAACCCGAGTACAGCATCGTTGAAAAATTGCCGCGAGTAGGCAATGCGATCCTCAGTTGAGGTGAGCTCCTCTTGAAGGGCAAGGAAATTTGTATTTGCCTTCAGGTCGGGGTACGCCTCCGCTAGTGCGAAGAGACTTTTAAGTGTGCCCGAGAGCGCATTCTCGGCCTCTGCTTGGGCCGGGAGTGAACCCGATGACCCTGCATCCATCGCATGGGTTCGGGCCGCTATGACTGCCTCGAAAGTTCCACGCTCATGGGCTGCGTATCCCTTAACTGTCTCGACAAGATTTGGTATGAGCTCGTGGCGCCGCTTGAGCTGGACGTCAATCTGAGATCGAGCATTATCGATGCGGTTACGGGTCTTGACCAAGCCGTTATACGTGAAGATAACGAATAAGACAATGAGTACCGCTAGCACAATCAAAATTATGGGGAGAGACATAATCACCTTTTGGTTTTTAGTGCTTCTGGTTTTAAGTGCTTCTGGTTTTTAGTGCTTCTGGTGGCTGGGTATTTACTTCAACCGTGTGAGTCTACGGCTAGGGGACTCCAAGCATGCGGCGGAGAGGGCCATTATCAAATGCTGCCGCCGCATTACCGCTAGAGAATCAATACTCAACCCAGGGAGATTGCGCTCTCATAGACAGAGACGAAGCGCTCGGCTAGGCGGGATAAGGAGAACTCCGAGGCACGTGCTACCCCCTGCCTCAGGAGGTGCTCTCTGAGTGCCTCTGAATCAAGAACTTCACGAAGGGCTCGCCTCAGGCTGACAGCATCACCAGGAGGAGTCAGCAATGCGTTCTCTCGATTGGTCGCAACATTTCCATAACCCGATATATCGGAGGCCACGACTGCGGTACCAGCCGCCATGGCCTCGAGCAACACGACACCAAAAGACTCCTGCCCCGTTGATGGAGCGCAGAATATCGTTGCGCCTTTGAGTCGACTCGCCAACTCTTCGTCTGTGATTCGACCCAGCCACTCGACGTTTGCGACATTGCGCGCCTTCAACTCAGCGGTCTGGGGCCCATCGCCTACTACCCATAGGACGCCATCGCGTTCGATCTCACTCCACGCGTCGAGTAGGCACCCCAAACCTTTTCTAGGTTCATGCCTACCAATAAAAATTACTGCTGGGCGATCGCTTGAGGCCGGTGGTGCATCAGAGAATTTCGCAATGTCGACTCCATTTGGGAGCACAACAAATGTTCCGCCAAGAAACTGCTCAGCAAGCGCTTTTGCATCTACGGAGACTGCAGTACGAATGGTGAGCTCACGCGAGGCTCGAAGCGCAACCTTACGGAAGCGGCGATACATCGCATGATCCCCCTCCGAGGCAGCATGAAACGTACCGACCTTCGGCAAGGTGCTTCCGACGAGAGCGGCAGCAGTTGGTCCCGGCACAAATGGCTCGTGCAGGTGAAGCGCATCTGGATCAAACGTACGAATTGCTTCAAGGGTTCGTTCAGAAGCTACAGCCCCTACGTTCATAGGCGCTACCGACCCATTTGCCTCCACCCGCACTGTCGGACCAACACTTATTACCCCAGGCTCAGGTGGCGGGCCGTCAGTAGGTCCAATTACTCGGGTATCTACACCGATCTCGCGCAGCGCTCGAGCTAGGCCAAGTACCTGACCTTGAACACCGCCAGGGACCGAGAGCGAATAAGGACAAAGGATTGCGATCCTCACGAGCCCGTACTCTCGCCATTGCTCTCGCCGCTAATCTGGGGAACCTCGCCTCGATCGCTGGGCCAGTTGGGCTGCAGAAGGTGCCACTGCTCCGGAGCAACTCGAATCATCTCCTCAAAGCGGTACGCTATTTCTTGAGTAACGCGCACAACGTCCTCGCGCAGTCGCCCCTCTCTCTCTGCCAGAATCGGTGCTTGAATCACGCCATGGTGCATTCCGTTCGGAGCGAAGTAGGCAACAATTGGCAGAAGCGCCGCACCTGTTCGCAGCGCTAATAACGCTGGTCCACCCGGCATTGTGGTCTGCTCTCCAAAGAACTCCACCGGCACTCCATCGCCTGAGATATCCCTATCGGTCATTAGACATACGAGCCGATTCTCACTAAGTGCAGCACTAACTCGAGGAGCGGAGTCTCTACCTAACGGGATTACCTCCACACCTACGGAACTCCGAAGGTCGGTAAACCAAGATAGGAGTTCGGGCGGCTCTAAAGCCTCAACCACAGCGGCTGGCCGATGACCCTTTGCCGCGAACCAAGCCCCTGAGTAGTCGAATCCCCCAACATGTGGAACGGTTGCGATGAGCCCCTTACCGCGTGCGAGTGCAGCCTCAAGATGCTCTCCTCCCTCAATTTCAAACTTCGCAATGATCTCCGCTGGAGTCTCGCCCGGGAGGCGAAATAACTCGAGCCAGTAGCGAGCGTAAGAGGTAAATACACTCGCAACCTCTCTGTTGAGAACGCCTGAATCCTGAGTTGCTTCATTCGGATTAATGCCGCGCACACGTTGAAGGTTTCGTGCGACTAGGCGGCGCTTCGCTGGCATGAACACCGCCGCTACTCTCGCTACAAAATTAAAAAGACGCGCAGCGATGGACTCAGGGAGAGCGTTGGCGATAGCCGATCCGACTCGATAGGCGTAATACGGCGAGCGTGCCTTCAGCGAGGAGGTCTTGCTGGCGAGATTATCTACGACCACGTCAGGGTCGACTGCGACGGGCAAGGCTTCGGCGACGCGTCATGGAACCCGCTGCTGGGCGTCTCGATCCCCACCAAGCAGAGATACCTGGCCCATCCTCGCCTGACGATCCTGATAACCGCGATGATTCTGATGATCTACTAGCGCTCCGTGTACCAACTCGCCTTGCCAGTCGTCGATGCCGCACGCTCTCACGCAGCTCGGCCTTAGCACCTGATGCCTGCGCCCACACCTTGATAAACCGCTGAACTGCGGTAACTGCAGTGAGCACGATCATGATCCATAGAGCAGGGACCAGCATGTTGAAGAAGAGTGCAAACCCGAGGAGAATCATCCGCTCAGCACGCTCCATGAGCCCACCCTGCGCATTGAATCCAAGTGCCTCTGCTTTAGCGCGCTCGTAGGAGATAAGCATTGATAACGCCATCGCGGCGAATGCCAGCATCGGAGCATGTGCGCTCTCCCCCGCGAGATACCAAGCAACTCCGCCGAGTACTAAACCATCTGAGACTCGATCTGCGACCGAATCAAAGAAAGATCCGCGAGGGCTTGCGGTGCCTCCAGTGCGCGCAACTGAACCGTCTAATAGATCAACGAGTCCGCTGAGTGCGATGCCGAGCACTCCCCAGCGCAGATCACCATTGGCAATGAGACATGCAGTAATAGCGCTGACGAAAAGGCCAGAGGCTGTAAGTACATTCGGTGAGATACCAAGAGACCTCAGACCCCTACCTAGTGGGGCGAGACCTTGACTAACGGAGGCACGGAGGCGGCCGTCGAGCAACTCGACTCCTTCGTCGGGTGGCACCGGGAGGGGCTTTCACTAGCCCCATTCCCGGTTGAAAATGAGATCCTCAAGTTACCACGAACCCCTATTTAGGCACCGGCATTCTGTGATCTCCTTAGGGGCCAGACCAGTAATCGTGGCCAGTTCTAGAGGCGAGATTGGTTCTAGAGGCCGAACTTTGACCAATCTTCGGGGTTCTTCTCCGTATATTCACCGAGAATGTGACCATCCATTGCATCCAACTCAACCAGTCCACGCATTGAGGGCGGCTCATCCGCTGAGTAGAGGAGGATTCTCCAGGCTGGGCGAGAGCGAAGCCCGCGCCAGGAGAGAGCGGCAGATGCATGCCCAACTGGGAAACCGACTGTACGTGTAGCGACAACTAGCGCATCGGTCTCTGAGATTCTCTGATGCCACCCAGAGATGAAGTGATAAATCCCTAATAGCCCAAGCAGAACTGCTGCAGCTAAGAGCCCACGATTAGGAGACTGTGCTGCACCAGCCGCGCAGGTTGCAGCCAGAATTAAATAGATGCTCCCTGAGACTCGCCTGCGCCCAACATCGGGGAAGACAGTTGGCCCAACGAAAGCCGATATATCTAGGTCCTGAGGGAGCGAGTCGACAAACTCCTCAGAAGGCTCCGTTACAGGTAATTGGTCTCCGACTTGAATCGTCTCGTTGACCTCAGGCGTCTCGGGCATGGTGCTCACGCTATGCGCCGCTAGCCGTCAATGCCGCATAGCCATCTCTAAGCCTGCTCCAGGATTCATTGAGGGTCTCGGGTAGCACCCTCACCTGCGCAACTGACGCCATGAAATTCGTATCGCTTCTCCACCTTGGGACCACGTGCGTGTGCAGGTGCTCTGGTAATCCAGCTCCCCCCGCACTACCAACATTGATCCCTATGTTTAAGCCCTCTGGAAAATACGTGGCCTCAAGCACTCGAGCGGCTCGCTGCGCCGCAACCATGATCTCGGAGGCTTCTTGGGTCGTGAGCTCTGTTAGTTCTGACTCGTGGCGCTTAGGGAGCACCATGACGTGCCCCGAGCTATACGGAAAGGCGTTCATGATCGTGAAGGTGAGCTCTGTTCGATCAAGAATTAAAGCCTCCTTGTCGTCTAGGAGAGCGAGCGAGCAGAAGAGGCAGCCATTCTCTGCGGCTTTATCGCTTCGCCCAGCTATGTAATCGCTGCGCCACCCCGCCCAGAGGCTCTCGACGTACAACTCCTCAGATCCTTGCTTCCACGTCAGCCTGAACGCGAGTTACAAACGCATCAATGCTGACACCGCGCTCTGGGGTATCCGAGCCGCGGGCATTTACGCCGACACTCCCCTCCGCTGCATCGTCGTCCCCAACAACGAGCACAAAAGGCACCTTGAGCATTTTCGCCCTGCGCACGCGCGCCCCTAGGGAATCAGAAGACGCCTCGCGCACCTCGACTCGCATCCCGCTAGCGCGAAGTTTGTTTGCAACCTCGAATGCATAGTCGTCGTGCCTATCGGCTACCGGAAGAACCGTTACCTGTATTGGCGCTAGCCATGTGGGGAAGGCTCCGGCATAGTGCTCAACGAGAATTCCGAAGAAGCGTTCAATAGATCCAAATAGTGCACGGTGAATCATGATTGGTCGGTGGCGCTCGTTATCTGCCCCTACGTACTCGACATCAAAACGCTGCGGTAGTTGGAAGTCAACCTGAAGAGTAGAGAGCTGCCAGCGACGTCCGATTGCGTCCCTGATATGGATGTCGATCTTTGGTCCGTAGAAAGCTCCATCGCCCTCCGCTACTTGATACGGAACGCCTGACGCCTCCACAGCCTCAAATAGTGCTGCGGTTGCGAGATCCCAGTCTTCATCACTACCGACGGACTTACCCTCTGGCCGAGTCGAGATATCGGCCTCGAAGTCGTGGAATCCAAAAGCACGCAAGAACCTTGTTACGAACTCGAGAAGCGAACTCAGCTCCGGCACGATCTGCTCGCGCGTGCAGAAAATATGACTGTCGTCTTGCGTAAACCCACGGGTTCGCAGGAGGCCATGGAGCACGCCCGACTTCTCAAATCGATACACAGTTCCGAGTTCGAAGAAGCGGAGCGGGAGATCACGATACGAGTGCGTATGCGTCTTGAAGATGAGCACATGGAACGGACAGTTCATCGGCTTGGGGTAATAGGTAGCGCCCTCAAGCTCCATCGGCGGATACATGCCATCCGCATAGAAATCGAGGTGACCGCTCGTCTCCCAGAGAACAGACTTAGCAATGTGTGGCGTGAAGACGAGTTCGTAACCGGCAGCGTCGTGCTCAACTCGGGAAAAATCCTCCATCACACGACGAATCGCAGCACCGCGCGGGTGCCAAACAGCGAGCCCTGAGCCGAGCTCCTCTGGGAACGAGAAGAGGTCGAGCTCCGCCCCGAGTTTTCGATGGTCACGGCGCTCGGCCTCGGCCAAACGTGTCAGGTGCTCCTCAAGTGCAGACTTGGACTCCCAAGCAGTTCCATAGATGCGCTGAAGCATCGGTCGCTTCTCGCTACCTCGCCAGTAAGCACCGGCAACCTTCATCAGCTTAAAAGACCCCAGGCGCGAGGTTGAGGGGACGTGTGGACCGCGACACAGGTCTAAGTACGCGGTTGATCCATCTGCAGCGATGTTGCGGTAGATACCAACGACTCCGCCCTGCGCCACCTCTCCGGCATCTAACTTCGCGTCATCACCAGAAGTGGCCACGCCGGAGGACCCTGCCGAGACGTTCTCGATGATCTCGCGTTTGTAGGGTTGATCTTTGAAGAGCTCTAAACCATCAGCAAACGCATACTCCTCGCGCACAAATGGTTGATCTGCTTTTACGATCTCGCGCATGCGCTTCTCGATCTTCACAAGATCGTCCTCGGTGAAGTGCTGAGAATCTGGTAAGTCAAAGTCGTAGTAGAAGCCATCTGCAATTGCAGGGCCGATTGCGTACTTGGCACCTGGAAATAGGTCGAAGACTGCTTGAGCGAGAACATGCGAGGTGCTGTGACGAAGCACTTCGCGCCCCTCGTCGGAGTCGCCAGTAATTATCGCAACGCTCGCGTCCCCAACTATCGCAGCAGATAGATCAACAACCTCACCATTGACTCTTGCCGCTATCGCCGCCTTTGCGAGGCGCGAACCGATTGAGGCTGCAACCTCTGCACCAGAGGTAGCCGCCTCAAAGTCTCGCGTTGAACCATCTGGGAGGGTGATCGTTACTTGAGTACTCATTGGGCTAGAGGTTACCGGTCAGAGGCGCTACCTCAGAGTGGTTCAGCACCGATTGAGAATGGCATAGTGAGATCCACGCCGATCAGGGCGCTTAAACCGTGAAGGGCCTTAACCGCTGAGGAGTCCCCTGCCACGCTTGGGTCAGAGAGAATGGCTGAGGCAAGGTCGTCTAGCGCCTCAAGGGCGGCAGGGGCGTCTAGATCGTTATCTAGGGCTTCGCGAACGCGCTCTCCGAAGGGAGCAGGGTCGGGGTTTCCGGATGCTTGCGCTGCGGCAAGCAGACGGTGGAGCAATGCCGTTCCGTCTTGAATGCCTGTGTCATGCCACTCAAACCCGGAGCGGTAGTGATGGTGCATTAGGGCTAAGCGAATAGCACGAGGATCGGCATGCTCAAGGAGATCGGAGACGAATACAAGGTTTCCAAGCGACTTACTCATCTTCTCGCCCTCATAGGCAACCATCGCCGAGTGGAGCCAATGCTTAACGAAAGGCTTCCCTGTGATGGCCTCACTCTGGGCGATCTCGCACTCATGGTGAGGAAAGATCAGATCCGTTCCCCCACCGTGGAGGTCGATCGTCTCGCCGAGTTCCTGGGTGGCCATTGCAGAGCACTCGATATGCCAACCAGGTCTACCCACGCCAAAGGGGGCACGCCATGCTGGCTCGTCGGCGAGACTCGGCTGCCAAAGCACAAAGTCGAGCGGGTCTCTGCGGTGCGGATCGTCAGGGTTTCCACCGCGCGCACGTGCAAGGCGCAGCATTTGATCGCGAGGGTAATGAGAGAGATCTCCAAAATTTGGAGCAGTGGATATATCAAAGTAAGCAGTTCCCGCAGTCAGATAGGCATGGCCAGAGTCGAGTAGCTGCTCCACCAACTCAATAATGCGGTCAATCGTCTCGGTTGCTCGCGGTTCTGCGTAGGCGGGTCGCATCCCTAGTTGGCGCATATCGCGTCGGAATCGCGTGAGCTCAGCCTCTGCTAACTCGAGGTATGGGATACCAAGCTCTCGTGCCTTTGGGAGAATCGAGTCATCGACATCGGTGACGTTCCTCACCATGCGTACTTCGTGACCAAGATCCTCAAGGCGCCTTATCAGCAGGTCGTAGGTGAGATAAGTCGCCGCGTGCCCAAGGTGGGTTGAGTCGTAGGGAGTAATCCCGCAGACGTACATAGTGACGATCGGGCCTGGCTCAAAATTTTTAAAGTCTCGAGATGCTGTATCCCAGAGGCGTAGTGCCATTGCGCTGATGCCTATACGCCGCTCAGGCGAAGCCCGGCGCGCACCTTGTGGCGAATATTTATCGTAAGAAGCACTGCGGCGAATGTCTCCATGCCGACTGCATTCTCGAGCGATCCACCATCGAATGCGCGCAAGTCGGGGATGGTGCGAATTATCTCCATCAACGTATTTCGAGCTTCGTCATCGTCACCGCAGGCAACAACATCACTCTCCATTGCTTCATAGAGCCTCCCGAACTCGGCGGCAGGGACAAGGTGGAAAGCGGTAACGACTTGGGATTTCCAAAGCAGAACTTGAATCTCTTTAGCAATTGAACCATGAGGCGGAAGTATCGCATTGAACTCGTTGCCATTACGTTGAAGGTGATTCGCCATCGATACAACGATTCGACCCTGTAGTTCTTCAGCGAAGTTGCGACAGGTGTCGAGGGCTGCGTCGGCGTTAACAGCAAGCACAACTACATCGGCGTTACACGCATCCGAATTGTCTCCTGGAGTGATGCGCGCAACTCTCTCGCCCCACTTCTCAGTCAACTCAGCTACGGCTGCCTCGGCCTTAGCCTTCTCTCGCGACCCGGCTATTACCTCATGCCCTACATCAGCCAAGCGCGCGGCGAGGCCACGCCCGGCTGGTCCAGTTGCTCCCAAGATTCCTATTCGCACCGCGGAAGTGTGGCACGCGGGAGGGGCCTTACGCGAAACCCGGCATTTGGTCGAGGATCAGGGCCCGCTAGATGATGCAGTCGGCGCCGAGCAAAACACGCAATTCGGCGAATAGCCCGTTACGGGCATCCACTAAAAATTCATCCCCAAGGCGCATCACTGTGGTCTTGGATGGCTGGTCTAAGTGAAGAAATACGGGGCTCTCTCCCGGGTGCTGATTGAGAATCTCAGTAAGCATGCGGGACTTAGCCTCGTCTAACTGGTGAGGCTTGATCTTGATCCGCAGCGGGGGCCCTCCATCGATCATCAGCTCAGGGCGCAGGATCTCCATGGAGATAATTTTCGCTTGGTCCTCACGCATATCGAGGCGCCCTTTTACGCAGATGATGGCGTCCTCCTCAAGGAGCGATCCGTACTGCGCCATCGTCTTCGGGAAGACAAAGACCTCAACAGCGGATGCAAGATCCTCTAGGACGAAGGTAGCCATCAGGTCGCCTCGTTTTGTGTGCTTTCGGTTCAGAGCAGTGACTACTCCACCGACTGTGCGCATGTCGCCCTCTCGACCCTCTTTGAGTTCCGAGAGGGTCGAGTCGGTGAAGCGCGACAAGGCACTCTGCGCCCCCATGAGAGGGTGATCGCTCACGTATAGGCCAAGCATCTCTTTCTCGAACGCGAGAAGCTGCGTCTTCGAGTACTCACCATCGGGGATTGGCATGCGATTGAAGTCGGAGGAGCCATCGGACTCTACGACCGAGTCACCGAAGAGACTCATGATCCCTGCATCGCGTTCTTTGCGACGGATAACCGCCTGGTCAACGATTTGATCTGAGACGAGGCCGAGTCCCTGACGCGAGTGCCCAAGAGCATCAAAAGCCCCTGCCTTAGCAAGCGACTCAATTGTTCGTTTGTTCAGCGCCGCTGGCTCGACTCGCTCGCAGAAGTCATAAAAATCAACGAAGTGACCGCCCTGCTCCCGAGCCTCAATGATCAGCCCAACGACTCCCTCCCCGACGTTTCTCACTGCAGAGAGCCCAAACCGAATCGATTCATCGGAGACCGAGAAATCCATGGAGGAGTGATTTACATCCGGTACCAATACAGGAATTTTGAGCTGACGACACTCATTTAGGTAGATCGCACTCTTGTCCTTATCGCCCTTAACCGTCGTGAGCAGCGCAGCGAGGTACTCGTTGGTGTAGTTGGCTTTTAGGAAGGCTGTTTGATACGCCACGAACCCATAACCAACAGAGTGAGATTTGTTGAATGAGTAGTCGGCAAATGGCTCAATGATGTCGAACATGCGCTCGCCAAACTCGCGTCCGTATCCCTCGGTCTCACATCCATCAACGAACTTGGCCCGCTCTTTAGCAATGAGTTCGCGGTCCTTCTTCCCGGTCGCTTTACGGAGGTTGTCGGCTTCAGCGAGGGAGTATCCAGCGAGACGCTGAGAGACCCGCATCAACTGCTCTTGATAGATCATCAACCCATACGTTGGCGAGAGAATCTCTTCAAGGTCAGCGTGGTCAAACTCAACTGGCTTCCGGCCATTCTTTCTATCCGCATAGGCAGTGTGCATGTTGGCGCCCATTGGGCCAGGCCTATAAAGCGCAACTAGAGCGCAGATATCCTCGAACATCGAGGGAGCAAGCGAGCGAATAAGGGCACGCATTGGGCCACCCTCTAATTGGAATACCCCAATCGTGTCGCCTTTGCGAAGCAGGTCAAAGGTCTTTGGATCATCCAACGGAATGTTGTCGATATCCGGCCGGACGCCGGTACGTGCCTCAAGGAGGTCGCGCGTGATCTCCATCACATCTAGGTTTCTGAGCCCCAAGAAGTCCATCTTGAGTAGCCCAAGTTCCTCGACGCCGTGCATCTCATACTGAGTAACAATCGGCGCATCTTGGAGCGCACCACCAGGCTCGGGCTTGCGCTGAATAGGGAGATACTCAATCAATGGCTCACGTGTGATCACGACAGCCGCAGCATGAATCCCATCCTGGCGGCGGAGCCCTTCGAGCCCTTTAGCGACATCAATTACTCGCTTCGCATCGGGATCTATTTCATAGAGATCTCGAAGCTCAGACGCCATCTTGTATCCATCGGTGTACTTCGGATCGAGTTCGAAGCATGCGCGCAGTGGAGTGTCGCGCCCCATGATAAGTGGCGGGATGAGTTTTGCGATTTTGTCGCCAAGCAAATATGGATAATCAAGGACCCTGGAGGCGTCACGCACCGCAGCTCGCGCCTTGATCGTTGAGAAAGTAATGATCTGGGCAACACGGTCGCTTCCATAACGCGCTGCCGCATAGCGAATCATGTCGCCTCGATAACGCGAGTCGAAGTCCATGTCGATATCAGGCATCTGCTTTCGCCCTGGATTCAAGAAGCGCTCGAAGAGTAGGTCATACCTAATCGGATCGATATCGACGATGCGCAGGCAATACGCAACGCAGGAACCAGCCGCACTACCGCGACCCGGCCCAACTCGGATATTGGATTCGTGAGCAAATCGCACTAGGTCCCATACGACGAGAAAATATGCAGAGAAACCCATGTCGCGAATGACATTTAGTTCAAATTCAATGCGCTCTAGTACATGCGGCGCGGGCTTGTCTCCGTAACGCTCCTTGGCCCCTGCAAGTGTCAACTCAAGAAGATATGAATCCTCTGTATACCCATCAGGAACGGGGAACGATGGAAGAACAGCCTTACCGAACTCGATCTCAACGTTGGCGCGCTCCGCAATCAATAGCGTGTTGTCGCAGGCCTCAGGGACATCGGCAAAGAGTGTGCGCATCTCATCTGCGCTCTTTATATAGAACTCCTCGGCACCAAACTTGAAGCGATTGGTCTCGTGGATCTTTGCGCCGGTCTGGACGCAGAGAAGGGCATCATGGGCCTCCGCATGCTCTGCCCTCGTGTAATGAGAGTCATTAGTTGCGAGTAACGGCGCACCAATGCGAGCTGCGATCTGAAGCAGTTTCGGAGTAACGATCGAGTCTTCATCTAGGCCATGGTCTTGAATCTCGATGAAGAAGGAATCGCGTCCATAAATTTCTTGGAATCGAACGGCCGCTGCCTCAGCGCCGGCGTCGTCCCCCTCAAGTATTTTCTGACACACCAAACCCCCGAGACACCCAGAGCTAGCGATGATTCCCTCGTGATGGAGCTCAAGGAGTTCCCAGTCGGTACGAGGCTTGTAATAGAACCCGTCTAGGTAGGCCTGCGAAGAGACCTTCATCAGGTTTTTATAGCCCTGCGTTGTCTCCGCAAGGAGCGTTAGGTGGTACATCTCATGATCCGCACGCTTTGGGCGTTCGAAGCGGCTTGTCGCAACGAAGTAGCCCTCCATTCCGAGCACCGGCGTGATTCCAGCGTCACGCGCCGCCTCGTACATGGGTAGCACGCCATACATATTTCCGTGGTCTGTGATGCCCACGGCAGGCTGACCATCGGCCAATGCTGCCGCAACTACATCAGAGACTCTGCTTGCGCCATCGAGCATTGAGTACTCGGTATGGAGATGAAGGTGGGCGAATGACTTACTCACGATCCCCCGCCAAGAAAATCTGGGCGCGCCTTTAGTTGGGCTCGCCCCTTGCTTCTAGTACCGCCCAAAAAATGCACTGCGCTAAACATCTCTTTCTTCTTCACCCTTCTCCACAGCCTGTGGAGCAACCTGTGGAGAAATCACATCCATGTAACTAGATGTAACTCTTGGAACCTAGACGATCCGACCCTGCTGCGAAAGGGGGAAATCTAGGAATCCAATAAGTAGCGGTTGACGGGGAGCGAACCCCCCTACCTCACGCCTCTTGCCCCGAGGAGCGGTACGAACATCTCAGCCTCGGTGAGGCTTCCGTGGGCGCTGATGAGCTGAGCCTCTCTCCTCAGGCTCGGGTCTGTGAAGGCCCAGCGATCCTTTGCCGCTAGGACGACATCCCCAATACGCCGACCAGCCGAAGGAGTCGGCCTCCCCTCTCCGAACCACCCATCATTGATCAGTTCAGAACGCGTAAAGACCCAGGCTTGGTCTCCAAACTCTGCCCGAGCCGCCCCTGCTAGGTCAGCGGCGGCACCCTGCTTCGCGTATAGGTGACGGAACCGCCCCTCACCGGCCTGCAGTTCTATGTACTTAGCTAGCGAGCCTGTCTCGAGCCAGCCATCACGCCCCACCTCTACCTGTCCATGGTCTGCAGTAATCAGAAGCGCGCTCGATGAAGGTAGCGACTCAAGAATCCAACCAACTAACCGATCGGCGAACCTGAGCTCGGCGAAGTACCGATCATCGTTTAGCCCATACTCATGAGCAACAGCATCTACCCCCGGATAATAAGCATAAACAAGGGGATCTGTTAGCGCGAGGCGTGCGCACTGCTCAACCAATACTGCAACCGTTGACCATCCCTCGAGGCGAGCACCGCCTAGATGGGCTCGAGTAAAACCTGTCGAGCGAAACTCGGATTTGGTGACGACTGGAACCTCTCGGCCCATAAACGCAGCATGCCGCTGAAAGGCCTC
>CAFBNL010000003.1_pt1 | contig 38025 bp, 39 predicted proteins | sample 7269241 | NCBI WGS metagenome assembly CAFBNL01 (sample SAMEA6814093, study PRJEB35770) | uncultured Actinomycetes bacterium | biome: Freshwater; feature: Freshwater reservoir; material: water | place: Czech Republic | collected 2017-05-23 | depth 30m m
CCCCACTCTGGCCCGGCGGAACCGGGTCAGAATCGCGCAAACCGTCCGGGGTTGTGCGCGACCGCTGTCAAAGAGGCACCCTAGTGGGGCCGGAGAATAGGAATCAACATCAGAGTGAAGAAAATTGTCTGAGACTCAAGAGATCAAGCAAGCGCACGCGGTGCGCTCTAGTTGGCATGCAGTTGCATGGCTTGGTTGGGCACTCGCCGCAGCAATGAGCGTGCAATTGGCACCGAGCCCTGTCTACATCGCGATCATTGTCTCCATCTGCGCGCTTGCGGTAGAGACACATGCAGTTGAGGGCCCGTTCAAGCGCGCGTTCCCAGCACTTCTCGCTCTCGGTGTCATCTTCTCTTTTATACGTGTCGTTCTCGCTGCTTTAACTACACACATTGGCGAAAGGGTTCTGTTCTCTTTACCTCAGGCAACGCTTCCCCGACTCCTTGGTGGTTTCACTGTCGGAGGAACAATCGAGACTGGAGTAATTCTCGATGCATTGGTCGCGGGTTTTACGATCATCGGCGTGATGGCAGTATTCGGAGCACTCAACGCAGTTATCTCGCACTACGAATTGGTGCAGTCTGCTCCGCGTGCATTCCACGAGGCTGGTATCGCCATCACAGTTGCTCTCGCTTTTGTTCCCTCGACCATTGAGTCTGTTCACGCAGTTCGCGAGGCTGATAGGGCGAGGACCGGTGGACGCGTCGTGCGTCGAGCTAGGTCACTGCGCCTAGTAGTTCCAGTGCTTGAACGCGGTTTAGAGCGCGCGGTATCGCTCGCAGAATCAATGGATTCACGCGGTTTTTCCCACGGCGAACCCGCTCGAGGCGAACGCATCGCCGGTTGGATTGGAGTGGCTGGCTTATTGGCTCTAGCCGCTTCTTTTGTAGCGCTAATTGGGCGTTCTACGAACTCCGCTGCGCTCTTTGGTCTCTGTGGAGGAGCACTAATTATTGCAGCGGTAGCGGTGGCATCACGCTCCACCGCTCGAGCCCGCTATCGGCGCAGACGTATAACAAAAGCAGACGCTCTCATGGTCGCCCTTGCATGGATCGCACCAGCAGCGCTTGGGGTTCTAACTATTTCTGGTAACGACACGCTTACTTGGAGTGCATCGCCGCTTTCATGGCCCCAAGTTGGCTTGCTTCCAGTTATCGCTCTCATTCCGCTCCTTGCTCCAATGGCGCGCAGGCCGTGGGAATCAGTCATTGATTCACACTCAAATGAACTGATCACACCGTGAGCACAGTTGAGTTTCGTTCAGTAACATTTTCATACCCTGGCGCAGAAGCCAATACTTCTTCTGCTTTGAGCCGAGTAAACCTCGAGGTGGCCGAAGGCGAGGTTCTTCTTGTAGTTGGCGACTCGGGTTCAGGTAAGAGCAGTCTCCTCCGCTGCGTCAACGGACTTGCTCCGCACTCAACTGGCGGCACCTTTGGCGGCGAGGTGATTGTTGGCGGCCGATCAACCCGAGACCATTTGCCTCGCGATCTCGCTGACATTGTTGGCTTCGTACATCAAGACCCTGAGGCCCAGTTTGTTGTTGACCGTGTTGAGCACGATGTCGCATTTGCTCTAGAGAACCTTGGGTTAGATGAGGCTTCGATGCGACGCAGGGTTGAGGAGGTGCTCGATGCCCTAGGCATCGCGCACCTTCGTGATAGATCCCCAGCAACCCTCTCCGGTGGCGAGCGCCAGCGCTGCGCTATCGCTGGGGCCCTAGCCCTAGCTCCCTCTGTCTTGGTCTTGGACGAACCAACTTCACAGCTAGATCCCCAGGGTGCAGATGATGTTCTCGCAGCGCTCTCGCGCCTGAATGCAGACCTCGGGACAACGGTCTTGCTTGCTGAGCACAGGCTCGAGCGTGCAGCACCTATCGCAGATCGCGCAATAGTTATGGCTCGTGGAGAAATAACAGATGGTCCAGGCACCACCGCTGCTGTCATAGGTCGTTACCCAGGCGCACCGAGCGTTACTCGCTTAGGGCGCGCGCTTGGCTGGCCTGAATTGCCATTGACTGTGCGCGATGCGCGTGCGACGGCCACGCGCCTTGGCGTAGATCTTAAGGCTCCCGCCGATCATCGACCAGCGCGTGGCGAGACGCTGCGTTCGGCTAAGGATCTGCGGGTCGACATTTCCCGCCGAAGGGTTCTACACGGAGTCAGCATGGAGATTGCTGCCGGAGATGTCATTGCACTTCTTGGGCGCAATGGATCCGGAAAAACCACACTTCTGCGTGCGCTTAGCAACCTCATCTCTGCAACTTCAGGGGAGATCGTGGGGAACGCGAGCATCGCGTATGTCCCCCAAGACCCAGGGACGCTCCTATTCGCACCGACAGTTCGAGATGAACTCGCAGAGACGCTCCGCCTTCTAGGGAAGCCTCGCGACGAAGGGGCCATCGATTGCTGGCTTGAGTCTCTTGGACTACGAGATGTTGAGAATCGGCATCCGCGAGGGCTCTCTGGTGGCGAGAGGCAGCGCGTTGCGATTGCAGCCGTTGCCATTGGTGGTGCCGAGATTCTGCTCCTTGATGAGCCAACGCGCGGAATGGATGCTGCATCGCGTGCCGCACTAGAACTCTGCGTTCGTTCCCATGCCGAACGCGGGGGCGCGGTTGTGCTTGCTACACACGATGTTGAGCTCGCCGCTCGATGCGCTACGCGGGTCACCGTCCTGGGCGATGGTGAGATCGTCGCCGAGGGGGATGCACGCCATGTCCTATCTGGATCGCTATTTGCACCTCAAGTACTGAGAGTCTTGCCGCCATTTCTTACCGTTGAGGAGGTAGAGATGGTGATTGCAGAGTGAGTGTGGCATCCACGACCGGAGTCAAGCCCCGCAGTCTCGGATTAGGCGCTTCACGACCGCGCCTTGTCTACCTGCTGATCACAGTCCTCGGCATCGCAGCATTTCTCTACCCCTTCTGGTTACCCCAAGATGCGCTACCGAACTCAGCCCACGCTGGTGATGCGCCACTTCTTGCAGCGCTTGTTGGAGTAATCGTCCTTGCAGCATTGGCACTAGAGATTCGCCGAGGGACGATGAACGGGGCGACTGTTGCAATTCTTGGGGTGCTCGCTGCAACCTCAGGACTACTACGTCTACTTGATTTACCTGGGGGAGGAAGCGGAATCTTCTTTCTTATTATCCTTGCCGGTGCTGCATTTGGCCCCCGTTTTGGAATGCTTCTCGGTCTTGCCTCGATGTCTGTAAGCGCTTTGGTAACAGGGGGAATTGGTCCGTGGCTGCCGTTCCAAATGCTTGCTCTCGGATGGATGGGAGCAGGTGCTGGTTTTCTGGGCATCGTGACACAGCGGATGGAGAAGCGCCTAGAGATAATTCTCCTCGCCGCCTATGGATGGATCTGGGGTTTCTTATACGGCGCGATTCTTAATCTCTGGTTCTGGCCATTTGTAAGAGATGGCGGTGCACTCTCTTGGGAACCCGGCCTCTCATTCTCCGAGACGCTGCAGAGATATTGGGCTTTTTATGTTGGTACATCGCTCGCATGGGACGCTGCAGGGGCGCTTGCCAATGCAGTGATCATTCTCATAGTTGGGGTTGCCGTCATGCAGACCCTCAGGCGGTTTGCGCATCGCTTAGAGCCTGTGGTGATCCTCCAATAGAGGACGAACAGGGCAGCACTAGTTATTCGGTTCTAGTCCAGGCCGCGAAGAGCGCTGCATATGCATCGCCGCGCGAGACGAGATCATCATGGGTGCCGATCTCGAGAATATGGCCATCGGCAACTACTGCGACGCGATCACAACGTTGTGCAGTGGAGAGACGGTGCGCAACGACAATTACCGTACGCCCCTGCGTCAATGCCTCAAGCGCGCGCTCAACCTCAAGCTCGGTACCTGGATCGAGATTAGATGTTGCCTCGTCGAGCACCAATACCGTCGGGTCCGCGAGTGCTGCTCTTGCAAGCGAGACGAGTTGCTTCTCGCCTGCAGAGAGGCGAGAGCCGCGTTCACGCACCTCAGTATCGAGCCCCTCAGGAAATGACTCAAAATGCTCGCGCAACCCAAGTGCATCGACTGCAGCATCCACATCGGCGTCGCTTGCCTCAGGCGATCCAACGCGGATGTTGTCGCGAACGGTACCCGCAAACAAGAACCCTTCTTGAGGCACCACTGCAATGCGCTCTCTGAGTGATCTGCGCGTTGTATCCCTCAGGGAGACGCCCCCAAAACTCACATCACCCTCGATTGGGTCGTAGAAGCGAGCCATGAGTTTTGCAAGCGTTGATTTCCCTGCCCCTGTAGGGCCGACAAGCGCGACCCGCTCCCCCGCAGAAACGGTGATAGAGACGTCAGCGAGAACTATCGGCCCCAACGGGTGCGATACGCCATCCGTATCGGGGGGACCCCCTCCGTAGGCGAAGGTCACTCCCGAGACCGTCAACGCTCCAGCCAGAGGCAGGTCGATTGCCCCTGGCTTCTCCGGCACAGAGTTAGGAGTATCAAGCAGCCCGAAGAGTTTGTTAAGAGCCGCCGCGGCGGACTGGACAGTGTTGTATAGCTGACTCAACTGTTGAATCGGCTCGAAGAGGTTGTTGAGATAGAGCACGAAGGCGAGCACGGTCCCTACCTCCAGGATGTTGCGGTCCGCAAAGTACGAACCGGCACCCACAACAACTGCAAGCCCAACAACACCTATAAATTCAACGAACGGAAAGTACCGAGTCGCGATATTTACCGTAGCGATATTTGCGTCGTACTGTGCTTCGTTCGTCTCTTCGAAGCGCGCGATGAAGCCGCCCTCGCGCCCAAATGCCTGTACGACTCGTACGCCCTCAAGCCCCTCTTGGAGCGTCGAAAGGTTGGTACCAACGCGGTCGCGTACCTCGAGATACGCAGTATTAGATCGCTTGCGGAACCAGAGGCTCGCAAAAATCACCGGAGGCACGACAATAATTGTGCAGAGAGTTAGTTGCCATGAGAGAAGGCTCATAACCACGAGAGTCCCTACGAAGATCAGCGCGTTCTGTACGAACATCACTAGCCCTTGGGAAACCAACTCCTGCAATGCATCAATATCGGAGGTCATGCGAGCGACAAGGCGCCCTGTCTTCTCGCGTTCAAAGAAGCCAAGGTCAAGATTAATGAGATGCCTAAAGACACGCGCCCTCAGCGACCGTAGGAAGTCCTCACCAATGCGGCTAACAGCCCAGATCACAGATCTGCCGAGCAGAGCGCTTGTTACTGCTAGTACCAAATACATGACAGCTGCGATATTTATTGCCCGTCCGCTCTTACCGACGAGCCCTGCATCAACTGCGTAGCGAACGACGAGGGGCGAGGCGAGTAACGCTGCCGTCTGAAAAATGAGGAGAAAAACTGCCCGCAGTATCGCGCTGCGCTGTGGGCGAAGCATTCTGCCAAGCCGCAGGACTACTCTCCCTGCGGCTGCACGGTCTATGCGCGACTCGTCATCGAGGGGCCCCGACTCAACCCACCCGCCCCTCACTCGGATCCCTCCAGACTCGAAGACTCCGTGGAGTCAGAGCGAGCGAGTATCTCGCGATACCTCTCATTGCTAGCAAGCAACTCCTCGTGAGTACCTGAGGCAATACATCGCCCACCATCGAGGAGAATCACGCGATCAGCCAAGGCAATTGTTGCTGGCCGATGGGCGATGATCAGTGTTGTGCGACCCTCCATGACTTCAGCGAGTGCCGCTCGAATTTCATGCTCTTTACTTGGGTCAACGGCAGATGTCGCATCATCAAGGATCAGCACTCGCGGGTCATGCAAGACAGCGCGTGCGATTGCGATGCGCTGACGCTGGCCACCCGATAAGGAGTATCCGTGCTCTCCGATAAGTGTCTCGTAGCCCTGAGGAAGGCTCTGAATGAAAGTGTGAATACCAGATAGGCGCGCCGCTCGCTCAATTGTCTCGATGGAGGCGCCGGGATCAGAGAAGGCAATGTTGCGACGAATCGAATCCGAGAATAAGAACGTGTCCTCAAAAACAATGCCAACCGCATCTCGAAGCTCGCTCACACGCAGATCTCGAACGTCCACTCCATCGAGTAGGACTCGCCCGGAGTTGGCGTCGTAGAAACGCGGGACGAGCCGCGCCACCGTTGTCTTGCCGCTGCCTGTTGCCCCGACAATCGCAACAGCCTCTCCACCCGCGATAGATAGATTCAGGCCGTCCAAGACAAGGCGTCCATGGCCATAGCCAAATGAAACCCCCTCAAATAGAAGGTTCCCTGGCCCATCTGAAAGTGGTATCGGATGTGGTGGATCGTCCACAGCCACATCGGTCGAGAGAATTTCATGAATCCGACCAGCCGCTGCAGATGCCCTCGATGACTGAGCAACCAGCATGCCGACCATGCGCAGAGGCCAGATGAGCATCAGGACATAGAGGTTGTAGGCGAGAATGTCGCCTATCTCCAATTGGCCATCTAACACCAAGTGCCCGCCGTACCAAATAATTGCGACCAATGAGAGGGTCGGGAGTAGATCAATTAGGGGCATAAAGCCAGCGCGTAGTTTCGCCGCGCGCAATGCTTGCTTCAGCACACCATCGGCGGCGTCGTCTAAGCGCTTTACCTGCAATCTCTCGGCACCAAAGCCCTTGAGAATTCGAATGCCAGACAAAGACTCCTCGACCACTCCAGATAGGCCCGAGAGTTCCTCCTGTAGAGCAAGGTTCGCGGGCGTGATACGCGACGAGAACCTCGTAGCCGCACGATTCAAAAGCGGGAGTAGGCCAAGTGCAAGGACTGCTAGGACAACACTCTTCATCATCATGATGATGAGCACGCCGATCATGGTGAGCATGCTCGCGGCTGTGAGTGGGAGAAGAATGACCACCGTATTTATTTGCTGAAGGTCGCTATTAGCCCTAGCCATTAGCTGGCCAGTCTGGGCCTCATCATGGAACGCGAAATGGAGGCGCTGTAGGTGGGCGAATAGTCGGGTACGGAGGTCGGTCTCGGTTCTAAGTGCGATACGAAACGCGCAGTACCGACGAAGGCCAGTGGTGAGCGCCTGTACTACCCCAACAGCGAGCATCGCAAGCGTTAGGAGAAGTACCAAATGGAGGTCGTCTCCACGTATCCCATCATCTACTGCGCGAGCAGCTAATTGAGGTACTGCGAGACGTGCCAGTGTCCAGATGAACCCGGATGCAACCCCAACAACAATCCACCATTTTTGGGGGCGAACTGCCTCGACCATTAGACGCCAACCAGCAGTGCGCGCAGCAAGATCGCGCTCAGTGCGCTGATCAATCTCGCTCTTCGTTGCTGCGGTCTCGATAATCTCGGTGGTCTCGGTGGTCTCGGCGGTCAACTGGCTCCTCGCGTGCCGTGCGAGGATTTCGCTTGGCTACCCACTATTGAGGTTACCCGAGTCGCCTTGGCCTACTACTCCTTGGAGAAGGGCCTCGTCTTAGATGTCGTGGCCAAAGAGTTCTTTAGCAAGCTGGTCTACGACGGCCTGAACCGCCGGGTCATCGGGAGACCCGACCATCACTACAACTCTGGCTCGGGCTGCGGTTAGCTCCGCTGCGAGTCGGCCGGCGATGACTGGGTTTCCATCCGCAAGCAGCACAATTGGGAGGCCTTGGTTCGCTGCATCCCATGCGAGAGAGGCAGCCCCCTGGTCACTACAACGAATACGTACTGGATGTATCGGTGAGTTAATAATCATTTGTTTGCCCTTTCACGCGCGTCCTCCGCTTTATGGAGGACACTAAGAATTTCATCTCCGACTAGCTCGTCAAAACGAAGAAGTTCGTCTCGTAACGCCTCAACAAGATCGCGGTTTGCATCGAGCAAGCCGCGCACATCGCCCTTGGCTCGATCGAGGATTCGTTCGACGGCTCTGCGTGCGTCGTCGTTACCGAGAACCTTGCCGACAATTCCCATTGAGACAGGGCCGGGCTCAATAGCATCGAATGAGACCAAGGTCCCTGCCATCCCAAAGGATCCGACCATCTGTGCTGCGATTTTTGTTGCAGATGCCAGATCACCACCTGGCCCGGTTCCAGCCTCACCGAAGAAGAGTTCCTCAGCGGTCATCCCACCAAATGAGATTTGAATCGCAGCGATGAGCTCTGTACGAGTTCGGGTAAAACGTTCTTCAGTATCAGAGTGCGCAAGTAATCCAAGCGCATCCTTTCGCTTCACAATACTGAGAACCTCAAGTTTGCGCCCAACCCCTACGAGGTAGGCAACTACTGCGTGCCCAGATTCATGTGTTGCGATCGTTCGACGATCTTCATCTGTGTACTCGACAGGCTGCTTTAACCCGATCTCTTCGGTCATCTTGGCCTGGTGCACGTCGGTCCAATCCATTGACTCGCGATTCGATCGCAGCGCCCAGACGAGCGCTTCATCAAACAAGTGCTCAATCATCACTGGCGAGTAGCCAAGGGTGATAGCTGCGAGTTGATCGCGGCGATCCTCGCGATCCAACTCAGGTACATGAGCCTTGCGTTGAAGGTAATAGTCAATGATCTCACGCCGCCCGCTGCGGCTCGGCAGGTCGAATGAGATGGAGCGATCGAAGCGCCCAGGTCGCAGCAACGCTGGATCTAAATCTGCAGCGCGGTTGGTCGCACCGATAACGAGAATGTTTGAAGAGACTGGAGGACGCTTCTTAAACTGCTTCATCTCGGGGAGCATCCTGTTGGCAAGATCAATTACTGCGCCCCGCATGCGACTGCCGATAGTGGGCTCATCGAATGACTGCATCTGGACCAAGAGCTCGTTTACAACGCCGCTGATTCCCTCAGACATTGTTGATCTCTCAATACCCGAGGAGTCACTGCTAGAAGGACCGCTTACGCCCTCAGTTGATCTCGACCTCACTCCGCTGCGCGATGCAGCAATGGCATCAATCTCTTCTATGAAACCTATCGCTCCTCCTTCGCGACGCGCGATTGTGCGCAGTTTGCGAAAGAACGATCGAATTTTGCGGTTCGTCTGGCCGTAGTACATCGACTGGAACGAGCTAGCGGATACGTATAGGAAAGGAACTCCCGCCTCACGCGCCATTGCCTTTGCCATATAGGTCTTACCAGTACCAGGTGGGCCCTCGAAGAGAATTGCACGGCGCGGGTTGCCACCCATGCGGTCCCTAAAAGTTCTAAACGCAAGAAAGAGGTTCAGGGTCTTTACGACTTCTTCTTTGACAACGCCTAGGCCGACTACATCGTCGAGAGTGATCGGGATCTCGCTCGGTCGATACATGACGTGCGGCGACTTCCCTGCAGATAGAAGAGGAACCACGAGCACAGCACCGAGCACGATGATGAGAGCCACTCCGGGGAGGAGTTGCTGCATCTCTGATGAGAGATGAATATCTGGCCATCCAAATGTGAATGGAATACCGGCGAGAAGTCTCCAGTAGAGAACCGTCGCAATTAGGGCGAGGCCAGCGATGATCTGAACGAGGCGGCGACGCCTATGCGCTTCACGGTGTGCAGATACGTCAGCAACCCCGCGTAGAACGGCGTGCCCACTAAGCAGGCTGAGATCATCCATAACTGGTCCGCACCCCCATTCAATAAGTCGACCGGTAGTTACCGGAACTTTGGGGGTATCGGCCTACAAGAGCGGCACCTGTAGGGGATGATTATTGAGATTACAGGCGGGTTTTTACCGGCCGTTGGGCGCTACTCGCCTAATCGGCCGTATTGGCCCCGGTAATAGAGGAGTGGTCCTGCGTCGGCCTCGATTCCAAGATCTATTACGCGCCCAACGACTATCCAATGATCGCCACCGTCGTGGACCTCGTGGAGCACACAATCCAAAAACGCGTGCACGTCATCAAGCAGGGGTGAGCCACTCGGAGAGAGATGCCAAGCCACTTTAGAGAATCGATCCTCTCCGGGAGTAGCGAATACTCGGCAGACTTCCTCTTGAGCGTCATCGAGAATATTGACTGCAAAACTATTAGCCCGCTCGATACGCGGCCAGCTAGATGAAGTCTTGGCTGGGCAGAAGAGCACAAGCGGAGGATCGAGCGAGACGGATGTAAATGAGTTCGCTGCGAGCCCAACAGGTCCCTCGTCATCCATGGCCGTGATGACCGTGATACCGGTGGCGAAGTGCCCAAGCGCATCTCGAAACTCGCTCGCTGTTGGTCCAATGACATTCTCGTCGGGATGCCCTGTCATCGGTCGGCTCTCTCAACTTGCGGCGTTAGGTCTAGCAAGGTTGGCTCAATCTTGAGTTCTAGACCCTCGCGTGCTGCAAAAACCTTAAGCCCGGATCCATCTGATCGAGCGATTCCAGCAGCGTATTGCTCTATGGAGTCAATCTCTGCATCATCATGCATTGGATCATGATGGAATAGCGCCAGACTCCTAACACGCCCAGAAAGAGCTACTTTTACAGCATAATTAACGCTGCTATGACCCCAGTGTCGCTTCTCCGGATACTCATCGAGAGTGTGCTGAGCATCGTGAATTAACAGATCTGCGCCGTTGCATAGGTCGATTACATCCTGCGGAACGAAGTCATCATCATCAAGAGAAGAGCATCCGGGGCCATGGTCTGGCATGTAGACGACTGACACATCGTCGCAATCAACGCGAAAGGCCAGAGTAGGTCCAGTATGACGAACGGCGAGAGCAGTGACAACCGCGTCTCCGACTCTGAAACTCCCCGGAGATACATCGTGGAACCGCACACTTGCGCCTAGCTCCGCTGGAGTAATCGGAAAATATGGGGGGCCCATAAAACGCCCAACCATCTCCGAGAGTGGTGCCTCCCCGTGATCTGGCCCGTAGATATCTACTTCACTGCCGAGATGATGAAGAGGTTTAAAGAATGGGAATCCTTGGACATGATCCCAGTGGAGATGAGTCAGGAGCACCGAGCCCCTCCACCCAGCTGCATTACCTGAGGCAACTAGCGAGTCTCCATAGGTTCGCAGGCCCGTTCCAAGATCAAGAATTATCGGATCTGCTTCGGGGATCTCAATCACTACGCAAGAGGTATTTCCGCCATAGCGCGCGAGAGCGGGATCGTCGCATGGCGTTGAGCCGCGTACCCCATAGAAAGTTACGTTCATCCCCCGAGACATAAGGGAGGGAACGTTACCGGCATAGGTCTCTGGTGCGAAAGTGCGACTGCCCAAATGTGACCTATGGCCTCCAACGCCTCGGACCAACGGTTAATCCTCGTATTCGCCCCGATTTTGAACCCTGACCGGGATCCATCATCGGCTTAAGACAGGACTCGCTTACGGAATCCCTTTACACCAAGAACGCCTAGGAGCAGAGAGAAGCCAATCAGTGCTGGATAAACAGCCCAGAGACTCATATGCGGAGTGGGAGTGAGCGCCGCTCTGAAACCCTCCGACATATAGACCAAAGGATTGGCGAGAGTAAGTATCTGCAGCCAAGGAACGCCGAAGGCCTTCACTCCACTGAGAGCGGACCACGGGTAGTAGACCGCGCCAAGGAAAGTAATTGGAAGCACGATTACACCAAAAAGCATTGGAACCTGCCGGGGCTCAAACTTGGTTCCGAAAAAAAGCCCAAGAGATGCTGCCGTAATCGCTGACAAAGGTGCGAGGGTAATGAGCTCAAGCCACTTGATCTGTAGATGCACGGGAGTGGCTGGGACTATCGCTGCAATGGGGAATACCAATACCGCTGCGATGAGCCCATTGATGGCACCGTTGGCGATCTTCTCGACACCAACCATTCCAACCGGCAATGGCGCTAGGACGCGATCCTCAATCTCGCGCGTGAATCCAATCTCGTTCACTAGCGGGAGGGCTACAGACTGAATGCCCTGGAAGATCACGGCAAGGCCGATGACCCCGGCGATTAGTTGCGTACTGAATGCCGCGGCCGCCGCTCCTCCACCGCCTACGCCCTGACCAATTTTCGGGAATACATAGGCGAAGACAAATACCAGCATGAATGGTTGGAGCAAAGTGCGTGGGATGAACTCCTTCAGCGACTTGCGGAGAACAGTGAGGTCTCGGAGTAACAACGCTCGAAATGCTGTCCACGAAGCCTTCGATGCCGATCGTGTCGCTATGGGCGCAATTGATATTGATGAAGTTGATATTGGTGTAGTTGGTTCCGTTGCGTTAGCCATCAGTCCCGCAGGTCCTTCCCCGTCAAGTTGATAAAGACTGTCTCAAGTGTTGGTTCTGCAATGGATAGGTCGGTGACTGTAAACCCGGCCGCGTCGGCGGTCGCGATGACAATCGGAAGAACCCCACCCCCGCCCGATACCTCTAATACAACAGCGTTTTCAACACAGCGAGCTGATGAAGCACCAGGCACCTTCGTGCGCAGCACCTCGCTTAGCGCCTCAAGATCTCCATGAGCGGAGACGGTAACGACAGTATCCGCGCCGACAGACTTCTTCAGCGCTTCAGGTGTATCAAGAGCCAGCAACTCGCCATGATCAATGATGGCGATGCGGGCACAGAGTTGGTCTGCCTCCTCCATGTAGTGAGTGGTCAACAAAATTGTTTGACCATCTCTATGCAGGTCTCCGAGAATCTCCCAAAGTGCTAGGCGACTCTGGGGATCGAGACCGGCGGTTGGCTCATCAAGAAAAAGGATCGAAGGCCGATGCATAATCGCGCGGGCGACCATCAGCCTCTGCGCCATGCCACCTGAGAGAGCAAGCACGGGAGCTGTTGCGCGCTCAGTAAGGCGGAATACCTCTAGTAATCGATCCGCCTCACGTCGAGACTCCTTCGCCCCCATGCCAAAGAAGCGACCGTGGAAGTAAAGGTTCTCACGCACATCAAGCGATCGGTCAAGAGTATTGGACTGAGGAACTACTCCGATGACCTGCTTTACAAGTGCAGGGTGCTCGCTAACCTCAACCCCACCAACCCATGCTCGGCCGCTGGTAGGAACAACTCGGGTCGTGAGCATGCCGGCTGTGGTTGTCTTACCGGCGCCATTCGGGCCAAGTAGGCCAAATATCTCGCCCTGCTTTACATCAAGGTCAAGGCCGTTTACTGCACGAATATCCCCTGGGTAGACCTTCGTCAGGCCCTCGGTTCGTATAACTGTCTCGGACAACTGCCCTCCAGAGCGAGTAAATCATTTAGGTCTTTTGATGCTACGACCCCGACGGCCCAACGCACGCCACGGAGGCCGAGTAACTTCTGCCCTCATGACAACTTCCTCACAAACAAACCCCTCACACATCACCGCAAATGGAGTTGATATCGCCTACCTAGAGGCCGGCCCCATGGATGGGCCCCTTGCTCTCTGTCTGCATGGCTTCCCAGACCACGCACCCACATGGCGCTTTCTCATGCCGCTTCTCGCAGAGGCTGGTTACCACGCAGTCGCTCCATGGCTGCGCGGTTATGCCCCTACCGGACTCGCTGCTGACGGTAATTATCAAGTCGCATCGCTTGCACTCGATGCGCTTGCACTTGCAGATGAACTCGCCGGAGATAACGAGGCTGTAATCATTGGCCACGACTGGGGAGCAATCACAACTCATACCGCAGTAGCGCATCGCCCTGATCGCTTCTCAAAGATGGTCGCCATTGCAGTTCCTCACGCACTTGCGATGGGCGCTTACCTGATGGAGCCCGAACAGCTCAAGCGCATGTGGTACCAGTTCTTCTTCCAGATGCCTACAGCCGATTTTGTGGTTCCGATGAACGACTTCGCAATCATCGACAAGCTCTGGGAGGACTGGTCTCCGGGGTATACCCCTGACCCTGAAGATATGCGCGCACTTAAGGAGACGCTTGCATCTCCTGGCACTCTCACCGCAGCGCTGAACTACTACCGCTTCGTCCACGGAACACTCGCGAGCGACCCCGCCCTAGACGCAGTGCAGGCAGGGTTTATTTCTCCGATCACTATTCCTGCGCTCTACCTTCACGGAGCGGACGACGGATGCATGGGCGAGCAACTCGTGAAAGAGGACGAACTGCGACCTCACTACCTCGGCGGACTCGATGTTGCTGTGATTCCAGATGCTGGTCACTTCTTGCACATTGAGAAGCCAGAGTTAGTAAACCCAATGATTATGGAGTTCTTGAAGCGATGAATGAGCGCGGGTCGATGACACTAAATACGGTCATGCTCTCCCTCACCCTGCTTGGCGTAGCTGGTGTGGTGATAGTGGCGATCGCCATGGCATTCGCAGGATTCACAGGTTTCGGCGTGATTGTTCTCGCCCTATTCGCGGTGCAAGCAGGCTACGGATTCATGCTCTATCGAAAACTCCCAGACGCATCTCGTCTGAGCGACCAGAGCAACCCAAGCAACCCAAGCGAAGATGCGTCCTGATTTAAATTGAGATAACCGTTACAGGTTTATCGCAACTTATGGGTCGTTATCCTCAGGTTAGGCCTACGACTCGTAGGGTCGCTGGCGTGGCTTTGCGGCCTCTCGCTTAGGCACCATCACTTTGCGGCGGAAATAGCAGACCTCTTCTCCGCGCTGGTTGTACCCAAAGGTCTCGACAGTTACAACACCACGATCGTTCTTGCTTGAAGACTCTCGCTTCTCAAGAACTCTTGTCTCTGCATAGATCGTGTCGCCATGGAAAGTGGGTCGCTTGTGCTGCAGCGTCTCTATCTCAAGATTGGCAATCGCTAATCCGCTCACATCGGGGACGCTCATCCCAAGCACTAGCGAGTAGACCAAGTTGCCGACAACAACGTTCTTACCAAACTGCGTCTGCGTCTCTGCAAACCACGCATCAGTGTGGAGCGGGTGATGATTCATCGTCATCATGCAGAACAAATGATCATCGGCCTCTGTGATGGTCTTCCCTGGCCAATGCTTGTAGATGTCGTCAATCTCAAAGTCTTCGTAGTACCGACCGAATGGGCGCTCATGAATTGTCATAGTGCGATCATGCCAAAAGTCGGGAGAGAACACTCAAAGGAGGCCTGATTCTTGGTCTCCTAACACCCCAAGACGATTCTGGCGGGGCGAAGACTCGGCCCCCGGCGCTACAGGCCCGTCGCACCACTGGGGAAGCCGCTCGGCGGTGAAGCAGGCGTAAAGTTCGACCAGTCGACGTTACAAGCAGCAGAGACAGGCCCGCCGGCTTCTTTAATTGTGTTTAAGAGGGTCGGAACATCTCGCCCAATCAAAACATTGACCATGCCTGCTCGAACATTTGGGGCCTTCGCTAGGCCATCAGATAGGCACTGAATATCCGCATCGACCACTCCGGGCAGGCCACTTGAAATCTGACCCTTCAATAATGTCGAGATCTTGAAGCATGATTCTTTTGAGATTGAGACACCGAGACGCTTCGCAGCCGATGCATCATCAGCCTCAAGCAGGGTTCTCACCTGCTTGGAGGTTGCACCCGTTGCTGGATTAACCCCTGCACTGTTTAATTTATTGACACCAATTGCATCGACCGTTGACTCAGCGAAGCATCGAGCCTCAGTGGCTGTGATTGGAGTTGAGTCAGCCTTGTAGCCAACTAGCAGGCCGTCTACATACTCTCCTCGAGTGAAATTTGTAGACGGGCTATCGCTGCATGCAGATAGGAGCACAACGGCGCATAACGAGATGAGCAACGGGAGTCTTCTGAGCATGATTTAAGCGTTCCTTAGAAGTAGCGGTATTGCCCTCGGGGGGAGAGTCTAGGGGGTAGCGCTCGATGCCACCGATCGCCTTAACCAAATCATCGTCAGCCAACTAGTCATCGACGCGTGGCTACTCCTCGATTGCATATCTCTTGAGCAGCCCACGTGCGATAACGGTTCGCTGTATCTCATTGGTGCCTTCGCCAATAATCATCAGCGGCGCATCCCGGAAATACCGCTCTATCGGCAGATCTGTGGTGTATCCAACTCCCCCATGGATTCTCATTGCCTCAGTAGCAATATCAAGGGCCGCCTCGCTGGCGAACAACTTCGCCATTCCAGCCTCGACCTCTGCCCGGCCGGTCTCTGCCCTGAGTCGGGCTGCATGCTCCGTAAGTAGGCGCGCTGCCTGCAGCTGAGTCCCCATGTCTGCAAGTTTGTGCGCAATCGCCTGGTGAGCCGCTATGGGCTGGCCAAAGGTGTGCCTCTGCTGGGCATATTTAATAGACGCCTCAAACGCAGCACGAGCAACGCCAACCGCTCTCGCAGCGATGTTGATACGACCAACCTCGAGACCGCTAAGGATTGCGGCGAGTCCTTTGCCCACACCCGCATCCCCACCAAGAACTGCACTCGCTGGAACTCGATGAGCGTCGTAGAGCATCTCAACAGTCTCAAGACCCCTGTAACCGAGTTTGCCAATATTTTTACTAACAGTAATTCCGCCATAAGCGACTCCGGGGTCTTTCTCAACCATGAAGCAAGTAATGCCTTCTTCGGTGCGAGCAGCGAGCGCAACCAAACCTGCGCGCTCCCCATTTGTGACCCATGCCTTCGTGCCGGTTATCACATACTCATCGCCGTCTCGCACTGCCCTACAGGAAATATTCCTCGTATCCGATCCCGCATCTGGTTCGGAGAGAGATAGGCAACCGCGCATCTCGCCAGTGACCATCCGTGGAAGCAGCGAGGATCGTTGCTCGTCGGTTCCATGGGTCACAAGCAGCCCGGCTGCAATGTGGTGCGTATTTATGACGCCGGAGAGCGACATCCATCCGGCAGCGAGTTCCTCTATGACAGCGATGTAGGAGAGGAGATCGAGCCCTAAGCCTCCGTACTCCTCAGGGACGGTGATCCCAAAGAGGCCCATCTCCTTCATCTGCTCGACGAGTGCCTCGGGGTACTCATCTGCATGCTCTAGGGCCAATGCGACGGGTAGGACCTCACGCTCCACCCACTTTCGCACTGAAGCAGTTAATTCGGCTCGAATCTCAGGGTCCGTAGTTGGGGAGAACGATTTAGCGGTCATGCCTGAGAGGTTACTAACCATTGGGCCTATGCGCCCTAGGAGAAATTGAGGCCAGAAGCGTTATGTTCTCTCAACGATGATGCACCAAACACTTATGAGCTTTAGGCACGACCCCGATGCCGTGAAGGGCAAACACCTTGAACGCGATCTAATTAGACGCGTCTTTGGAATGACAGGCCCATATCGTGGCGCTTTAATCGGATTTATCATCACCGTTGTGCTCTCCGCTGTTGTGGGGGTTATTCCTCCGCTTCTGTTTAGGTCTCTGCTTGATAACGCCGTGCCTAACAAGAATGAGGGGCTTGTAATATGGCTAGCTGTCGCTGCCGTAGCACTCGCTGTCGCAAGCGCCGGGCTCTCACTTGTTCAGCGCTGGTACTCGGCCATCGTCGGAGAGGGGCTCATATACGACATGCGCGTCTCCCTCTTCGACCACGTGCAACGTATGCCCATTGCATTCTTTACGCGCACTCAAACCGGTTCCCTCATGAGTCGACTGAACAACGATGTAATCGGGGCACAGCAAGCAGTGACGGGGACTCTCGGAACCGTGATCTCGAATGTCATTACACTCGTCGTGACGCTCTCAGTAATGCTTGCCCTTGAGTGGCGCCTCACGATTCTTACCCTTGTAGTACTCCCCGCATTTATCATCCCTGCTCGTCGCATTGGGAAGCGTCTCCAGGCTGCTACACGCGAAAGCTTTGTAGTCAACGCCTCAATGAACAACACAATCGCCGAGCGCTTCAATGTTGCTGGAGCGCTTGTCGTAAAACTATTTGGAGCGCACGACCGAGAGCGTGACGAGTTTGCATCACGCGCCGCTCGAGTCCGCGATATCGGTATTCAGACTGCGATGTACTCAAGAGTGCTGTTTGTTGCACTGGGATTGGTCGCCGCTGTTGGGACCGCAGTCGTCTATTACGTCGGTGGTCATATGGCGATCGTGGGGACCATCAGTATCGGAACTGTTGGAGCCTTCGTCATCTATGTGGGCCAGATTTACCAGCCGCTCACACAGCTAACTAACGCCCGTGTCGACGTGATGACCGCTCTTGTTTCATTTGAGCGAGTATTTGAGATTCTCGATTTCCCCTCGATAGTCACCGAATCACCTACCGCAGTGACACTTGAGTCTCCTAAGGGTCAGATTGATTTTGATCATGTTTGGTTCCGCCACCCGGCCCCTGATTTAGTCTCGCTTGCTTCACTCGAAGATGGTGGGGCCCCCGGTTCAGAGCCATCAGAATGGATACTCCAGGACATCAACCTCTCAATCGCTCCAGGCGAATTCGTAGCCCTCGTTGGGCCCTCGGGTGCTGGCAAGACAACAACAGCGATGCTGGTACCTCGCGTCGCCGATGTCGTCGAGGGTGCATTGCGTATCGATGGTCACGACGTGCGCGAACTCACCATGGATTCAGTCCACGCTGCAATCGGATTCGTAATGCAGGATCCTCACCTATTCCACTCGTCCATTCGAGAGAACCTTCGCTACGCGAAGCCAGAGGCAACAGATGCCGAGATTGAGTCTGCATGCAGAGCAGCTCGAATCCACGACCTAATCGCGACACTTCCAGATGGCTACAACACAGTTGTGGGAGAGCGTGGATATCGAATGTCCGGCGGTGAGAAGCAGCGCATTGCTATTGCCCGTGTCCTCTTGAAGAGCCCAGCGGTGATCATCCTCGACGAGGCAACGTCGCATCTTGACTCTGAGTCAGAACTCGCAATCCAGCGAGCATTGGCCGAAGCGCTCAAGGGGCGTACCGCTCTGGTAATCGCTCACCGACTCTCCACAATCGTTGCAGCCGACCGAATCGTCGTAGTCGATGGTGGCCGCATCGTGGAGCAGGGCACGCATGACCAACTGCTCAACCTCGGGGGTCTCTACGCAGATCTCTACAGAACTCAAGCAGACAGAGCAGAAGAGATTACCGACTTTTCCGTCTAACGCGACGCTGCGGGTGCCCGTCTCCCCGGTACGATGAAGCGCCTAATGGCAACCGACGACATCAGCCCCCACTCCCGGCGCGCTGACGCAAGGCGCAGGCGACATCAACGCAAACGTCGAACGACCTTGCTGCTCTCGACACTTGTGATCGTCATGATCGTCGGTTCCGCAGCCGCGTACGCGGAGAGGGAGAGATTCTCGGTTCTATCTCAACCCTCTGAGCGCGAGAAAACTATTGATAAGCAAGACCACGTTGTCGACCGCCCCGTTGAGCTCACTAAGGGAACGAAACGACGAGCGCTCACAGCAAAGCAGCCCCTTCGGTTGTGGATCGGTGGGGACTCTCTTGCTGGATCTCTTGGGCCTGGGCTTGGGCGTATCGCAGCAGATACTGGAGTAGTCGCACCTGTATACGAGTCGCGCGTCTCAAGTGGTCTAGCCAATCCCGGGTTCTTCAACTGGCCCAAACGAGCGACAGCCGAACTTGCTCGACTCAAGCCCGAGGCAATTGCCTTCATCATCGGAACCAACGACTACCCGATTGTTACAGGCAGACAACTTAGTGGCGACTCTCCAATCGTTGAGGGTCAGCAACCTGTTAGGCCTAAGTGGTCAATTGAGTACGAGAAGAAGACCGAAGAGATGATGCAGATCCTTGTTGGGGATCAAAACCGAACTGTGTTTTGGGTTTCGCCTCCAGTCATGAAGGACGCAAAGATCAATAATGGGGCTCGCCAGATCGGAGAACTTCAGCGCAACGTAGCGAAGGGTTTCCCAAGCGTTGTTTGGATTGATGGCTATAGCCTCTTCGATGATGCCAATGGAGAGTATGCAACTCGAATCATCGATGCGAGCGGCGACTCGATACTCGCTCGAGCCGGAGATGGAGTGCACCTATCCCCTGCGGGTGGCGAGTACCTAGGAGGCGCGGTCTTCGATGAGATTGACCTCGTTTGGCACCTACGCGATCAAGCAGTAACCGGATACCCACAACGCGTTGTCGAGACGAAGGGGTCGACCTATATTCCCGGCACTCGACCATCGACTCTCGGCCCAGCGACCCAATCAACCGGAGCGAGTGGAGCGACCGGTGCCTCGGGAGTAAGCGGAGTGACAGGGGGCACAGGGAGCACGGGGACGACAGGATCATCCTCAACTACCTCGTCAACCTCCTCTACCTCCTCTACCTCAACAACTACAACGCGCCCGCGTGGCTCCACTACCACCACGACTACCCAAACAACAATCCCGATCCTCTAAGGACAAGCACCAGCGGGATACCAATGATTAGCGCCGTGATACGGGCCTTAACACTTGTTCTCAGTTTCGGAGCCAACCGCGCAGCCTCGGTAGGCTCAGGACCATGACTGAACTCAACGCCACTGCACATCACGCAACAGCCGTAGCGCTCGTAGAGGCCGCCGCCTTAATTATCGATACGGCCTCCAATACCCTCGCTACACGCTCCGTCGAGAATGGACGTATTTCAGTCGACCTCCTCGATAGACAACAAATTGCTGCATATGACCTTGCTCATGCTGCGAGTGCAGTCGCGGGTTCGCAGGTCATGCTCGCATACGCACTGCATGGAGAGTTTGAGGCGCGTCTCTCTTTTGCATATATCGCAGATGTCATCGCGGACCTTGAGTCACGAATATTCGGGCGTCAAGACTCTTGGGGCGTAGATGCAGTTGTGCTCGCACCCTTCACAGAGTTTGTATCCCTATTCCGCTCCCCTGAGTTTTTAGAGTTGCTTGCTGACGATGTTATGAAGAAAGGCACCGGCCCTGCTCACCTCGACGATGAGTTTGATTTGGTTCGCGACACGTTCCACAGATTTGCGAATGACAAGATTCGCCCTGTTGCTGAGCACATTCATCGCAACAACGAAGACATACCTGAGTCGATCCTCCAAGGAATGGCAGAGATCGGCGGTTTCGGCCTCTCTGTTCCAGAGGAGTACGGAGGCTTTGCTGCAGGTGGCGAGTCGGATTATCTCGCGATGTGTGTTGCGACCGAGGAGTTGTCTTGGGGATCTCTCGGAGCAGGTGGTGCACTGATTACGCGCCCAGAGATTCTCACTCGCGCGATTGTGCGCGGTGGGACCGAAGAGCAGAAACACGGTTGGCTTCCGCAGATTGCATCTGGCGAGCGCATCGTTGGCGTAATGGTCACAGAGCCCGACTTCGGATCAGACGTCGCAGGCGTAAATGTTATGGCGACACCCGATGGAGATGGGTACGCGATCAACGGCGTAAAGACCTGGTGCACATTTGCAGGGCGTGCGGACACGATCATGCTGCTTGCTCGCACAGATACAGACCGCTCCAAGGGCCACCGCGGCCTATCGGTGTTTGTGGTCGAGAAACCACCAGCAACCGGCCACTCCTTCGCATTCGAAGATGGTCTCGGCGGGAAGATGGAGGGTCGAGCAATCGACACCCTCGGGTATCGCGGAATGCATTCATATGAGGTTGCCTTCGACAATTGGCACGTTCCAGCAGGTGCATTAATCGGAGGAGAGAGCGGCCTAGGAAAAGGTTTCTACTTTCAGATGGAGGGTTTCGAGAACGGCAGGCTTCAGACCGCAGCTCGCGCAGTGGGGCTCATGCAGGCCGCCTTCGAGGCTGGGCTCGCATACACACTTGATCGACGCGTCTTTGGGAAGCCAGTCTTTGAGTACCAACTAACTAAGGCAAAGTTGGCGAGGATGGCTGCACTCATATGCGCGGGGCGTCAGTTCTCCTATGAGGTATCTCGCATGATGGCTCGCGGCGAAGGTGCTCTTGAGGCTTCGATGGTCAAGGCCTACGTATGCCGTGCAGCAGAGTGGGTAACTCGCGAAGCCATGCAGCTCCACGGCGGCATGGGGTATGCAGAGGAGTACGACGTATCTCGCTACTTCGTTGACGCTCGCGTGCTCTCGATCTTCGAGGGAGCAGACGAGACTCTCTGCCTTCGCGTAATCGCCCGCAGGCTTACGGAGCAAGCCTTAGAAGCATAAGACCCGCAAAAACTTGAGGACTCGAATTTGACCTATTCGGCGCTGCGGGTCATCCCTGCACGAGATCCTCGAGTAACAAACTTGGTAGCCATCTTGCGGCTTGCCTCGTCGATCATCTCGTCACCGAACATCACTGCGCCCTTGCGCTCGCCCTCTGTAGTGGCTTGCTCATAGGCATCGAGAATGTCGAATGCTCGGTCGAACTGCTCCTGAGTCGGTGTAAATAGCTCATTTAGAATCACAACCTGCTCGGGGTGCAGTGCCCACTTGCCGTCGTAACCAAGAACTTTGGTGCGATTCGTGTAGTCCCGAAATGAGTCATGGTCGCGGATTTTAAGGAATGGTCCGTCGATGACCTGCAGACCGTTAGCGCGTCCCGCCATCAATATCTTTGAGAAGACATAGTGAAAGTGATCGCCTGGGTACTCATCGATCTGAACTCCACCGGTGAGGACCGGCATCTCGATAGATGCAGCAAAGTCAGCCGGGCCAAAGATGATGGTCTCGAGCCGTGAGGAAGCCGCACATATCTCTTCAACGTTGATTAGTCCGCGCGCTGTCTCAATCTGCGCCTCGATACCAATGTGTCCGTTTGGCAGACCGGCCTTCTTCTCGACCTGTGTGAGGAGAAGATCCATCGCGACGATCTCGGCGGCACTCTGAACCTTGGGGAGCATGATCTCCTCAAGGCGAGGGCCTGCGTTCCCGACTACCTCAAGGATGTCGTAGACCGTCCACTCTGTATCCCACGCATTGACACGAACGCATAGGACTGCTTCACCCCAGTCCTGCGACTTGATGGCATTTACAACCTTGGAGCGCGCCGCCTCTTTCTCGAGCGGCGATACGGAGTCCTCAAGATCGAGGAACACCATGTCGGCTCCTAGGCCGGGGGCCTTGGCAAGCATCTTCTCGCTCGAGCCTGGTACTGAGAGGCATGAGCGACGGGGCAGGGATCGTGTGCGTTCTGACATAGGGGTGGAGCGTAATCATCAAGGGAGGTCTGCTTCTACTCGGCATCGCTAAATACCCTCCGGGGCCGGTACTCTCAACCTGTGGCTAGCGACTCCCCAACCCTCACCCTCCATGAAATAGCGGACGGAGTAATGGTCTGGCTCCAGCCCGGGGGCGAGTCTGGTGTCAGTAATGCAGGCGTTGTGGTTGATGACGACGGCCTCACAGTGATCGACACCCTGATGGTTCCCGAGCAGTGGCAGCCATTTGCCGCGGCGGTCAACGCGCTAGGCCTACCCGTTCGCAGAGTCGTCCTGACTCATGCGCATATTGATCATGTTGGCGGAACGAGTGCGTTTCGCAATGCGATGGTCTTAGCTTCATCCGTAACGAGTGATCTACTTGATCAAGAAATGCCGATCTCGGCTTACAAAGCATTTATGCCGGCCTTCACGCGTGGCTTCGACGAGCTCGAGGCGATCGGAACTCGACCAGTAAGCCATGTAATAGATGAACCAGCGATGGTTACTCCGCGTATCGAAGTCATTCCAGCGGCAGGGCACACCGCTGGAGACGTGATGGTTCTTGTTGAGGACGCGGACGTGCTCTTCGCAGGAGACATATGTTTCTTCGGCGTTACCCCTCTTGCGTTTCAAGGAGATGTAGCGACGTGGGCTGAGGTCTTGGAGATTGCAGTTGAAATGGCAGAGACGATTGTTCCGGGGCACGGGCCAATAGGCGGTGCCGATGATGTGCGCGCTCTGCAGAACTACCTACGCGCATGCGTCGCAGCAGATGGCGACCCTGCGGCGATAGGAGCAGGGCCGTGGGATTCTTGGCTTGAGCGCGCCGAGCGCAATGCGATCAATGTGGAGAGAGCAAAGATGCTCGCTACAGGTGAGAGCCCTGGATCAATCCCGCCATCAATGCTGCGAGCCCTAGGCTTCTAATCTCCGCCAACTTCGGAAGCAGTTTTTAGTAGGCGCCTTCGAGTTTGGAGTGGTCCCAGGAGACGACCTTGTCGAGAGTTATCCGCACCCCTAAGCGCTTGGCGCCCATCGAATGCACGCCCTCGCGCACAGCCTCATCAGTAATGGGCATCCAGTATTTCTCGAAGACGGCCTCACCAATAGCGTTGACCTCATCTCGATCCTCAATAACGGTAGCGGTGCCCGCCACGGATACTCCACGAAGTTTCTCGTAGACATCCCCATCGGCGACAAGCACCGTAACCCTCGGATCGCGCTGAAGATTCACGATCTTCTGACTGCGTCCATAGGTCCAGAAGCAGAGGTCACCATCTACGAGAGCGAACCACATCGTGACAAGGTGCGGGGTGCCGTCAGCATTGATGGAGGCAACTTGAAGATCTCGCCCTGTGGTGAGGTAGGACTCAACCTCGGCCTCGGTCATGCGGATGATGTCTCGTCTGCTCATGGCTCGCTCCCGTCAAGAAGGCCCCGCTCGCAATTTGGGGGCCGCGCGAGACCGAGGCTACCTAGCGCGGCAGGGTAACCTTCCAAACTGTGGCAACCAACCCAGATCCCCAATTGGCGCTCGAGACAATCTCCGGAAGCAGTCGCTCTATAGACGACTGGACCACGATGTTTCAGTTGTGCCTCGTGATCCTCCCGGACGAGATGGAGGCGACAAAGTATTTCCCGATCGCCGACGAGATATTCAAGGTCCTTGGGGACGCAGACTGCCGAACCGCCTTTGTTGTTCCAACCACTTCAGCGATTGCACGAAGAATCCTTGGCAAGAGGGCCGACGAGGTAATGACCTTCGTCGACCCCGAGCGGAGTCTTATGGCAGGACTTGGGATCACCTCTCTCCCCGCTTTGGTTCACATTCGCCAGGACACCTCGGTAGGCGAGGTAGCTGAGGGATGGAACCCGACAGAGTGGCAGAGGGTCGCTAACTCAATTGCCAAGGCAATGGCTTGGTCGGCCCCGGAGTTCAAAGACTCCTAGGCCAAAATATCGCGAAAGTGCTGGTCAAAGCCCTTTTGGGCTCCCCGCGTAGCACTTGGACCGCCCCGCCGCCTAGGGTCTAGGGCATCAGCAACCCCTCACCTTTGGGTTGTCATGTCTAATTCAAAACCTGTCCAACTGCTGTGCAAGCCGTGTTCGGCAAGGACCAACCGAGGAGACGAGCAATGCGCTCGGATCAGAGGACGGCCCCCAAATGAACTTAAGAAAATCAATAACACCATTTATCGCAACACTCCTCTCGGCCTCTATCGGCTTCGCAGGGATTGCCTCTAGCGCTCCCGTTGACAGCAAGCGTCGCCAAGCGGCAGCGCTTGAGGCATCAATCGCTGCGAACGGCGAGCGGACCAACATCCTCTCCGAGCGCCTCAACGGCGCTCGCCTCCGGGTTGCAGAGGCCCAGGCAGGTATCGCAGAGGCTCAGCGACGAACCGACGAGGCACAGGCGCAGGCCACACGCATTACTGGCGTCCTCTCGAGCCGGGCCTCCACCATTTACAAGGGAGCCGCTACGGGAACTCCGCTTCGTGCAACAAGCGTTAAGAAGATCAACGAGCTAGGTATCCGGTCAAAATACGCGGCCGCCGCAGCGGAGCACGATGGAACTCTCCTCGAGACGCTCCAGCGCGCACGCGAGGAACTAGCCGTTCAGAAGGCCGAGCTCGAGCGCCAGAAAGCGGCTGCTGCGGCTCAGCGAGATGCTGTAGCAAGTGCCCAGGCACAGGTCACGGCAGCCAACGCCGAGCAGCGACGACTCCTATCTCAGGTCAAGGGAGATATTGCCAGGCTTGTATCTCAGGAGCAGGCGCGTCGTGCAGCGGCGGTGCGTAATACCACTGTGAATCCAAGTCGTGGCCGAACCGGTAACCCTGAGAGGTTCCCCAATATTCCCGCACCATCCCCCGGCGCCGCTACAGCGATTGCTTTCGCTAGAGCACAGCTTGGAAAGCCTTACCGCTACGCAACCTCAGGGCCCAATACCTTCGACTGCTCAGGGCTCACGATGGCGGCATGGGGAGCAGCAGGGGTGCGTCTTGCTCACTTCTCCGGTGCGCAGTACAGATCCCTCCCGCATGTTCCTCTGTCAGCACTCCAGCCAGGCGACCTCGTGTTCAGGGGGACAAACGGATCGGCTCACGTGGCAATTTATATCGGCGGAGGCTTGATTATTACAGCTCCCCAGACTGGCGATGTCGTGAAGATCGCCTCCATGGGTAACGTCATGGGTGCTGCGCGACCGGGTTGATTCTTAACCCATTGCGGGTTTAAAGGGTCGTTTTAACGTTTGGGCAGTTAGGGAATAACAAGCATTCCGAGATCAGCCTCAATCTGAGGACGCGGCTTGGCCCCTTGACATACGCGCTCGAGTCGGCCGTTTCTAAATAGGGCGATCATTGGGATGCTCTGTACACCAAATTGCTCAGCGAGGCTCGGCTCCTCATCGATGTTTATCTTCACGACCTTGTAAGCACCCGCGCGCATTACGGCGATCTGCTCAACAATCGGTGAGACCTGCCTACACGGTTGGCACCAAGGTGCCCAAAAATCAACGATCACAGGCAACTCGCTCTGTAGAACCTCGCGCGCAAATAAAGCGGTGGTCACACTGCGAACCGGACCCTCTTGGGGATCGTCTGGCACCGGTACCGATGGCAACTGCCCCGCCTCAACCTCAGCGAGCCATGCTCGCGCTGCCTCGATCCCCTCAATCGCCACACCATGCCCCATCGGAAACTCTAAATAGGTAACAGGTACGAGGCGCGACTCAAGGTCCCGAGCGAGGGAGCGTGCGTTCGCAACCTTGACAATCTCGTCCTCAGTACCGTGCTCAATGAGGATTGGTAGAGCCTTGATGCTCTCCGGGTCAACCATCACCGGGAGCGGCGGCCCAGGGATCGCAGGGCTCATAGCCAACACAGCCTTGGGCATAGTGGGCCCAATGCGCAGCGCCAGCGCAAGGGCCATCCCTGCGCCCTGCGAGAAGCCCCCAACGATTGCCTCCGAGCGCTCAAAACCACGCGCCTCGCACTCACTGTCTAGGAGAGCATCGAGTGCGTCTAGCGACTCAGTAAAGCGCGCTATATCTGGAGCACCCGAGGAGTCCCACTGATACCAGGCATACCCAGGAGTGCCCGCAACCCCCTCTGGTCCGCGAGGCAGCAGGACACAGTAAGCCCCCTCCGGGTCAAGGTAGGGAAGAAGCCCTGCGAGGTCACGCTCGTCGGCACCGAACCCATGTATCAGCATCAAAATGCGCTGAGCGCTTGGTGGAGCGACTACCTCAGTATGTAGATCAATCATGAGCAGAGCCTAGGGCTAACCCCTACCCATCGCCTCACGTGGTGGGGGGAGGAGAATCTTGCGGCAAACTCATCAGGTATCCCCACGAGGGATTGTTCAGCCAATAGTTCGCACCGATACAACGAAGCGTGGAAACATAAGAAAATCGCCGGGCAAGAGTCCGGCCTCAAGGAGAGGCACGTAATGAAACTCGGCGTAAATTTTGGTTATCAAGACTGGGGATCAAATCTTGAAGGAGCGCTCGCAGTAGCGCGAGAGGCCGACCGGCTTGGATACTCCTCGGGCTGGACAGCAGAGGCTTACGGAACTGACGCCGTTACACCACTGACATGGATGCTTGCGAATACCGAGAACATGTCTTTTGCCCCAGCGATCATGCAGATGCCTGCGCGTACCCCAGCCATGACCGCTATGACCGCGGCGACTCTTGATCTAATGAGTGGCGGTAGATTCATGCTTGGTCTCGGCGCATCCGGCCCTCAGGTAGCAGAGGGATGGCACGGCGAGGCTTACGGAAAACCGTTAGGTCGCACTCGCGAATATGTTGAGATTGTTCGAACCATTCTCCGACGCGAGGCCCCGCTTGAGCACCACGGCGCGCACTACGACATTCCATATACCGGTCCCGGCGCGACTGGTTTAGGCAAGCCCCTAAAGATCATCCTGCACCCGAGGCGCTCTGACATCCCCATCTACCTCGCTGCAATTGGACCAAAGAACGTTGAGCTAGCAGCAGAGATCGCTGACGGATGGTTACCGATATTCTTCTCTCCAGAGCGCTACGCAGATGCGTTTGAAGATGCAGTTGAGGCTGGGTTCGCTAAAGCCGGCGGCGATAAGACCCTCGCCAATTTCGATATTGCTCCTACGGTCACAGTGCTCCTCGGTGACGATCTCGAGATGCTTCGCGGCTTCGCTAAGCCAATGATCGCTCTCTACGTTGGCGGGATGGGCGCGCGCGGGAAGAACTTCTACAACGACCTCGCATGTCGTTATGGCTTCGAGGCCGAGGCCAAAGAAATTCAGGATCTATACCTTGATGGTAAGAAGCGCGAGGCTGCGGCTGCGGTGCCCGACTCGCTCGTGGATGAGATCGCACTCATCGGACCTAAGGAGCGCATCGCTGACCGTCTTGATGCCTGGCGCGAATCTGGAGTTGGGACCCTAATTGTGGGTTCTGCCCAGATTGAGGCAATCCGCGTGATGGCCGAACTCTGTCTGTGATCCAAGCGCAAGCCGCAGGCAACTCGACTCAGTTTCGTGCGGTTCTCTTTGACCTCGGCGGAGTTGTCTTCCCGTCCCCATTCGATGCATTCGATGCATATGAAAAGGAAGAGGGTTTAAGTACGGGATTTGTGCGCGCAGTAATTGCGCGCAGCGCTGAAGGCGGTGCATGGGCACGACTAGAGAGAAGTGACGTGACCTTCGAGGAGTTCTGCTCCGAGTTAGAGGGCGAGGCTTTGCTTGCAGGCGAGGAGATCTCCGCAAAGCAACTCATGGCCATGGTGGGTTCAAGCCTTACTCCGCGCCAAGAGATGGTCGCTGCAATTAATGCCTTAAGAAGTATTGGACTACTCATAGGTGCACTGACAAATAACTGGGCACTCGCTGGAGGGCGCACCGATGCACGGCCTCACTCTCTCGGGAACCTTGGTCTCTTCGACATCGTCGTCGAGTCAGCCGTCGAGGGGATGCGCAAACCTGATCCGCGTATCTACGAATTGACCTGTGAGCGACTCGGGGTAGAACCAGCAGAGGTAGTTTTTCTCGACGATTTAGGGATCAATCTCAAGCCTGCGAGAGCAATGGGGATGACCACGATCAAGGTCGCCGATGTCGGAGACGCATTAGCTGAACTCGGCGAAGTCTTTGGTATAAGCCTTCACTATTAAGAGCGTAAGACGGCTCTAAGAGTTAGGCGACTGCATCACGTGGAGATTGACTCCGTGAAGGATCTGGCCGTCAACATAGATATTCGCCAGCACCGGCCCATACCGCTCGACCGCCACATTGCGGATATCGAGGGTTATCGGAATAGATGGCTGCTCATCAATTAGTAGCAACTCTGGAGAACCGAACTCGAAGGTTCCGTTTACCTCGGCGAGCTCCTTGCCGTCCTCATCGATTACACGCACTAGCAGCGTGTGCTGCTGCTGCGCCTCGAAGCGATCAAGCTCAATGACCATAGCGAGGAAGACTCCAATGGGGGCTGGTAGCTCGTCACGAAGGGATCTAGTCACTCCACCCGAGGAGACGAAGAGAAGCCCCTCACGAACCTGTGCGAAGTCACAAAACATTGCGGTACTTATCTGCATAGGGGAGCCACACTAGGCGCACGGATCTACAAGCTTCGCCACCGCACCCTGCCCGATTCACAACTCTTAAGTACCCGGGACGGGACTCGAACCCGTAAGCCCTTTCGGGCGGGCGGTTTTAAGCCGCCTGCGTATGCCGTTCCGCCACCCGGGCAGGTTGCTCAAGGGTAGATGCCGCGAGTGCCTCAGGTAACGAATCAGCGCGGATTACCGGCGATGCCTCAGCGTCTCCTCCATCTGCGACCTGAGTATTTGGGAGCTGAGTCTCTGGAAGAAATTCACCGAGGGCAGCGCGCAGAAGAGCCAGGCGGAGCCTTGGGGATGCCTCGCCCCGGACTCGATTAGAGATGAGTACCCCATCGACCATGTCCTCCACGACCCTTCCGAGAGGGCGGCCCTTGATCTTGACCGAGACGACAGACCCCCCGGGGTAGCGCCGAATCGATCGATTGACATCCGGAATGCGAGGCGGGCTGCGGAATGCAGGGACCTCAAGGCCTGAGGCGCGCGCAGCGGTTCCGAGGGAACGGGCCACAGAGGCGAAGCGAAGAGCGGGTACACCAGTCACGTAAATGACTCTCGCAGATGGGTGTGACAGTGTTCTTTTCTATCCTCAATAACCCCCAAATAGACCCCTATTTAGATCCCCTTGAAGCGCCGAGTTGCGGTGGCGCCCTTGGTGATGTTGCCTAGCGGTATGCCCGGGCACCTTGACGACCCCAAATCGACCGCTGAGCAAGCCTCATACGAGGCTATTCAGCGCGTCATGGAGGCCGTTAAGGGCGAGGAGAATGTGATTGATCTTGGACCAAGTGCAGAGCAATCCTCAACACGCGCACTTGTTCCAATACCAGCGCGCAGATCTCGCGAGCTCCCCGACCCGGAGCCTCCAGACCGCGAGATTCGTAGAGGAGATGTAGACCCGTGGGGGCGCAGCGAAAGAGTGCGCAGTATTGCCCGGCGCATATACGACCCTCTCTACCGATACTGGTTCCGCGTGCAGTGGGAAGGCATCGAGCACATACCGACCGAGAGCGGCGCTCTACTTGTCTCTAATCACGCTGGAGCGATTCCGTCAGATGCTCCGGCCATCATGCATGGAATTGAGACCCAACTCGGAAGACCTGTCTATGGGTTAGCCGAGTACCTATTCAGAGATCTACCCGCAATTGGAACGCTCTGGTCACGCGCGGGCGGAGTAACTGCCCACCCTGATAACGCCTACCGACTACTAAAAGAAGATCAGCAATTGGTTCTCGTGTTCCCCGAGGGCGCCAAGGGCACAGGCAAGCTCTACAAAGACAGGTACCGACTCGCGCGCTTTGGTCGCGGTGGGTTTGTTGAGATTGCCATGCGCGCAGGTGTTCCGATTATCCCGATTGCAGTTGTCGGAGCAGAGGAGTCGATGCCGATTCTTTTCAAGAGCAAGCGCCTAGCAAACCTTCTTGGCATCCCATATGCGCCGATTACTGCCAACATGCTGATGTTCGGCCCCCTTGGAGGATTGGCATATTTACCTGCAAAATTCCGCATTCGCGTGCTCGAACCCATTCATTTTACTGCCGAGCCAGATCAAGAGCGTTACTCACGAGCACGCGTTATGGATGCTTCAGAGATGATTCGCGGGCGCATTCAAGAGGCCCTCTACGACATGCTGCGCTCACGCCGCAGCACTTGGTGGTAAATCGATCATGCGCGTACTAGTAACAGGTCTTGGGACTTTCTGGGGGAGTCGACTCGCACAGGCTCTTGAGCAGTTTGACGATGTAGAGGTAATTGTTGGTCTTGACACAAACGAACCTCGCCTCCCACTAGAACGAACAGAGTTCGTTAGAGCAGACTCCGACTACTCGATTCTTCAGCGCATCGTTAAGGCGACAAAGGTCGACACAATTCTCCACACCCATCTGCTTGTTGACTCAACAGAGAACAGCAATCGACGAATGCATGAAGTTAATGTGATCGGGACAATGAACCTGCTAGCAGCCGCTGGAGCAGCTGGTAGTACCGTTCGAAAGCTGATTGTTAAGTCCTCAACGTTGATATACGGAGCAGGCAAGCGAGATCCATATTTTTTCCGTGAGGAGATGGAGCGCACAACCCCTCCCCACACCGAAGTCGAGCGGTCGCTGCTAGAGACCTCTGCGTTTGTGCGCGACTTCGCAGTCGACAATCCGCACGTTGTAGTGACCAAACTTCGTTTCTCGAATGCACTCGGCGACGACATCACCTCGCCATTTGCTCGCTCTCTCAGCCTGCCGGTCGTCCCGGAGATTCTTGGCTTTGATCCTCGCCTGCAATTTGTCCACGAGGAGGACATCACAGGGGCCCTTATTTTTGCGACTAGAAACGACATTCCCGGCGTTTATAACGTTGCTGGTAGAGGAACCATGCCGTGGAGTGAGATCTGCGAAGTCGTCGGAAAGCGCAGGATCCCTCTCCCCCCATTCTTTACAAACTGGGCGGCCGAGCCACTACGAATGACGCGCGTTGTCGACCTACCCCCTGAGGTGCTTGACCTGCTTCGCTACGGAAGAGTCGTCGATACTCGTGCGTATAGGCGCGCTGGATTTGAGTACAAGTACACGACCGCAGCTACGGTAAATGCGTTTGCAAGAAGCCTCCGCCTTGAGTCAGTTGTAGGAGATAGCAATCCTTCATACCGCTACGAGCGCGACGTCGAGACTTTTTTCCGTCACTCCCCCGCAATAATTCGAGAAGGGAACGAGTAATGCCAGTACACGTTGAGCGTCGAGGCAGAGTCGAGATCGTCACGATTGATGATGCAGAGCGGCGAAACATTCTCTCAGCAGAGTTAGTCGCCGGAATTGTCTCGGCGGTAGATGCAGCAGAGGAGGATGAGAATGTTGGAGCGGTAGTCATCACCGGTGCAGGAAAAGCCTTCTGTGCCGGCGCAGATCTCGGAGACCTCGCGGAAATGGGTAGCGGCGAGAGAGACCCCGAGTCGGTGACATCCGTCTACGAGGGATTCCTGCGGGTGCTTAACTGCTCCCTCCCGACAGTCGCAGCTGTAAACGGCCCTGCAGTTGGAGCGGGCTTTAACCTTGCACTTGCATGTGATCTGCGCATTGCAGGTGAATCAGCTCGATTCGACTCAAGATTTCTCTCGATAGGCATTCACCCAGGTGGAGGTCACACATGGCTACTCGACCGCGCAGTTGGGCCCCAAGCCGCTGCAGCTATAGACCTTTTCGGAGCCCGCATCGACGGAGCACGCGCAGCGACAATCGGCCTTGCTTGGGAGTGCGTCTCAGATGACACACTCCTAGATCGAGCAGTCGACCATGCAGAGCGGGCAGCAGCAGCGCCTCGGGATCTCTCTATTCGAACCAAGGCCACCCTGCGCAATGCGCACCCCACTTCAAACCACCCTGAGGCCTTGGCCAACGAGCTCATCGATCAGGTCTGGTCATTTGGCCAACCGTGGTTCGCTGAGCGAACCGGCCGCTGAGGAGACTTCGGATTGAAGAGCCCTGCGCTATTACCCTTTACAGAATGAGCGATTACGACTCCGAGGTAATCGAATCGCCACAACCACCGACTGACTCAGTTGATGAGGACTTGGTGGATGAGGTGGATGAATCTGTAATCCTTGAGGCTCTTCCTACACAAGACCGCTCGCCGATCATGACTGCAGTTGGATGGGGTCTCGGAGCGATTGTTCTTCTTGCCCTAGGTGTTGTTGCCTGGGGGTGGATCATCAACGCAACCGCCGGCTCTGCTGTCGAACGATTCATTAACGGCGAGGGGCAGGTCTACGAGGGCGACGGGTTCAGCGCGCGCTTCCCAACGACACCGGAGCGCGTCTCGTCAGGGGCGGGTGCAACCAAGAGCGTCACTGTCTCGAGCAACGTCGGCCAAGACCTTAGGTTCTCAATCAATTGGACTCAGCAGCCCGAGAGCGCCGCAGAGGATCCCCTCAATGCACTAAACGAGGCAGCTAAGGCTCTCGTCGAAGACTCCAACGGAGAGTTTGTCTCCCAGCGCGACCCTGCAGTATTCGGGACAGCCGCCTCTAAAGAATTCGTTTACAAAGTCGGCAATACATTTACGTATACATCGATGTTGTTGACCCTTGATCGCATCTATACGACGCAGGTATCGAGTATCAAACCGGCGGTGGCAGAGTATGAAGCGCTCAAAAAAGGCTTCTCACTAACTCAACTCCGATAGCTAAACGAACTCTCAAGTTAGGAAATCGCTCTCGATCTGAGCGCGCCGATCCTCCCACTCAGAGGAGACCATCGCATACCTCACGTGATCCTCGTATACCCCACGAATCTGCAGTAATCCTATTGAAGTGCCTTCGTTACGCAGACCAAGTTTCTCTGCCACGCGACGACTTGCAGCGTTACGCGGCACTATCGCGGCCTCAATGCGGTGCAGTCGAAGCGTATCGAACCCAAATCTGAGAGTAAGGGCCACCGCCTCGGGGGCTAGTCCTTTCCCCGCATGCTGCTCTGCGATCCAATAACCAACATATGCAGACTGGAATGGTCCGCGTTGCACACTGCCGAGGCTTACCTCACCGATCAGAGTGTCTTGATAGAAAATGCCGTTGCCATAGGCAGCATCGAACTGACGCTGTCGATCCCATGCTGCACACCGAGATCGAAAAGCAGATTTGTCTGAAGTCGCATCTGGGGTCCCGGAGTCAGGTAACGGCTCCCATGGCTCAAGCCACTCGCGGTTCGCATTACGAACCTCTCTCCACGCCTCAAAGTCTGAGTCTTTTAACGGGCGCAGGGTGATTCGCGGCCCGTCAATAAAAATAGAAGATCTGCTCGTCATTCGTCACCCCTTTCTCACTACAAATTACTTATCACCCTGAACTGCGGAGATTAGCGGGGCATGCACCTGCGGTGCTCCACAGCCCGTAGGCTCTCCAATCGATGCCTAAACCAACTGCCTCCAACGCCCCAGAGCACCTCGTCTGGCTTGATCTAGAGATGACTGGCCTCGACATCCGACGCCACGTCATTGTTGAGATAGCAGTCATCGTGACCGATGTAGATCTCAATCCCCTCGATGAGGGCCTTGACCTTGTGATCCACGCCACCGAGGAAGAACTCGCCGGGATGGACGACTTCGTAACCAAGATGCATACCAAGTCTGGGCTCATCAACGAGATCAGGGCATCAACGGTATCCGTCGAGGATGCGCATGCTCAGGCGTTGGCGTATGTGCGCAGTCATATACCGACTGCGCGAACTGCCCCACTATGCGGTAACTCAATCGGTGCCGATAGGCGTTTTCTTGACTCCATGATGTCGGAACTCGAGGAGTATCTCCATTACCGCAGCATTGACGTCTCGTCTCTAAAGGAACTCGCGCGACGCTGGAACCCGGCGGTTTACAAGAAGCGCCCCGGAAAAGCGGAGCAGCATCGCGCGTTAGGGGACATTCTCGAGTCAATCTCGGAGTTACGTTTTTACCGCGATAATTTCCTTCAGTTGCCCGCTACTCCAACCGAGTAGCGAGACTCAAAGGTTCAATGAAGCCTTAATTAACGCTTCATTAAGGCTGGCTATTTAACCCAAGAGCGTCGACTGCGCTTATTAGTCGCTCGACTGACTCGGGGCGCGCTGAGTGCCCCATGAGCCCAACACGCCAAGCCTTACCTGCGAATGCGCCAAGCCCTCCGCCTACCTCAATACTCCAGCCGTCAAGAAGCGCTCGACGGAGTGTGGCTTCATCGCTTCCCTCGGGTAGCCAAGCTGCGGTTAGTTGTGGGAGTCGGTAGCCATCCTGGGCAATGAGTTTGAATCCTCGCTCTACCAAAGAGCTCTGCAACTGCGACCCCACCGAGCGATGGCGAGCCCACGAAGCCTCTAGCCCTTCATCGAGCAGCACCCCAAGCCCAGCATGCAGCGCCGCGATCATTGAGGTAGGGGCAGTGTGGTGATATTTACGCGCAGCGCCTACGTAGTCGCCGATCAAGCCAAGATCTAGATACCACGACTGCGCTGGTATGGAGCGAGTCTTTATGCGCTCAACCGCGCGTGGCGAGAGAGTAATTGGCGAGAGGCCCGGAGGGACTCCGAGACACTTCTGTGTCCCGGAGTAACAAGCATCCACTCCCCACGCGTCAACATTTACCGGGACGCCACCTAGGCCCGTGACGGTATCGACAATCAGCAAAGTATCTGTTTCTTGAAGAATGCTTAGCGGTGCGATCTCACTCTCGACTCCGGTAGATGTCTCCGCATGTACCACCGCTACAACGCGCGCTCGGGGATTAGCGCTCTGGGTATCAAGCAATCGCTGCGGATCGATTGGATCTCCCCAAGGAGCCTCCACTCGCAGAACCTCTGCACCGCATCGTCGCGCCACCTCACACATACGCTCACCAAAAACTCCGTTGACACCGATAATCGCAGTGTCTCCGGGTTCAAGCAGATTGACAAAGCATGCCTCCATGCCAGCAGACCCTGTTCCACTAATCGGTAGGGTCAGAGCATTCGAGGTCTTGAATACGCTACGCAGGCGTTCGCTCGTCTCATCGAGCAGTGAGAGGAACATAGGGTCAAGATGGCCAAGAACTGGCTGCGAGAGCGCTTCAAGCACCTCTGGGTAGGCGTTCGAGGGGCCAGGTCCTAGTAACAGTCGCTCAATCATTTAAAGATCGTATCTAGCGCTAAGTAGCTGCGAGCATCCGTACCACCCCATCAAGGATGTCGGACTCGGATACCAGTACCTCTTCATACCCAAGGGACCTAAGCACAGATACGAGAACTATGCATCCACCGACAATTACAGAAGCCCTCTCAGTCTCTAATCCTGGATTGAATCTGCGCTGCTCTAGCGACTCAGTGGCGAGCGTTCGGAAAACATCCTCTGCTGCTGCGCGAGTGATACGAAAGCCGTGGATCCGAGATCGGTCGTACTCGACTAATCCCTGCTCGATTGAAGCGACCGCTGAGACAGTGCCGGCAAGCCCTACAAGAGTCGAACAGTCGCGTACCCCTGGAACCTCTCGTACGACATCAGCCATGTGATCACGCAATACCTGCACAGCATTTGAGAGTTCGTCTGGGAGTGGAGGATCTGAGTGAAGGAATGTCTCCGTAACTCGAACACACCCCACGTCAATAGAGATGAGCCCCTCGGGTTTATCGGTGCCGACCACGAACTCTGTTGAGCCTCCACCGATATCAACAACAAGAAATGGCCCAGGCGCGTCTAGGCCCGCCGTTGCACCAAGAAAAGAGAGAGCTGCCTCCTCCTCACCCGTGATGATCTCTGGAGCAAACCCGAGCGCATCCTCTACAGCTTTAACAAACTCATCGCGATTTCCGGCGTCACGTGCGGCACTCGTTGCAGTTGCGCGCACACGCTCTACCCCCAGACTCTCCATTACACCGCGGTACTCGCGTAGCACGACACAGACGCGTTCAATGCCCGCAGAGCTCAATCGCCGGGTCGATGCCACCCCTTCGCCGAGGCGAGTAATAGTCATCAGGCGCTCAAGAGTCTTTACATCTGCTTCGGCGCCAGATCCCTCAACATCTGCAACAAGCAGGCGAGTTGAGTTTGTCCCCATATCAATCGCTGCACATCTCATTACTCAGACTCCTCAACTTCGCTCAAGAGCCTCTTCTCTACCCATTCACCTACAGGGTCGACTCCCCCTGCAAGAAAATTCGCATAATGGGCATGTAGACACTTCACCCCAATGCGTGTACCCCCGACACCGCCAGATGGACGCGGACCCTCGTAACTCTCAGGTAGGGAGGCGTCTCGCTTGGCTGCATAGGTATCGTGGGCCTCAATCAATGCGCCTGCATCGACTGCAGCCTCAGCGGCGCGAACCCCACCCGCTGCCTCAAGTGTCCCGACACGCCGATTGAGTTCAGGATCTACGAGCCAGTAGAGAGTCGGCATCGGCGTGGAGTCAAACATAAGTGATGCGTTCCTAAGAACAACAGGCTCGCCATTGTCTCCACGTACCACTACCTCAAACTCTGCGCGCGGCTCTCGCCCCAGAAGGAGGGTTACGGCTTCAAGGTCTGCTGGGTTGGTAGGCACGCATTTAAGTGTAAGGGGCATCGCTTCGCTACGGGGAAGTGGATCCTGTTACACCTACGCCACCTGTGACGCCTGTTGCCCCGGGGACTACCGCCCATGCCTGCTCCCCTGGTTTAACCATGCCGAAGCGAGCGCGGGCAATGCGCTCAATCTCAGCGGGGGACTCTAGTAACTGCTTCTGATCTCTAAGAATCTTGGTCTGGGTCCGGAGAAGGACTAATTGCTTCTCGGCGGCGCTGATTCGATTCTGCTGATGGATATATGAACGCACAGGGAATAGATATGCGAGGACAGCGAATAGTGCAATTAAACCTACAGAAAAAGCTACAATTCTCCCCCAACGCGGGATTTGATTAGCGCCGGTCACACCTTTTCTTGGGGAGCGCGTCTTGGGAGCCAGACCATTTTTCTTAGGCGCCATCTTCCTCGGTGCGTTCTTCTTCAACATCGCCATTAGCGACCCCCACTACTCCCCCTCGCAACTGCACTCAGGCCTGGATACATCGCCGCCTCTTCGAGTACCTCTTCTATGCGAAGCAGTTGGTTGTACTTAGCGACGCGATCACTACGTGCAGGCGCACCAGTTTTGATCTGTCCACAGTTCGTCGCGACCGCTAGATC
>CAFBNL010000004.1_pt1 | contig 33862 bp, 21 predicted proteins | sample 7269241 | NCBI WGS metagenome assembly CAFBNL01 (sample SAMEA6814093, study PRJEB35770) | uncultured Actinomycetes bacterium | biome: Freshwater; feature: Freshwater reservoir; material: water | place: Czech Republic | collected 2017-05-23 | depth 30m m
AAGTGATGGATCCTGTGCGCCGGTGCCGACGAGTTCGTGAGCAAAGTTGGCGGCGAGGCCTTCCCAGTCTCTGTACTCCCACATGTTGACAACCTCAGGCCAGCGACCTGTCGAGCCAACTGTTGCCCAGACACCGAAGCAGAGTTGATCGCGTTCTTCGCGAGCGATTGGGCACCAATTAGCTGTCATGTGGTGCATGTATTTGGCGCGGTTATGGCCAGAGATCTCTATGAACTCATGGATATATATCTTGTTATTACCGAGTGATTCTGTGCCGGTCGCCATGCTCGCCAACTCTCTTCTTGAACCCGCGTGTTACTCGCCGGTCCAGTTTGGTGTGCGCTTCTCGGCGAATGCGACGGCACCCTCGATGGAGTCCTTAGATGCGAAGACCTCCATGGCGAGTGCATAGTTGCGTGGCCATGCATCTTCTTCTGTGAGATCCGATGCCTCTTGGATCATTGTGAGTGAGTTGCGGACTGCGAGTGGTCCGTTCTCCGCGATGCGAGCTGCGAGGGCAACTGCTGCGTCGAGTACCTCTGTCATCGGAACGACACGGTTAACGAGACCGAGAGCGAGTGCGCGCTGTGCATCGATTGGGTCACCAGTAAGTGCCATCTCGGAGGCAACTGCGAGTGGGATGCGCTTCGGAAGGCGGATGAGTCCACCGGCCGCGGCGAAGAGTCCACGTCGCACTTCTGGGAGACCAAAGATTGTCTCCTCGCCAGCGACAACCATGTCGCATGTCAACATGATCTCAAAGCCACCTGCGAGTGCTGGGCCGTTTACCGCAGCGATGAGGGGCTTCGTATAACGACGAGTAACCATGCCGGCAAAACCGCCGCGTGCAGTAGCGAGCTCGGCGCCGCGACCAACCGCTACCAACTTCAGGTCAGCACCAGCGCAGAAGGATGTTCCACGACCAGTAATAACGACAGAGACGATTGATGAGTCGGCCTCGAGTTCGTCAAGGGCGGCCTCCATTCCCTGGGCCACGTCACCGTTGACGGCGTTGCGGGCCTCTGGGCGATTAATTGCGATGATGCCGACAGCGCCGCGACGCTCAATCTCTATTGCCATTTTGGATCTCCTATTAATCGGATTTCTTCCAACCCTAGTTAGGGGGAGGGTTTGGCGGCTTCCTCGGCTCTTGGGTGTGAGGCAATCTTGCCTTATTCGGCCTGCGCTTTGGCCTGCGCCGGGCCTGTCGCGTACACTCCCAAGCGCAGTACATGCGCTCGTAGCTCAACGGATAGAGCATTTGATTACGGATCAAAAGGTTGGGGGTTCGATTCCCTCCGAGCGCACCACACAGATGTCGCTTAGAACCTCGGATTTCTAACAGCGAAGGTCGGCTCCCAACCCAATGGGAGTAACAATGCTCAGCCACGCACTCAGCCACGCACGAATCTGCTCAGCCACACACGCATTGACCAGACGACAACCGAGGTCTCTCGAACCACATCACTTCGAGCCGCACGAGTCTTCTCTACTTAAAGCTCGTCTCCTTGGTGGTGCAGCGCAGCCCGAGGGGTACTACCAGAACTCGTCACATAACGCGGTATACTTTCCTGGACAATTCATATTGCGTAGAGCCCCGAGATGTAAATCTCCCCGACGAGTCTTCGGACTCCGAGTGGCTGAGAGCCAAGCGACAGTTGCCAGCGCTGATTGCTGGTTTAACGAAACTTGGTTCTTGACATGCCTACAGACGTACTCGTATACACAATTCCACAATGTGCAGAGCTCCTGGGAGTCTCTAAAAACACTATTTATAGGCTCATCGGTGATGGCCTCCTTGAAGCAATACAGATCAGGAGCAAGTACCGAGTGCGCAGAATCGCGCTCGAGCGTTACCTCGATCAAGCCGCTCGCATACGTGACGAGAGCTTTGCGAGGCTCTGATGTCTAAGAGCAGAAACGGCGAAGGATCAATCTTTTCAAATAAAGACAAGAAAGGTCGTGTCTTTAGTTACAGCGTCGAGATGAGCATGGGTAGAGACGCTGACGGAAAGCGGATACGCACACGCAGGACAGTCAAAACCTTAAAAGAAGCCAAAGACCTACGAACCCGACTAGCGAATCAATCCCTTGATGGGAACCTAACAATCGTCAACGGCGAGACGTTAAGAACCTATGGACTGAACTGGATAAAGGATGTGACAGTCCACCAAGTAAGAGCCACAACATCAAGCCACTATGAGTATCTGCTGCGCAAATATGTATTCCCACACCTCGGCTCTGTGCGCATGGTCGATCTACGGCCAACGCATATAGATCGCTGGATGACAAAACTTCGCCGAGAAGGCTTGAGCGCCTCGACAGTAAATAGCGCACGCCAAGTTTTAGGGGCTATGTGTAAGAACGCAGAGCGAGGCGGGATCATAAATAGGAATCCAGTCTCAGCAACTAGCTCTGTAAAGAAACAGCAAGGCGACAAGACGCGCGTATGCCCACCCTGGGAACTAGACGAGATTTACAAGGTCCTTGGTGAGGCCAAAGAGACCAAACTTGACGCCTTCTTTCACCTAATGCTCCACACAGGTATGCGCCCAGGTGAAGCGCTAGGTCTCCGATGGGAAGACGTGGAGTTCGAACAGGGCTACCTATCTGTGACAGGTACACAAAAATCAGGGCGGGTGAACCTCCCCGACGGACGAGGGTTGGTGCGCCCCGTAAGAAACGACCCTAAAACTGCTCAGAGCCGAAGACGACTCCCAATCTCAGAAGCGTTAGCAGAATCATTAGATCGTCAGCAGATGCGCCAATCGGTAGACGAGTTAAAAGCAGGCCCAAAATGGAAGAAGAGTGGATACGTATTGACTAGTGAAGTCGGCACACCATACTCAGATACGAATCTGCGCAAGCAATACAAGAGGTTCTTAGAGAAGATCGGGGTGCGTTACATACGCCTCCACGACATGCGCCACAGCACCGCACGTGCAGCCTTAAACGCGGGAGAGGTCCCTATAGAGCAGGTAAGTCAAGCGTATGGCCATTCACGCTTGGATACCACACACCGTATATATGGAGGAAACATTCCGCGCTACAACGATGGCTTCATTTCAGGGGTCAGTGGTGTCCTCCCACCAGCATCACATGTAAACCTAAAAGCGACTCAACAAACACGGGGGATACGTAATGGAGAATAAAACGTTTACGGAGTTCTCGGAGCCTAAGGCGACAACACATTTCACGAGTTTCGCGTCACGCAACATCACAGAATCACACTCGAACCGTGAGCAGATAGCATGAGCACCCCGCGTGAGCAAGAAATAGAAAACACGACTTCTCGACCAGGGCAGCGTAAAGGAGCAACGAAGGAGAACCCGACTGATTTCGAGATCGATCAGCGCAGACTTCAAGTCGCTCGCCTCCTCTCAGAGAAAGTCCCCCAGAGCGAAATCGCAGAACGATTAGGAATCTCACGATCAACTCTCACGCGAGACCTAACGGCCATAAAGACAGAATGGCGCAGTCAAGTACGTGTCCAATACACAGAGGCAATAGCCCAAGAGATAGCAACCCTTGATGAGCTCGAGCGCGGCATCTGGGTGACACACCTAAACGCATTTGGCGACGACACTGACTCCAAATTCGATCTGAAAGCTATAGGCGCACTGCTTTCAGTCAAAGACCGACGATACCGACTGCTCGGCTTAGTCGGTACCCCAAAGCCAGAGATAAGGCCCGTCCCAACACTTACGCGCGAAGAACACGAAGAAAAAGAGAGGGCAATGCTCTCCAACCTGCTGGGCGGATATCAAGGCGGCTGAGAGAGACTTATTGCTAAGCCGTTAAGACCACGCTGAGCGGAATCACTGTTGGATAAACAGCAGCAATTAGTTGCATTGCCCGGGGCTATTGCGCTGACAGCGTGTTAATTCTGCGAGTAATTGATTCTCTAAATAGGCCATACATTGAAATGAAGTATTCAATAAAATCGTTATATCTAGTCACGTCAGTGATCTGTCCCGCCGTTGACGCAAAAATTCGACACGCCCTGCTCTCTGGCAATTCTTCCCAAGTTAATGGGGATCCAAGTTCACTCTCGATGTTTTCGCGATCACTCATTAGACCTTTAAATATCTCAAGGTTGCGCTCAGCATCGCCGGTGTCGATATACACCTCGAATCTCACTAGTTCTCCTCGCCCGAATGCAGCAAGAAAATTAATCTTGCTTCCAGCGTGGTACTGCAGGGTTAGCCAGTTCTGAGTGAGAGGGCTGCGAGCGTTTGTCCATCCGGGATGCCGTGCATGGAGGGTATCGAGAAATTGTTGCCAAAAGTCTCTGTATAGGAGCTGGGTTCCTGATGGAGACATAGCTTCTCGCGCGCCGCCTGCGACAATTGCATGCCAGTTATTCGGTTTAGCGGCAAATTGGAACAGTGGAGCCGGGGATGAGTCCCCTATTTTTACAGCCCGTATCTCAACTCCAAAAAAACGGGCGTTCTCGCCAGCAATATCGTTGAGGAAGTCGATTGCTTGTCGGTGTGGTTCTCGGAACTCGGTAGCAATCCAAATGACAGTTTTTGCATCTGTGCCCGCTGCGTAGGTGATTAGTTGTCCGAGGTGGGAGTGATCTGTCGCCTCTAATTGGTTCTCGATAATCAGAGGGCAGTCATTTGTGAGATCCCGTCCGATGATGTCAAGGAAAAATTGGCCGACCGGGTGCTCTGTGCCATCTAGCTCAATTTCGATTCCCAAGACTGCGGAGAGTTGCTTTTGATTCTCTGCCAACCAAGGGGTGAAGTCTCTCGCTTCATTTGGCCAAACATCCCGTGCATGGACCGGCACGAGCTCTCCAAGTCCAGGCCTAGGTTGAACATTTGGATTGTTCTCGGTAACCATCGTGGGCACGTTAGCCCCGCATCTACGAGGACGGGGCGACGAGTGTCAAATCTGCTCGGCTCAGAGGCTCATAGAGCGCTTATTTTTTAGGCTCCGTGACCGAGTGTTGCCATACGTCGACCACAAAGCAAAGTTTTTTAGCATTGGGTATCGGAGGGTAGTGCTGGGGTGCTGGGGCACTCTCGATGCCCGTGATGCCCCCCTCCTCAAGCAAAGCCCCACCAGTAAAACGTCTGGTACTCGACCAACGTCGAGCACTGGTTCCGGATGACATTGCGATATCAGGGCTAATCATTCGTGCCGAAGTTGACCACTCTTTGGCAGGGTGTCCCACCTTCCATATAGTCTCAGAGGGTCAAGCGGTGGTCATTTTGGCCAGCATTTCCTGGGAAGCGGACCTCCATGGCGGCACGAATTGAAGATCTGAAGTCGGGAGTCCGGGTTCGGCACCTCTCCGCAGCAGGCGATGTGACAATCGTCGCGGTAGAGGGTGGTGGGGATTCCATCGTCAACGTGATCTATCGGGCCCCAGATGGTGGGATCGACCAACGTCTCGTCGACGCTGAGTTGCTAGGTCGCCTTGAGATCCCCTCTGACCGTCGCTGGTCTTTCGACGCTGACGGAGCACATTTCAAGTTGGCATCGGAGGCCAAGCGAATAGAGTTGGCCTACCTTTTCGATCCATTTATGGCCGTCGACTCCGGCACTATTCGCCCGCTTCCCCATCAGATCGAAGCCGTCTACGAGAAACTTCTACAGGCGCAGCCGCTCAACTATCTGTTGGCCGACGACCCAGGCGCAGGTAAAACCATCATGTCTGGTCTCTACATCCGGGAGTTGATGCTGCGTGGTGACCTCGCGCGATGTCTTATCGTCGCTCCTGGAAGTCTCGTTGAGCAGTGGCAAGACGAATTGTTCGAGAAATTTGGCGTGAAGTTCGAGATCATGAGTCGCGACATGGTCGAAGCCGCGCTAACCGGCAACCCGTTTGCCGAAAAGAATCTTCTTATCGTCCGTATCGACCAGTTATCTCGTAACGATGACCTGAAAGCAAAGCTTGCGGCATCTGAGTGGGATCTCGTGATTGTTGATGAAGCCCATAAGATGTCGGCTCGTCGCTATGGCGATGAAGTGAAGCGAACTTTGCGCTACCAGCTTGGCGAGATTCTCCGTGAACGTGCCCGCAACCTGCTCCTCCTCACTGCCACCCCTCACAATGGCTCGAATGACGACTTCATGCTGTTCATGGAACTCATTGAGCCCGATATCTTTGGTGGTCGGCTTCGAGCTAATCAGAAACTTCCTGATGTCTCCGACTACATGCGTAGGTATGTGAAGGAGAACCTGCTCACATTCGAAGGAACCCGGCTCTTCCCGGAACGCCGCGCGTCAACTCTCAAGTACGAACTCTCCGACGGCGAACAGCGGCTCTATGACGCTGTCACCGAGTACGTCAAGGGAGGCATGGTTCGTGCCAAGCAGATGGAAGATAGCGGTGACAAGCGCAAGGGCATAGCAGTTGGTTTTGCTCTTGCTGCGTTGCAGCGCCGTCTCGCGTCCTCGCCCGATGCAATCTTCCATTCGCTCCGTCGTCGCCGCGAACGTTTAACTGTCCGGCTCACCGAAGCGAAGCAGATCGGTGATCTTCAGAAGATACGTGAAGTGGGCCGTCGCATTGGCGATCCTGACGGGTTCGATGTCGATGATTTTGGAGACGACGAATTCGAACAACTCGAGGACGAAGCAATCGAGGGGGCGGTGCTATCGGAGGACATTGTTGAACTCGAAGTTGAAATAGTCAAGCTGCGAGTGCTTCAAGAACTCGCTGAAGAAGTTCGGAATTCTCGCGAGGACTCCAAGTGGGTAAAGCTTCGGGAGGTTCTTGAGAGCCCGGAGTTCAACGAAACCGATGAACGTCGAAAGCTCATCATCTTCACAGAGCATAAGGACACGCTTTCGTACCTCGAAGGGCGTATCAAGGACGTCATCGGTCGCCCAGGTGCCGTTGTGACCATTCATGGTGGTGTGAGGCGCGAGGAGCGGCGACGGGTGCAGGAGCTGTTCCGTAATGACCCCAACGTTCAAGTCCTGGTTGCTACTGATGCTGCGGGTGAAGGCGTGAACCTCCAGCGAGCGAACCTGATGGTCAACTACGACCTTCCTTGGAACCCCAACCGGCTTGAACAGCGTTTCGGTCGCATCCACCGAATCGGTCAGAACCGCATCTGCTATTTGTGGAATCTCGTCGCACACGAGACCAGAGAAGGGCAGGTCTATGAGCGACTCCTCACCAAAATCGAACAGCAGCGCGAGCTTTACAAGGACCAAATCTACGACGTCCTTGGAGATGTTCATCTCAACAAGTCGTTGCACGAACTGTTGATTGAAGCCATTCGCGACGGCGACGATCCCGAGGTGCTTCGCCGAATCGGTGAAGTCATTGATATGGAGGTGGGCGATCGCGCTAAGGCGGTGCTTGAGGAACATGCACTTGCGGCGAATGTGCTCAACACAACTTCTATTGAGGAAATGCGCGACCGCATGGAGCACGCCCTCGCTCGCAAACTTGCTCCCGGATTCCTCGAAGCATTCATGCTTGCGGTCCTCGACGAATCTGGCGGACGAATCCCCGTTCGTGAACGTGGTCGATTTGAAATCACTCGCGTCCCAGCCCAGATCCGCGGTCACGAACGAGCCGAAGAGGGCGTTGTCGGCTCGACCTATGAGCGAGTGACGTTTGACAAGGAACTGATCGAAGTTGATGGCACCGAGCTCAAAGCCGAACTCATCACTCCAGGGCACCCTCTTCTAAAGTCGTCGATTCGCTGGGTGCTCAGCAAATACGAAACGCTTCTATCGGCTGGTACAACGGTCATCGACCCATGCGATGACACCCTGACTCCGCGCGTGCTGATCTACCTCGAACATGCCATTACGGATGGTCGCCGCTACGGAGACGGACAGCGCCCAGTTTCGCAGAGATTCAACTTCGTTGAAGTCAGCGCTGATGGAACGGTGACCGACCCAGGCGCCGAGCCCTATCTCAACTACGCACCGATCTCCGCTGGAGCCCTAGCCACGCTCACCACACTCGACACCTCTTGGGCTGATGACGGGATCGACGATGTGGCACGCAATTGGGCTATCGAAAAGTTGGCGAAGCCCCACTTCGGAGAAGTAGAGGACATCACCAGAGCCAGAGTCGGACGGATTCGAGCTGCTGTTGAAGAGCGGCTAACCAACGAGATTCGTTATTGGGATGCCAGAGCGGCCGAATTGAAAGCACAGGAACTGCAGGGCAAGAAGCCGCGGTTGAATTCAGGACGCGCTCGCCAACGAGCGGATGATCTCGAAGCACGCCGCAACCGAAGACTCGCTGAGCTCGATCTTGAAGCCGACCTGGTCAACCGTGCCCCTAACGTCATCGCTGCGGCATTGGTGATTCCGCAGGGTCTGATCGATCAACTCTCCGGCATGGACCCGGTCGTGATCGATCCAAATGTGGCTGTTGAAACTGACAAGCGTGCCGTCGCTGCAGTTCTTGCTGCGGAGCGTGCTCTTGGTCGTGTCCCCGAGGAGCAAAGCCATAACAACCCGGGCTTCGACATCCTCTCGAGAGATCCCAAGACTGGGATCCTCTATTTCATCGAGGTCAAGGGTCATCGGCCGCAGACCGATGAGATTCATGTTCGTGCCCGTCAAGTACGTCAAGCGCAGCAGAACCCCGATCGATTCCGTCTGGCGGTCGTGGCCGTGCCCAACGAACCCGATATTGAGCCTTCGGTGGGCTACCACCTTCGTCCATTCGATGGGTACACAATGATCTTTGCTCAGACGTACGTGCCTTTGAATGTGTCCCAACTCGCCCGGAAAGCAGTGAAGCCGCAGTGACCTACAAGAAGAAGTTGATTGAGGTGGCTCTTCCCTTGGTTGCAATCAGTGATGCATCTTCGACTGAGAAGGGTCTCAAAAACAGCCACCCGGCCAACCTTCACCAATGGTGGGCGAGACGGCCCCTCGCCGCAGCGAGAGCGGTAATTTGGGCATCCCTCGTAGACGACCCCTCGGCTCATCCTCAGCAATTTCCGAGCTTAGGTGAACAGGAGACTGAGCGCGATCGGCTCTTCGGAATTCTTGAGCGCCTTATGAAGTGGGATTCCCTAAACGACACAGAGACGCTCGCAGCGGCAAGGCTAGAGATTGAAAGGAGTTGTGGCGAAGTGCCACCAATCCTTGATCCATTTGGAGGTGGCGGGGCCATTCCGATCGAGGCGCTCCGTTTGGGGCTGGGTGCAGTTACTGGCGATCTCAACCCGGTGCCGGTACTTATCCAAAGATTCATGCTTCAATTCATTCCGCGATTTTCCAACACGAACCCTGTGAACCTTAAGGCTCAATCAGCATTTATGCCCGCAAGCCGGAATCTTGGCATCGCCTCTGACGTGAGTCATTACGGTGAGATCCTGCGCCAAGGGGTTCGAGATCGCGTTCAAGGTCTCTATCCACCCACGCAAATGAATGATGGAAGTGAAGTTACGCCAATTGCTTGGATTTGGGCTCGGACTGTTCAATCGCCCGACCCGGCGTGGCCCGGCCACGTTCCACTCGTCAAGTCGTGGATCTTGAGCAAGAAAAAAGGGCGACCAGTAGTTCACGTAGTGCCAGAGGTTGATCATTCAAGGCACGAGATCAATTATCGAATTCAAGTTGGAGGCACTCCAAGCGACCCCACCATCTCGAGAGGAAATGGCCAGTGCATTGCGACGGGTGCACCAATCCCGGCTTCCTATATACGCGGGCAGGCGAGCGACGGGAAACTTCGAGAAGATCTAATCGCAATTGCGGTTGAAGGCATTCGCAGACGCGAGTATCTGCCTCCGAACGAATCGCATCGAGAAGCGCCTGAGCGCGCAAACCCTAAATGGGAACCGACTGGACCGATGTCTGACCATCCCCAGTACATGGGAACACCTCGATATGGGCTTGATGAGTGGGCAAAGTTGTACTCCCGTCGACAATTGGCCGTGTTAACCGAATTTGTTGACTTGCTCCCGAACATTCAAGCGAAAATCCTCGAAGATGCCTCGGGAAAAGGCCTTCCGGACGATAAGCGGTCGCTTGTTGAGGGCGGGCTTGGGGCGCGCGCCTACAGCGAAGGGATCACGATGGCTCTCGCCTTTGCGATCGACAAGTTGGCGGATCTGAATAACACTCTCGTGCGTTGGGAGTCGGTAGCCGAGTGTCCAAGGGCGGTCTTCGGTAGACAAGCGATTCAGATGACTTGGGATTACGCGGAGTCCAATCCTTTTTCGAGTAGTTCGGGCTCTTTTGATGTCGTTATTAACGGTATCTGCCGCGCGATCACCGGCCCGGGCCTTTGTCTCCCCGTCGGAAACGAGGCAGATGTCAAGCAATTGGATGCGAAGGCTCGAGTGACTGAGTCCAGCGATTACGTGCTCTGCACGGATCCGCCCTACTACGCAAGCGTGCCGTACTCCGACATCTCTGACTTCTTCTACGTATGGCTTCGCAAGTCCCTCGGGGAGATCTTTCGAGACGAAACTTCAACGTTGGTCACGCCAAAGGCGGATGAATTGGTTGCTGACCAAAAGCGACATGGAACAGCAGAGAAAGCAGACAAGTTTTTTGAAATGGGAATGCAGGCTGTCTTCGAAGCGGTGAGTAAGCATCAGCACCCTGACTATCCGGCGACGATCTTCTATGCAATCAAGGGAACCGAATCCGACGAGAACTCTCGTAGCTCAACGGGTTGGGCTTCGTTTCTATCTGCACTAGTTGGAGCAGGAATGATGATTACGGCTACGTGGCCTATTCGTACTGAGAATAAATCGAGGCTCAGGGCAATGAATTCAAATGCTCTAGCCTCCTCCATAGTTCTCGTGTGCCGCCCGCGTCCCCTCGACGCGAAGATTTCCACCAGACGTGACTTCGTATCTGAATTGCGCAGTGAACTCCCCGAGGTTCTTCGCGTAATGCAACGACAGAACATCGCTCCAGTCGACTTCGCTCAGTCGGCTATAGGCCCAGGTATAGCAATCTTTTCGCGAAACGCCCGAGTGATTGAGGCGGATGGCGAAGCGATGTCAATCGTCGCTGCACTGAGTCTAATTAACGGCGTTCTAAGCGAAGTCCTAAGTGGCGAGGAGTCCGAATTCGACTCAGATACGCGATTTGCCCTTACATGGTTTGAGCAGTTTGGCCACAACCCTGGTCCTGCTGGTGACGCGATCACCCTGGCTACTGCAAAGAACACGAGTGTCGATGGGGTCGAGGCGTCAGGTATTGCTTCAAGTCGCGACGGGAAGTTTCGCTTACTGGATCGAGACGAACTCGATGAGAGCTGGGATCCGGCCAACGACAGTCGACTGACGGTCTGGGAGGCAACGCAGTACTTGATTCGAGCTCTTGATGTTTCGGAGACTGAGGCCGCCAACTTGCTTCGGCGGATTGGCCAGGGTTTTGGCGAGCGTGCCCGGCAGCTCGCTTATCTGCTTTATGGAATCTGCGATCGAAACAAATGGGCGCAAGAAGCTGGCGCCTACAACATGCTCGTGACCGCGTGGCCCGAAATCCAACGTTTGTCCGATTCCGCCAAGGTTGATGGCAATGCCGACGATGAATTGCAGATGTTTTGAATACCAGTAATCGCATCACGATTAATTGGGGCGCTCAGCAGTGACCTATAAGAAGAAGTTGATTGAGGTTGCAATTCCGTTGGCGAAGATCAATGAGGAGTCGGCGAAGCAGAAAACGATGGGGGCAGCTCCTCACCCTCAGAATCTTCATCGTTGGTGGGCTCGCCGTCCCCTAGCCGCCGCTCGAGCGGTGTTATTTGCTCAGTTGGTAGACGATCCATCTGCTCTCTCTGAGCAGTTTCCTACTGAGGAGGCGCAGGAGGTCGAACGAAAGCGTCTGTTCGACATCATCGAACGACTGGTTGTTTGGGAGAACACAAACGATCAAGCACTTCTCGCTGAGGCCCATGCTGAGATTCTGAAATCATGCGACGGCGATCTACCCAATGTGCTCGACCCATTTGGCGGGGGCGGCGCAATACCGCTTGAGTCATTACGACTTGGATTGCCGACGTTCACTGGAGACTTGAATCCGGTTGCGGTCCTAATTCAGCGAGCGATGTTCGAGGTTCCGCAGCGATTTGGTGGAAATGGGCCGGTGCATCCTGATGCTCGAATCTCGCGAGCATTGTGGGCAGGTGCCGAGGGTTTGGCTGCGGACGTTGATGCGTACGGGCGCTGGATGCAGCAGGAGGCGAAGAGTCGGATCGGCAAGTACTACCCCGACGTCGTGCTCGAAGACGGTTCGAAAGCGACGCCGATTGCATGGATTTGGGCACGGACGGTCAAGTCGCCTGACCCATCATGGCCCGGCCATGTTCCGCTGGTGCGATCATGGGTGCTCTCGAAGAAGCCTGGAAAGCCAACGGTGTGGGTTGAACCGATTATCGACCGCGAGTCGAAGACAATTCGCTACGAAGTTCGAACAGGTGGAACGCCGGGTGAGGCTTCAGTAGAGCGTGGGAAGGGAACGTGTATCGCCACCGGAGTATTGATGACGGGGGACTACATAAAGGCTGAAGGCTGCGCTGGACGAATCGGACAGCGATTGTTGGCTGTAGTGGGGGAAAGCCCCGGAGGCCGTGTCTACTGTTCGCCGGACCTAGATCAAGAAAATTCAGCTCGGGTTGACGTTCCAGATGATATTCCGTTGGGGAAGATAGGCATCGATCCGCGGAACATTTGGGTGACTCTCTACGGATTAGACGAGTGGTGGAAGTTGTTCACGCCTCGCCAGTTGGTGGCCCTAACCACTTTTTCCGATCTTATAGAGAATGCCCGTGAACGAATTGAGTCTGACGCCGTTGCTTCGGGGTTGGACCTTGATGGTGTTCGCCTTCGAGACGGCGGAACTGGCGCAACCGCTTACGCCGATGGCGTGATCACGTATCTCGCGTTTGTGATTGATCGCTCGGCCGACTACTGGTCAAGTATCTGTTCATGGCACGCTTCGAATTCTCAGGTCAGGGAAACATTTGCACGGCAAGCGATACCTATGACATGGGACTACGCCGAAGCCAACCCATTCTCCGGTCGAATGGGAAGTTGGGAGTCAATGCTTAAGACCACAGTTCGAGCAATTCCCACCCTGCATACGCCAATCGCAGGTGAAACAGCACAGCGTGATGCTCGGGCGCGGATTGCCGAAGTTGGAACCTGTTTGATCAGCACCGATCCTCCGTATTACGACAACATTTCGTACGCTGATTTATCAGACTTTTTCTTTGTCTGGCTTCGTCGGAATCTTGCGGATGTATGGCCGGATGAAGCGTCGACCCTGCTGACGCCGAAGGCTGAAGAGCTAATCGCAAATCAGTATCGGGCGGGGTCAAAGAAAGCAGCAAACGAGTACTTCGAGTCGGGAATGCAAGAAGTTTTCGCCGAAGCGGCGAGAAAAGCCGATCCGCGTTTCCCGGCAGCGATCTTCTATGCGTTCAAGGCAGCGGAGGATTCGAGTGACGGTTTGGTGTCTACTGGGTGGGAAACTTTTCTCAATGGCCTTCTTCACGCGGGATACGCGATCACTGCGACGTGGCCTGTTCGCACTGAGTTGGCGAACAAGATTGGGTCCAAAGCGAACATGCTCGCTTCATCAATTGTTCTCGCATGTAGGCCACGCGAAGTCACTGCGGCGATGGCAACGCGTGGTGAGTTCATCGGAGCGCTTCGCGCTGAGATGATCCCTGCAGTTCGCCTTCTTCAGAAGGAGAACATTGCTCCAGTCGATATGGCGCAATCGGCGATGGGGCCCGGTATTGCCATTTTCTCGCGCTATCCGAAGGTAGTAGAAGCCGACGGCAGTTCAATGTCGGTGCGAACGGCACTGTCGTTAATCAACGAGGTTCTCGCCGAGGCCTTAAGTGGCGAAGAGTCAGAGTTTGACGCAGATACACGCTTCGCGCTCACCTGGTTCGAGCAGTTCGGCCATAACCCGGGGCCAGCTGGCGATGCAATTACTCTCGCTACGGCGAAGAATACAAGCGTCGCTGGGGTCGAGACATCCGGAATCGCTTCGAGCCGGGATGGGAAGTTCCGGCTCCTGGAGCGAGATGAGCTAGATGAGAGTTGGGACCCAGCCAGTGATAGTCGTTTGACAGTGTGGGAATCAACGCAGTATCTGATTCGAGCTCTTGATGATTCAGAGACTTCAGCGGCAGATCTCCTGCGGCGGATTGGCCAGGGTTTTGGCGAGCGTGCGCGGCAGCTCGCTTATCTGCTCTACGGAATCTGCGATCGAAACAAATGGGCGCAAGAAGCTGGCGCCTACAACATGCTCGTTACAGCATGGCCAGAGATTGAGCGACTGGCAGGGGACAGTCATGTCGAAGGACCGGTAGATGATGATCGACTTTTCTAAGGTGGGGGTTCACCAATGACGATAAGTAATTCGGAACGGGTTGGCAAAGGCCTCGACGCACTGCGTGATGGTCTGCAGCCAGTGTGTGAACGTGTTTGGCTTGCCGAATATGGCGACAATTGGGCGGAGTTGGTGAATCAGCGCGATCAACATGTCGTTGGGGGACCAAAGCCGAGTGACCTCGCCTGGCTTCTGAAGGGTATGCACAACACATGGAATGAGAGTTGGAAAAAGTTCCTTGGGGCCGCAGAGCGTGGATATACCTCTGAATTGCGAGAAGCTCGAAATCGGTGGGCTCACCAGGACGCAATCAATAGTGATGACACAGCGCGAGTGTTGGATACCGCTGAGCGATTGCTTAAAGCAATCAACGCGGCAGAGCAGGTTGCGGCAGTTACGAATCTACGGCGTGAGCTTCAACGCCAGGTTTTTGAAGAACAGGCCCGATTTGAACGCCGGAAAGGTGCTTCCAAGCCAACCGAAGGCGAGCCACTTGCCGGTCTCAAGAGCTGGCGTGAAATCGTCACACCTCATACGGATGTGGCATCCGGCAATTTTGAGCAGGCTGAGTTCGCTGCCGATCTCTACCAAGTCGCGACGAACAATGCTGATGAGGAATATCAGGATCCGATCGCGTTCTTTCGCCGAACCTATCTCACCAGCGGGCTGAGTGAACTGCTGACCAAAGCAGCGAGTCGACTGAGCGGAAGCTTCGGTGATCCTGTGATCGATCTTCAGACCAATTTCGGTGGTGGCAAGACTCACTCGATGATTGCGCTGTATCACCTCGCTTCGGGCGTGCCTGCTTCTCAACTCCCGGGAGTTGGGGAACTGCTTGAGGAGAAGGGAATTGCACTTCCTTCGTCCATTGCACGAGCCGTGGTGTCTGGTCAGTGGTTGTCACCGTCCTCGCCCAATACCAAGCCGGATGGCACAGTGACTCGAACGGTTTGGGGAGAAATCGCTTGGCAACTCGCTGGTAAAGCTGGTTACGAACTTGTCGCTGAATCCGATCGTGATGGTACCAACCCGGGGACGCGTCTCATCGACCTGTTCCGCCTTGCTGGACCATCCATTGTGCTCATTGATGAGTGGGTCGCATACGCGCGCGGGCTTCCCTCCCGAGAATCAGCCAAGCGACTAATCGGTGGAACATTCGACGATCAGTTCACTTTCGCGCAGGCGCTCACAGAGGCAGCGGCAGCTGTAGACAATGTTGTGGTTTTGGTTTCGATTCCCGCATCAGATGTTGAGGTCGGTGGCGACAAAGGCAAGGATGCGCTAGCACGTTTGACGTTGGTGGTGCGTCGTAAGTCGGCGCAGTGGAAGCCCGCTGATGATGATGAGAGCTTCGAAATCGTTCGTCGCCGCTTGTTCGAACCGATGACCCCAGAGGACGCCCGAGTACGTGACGGAGTGATCAAAGCCTTCATTGACTATTACCGCGACAAATCGGGGGACTTCCCGAGCGGTGTCGGTGAAGCCGAATATCGACGTCGCATGGAACTTTCGTACCCCATCCACCCCGAGATGTTCGACCGCCTCTATGGCGATTGGTCGACGCTCGACCGCTTTCAACGGACCCGCGGCGTTCTCCGCCTCATGGCCACCGTTATATCGGTGTTGTGGCAGCGAGGCGACTCGAACCTGCTCATCATGCCCGGCACGCTCCCAATCGATGATCAACGAGTTGCCTCAGAACTCGTGAAGTATCTGGACGATGGTTGGGACCCGGTCATTCGAACAGACATAGATGGTGCGAACGCTCTTCCGTTAAAAATCGATCAAGCAAATAAGAATCTCGGTCGATATTCGGCAACGCGTCGTGTAGCGCGAGCAGTTTTCCTCGCGTCTGCTCCCCGCGAGGAGAGTCGTCGAGGAATCGACATCAAGAACATCACGCTTGGCGTCGCCCAACCCGGTGAAGCCTCCGGAACATTCGCGGATGCGTTGCGTCGACTTTCCGGCGAAGCGACCTATGTCTATGCCGACGGTAACCAATACTGGTACTCGCTTCGAGCGAACATCACAAGGCTTGCAACTGATCGAGCGCTATCGAACTTCTCGGACGAAAACGCTGATGACGATATTCGACGACGACTGCGCGATATTGGTGGACACGGACCGTTTGCGGCAGTGCACCCATTCCCGGATGGTCCGGGCGATGTCGTCGACGATGACGATGGCGTACACCTCGTTATCCTTTCGCCGCAGCATCCGCATATCGCTAACCAAGGTGAAACAGCCGCATTAGTGATGGCTGAGCAGATTCTTTCTCAACGTTCTGCGGGGCCTCGCCTGAATAGAAACTTGCTGGTGTTCTGCGCAGCGAACGAAGCTCGATTGACTGAGCTTCGAGCCGGTGTGTGTAATTACTTGGCGTGGAAATCAATCGCAGACGAAGCAGCAGTTCTTGAAATGACCGAGGGTGATAAGAGACTCACGGCAACGAAGCTGAGCGAGTCCAATGACACGGTGACCCAGCGAGTCTTTGAAACTTTCGCTCACATTCTTGTCCCTGATCAGCAACCCGGGACTCGAGACATCGAATGGCATCAGACGAAGCCATCCGGAGCAGGGAGCCTGCCCGAACGCATTGCTCGCAAACTCGAATCTGAAGAGCGACTCATCACCTCCTACGGAGGAGTGCGCGTTCGGATGGATCTCGATCGCATTCCTCTGTGGACAGAACGTAACGACGTGGCTGTCGATGCGTTGTGGAAGAATTACTCGCAGCTCCTTTACTTACCGCGTCTAGCAAATTCCTCCGTTTTGAACGAAGCGATCAGTAACGGTGTTGCAAACCTTAATTGGGAAAAGGAGACGTTCGCCTACGCCGAGGGGTATAGGGACGACAAGTGGGTCGGACTTCTAACAGCAGAGATCGTTAATCCCCGTCCCGGAGGATTCGTCGTCTCCCCCGCAGCCGCTGGCGCACAGTTGCAGTTGGAACCTGCATCGGGCGGCTCTGTCGTTTCTCCCAGTGGAGAACCTGGTGGAACGCGCACAGTTGAACAGGGGCCAACCGGTGGAACCGAACCGAAGGTGCCGTCGGGGGCACAACACCCCACTCGCTACTACGGGCAGTTCAAGCTTGATTCAGTTCGTGCAATTCGCCAAATGGAAGACATCCTCACCAACATCGTGAACCAGTTGTCCCGCGCTGATGGGGCCAGCACCTCAATCGTGGTGGAGATTAATTCGCAATCAACAGGGTTCGATGACTCAGTAAAACGCACAGTGACCGAAAACGCGAATCACTTAGGAGTGCAGTCTCAGGAGTTTGAGTCCTGAGTGGGGTCTACCTTTCGCGAGTCGGCGGTTATGAGCGATGTGAGTGCATCGGAAACAATCTCTTCCGAGGAAGCACGGCGTGCTTACTACGTCGACTTTGAAGGTCCTAGTGGCGGGTCGCCGGTGCTTCTCGGTTGGCTGTATGCGGAGGGCGCATCAGTCCTGCCCTAGCGGGCGCGATCTAAATAGTCATGGTTAAATGCATTAAGCAGAGAGCTAGTTATTAGGTACTCAACGATTCGCCACCAGAATCTACGGTTCTCCCAGGCAACAGATCCCGAGTCTGATTTCCTCAGCCACAGGTCAGCCACCCATCTGAAATACCGTGGTACACCCTGGGCCACATCACCACGAAAAACCCGTTAAAATAGTGTCTCAACACATTTAAAGCCGACCTCAGTTTCCGAACACCGAATGAAAAGGGCAGGATATGGAAATCTTCCTTAGGTCAACTCTGGGCTACTCAGCTGATGAAACGGCGGAACCTATGGCTGAGAATTCGTATGTCCCAAAGCTCAAACCAGTCGCCGGTTTCCAGAGCAAATAATCGCATGTGGAGACGTGACGGTACTGTCCAGTTAATGCAATCGACGCAGCGCATCAAGTTCGAGTGTCAAGGCTGCGCTGAATTGGCTGTAGCAGAGGCTGATCGACTCAAATATATTTATGGCGAGAGAGAGCGAGATTCTCTTTTGCTTCGGCGCCAGCGTGAATCGACCCATGGAAGGCACCTCAACCTTTCACGACTCTATTGGAGCGAAACAGAGAAAGCTCGGAAACTAAGCGGAATAGAGCGAAAACGCTCGGCACTTTTGGAACGAATTCAATTTCGGCTAGAGGAAGACTTTCTGAGTGCCCGTTTGAGATTTGATAGACAAGCTGATCAGCATCTTGTTCCCCTGTGGGAGTTCGATCAACTCGCATGCGAGTTTGTCCAGAAATGGGCCGTAACGACTCTTGACCTTAAGTTGGATGATGAACAGGCAGAGGCTGTTGCTGCGGTAAATGGAAATGTCCAGGTGATAGCCCGCGCGGGAAGTGGGAAAACTCGTGTGCTCGTTACGCGTGCGATCTTTCTACAGGAGCACTGCGGAGTTCCACCATCGGAGATTCTGATTCTCGCATTCAACAGGAAAGCTGTCGAAGAGATTGAAAAACGTCTCGAAAAGTCTCTTCCGGGTGCCAGACCAAATGCGATGACCTTTCATTCGCTTGCGTGGAATCTGGTGCACCCGGGTGAGGACATGCTCCGGGATGATGAGCAGAACAATCAGATGGCCCTAACTCGTGAGGTCCATGAGGCGATCAAAGACCTTGAGGCTGACCCCGCCCGCTGGGATCATATGAGGGTGTTAATGCTTGCGTTCTTCCAGACAAATTTGGATGACTATGTCGCAGAATACGAAGACCTTGCCGATGCCGAATACAGGAAATATCGCCGAGGCCTCGTCAGCGAGTCTCTAAATGGGACCTATACGAAGTCTTACGGCGAGCACTTAATCGCAAACATTCTGTTTGAGCACGGAGTTAAATTCGTGTACGAGAAGGCTTACAGGTGGGCAAATGACTCTCCTGGGAAGTATCGGCCAGACTTCACAATCTACGATGATTCCGGCCGAAAAAATGTTGTAATTGAATATTTCGGCATGGCGGGAGACCCCACCTACGACGAACAAATTGTGAGAAAGCGCGCCTTCTGGGCCAGCAAGTCTCGGAAATTCGACTTTGTTGAGTGCTACCCAGATCAAATAAATACAGACCAGAACGCCCGAGCCTTCGAACAAGATTTGCTATCGAAACTTCAGGGGTTTGGGTTTAGTTGCGAGCGACTCTCGGAAGAAGAAATTTGGTCGCAAGTTAAGAATCGTGCCGTTACGCGCTTTGAGAAATCAATGACAAGTTTTGTCACGCGTTGTAGAGGGCTCAACCTCAGCTCAAGCAATTTGAAAGCGAGAATTGAACGACACGTCCCAGCCAGTTCGGTGGAGAGCCAGTTCCTTTCTCTGGCGACTTTTGCATACCTCTCCTACGTAGATCGCCTTCCACGAGAGAACAAAGAGGATTTCTCTGGGTTGATGTGGCGCGCGGTAGAGACACTTAATAGCGGCAGCGGAACCATCGTCAGGGCGGAGCGCGAGCCGATTGATCTCGGCAAAGTCAAGTACCTGCTCATTGACGAGTTCCAAGACTTCTCTGAGATGTTTCTGGGAATAGCCCGGGGAATTTGCAGTCTTGCTCCCGAGGCAACCGTGTTTGGCGTAGGAGATGACTGGCAGGCAATTAATGGTTTCGCTGGCTCTGATCTCAGGTTCTTCCAAGGCTTTGGGGATGTCTTTGAGGAATCTAGAGAGATCCACATGGAGAGGAACTACAGATCTGCAGTCAGGATAGTTGAGGTTGGAAACGGCGCCATGGAAGGCATGGACGATCCTGGAGTCGCACATTCGGAGGAGCAAGGCAAGGTCATTCAAGTGGACCTCGCTCTCTTCGAGCCAAACAAGAAGGAGAAGCGCCAACATGAGGCCGATGCCGTCACTCCCGCCATAGCGAGACTGGTTAGATACGAGGTCGAGCGTGGCATGGATGTAACGATCCTAAGCCGCACTAACACAGTGTTAACGGGGAGAGGATCTGACGATACTCAGATAGGTTTCTCAAAGGAGCACAAGTTTCTTGCTGGAGTGAAACGATGTCTACCTACAGAGATTGCCTCAAAGGTCCATTTATCCACCGCCCATAAATACAAGGGACAAGAGCAGGACGCAATCATCGTGTTGGATGCTCAGATCGGCAGGTACCCGCTGATCCATCAAACGTGGGAGTTTGGACGGATATTCGGCGACTCGCTAGATTCGATCGAGGAAGCAGAACGCCGCCTGTTATATGTCGCGCTAACTCGTGCAAAGCGGGAACTGATCATCGTCACTGATTACCCGGGACCTAGTCCTTTCCTTGCGGGAGTTGATGCGCTAGGCATCGTGGACGAGCTTGGGTGGGAACACTTTCCAGCGAGCACAGATGGTGACACGGAAAATATCGAGGTCAGGCTAACGACATCGTTCGAGACTAAGGACCGCAACACTATGGTGCTCAAGCCACTTGGATACAGGTGGAACGGAGATAGTTACTACTGGTACCAAGAGTTCCCATCCGAGTCCTTCGACCTATCGCAGATAGTGGAGGCGCAGTTTATGGAGTGGGTAATCTCAGCAGACATATATGACGACGATGACCGGTTAGTTCATTCTCTCAAGGGCGCGGCTCCACTGACGACGAATGTAATTGATTGAACGCTCGATAGAACTCCTCATACCAACTTGAGTTAGATGGATGAAGCCTATTGGGGGACACAAGATAGAGATGAGCAGCTGTCAGTCAAAATCAATCCGTTTGATGACTTTGAAGAGCCGTTCTAGCCGTTTGTCGCCTACGAATGAGCGGGGCCCTGCCGCCCAGACAAACAAACTCCAGGAACTGCGAAAGTCGAGCGGATTGATAGTAGCGATCGCAGGGAGAGGGAAAGTAAAGTAACGGCTAGTCCAGCAATCAGAGCAGTGGCTTACATTCACATATTTTGGGGAGAACCTTTCATGGCGGCAGGGCTCATGCGCGACCAACTCATTCACTTGATCCTTGAGTTTGAGGAGGATTTGCGGAGTCTGCTCAGGAAACACGTACTTACCGTTCGGAATGAATCCCAAGTGTTTCGTGCTGTAAAGGAGAAATTAGACGATAGAAAGAGAAAGGAAGCTCGCAACTCGGATGAGGCTCTCGAGTCTCTTTATTTTCTAGATCTTTCAGATGAAATCGAGTTGTTGAGGACTTGGGCCGAGGATTTGCCTCATGAGACGCGAGTGGCGCTACGCGCTATCAATGATCCGGGAAGGCTTATCCGCGTTCGGAATTTAGTCATGCACGCAAGACCTCTCGCGGAATCCGATCGAGACTTTACCGTGCGAACTTTAGATGAGGTCTCTCGCAAGGGCATTGATGGCCCAAGGTTAAGAGCTGCAATCCAACGCCTGGAGAATGATCCTCACTGGTCTCCAAGCGTCGTAGAGATTGCGACTGCTTCTAGGGTGCTCCACAATATCCCGCGAGCTGATTTCGAGGACATTGGCTTGATCGGGCGCGTGGAGGAGCAGGCTGACCTGTTGTCAAAATTGCTGGAGCTACCAAAGAAGCGAAGTCGAATTTTGACACTGGTAGGCCAGGGCGGAGTCGGGAAGACTGCGCTCGCATTACAAGTGCTTGATAATCTCATTTACGATCAGTCCTGTCCGTATGACCTGGTGGCATGGGTTTCACTTAAGACCGAGGATCTAACTGCACAGGGCGTAGAGGCGGTTGCGAACGCGGTCACTGATCTTGTGGCCGCAGCGTCCGTGCTGATAAGGCCTATGGATGACAGCTCTCAGCTGTCATCCGCGGATGAACTATCTGCCGCGCTTGATGGGCTCACTTCGCTCATAGTGATAGACAACATTGAAACTGTTGACGGAAGCGAAGTGATCGACTTCACTGATGCTATGCCTGAAGGCACGAGCTTCTTGCTGACCTCTCGAATAGGACTTGGGCAATTGGAGAGGGTAGTTCCACTCTTGGGCCTCAAGGAGGAAAGAGCAGCGCATCTGCTGCGATGCCTATTCGAGAATTTAGGGGAGACATCGTACTCAAAGACTGAGAATAGTCTGTTGATTCGAGACTTTGTTAGACACCTTGGGACGGCCCCATTGGCGCTTCGATGGTTTGCTACCGGAGTCGCTTCTGGGAGTGATCCTCATTTTCTGATTCAGAACAAAGAACTGGTAGTCCGTTTTTGTATTGAAAACGTGTTCGAATCGCTTGATGAAACTTCCAAACACGTCGCTCGGATAATGGCAGCAGTCAATGACCCTTTGATGGCAGCTGAAATTGGCCAGTTTATGGACGATTTTGAGTTTGACGCTGTGCGCAGGTCACTGCAAGCATTTGTTCAACGGAACCTAGTAAGGGTTTCAGCTAGATCCGGGACGACTCACCATATTTACGAACTTGACGTAAGCCTCAGAGAATACGTCGAGCGGTTTTCGCCTCTTAGCCAGAGCGAAATGGTGGCTATGCGCAGAGCAGATGAAACTAGGCGACGGGAAGCTCAGAAGCGAAGAGAATGGTCAACCAATAATCCTTTCTCTCCTTCAGCGATGAGGGGCGGTGACGAGCATTTACCCGCTCAAACTTTGCTTGTTTACGCAACGCGAATACTTCATAATTCAATCCAGGCGTTGGATACCGCGACCTTTGAAAAGGAAATAACGACACTCCTCAATCGTGCGACTGACATTGATGCCTCGTACTGGGAGAATTACCGAGTAGCGGGTTATATATATGGGCAGAGCCGTCAAATTGCTAGTGCAGAAGCAAATTTCAAAAAGGCTTTAGAATTGGCGCAAACGGAAACGGACTGTGCGTTTGTTCACTACTGGCACGCGCAATTCCTGACCTCCATTTCGGCAACAGAACGGGCGGTCGAACATGCTAGACGGGCTCATGAGGTCCTGGATGATCCTCACTCAGCCGTAACCTTGGCGCAGCCGCTCATGCACTTGGGAAACTTGGATGAGCCAGAACAGTTGCTGATCGGGGCAATGGCATCAGAACACTCGAAGACGCGAATAATCGCAGCGACAACTCTTTTAGATTTAAGACGACGTAAGGCCGAAGCGGCCTATTGGGGAAAAGATTTTGTTAGCGCTCGGGATTTACTAAAGAGTTGCTTTGACTTAGCAGATGATGCAAAGGCTCAGGGGCAGATTGACGATCGAATAAACAAGCATTTGGCCAAGACGGCAGCAGAAGCACTATCAGTCGCCAGATCGTTTCTTGACGGAGAACTGGTTAAGCGGGCGGTAGGTTACTTGCGGGAGATTCCAGAGATTGGAACTAACAGGCCTTCTTTCGATAGAGCGCGCGCGTTTGCTCGACAAATCTTGGATGACGGGCTAACGGAGCCTGAACTTTGCGCAGCCCTGGAGTCAATCCTTGGCGAAGGGTCCTTGGGAGAGTTAAACACTTCACCAACTGGGCCAACTAGTAGGCGCTTGAAAGGTGTGATTCGAAACTGGATGGTAGAAAAAGGTTACGGATTTATCGAGTCCGATGATATAGAGGAAGACATTTTCCTATGGCAGGGCGATCTTCGGAGCGGCAAAGATCTGCTTTTCATGACCCAGGGGCGGCCTGTCGAGTTCACGGTACGAACACGAGAGAAAGGATCCCAGGCATTTGATGTGGAACTCGCAGTTCCTCCATTGGCTGATGAACAGATTGGTCGATCGGTAGTGGTGACTTCATATAACCCAACTCGAATAATCGCCAGAGACACTAGGACCGGGACATTGGTAATTGGTGTCACAGGAGAGAGTGAACGGTTTAGTGACAAAACGGTTCCGCAAGTGAACTCAGTTCTTATTGTTGACTTAGTTTGGGAGATGCAAGAGTGGCGTATTGCATAGTTGACTCTACGCGACTGATTTCTACATCGTGCTGCGGCCGAACCTACTCAGCCACCGGTCAGCCACCCACGTGAAATGCCGCGGTACACCGTGGGTCGCATCACTACCAAAAACCCAATAAACTAAAGGCTTAAGCCACATAAAGCCGACCTCCGTTTCTGATATCTGTGGATTTCTTCAGCGCAAGACACTTCGACAAAGGACTTGGCCAGAGCGTGAAATACGAACCGCTTCATAACTTTCTTAATGATCAGCCTGCCGATCAACCCGTGCCAATGACCTTCGACGAAATCGAGGAACTAGTTGGCGCTCTGCCCGAATCTGCATACAAATGGCGGGACCAGTGGTGGGCGAACACCGTCACCCATCCGCAGGGAGAAGCATGGCTGAGGGCGGGTCGCCGGGTTATCGAAGTTGATATCGATGCACGTCGCCTAGTGTTTTCAACGGCGGGCGGAGAAGTTGAGAAGAGTTCTCCATCAAGTGAGACTGGGGTGGTTGGAGCATTGAATAATTTGGCTAGCGATGTATTCATCCTCACCTGGGACCCAAACGGTGGAGCCGGGATCACTGACGAGTACATCCGGAGCCACCTTGAGGCTTGCCTCTATGGATATTCGTGGGAAGCCCAATGGTCAACCGGGAGCCGAAACAGCGGAATAATGCCTGGATCTCATGTCTTCCTGTTTCAGCAGAACTCGGGGGCTGAGAACGGTCTCGTTGCTCACGGCATCGCAACGTGCGAGGTATACCAAGGCCCGCATTGGCTGCCAGACAAGGGAGGCGAAGCAAATTACGTCGATTATGACCTCGTCGAATGGCTCCCCAAAGGTAACCACCTGGTATTTGCTGAACTGGAGAAGATTGCACCGACTACGAAATGGAGCAACATGCCAGGCTCTGGTGTCTGTCTCGATGCTGCGAGCGCAGCAGCCGTTCTCAATGCATGGGAGGAAGCGTGGGCCAGTTTCGATCCGTTCACCGATCTGATGGAGAAGTCGCTCTGGAATGAGAGTGATCTGCGTGAGTTAGTTGCGTCTCTTAACGACAACTCTCCGCAGGTAATTTTGGCCGGTCCTCCCGGCACCGGCAAGACGTGGGTAGCGCGTGAGCTTGCTCGCTATGTCCTAAGAGTCCGCGAGATCCTGCAAGCTCTGGACGGGCAGAAGCGGGTTGCAATGTTCTTCGATGGACTTACGACCCCTATCACTACGGTTCAGTTACATCCCAGTTACGGGTATGAAGAGTTTGTCGAAGGTCTCCAGCCGGTCCCGCAAGCCAGTGGTGGAGTCAAGTTCGAAGTCGTCCCGGGGGTCATACGCCGTCTCGCCCGAAAGCTGGAGGCTGGGGACACTGCTGACCCAGGTCAGGTCCTCATTGTAGACGAGATGAATCGAGCCAACCTTCCGCGGGTGTTCGGAGAGCTCATGTTCCTCCTTGAATACCGTGACGAATGGATGTCGCTAGCTCACTCGAGAACGCCGTTCAAGCTACCGAAGAACCTTTTCATCATTGGGACCATGAACACAGCTGACCGCGGGGCCAGGAGCATCGACATAGCGTTGCGTCGTCGCTTCGACTTCTTCGAAACGCTTCCTGACGTCAATATTCTCCGCCGCTACTACGAGCATCCAGACCATGAGAACGAACTTGGTGATGTTCTCTTTACCGGGTTCACAGCACTGAACGAGCGACTCGCGACTCTCATAGATCGTCACAACACCGTAGGCCAAACTTTCTTTATGGATGAAGAATTCACCGTCGAAAAACTTAAGCGCGTGTGGCGACACCAAGTGTTCCCTCTGATCGAGGAGTACTTCTTCGATCAGCCCGACCAGGTCGAGAAATTCAACTTCGAAGAACTCTGGCCTGGTGTCTGACATCGTCATAACTGAAGCGACGACTTCAATAGTGACTCTTACCGCGAGTCAAGCCGCAGAGCTCATTGAGGCAGGACGATCTCTCAGAGGCTCCGTCGCTCACTGGAGGAGTAACGACGAGGATGAATCAGAAAGCGGAGTGACAGGTATAGCGGGATCAACAGCGATCTCAGTTCGCCCGCGAGGTGGCGATATTTACGATGTGCGTCCCCACAACATCGTTGGTGTCATTGGGCTAACAGGGGCCCAACTCATAATCGAGCCGAAGATCCCAAGGTCTCATTTCTTTCACCTTTTGGCTCGCGCAGGCCCAACTTTCCGGCCAGCACTTCGAAACGCGCTCGTAGGTACTGGTGAATCCTTGAAGGAACTGGTGGCAACCTGGTACGTGGACGAAATCGATCTACTTCTCCGTGGTGGCTTGCTCCGTGACTACAACCCAAGGCAGGGTGAACTTGCCATGGTCCGCGGGAGCATCATGGTTGTCCCCACTACGCGTAACCTCCTAAGCGGAAAGCTGCGCGTCGAGTGCCGGTACGAAGAATTCGAGGAAGACACACCCCTCAACCGCGTGCTACTTGAGGCGATGCGGCTTGTCGCGATTGACGTTCACCTAAGCGAAACATTGCGCAGACAAGCGCGGCGCGGGATGGCACGCTTCGACCATGTTGGGGCTTATCGCCGCAGTGATCTTGTTGCAGTGGGAGCTACCCTCGAACGGCGCGCGGCGCGGTATGCAGCACCAATCCAGCTAGCGGGCCTGATACTAAAAAACGCCGCTCTGACTCCTGACTCCGGTGGGGTACTTGGGCGAACCTTTGTCGTGCCGACTGCACCACTCGTCGAGGCAGCTATTCGGAACGTCCTGAGCGAGCACTTGGGTGTGCGCGTCGAGAAGCGATCAGCGGTTGCCATGATGCTTCCTCCGAGGACTGGAACTCTCAGTTTCGATCCTGACCTGGTGATCGACCATGGGCGGATCGTTGGCGACGTTAAGTACCGGGTCGCCCGGTCGTCTGATTGGCAAAGTCCCGAAAGGAATCAACTCTTGGCCTTTGCCGCTGCATTTGGATCCCGCAAAGCAGTCGTGGTGGGTTTCGCTTCCGATCCCGCACACACTCCACCGGGGCTGAGCGTCGGGCCATCAAACCCAGTTGAGATCCATGCCGTAAATTGGGACTGCAGTATCGGGCAAGATCCTGCGATCTCTGAACGCCAGGTCATCGATGCAGTAACCAAGATTCTATGAAAATAGGAAGCTAGGCAAGCAGGCTCATTTTATCGATGGCCGCCCTACCAAATTACGGACTTGATTTCCTCAGCCACCGGTCAGCCACCCATGTGAAATACCGTGGGACACCGTGGGACACATGACTACTAAAAACCCGCTAAACTAAAGGCTTAACACACATAGAGCCGACCTTCGTTTCTGATTACGGATCAAAAGGTTGGGGGTTCGATTCCCTCCGAGCGCACCATTAATCAACATCTGAAAGGGCAGGACGTGACACTTAGTTCATTTTTTCACAGAGGAATTGTAAGAGTTATTACTCTAATTATTATTGCCATTGCTCTAATCGCTCTACTTGCCTCGTGTGGTGGAAGTGGAACAAGTGATATCGCCAACAAACAGCCAAAGTTGGTAAATGGATACCCGATTTATGCTCGCGCGAATCTCAACGGTGCCGATCTAAACAAGGCGAACTTACGCAAGGCCGACTTACGTAAAGCTCGCTTGCGGGAGGCCGACCTCAGTTATGCGGATTTACGTAAGGCCGATCTAAGTGGGGCTGACCTCAGTGGCGCCAATATGGCAGGCGCCAAACTGGAAGGGGCTTTACTGGCCGGCGTCTTTTGGGATGCCTCGACTATCTGGCCAGTGGGGTTCACCCCGCCACCAAGCGCTACGACAACAACTACTACGGTTTACGTCCCGCCCCCAACAACGACAACTGTTTATATTCCACCGACTACTACGGTAGATCCGAACGCACAAGATCGGGCTGCCGGGGCCACATGGATCGCAGATAAGGAGGCCACGCCAACCCTGATTAATATTTATGAAGCTGTTTATTACATGCACTCAGACGCTGCAGATAATGACACAGAAAGTCTACGTGCAACCTGTCAAGACGGAAATTCTGGAGTTCGCACATGGAAGGCTGCACTTGGCGTCAGCCCGTGGCCTGATTTCAACTCTATGATTAATTCAAGCCTGAGCCATCTTGCGAATTCATTTTCGGCCTGCTTACGTGGAGAGTATGGGACTATGGGTAACGAGCGGTCCCAAGGTGAGAGCGACCTGCATTCTGCGCTCTCAATTCTGCGAAGCACACAAGGGAGAATTGGTCTAGCTGAGCTTGCACATCTCATCGAGGTGGTCGAAGTCTTGCCAGTGTGGTAAGGAACGCAACGGAAAGACTGTTTAAAACCTAAATTCTGTTTGGTACTAATCATGAGGTAGGGGCGAAAAGGTTAATGGAAGCTGATGACGCTATCCGGTTAGTAGAGGCCGTCCAGCGTGGCGATCTCACCGCAGACGAATTCGCGATCCTCGTTAACAAAGAGAACAAGGGCTCAGTTCCACCGCGTAACTCTGGTCCTGGAGCGGACCAAATTGTTACGTTCGTCGCAATCGTCGGTGCTCTGTTGATGGCAGCGGGTACGGCGCTTCCTTGGGCAACATTTTTTGCGGTGTCGATCAATGGATTCAATGGCCACCTCCCGATTCAAACGGTGCTAATCGTTCTTAGCGGGGCCGGATCACTCGTGTTCTTGATCGAAGCTAGTTGGTCGCGCTTTCTTGCTTTAATTCTTTCGAGCGTCGGGTTATCGATCGGTGGCTACTACTTCATCCGCCTGCTTATTGGTGAGAAAGGAGAATTCTTCGGGGAACAGATCCGCTTAAGCATTTCTCCCGGTATCGGATTGTGGGCAATCGTTATCGGAGGCTTGGCGTGTGTAGGAGTACACGCGTGGGTCTTGTTGAAACGTCCGAAAGCGCCTCTAACCTTGAAAGTACCTCAGCCCTATAAGGTGTCCCGGCTCCCCGAAGCGTCTGAACCGGTGACGGCGTCTAGACCGTTGATAAATATAAACCCCCGTAGCGCTTGGGGAGAAGCGTCTGAACCGGCGACGGCGTCTAGACCGTTGAAGTCGCCTCAAACCGGAAGTAGCGGATTAATCAATGGGTATAAAATTAAGCGTGGGGCGAAACTTGAGAACGCCGAACTTAGAGGTGCCGATCTGAAAGGCGCTGACCTAAGAAACGCCAACTTGGTAGGCGCTAACCTAAGTCACGCTAACTTGCGTGGTGGCAACCTAATGGAGACCAACCTCGAATTTGCCAACCTGGTCAAGGCTAACCTGACTGGAGCAAACTTGTGTTATGCCATCCTGTGCCACGTGGACTTGAGCGGCGCCGACCTGACCCGAGCTGACCTCACTGGCGCTGACCTCGCAGGTGTCATTTGGAGCGTGAATACCCTATGGCCAGCTGGGTTTACACCACCTACAAGCGCCCAATAACCCCCAAGAGTCTTATACAACAGTAACTAGAGATAAAGGGGCAGAGTTTGAAACGCAATAGGTGGGTAGCGGTCGGGATAGTTGGCCTAATCAGTGTTCTCGCAGCATGCGAAAGTGACAGCAGCACGACCAGCAGCACCACCAGCAGCGACAGGGTAGTGCTTGGCTACACCATTAAACCCGGTGCCGACCTGATCAGTGCCAACCTGTCCGGTGCCGACCTGATCGGTGCCGACCTGCGCAGAGCCCACCTGTTCGGGGCCAACCTGAGCGGGGCCAACCTGAGCGGGGCCAACCTGCGTGATGCCGACCTGAGCAGTGTCGACCTGATCAATGCCAACCTGACCGGTGCCAACCTGAGCGGGGCCAACCTGCGCGTGGCCAACCTGAGAAACGCCAACCTGATCAATGTGAACCTGATGAGTGCCGACCTGCGCGATGCCAACCTGCGCGGTGTCGACCTGACCAATGCCAACCTGACGAATGGCAGCCTTCGCGGTGCCAACCTGCGCAGTGCCGACCTGAGCGATGCCAACCTGACCGGTACCGCCCTGCGCGACATCAAATGGAATTCAGAGACAATTTGGCCTGAGGGGTTTACGCCACCGGTGACAACGACAACGACAACGACTGTTTATATACCCCCAACGACAACTGTTTATATACCGCCGCCCACAACTGTTTATATACCGCCGCCCACAACAGCTGCACCAGTACCCGTTTGGAGTAAGTGGTATCCACAGGGGTACACGCCCGTAGATGGCGTGATCGCCTGGCGCTATATGAGCGCTGGAGAATACAAATGTGATCCCTATGGTGGAAGATGTTGGGGTGTAGAAGTAGTTGCACGATACGGATGCTCAAGCGTCTATGTGACGATATCGGCGGAAGATCAAGCGGGAAGAGTCATAGGCACCGCTATTGATAGTTTGGGAGCTATCGGAGCAGGCCAACATGGGGTACTAAAACCTTCGGGGGCTCCTACCAATTCAGTGCAAGGCAGAATTGATCAGGTGAGCTGCTTTAGTTAAAACGATTCGAGCACTATTGCACTGGCATAGATAAAGCGCTCATAAGCGTAAATACTGGACCTACTGTTCAAGCCGTATCGTCTTGCCATCGCGCCTTGTTAGCACCAGCATAGTTAACCCCCCTAGAGTCTCTGATAACCGTAAATAGAAAAGGGGCAGGCGTTGAAACGTAATAAGTGGGTAGCGGTCGGCATAGTTGGCCTAATCGCTCTGATGAGTGCGTGCGGCAGTGACAGCAGCACGACCAGCAGCACGACCAGCAGCAAGGTAGTGAGTGGCTACACGATTGAAGCAGGTGCCGACCTAACCGATGTCGACCTGAGCGGGGCCTATCTGCGCGGAGCCGACCTGGGCGGCGCCGACCTGACCGGTGCCAACCTAACCGATGTCGACCTGGCTGATGCCGACCTGGTTGGTGCCGACCTGACCGGTGCCGACCTGACCGGTGCCAAATTGAGGGGGGGCGTCATGTGGGATAGAACCACTAAATGGCCTGAAGGGTTTACCCCCCCACCAAGCTCCGTCTAACCCAATACACTCTCTGGTAACAGTAACTAGCGATAGAGGCGCAGAGGTTAAATCGTAATAGGTGTGTAGAGGTTGGGTTAGTTGTCCTAATCAGTATCCTCGGAGCATGCGGGAACAGCAGTAGCTTTGCTACCAGGAGCGACAGGGTCGTGAGCGGCTGCAAGATCGAACCAAATGTCGACCTGCAGAGTGCCAACCTGAGCGTTGCTTACCTAAGCGGTGCCGACTTGGGGATGCCAACCCGAAAGGTGAAGACCTGCGCTTCACCGCTTGTGATTCGAGCACGATTTGGCCTCAAGGGTTTACACCACCGCCAAGCGCTAGATGACCCCCTAGAGGCTCAGATAAGAGTAACTAGATAGCAGGGGGGCTACTACAGAAAGCAGAAATAGTCTCTGTCGGAATCCTTTTGCCGATGGCACCGCCGATCGATGACCCCTGCACCTACCCCAATACTTTTTTAGACCGTTGGGTCGCATCAGGCCCCTACGCCGCCGGTGGGCGATAACCTCGACCTGTGCCGGATTGGCAAAGTTCGAAGGTCTGGCGGAAGCAGAAAATTGCCCAATAATTGAGTTTCGGACTTCTTCTTCAAAACCCATTAGAAAAGACCCTAGAAAATCTTGAACTCATCGCTTGTAGTACAATCGTCAAGGTATATTCTAGAAAATTAACCAAGTTTCAAAATTTGGCAACCAATATAAAGGGGCGGGAAACATGAGCACAACGGGTAATGACGGTCGCAAGTCAAGCGACGATCGCAAGGCTGCAATGGGGCAGGCACTTTCAGCGAACCTAGCTCGTGGAGGTTATCGAGTTGAGAGTCAAGGAGACTTCAACGCGGTACTAGTTAAGGGAAAACCTATCAACAATGTTCTCCACCTCGTCTTAACTCTTATTACCTTCGGCTTCTGGGGGATTATCTGGATCATAATGTTTTTCATCGGAGGCGAAAAGCGAGAGATGATCACCGTCGACGATTATGGGAATGTGTCGATCCAACAACTTTAGAAGCCGTTGCATAGCGACTGGACACTAGAATCAGCCAACCTTCATGGTACCCGGATCCGTTAGAACGCTATTGGTACCGCTATTGGGACGGGGCTGACTGGACCAACTACGTAGCATCTCAGCGCGGTCAATTCGTCGATTCTCGTGAGCCCCATTGTCAAGAGATGACGCTTCCTCCGCCGGGTATCGGGTATAAGGATGAGGGCCAGCGGAACGCGATCCTTGCATCCGCTGTTGCTGTAGAATTAAACGCTAGAAATTCCCGTATCCAAAGTTTTGGTCCCTTTTACAAGGTCATTGAGTCCGGAGTAATTGGTAGAAGAGTCATCTCTGTTGACCAATGGGGTCAGGTTCTCCGATTTCGCCCGTGAGCGACATTTCGTTCGACGCTGGGGGGCATTTACTTAGCCCGAATATTTAAACTGCAATCGATATCAAAAGTGATAGTAGTGACCAGGGTACAAAAGGGAAGGTGTATTTTGCCGAAATGCAGAAACCGTCAAGGCTCATCAAAGTTTGTTGTAGTCGCTTGCTTGGCGCTAATCCCACTTGTAGGCGCTTGTGGGAGTGGCAGCGCTAGCGGTAGCAACAAAGGTAAGAGCAATAGCCCCAGCACTACAAAGACGACTCACGTTGTAGACGTTATTTGCGGCTATATCACCAACGCGCGGCAAGCGGCTGAATGCGAGGCTAATCAATAGAGGCGACTACTACCCTTGTCCTTACGCTAATCTCTATAAACCCCGTCAGCGAGACACGGCAGTTTGGGACGGCTGAAACTTATTCGTTTGTTCGTTTAGCGGATCCCCGCAACTAATGCCCGGAGTTCCTCGTGCCCCTGCAGTATTGCCCATGGGCGCCAAGATCCGCACTACAGCAATGAGCAACATCTAAGCCCTAAAGAAACTCAGATGAAAACAACTTCCTGTCTGCAGGGAATGACCTACACGAGACCCGCCTCTACGGTCCCCCAGGGCAACGGAACACGAACTTGATTTCCTCAGCCACCGGTCAGCCACCCATGTGAAATACCGTGGTACACCGTGGGACACATCACCACCAAAAACCCGCTAGACTAAAGGCTTAACACACATAGAGCCGACCTTCGTTTCTGATTACGGATCAAAAGGTTGGGGGTTCGATTCCCTCCGAGCGCACCAACCAAATGTCGCTTAGAACCTCGGATTTCGAACAGCGGCGAATCCTCGGGACATTTCCGAGTGACTTATTCGTTTCCTTCTGGGAGGCGATGCAGTAGATCGAACGCAACCTGTAACTCTGGGTGATCAGTCGCAAGGTCCGCTGCCATTGAACGCAACTGGGCCTCTGGTGATGTTGCCGATGAAAACTCGAAGAATCCGAATGGTGGACCTGCGACCTCATTCTCATTTAGTGGCAGTGTCATGAGATAACGCGCGACCGGAGCGAGCAGTGCAACCATTGCTCCGTATAGGAGTCCGACCTGATGGTGGTGGCTATCCTCACTTGCAGTGCTTATGAGACGGTCCATCACTAAGTAGAGATACGTCGTGAGTGCGTCGGAGAACGCAGCAACCGGCGCGATATTCGCGGGTAACGACGCGACACTCGGGTTCACAACTGCAGGTATCACTCCGCTTCGAATTACCTCATCGTGCGGGAGTTCGGCAAACTTGGCGTGGTGCGTTAACTCTGCATGGCTGGGGTCCGCATAGCGATCCTCTGAGACGCCTTCCCCTTGGTGGATGATTGTCTCTAGTGCTTGCTCAACTGTCGCAAGATCCGAGATAAGCACCAACCCTCCGGAGTCGCC
>CAFBNL010000005.1_pt1 | contig 31765 bp, 34 predicted proteins | sample 7269241 | NCBI WGS metagenome assembly CAFBNL01 (sample SAMEA6814093, study PRJEB35770) | uncultured Actinomycetes bacterium | biome: Freshwater; feature: Freshwater reservoir; material: water | place: Czech Republic | collected 2017-05-23 | depth 30m m
CGGAAGGGGTGTCCCTGTCGCTCTCGGGCTGCTCATCGTTCGGGCATTGGCACCTGACGCATAAGCGTTGGTTGCCGCGGCTTCATAGGGCCCGTCCCTCAGCCGCTCTCGATGAGCGCGTTGTTCTTGATGTGAAGTCTGCCACGCCCCCGCCTTCGATCGCAACGTGGGGAGCCTGCGCCGTAGACTCTTGGCCGTGACCCCCCTGCAGGTGCCTAGGCACCACAGCAATTTCTCACCGGAGACCCTTGCCGAGGCCCGCTCACGGACTGGCCTATCAGTCTCCGTCTGCCTCCCGGCACGCGACGAGGCAGCGACCGTTGGGCAGATAGTGGCCACTGTCCGAAGGTGTCTCATGGAGCGGTTCGAGATTGTTGACGAGGTAGTCGTGATCGACGACGGCTCTATCGACTCAACCGCTGAGGCCGCTACGTGGGAGGGGGCTCGCGTTGTTGCTGAGTCCTCGATCCTTGGAGACTCTGGACTTGGATCAGGCAAGGGTAACGCGATGTGGAAATCGCTTCATGCCTGCCGCGGGGATCTCATCTGCTGGGTAGATGCAGACATCCGCAACTTCGAGGAGCACTTCGTGACGGGGTTAATCGGCCCGCTTCTAACTGACCCTGAGATTGGTTTCGTAAAAGGATTCTACCGGCGGCCAATCCACGGGGAGGCGAGTGGTGGTGGCCGAGTGACTGAACTAGTGGCGCGGCCACTTATCTCACTTCTCTTTCCTCAACTCGCTCACATCGTTCAGCCACTCTCCGGGGAGTACGCCGGGCGTCGCGAGATCCTTGAATCGATTCCCTTCGTTCAGGGCTGGGGTGTTGAGTTTGGAATGCTCGTCGACATAATCGAGAAGTACGGCGCCGAAGTCATCGCACAGGTTGACCTCGGGGTTCGAGAGCACCGAAATCGCCCACTGGATCAACTCTCTCTGCAGGCAACTGCAATCATTGCCACTGCACTCCGGCGTGCTGGTATCAACCCCACCTCGATAAACGAGACAGAACTAACGCGCTTCACAGAGGATTACAGCGTCGAGCGAATCGCTATCGAGACAAGCGAGCGCCCGCCAATGCAGAGCATCTTGGCCTACCTAGATCAACGCAGAGATCTAAAGGCTTAAGTATCGCAGTTAAGCTTTTTTGGGGTCCAGCGCAGAGCGCCCTCCCTCAAGAGCAGCCTCTTCTACTAATAGCGCAACACGCACAAAAGCCTCAGAAGGCGTCCAGACGCGATCCGTCAATGCGAGGCCTAGGACATTAGGAAGCATCGCTAAGTGATTGCGAGCATCTTCAGTGATCTGCCCTGCGATGACACAGCACTTAGGCACACCCTCATCAAACGCCGCATCAATTACACCGCCAACAACTTTGCCAGCGAAGGAAGATGCATCAACGCGCCCCTCACCGGTCATTACGAGATCTGCTCCAACTAGAGCACTATCTAGCCCGACGATTCGAGCAATGACATCAAAACCTGGCTCTAAACGCGCGCCGATTGCACAGAGTCCGCCCGCGAGTCCACCGGCAGCGCCGGAGCCTTCAACCTCGCAGACATCAACGCCGGTGCGCTGAAGAAAGTCTGCAGCGAGGCGTTCGAGGCGCCCGGTTAAGAGTTGAACTTGGGCAGGCTTCGCACCTTTTTGAGGGCCGAACTCACGCGCCGCTGCAACGAAGGTAGTTGTTACATCGCACGCCACGGTTACGTCGAGTCCCCGCAGAGACCACCCCAATGCCTCGAGCGCTCCGAGCCCGCCATCGGTGCTTGCACTCCCACCTACGCAGACGATTACTCTCCGAACCCCCGAGGCGCGCGCCGCTGCAATGAGTTCACCTGTACCTCTACTAGTGGCACCCAAGGGATCAGAGCGCCCCTCAACAAGCGCACGTCCACTTGCCCTAGCCATCTCGATTACCGCTGTTCCATTCGGTATCACAAGCCACTCGGCGAGCACCTCTGCGCCGAGTGGCCCGGTAACGCGGGTGCTGCGAATTGAACCGCCAAGAGATTCGTGAATTGTCTCGAGCGACCCCTCGCCACCATCGGCTATAGGAGTCTGCAGGACCTCTGAGAAACCTGCGCGCATTAAACCAGCCGCCATCGCCTCGGCTGCCTCACCTGCAGTAAGGGTGCCACTAAACTTGTCAGGGCAGACCACAGCGCGCGCACCTGAACTATTCACAGGACACAGATTGGCCCATCAGTAGATGCGATGCCAGCACCGCGCCAAAAGAAAATCTACGAACTACTTACCCAGAGCCTCGGGCTGCGTTGAGTCTCTCTACTGATCCCAGTGCGCTGGCTGCGTAAGAGGCTCGATACCGCACTCTCTGCGTATCTCCGCGAGCGGCCTATTTACTATGGCCATGTGGTCTAGGGATCGGCAATCGAGGGTAGTCATCTGCCCACGAAGAAATCCATTTGCAAGCAGATCCATTGCCCCATCTCTATCAAGCACGGCTTCCTTGGGGATGATTGTTAAGAAAGGAAGAGACGCGCTTTCGTACAAGAGCAGTGAAGCAACTAACGACGAGAAGTGGTCATGAAACCCATTCGATGCGAGGAGCATTGCTTGAAGCGCCAACTCCCCTGGAGGGTCCGTGTCATAGCCCGTAATCACATGATCAAAATCGTGACTCGCTACTGAAGAATGAGGTCCGCCATCTTCTCCGGGGAATGGGGAGTCAAACTGCTGGTAGTACTGAAAGTATGTGCGCCCGAGACTAAGCGGCGGGCAGCTCTCCAAGGCACGCAACTTGGCGCCATACTCACGGTCCTCCTCAGCCTTCGCGCGTTCTCCACTCGGGGGCGCACTGAGTCGACTCCAGTCAGCAGCAACCTTCTCTACCTCACCTTGAATAGCGTCACGAGCCAATATGAGCATCGGCTCGTCTACTCCAAGGGCAGCGACGTACTCCTCTACTAGATCTGCCTGCGCTTCATCGTAGGGATGGCGGCAGAACTCAAGCACTACCAAGAGATCTGCGACACGGTGGCGATCATCCGGATTGACAATCGCTGCAAGTTCTTTTGGAGATAGCGGAGCGAGTGCGTTGGCATCTGCGTCGGCACCGAAGTAACCGTGCAGAAGACTCTGAACGAGATTTACCTGCTCACGCGTAGGGCCGCCGGTTATGGAGGCCGCACCTATCAGCCCGCGCGCTATCTCAATATCAGTGTTCATAAGTTTTTAGATCTCCGTAATTACGAGAGCGCTCGCCTACGTACCAAGAATTGCAAGGCAGTTGGCGCGCTCAGCACCCGCTGGTACTGGGGTTGGCATCTCTTTGACTGCGGCATTCCCGCCGATAGTTGTAGCTACCGCTGCGCACTCACGCTTGTATCCAGACTGGTAATAAACCGTGTTCCCTACCTGAGCCGGAGCATCCGATGCTGAAAGCGTTTGGTAACCAAGAGCGCGAAGAGTATTGGTGCTAGTAGCGGCTGCACCCCCAACTCCTGAACCATTGAGAACCAAGACAGTGACTTGCTGCGGGGTGCGCACCGTTCCTGTCTCCTTCGGGTCAGCCTTAGTTGTTGTCGTAGTTCCGCGAGATGAGGATGTGGTGGAGGCAGCAGCAGTAGTGGTGGTGGTGGTTCCACCATCGCCGATTGGGCCCGATCCGTCATCAATAACCTGCAGCAAGACGATTCCGATAATGATCGCAAGGACGATTAACAGCGCAGCGCGAACAGCCGGGTTGCTAAGTGCTCCGCCGCCGCTAGCTGCAGGCCCTCGACGACGAGGGGCTCCGCCTACTGGTGTCATCTGATCCGTCATGCTTGCGACTCTCGACTTGAATTCACTCAGGCTCCGTTCAAAGTCGCCCGCGTTTTTGGGCTACTAGGTAAATCTGACCCTATCCCGAGCACCTTGCCCGCGCGTGTCAAAGATCACTTCAATGGAGCCGAAGGTCGGACTCGAACCGACGACCTGCCGCTTACAAGGCGGCTGCTCTGGCCAACTGAGCTACTCCGGCATTCACAAGCACTGGGCCCGCGATGGTGACAAACCGTAGTCTCGGAACCGTTACTTTCCCGAGAGCGGGGAGATATTTAACGCCCAACCCTTACTCTTGGCCGCGACGCCTGGCAACGGCGAAGCAGGCGACGGCGGCGGCGGCTGAGACGTTGAGGCTGTCTAGGTGCCCGAAGGTTGGGATGCTCGCTATGAGGTCGCATCTTCCACGGGTAAGCCTTGAGAGCCCGCTCCCCTCAGCCCCGAGCACAATCACAATCGGAGCATCCGCGACCGGGATTTCATTTACATCTACGTCCCCGTCAGCGTCTAATCCAACTGACCAGACTCCAGCCCGCTTCGCCCTCTCGAGAAATGACGGCACACCTGCGGTCTGTGCAATCGGAAGCCACTCAGCGGCACCTGCTGCTGCCTTCATTGCAGAGGGAGTCAACCGGGCGCTTCTGTGTTTAGGGAGCACGAATCCTGTGGCACCCGCCTGCTCAGCAGTTCGCATAACCGCCCCTAGGTTGCCCGGGTCAGTGACACCATCAAGCACAACAATGAAGGCCCTCGGGTCCTCGAGTAGTGCATCAATCTCAACGGGCTCAATCGAGGAGGCGAGAGCAATCACACCTTGCGGCGACTCCGATCGAGCAACCGCCTCCATCTGAGTCGCACCGACCTCACGGACGCGCACGCGCTGTTCGCGAGCAAGCTCAATAATCTCTTCGATCGCTGGAGAGTTCTCTCTCCCTACTGAGATTAGTAATTCCTTTACATCTCGCCTATCGGCGCGCAGCAACTCGCGCACGGCATTTACGCCCTCAACTTGGTCTCCGCCCAAACCGCGCTCGCGCTCTGGCGGCTGCGAGGAGTATTCGTCGAATCCATCAGAGTCGCGCCCACGGCCGCGGTCTGAGAAGTCTCCTCGCTGCTCATTAGAACCCTTACGCCCGCCGTCGCGATAACCACCTCGTCCGGAGTTATTACCTGCTCTATTTCCGGCACTATTTCCGCGGCTATTTCCTGATCTATTCCCGGAACTATTACTTCCGCGCTCTCCGCCGCTCCGGTCATTACTCATCGGTGCCACTGCGTACCGCTAGGTCCGTCCTCGAGCACAACACCGCGCTGAGCGAGTTCGTCTCTGATCCTGTCCGCTCCAGCAAAGTCTCGTGACGTTCGCGCCTCTTCACGCTGCAGCACCAATGAGTCGATCTCATCTGCATCGTCGCCGCGCTCAGGCGTCCTCACCATTACCCCAAGCGCTCCTGCAAGCTCAAAAGCCGTAGCTGCGAAGGTCCCAGCGGTGAATAAGTCTCCAGCATCGATTGCAGAGTTTGCAGTGCTAATTGCATCGAATACAACGGCGAGTGCGGCAGGGGTTCCAAAGTCTTCATCCATGGCTGCGGTAAACGCTTCAACTGATGCAGTATCGGTTGAGCAGTCTGCAGGCAGGTCATTGGCGCTCGCACGCCTTGCTAGCGCATCGAGGCGCTCAACAGCTTTCCCTGCAGCCTCGATCTCAAGCGGGCCGAGTTCGGTCTGCGCACGATAATGAGTCTGCAGTACAGCGACGCGAACTGCCCTTCCGCCATGAGCGTCGATTGCCTCGCCGAGTGTGGTGAAGTTACCGAGCGACTTCGACATCTTCTCTCCCCCGACCATCACCATCCCAGAGTGAATCCAGTGGCGTGCGAAGGGGTGCCCCGCGGCCTCAGCCTGTGCGCGTTCATTCTCATGGTGCGGGAAGGACAAGTCATCCCCGCCACCGTGGATATCAAATCCCTCACCGAGGAGTAGGAGGGACATCGCCGTGCACTCGATATGCCACCCTGGTCGGCCGCGCCCCCATGGAGACTCCCAATCGGGTTCTCCTGGTTTTGCCGCTTTCCATAGCGCGAAATCGACGGGGCTCTTCTTCGCAGTATCTATCTCAACGCGCGAGCCTGCACCTTCAAGAAGATCATCAAGCCTGCGGTTCGAGAGTTCGCCGTATCCGTCGTACGAAGGCACATTGAAGTACACACCCTGCCCGTCAATTACGTAGGCATGATCCTTCTCGATTAACTCCGCTATTAATTCGAGCATCTCGGAGATGTACTGAGTTGCATGGGGCGTCTCGTCTGGTCGAAGAACATCGAGACGATCCATCTCGAACCAATAGGCATCTTCGTATGTGCGCGCTACCTCGGACTCAGTAAGGCCTTCACGCGCAGCGCGGCCAATTATTTTGTCCTCAATGTCAGTGATGTTGCTCACAAACATGACGCTGAGTCCGCTCCACGTTAAGTAGCGGCGAATGCTGTCAAATACAACAGCGGTGCGGCCGTGCCCAAGGTGCGGAGCGTCATAGACGGTAGGTCCACAGACATAGATAGAGACGCTCCCAGGGACCCGGGGAGAGAGGTTGACCCTGCGGCCAAGAAGTGTGTCGTGCAGGCGAATTCGAACGGTCATTGCAGCGAGGTTACCCGCGCTCAATCAGAATCAACCTTTGTTGAGCATCGCCACTGCCCAACAGGCGATTCCCTCAACCCGGCCAACGAAACCAAGGCCCTCTCCGCGTTTCGGGGTAACGGAGACATGCAGGGCTACACCGAGCGGCTCCTGGAGGGGAGCGAGAGCCTGGGCAAGCCCTGACTGCATCGCAGCGAGATGCTCAGCGAGACGTGGCTGCTCAGCAGCTATCACGACATCTACGTTCTGGACCCACCAACCCTGAGCACTGACCCGCCGAGCCACATCCGAGAGTAACTCCATCGATGAAATGCCAGAATATTTCGGGTCGCTAGCCGGGAAGAGCGACCCAAGATCGGGGAGCCCCGCCGGTCCGAGCAGCGAGTCGGCAACAGCATGTGCGACGACGTCTGCATCTGAGTGACCAACTAGGCCCTGGCCCTCGATCCTCACTCCACCTATGACTAGTGGAGCATCACCGCCGAATGGGTGAACATCAAAACCAAGCCCAACGCGAAAGATCATGCGCTCTCCCCTGCGTCGCCTTCACTCGTGGAGCGCTCCGCTAGGAGAGCCTCGAGTCGCGTTAGATCACTGCCTTCTGTAATTTTTTGATTAAGCGCATCGCCCTGCACGACCATGACGGTACCCCCAATTGCCTCGATCAATCCAGCGTCATCTGTTGCATCGCCGCCAGCAAGATGCGCGTCTCGGAGCTTCGTAGCATTGAAAGCCTGTGGTGTCTGCACCGCTACGAGTTCATTCCGATTGAGTGTCTCTACAACCATGCCTTGACTAACGCGCTTGATCGTGTCGGAGATTGCAATCCCCGGAACTGCGCCATCAGCCCCAGCCTTAACTGCATCAATAACTGCGGAGTAAGTCGCACGTGTTGCAAGTGGGCGCGCCACATCATGCACAACTATCACCTCCACCTCGGGAGGAATCACAGCGAGCCCAGCGCGAACTGAGTCGGATCTCTGCGCCCCGCCTTCAACTACAGCATGGACCGGTGGCCCAACCCATGACTCCCCCGCGGGGAGTACAAGTACAACGGCATCTACAGCATCGTGGGCTCCGTGGATGGCGCGATCAATGATGCGCGCCCCATCAAGATCTAGGAACTGCTTCTGAGCCCCAAAGCGCGTGCCGCTACCCGCTCCAAGAAGAATTGCCCAAGTGGTCATTTACCAATGATGCCCGAGGATGCAGGTGTTTCGCGCAAACTAACTGCAGGCTTTGCAAAAATTAGGCGCCCTGCTGCATTTGGAACCACAGAGGAGACCACTATCTCCATCGGTTCGGCGCCAATAGACGCTGATCCACCGTTAACAATCACCATAGAGCCGTCGTCAAGAAATCCAACTCCCTGACCCGGCTCGCGCCCGGCTTTAAGAATTCGAAGCATCATTCGCTCGCCGGCAAGAACCGCTGGCGCTAGATCAGCGGCGAGCCGCCGCAGATTGAGAGTCGGTACTCCCTGAATCTCAGCGACGCTAGCTAGTTGAGCATCCGCTGTTAGGAGACGCAGGGAGAGTCGCTTAGCAAGTGCAACAAGTTTGGCGTCAACCTGAGCGATCTCGGGCAGCTCATCATCGAGCACACTGATTCTCACAGACCCAGCACTCTTAATGTGCTCAAGTGTCTCTAGCCCACGCCGAGCGCGTCTTGCGCGAGGGTCTTCACTCCCAGCATCGGCGAACCCCTGTATTTCATCAAGAACAAATATCGCTACGAATAGATCGTCTCGGATGACGCCGGAGTCGAGCAGCCCCGCAAATCGTCCATCCATCAGCGCTGAGGTATCTAGGAGATATCCATCACGAGGATCAAATGCCTCAGCGCGAACCAGCGGTCGTGTTGAGAGTCCGGCGGCTGCGAATAGGTCGCCGCTATGGGACGCGGCGATGCGAAATCCGAGTGCCCCTAATACCCAAGTTGCGATACCAGCTATTGGAATGGAGATCGCAGGGCGCACATTTAGGAGAAGCGGAAGCGTCAAAATGGTCCCTGCTACCGCTCCAGCGATGGCACCGAGCGCGCCGACGACAAGTTGGGGCCCCGGTAGGCGCGCAACACGTCGCTCAACTACACCTAAAACGCGATCTGTTGTACGGCCGAGCAGACCTCCACTTATGTACCCAATGAGAACACCGAGCATCGCCCCAATACCGCCAGCCGAGGGAGCGGATGGCACTAGGTCGCGAGCAAGCCAATAGCCCGCGGCGGTACCCAGGAGCACCATGAACCCGCGCATTACCTCGACGAACAAAGCAAGACCTCCAAGAGGATGAGCACTCAATCAACGAGTACCCAGAACACGATCCCTTAAGCATCGGCGTCTTGGAGTCTCTTCTTTAGGAGAAAACTGCCCCGAAAGTAGGGCCAAAAACAGGAGACGGCCCTAAATAGAGACGGCTTCTGCAGATCAGGCTTTCTTGGCAGGGGCCTTCTTGGCTGGGGCTTTCTTTGCTACAGCCTTGGCTGGGGCCTTCTTAGCTACAGCTTTGGTCACTGTTTTTGTAGCGGCCTTCTTCGCCGGTGCTGCGACCGCTGGGGCCTTCTCCGCTGCAGCTTTCTTGGCTGGGGCCTTCGCTACAGCTTTGGGGGCAGCCTTAGCTGGAGCCTTCTTCGCCGGAGCGACGACTTCCTTAGGCTTGCGAACAACCGCGCGCTTAGGGGTAGTCGGGTCTATCAAGGGCTTACGGTCAGGTATCGGCTTGGGGGTTGGAACGCCGCCCGTCTTACCGAGTACCTCATCAAGCTTCATCTCCGCTGTGTCTTCATCGACATTCAGCGCAAACGTCAACTCGCTTACGAGTATCTGACGCGCTTTGCCAAGCATGCGCTTCTCTCCTGCACTGAGGCCTTTATCGCGCTCACGAATTGTCAGGTTACGGACAACCTCGGCGACCTGGTAGATATCTCCGCTCTTCAACTTCTCTACGTGGTTCTTAAAACGACGGGACCAGTTGCTTGGCATGCGCGCCTCGCGCTTACGCAGAACGGCGAATACCTCCTCAACCTCCGCGTCATTGATCACATCGCGTAGCCCAATTTCGGCTGCGTTATCTGCGGGCACCTTTAGAGTCAACTCGCCATAAGCGAGCCGGAGGACTAGGTAATCTCGCCGAACCCCAAGGGGATCGGAGACCTTCTCAAGTCGCTCAATTGTGGCCGCACCGTGATGTGGATAAACGACTTTGTCTCCGACCTCGAAAGGCATGTAACTCCTTGGGGCTAAAACCCCTATAACTAGTAGCCGCAGACGGCGGCGGGGGACCCCCATTGTACAGGGTTTTTGGCCAAACCCGAAATAGAGCCAATTCCTTGAATAGTTGACGTTTGGCTAGTCTGCAGATGTGCCGCAAAGACGCCTTCTCAACACCACACAACTATTCGCCTCGATGCCCCCTGAGGTACTTGAGTCCTTGCGAAATCAAGCAACGGTCCAGAGCTTCACAAAGGGCTCCGACCTCTTCACAGAGGGCGATACTGCGACTGAACTTTTCGTAGTTGTCGAGGGGCGCATCGCAATCGCTACGCAAGCTAGCGACGGTCGAGAGACTTTAGTTGCCGTGATGGAGACGGGGGGTCTGTTCGGCGAGCTTGGAGCCTTTGATGACCAGCCCCGCTCTGCCGATGCACGCGCTCTAGTTGATTCACAAGTGATTGCTATTCCCTATGAAGCGGTGCGCAGAGAGTTTGAGCAGCACCCCGAGTTGCTGTGGTTAATCGTCCGGCTCCTAGCGCAGCGTTTACGCGCCACAGACGAAGCTCTCGCCGACTCTGTATTCCTTGACGTACCAGCGCGAACTGCCAAGCGGCTTCTCGAACTAGCGGGAGAACGCGACGAGTTTCAACTCCCTATGACTCAAGAGGATCTTGCAGGGCTCGTTGGAGCATCGCGTGAACGCGTTAACAAAGCGCTTGCAATGTTTACGCGACTCGGCTGGATCGATACCGTCGGGCGCGCTAACTATCGCATTCTCGACCGAGAGAGCCTTGCGCAGCGAGCCGAGCAGTAGCCGACTTAGGGTCACGAGCACTCTTGAGAGACCCCGCTATGAGACGGGGCAGATCAGTTAGCGAAGAAACGCAAGAACCCTTGACCAGGCATCAGCGGAGTCATCTTCCCTATGTGCAGGGCGATCGGGGTCGTGCACAAATCCATGGTCGGCCTCGGGGTATACAACGACCTCGGATCCAGCAACCGCAGCGAGAGCTATCCGCAACTCAGCTACGTCTTCGGCGGGCGTCCACGAATCGACTCCACCAAAAATAGCGAGCACCGGGCAGGCGCTTGAGATGCCATCCAATGGGTCGGCGAGCGTCTCGCTCCGCCAAGCATCCGGTGCATGAATCATTCCGTAGAAGGCAACGGCCCGATCGAATCGCCCTGACGCAGCGGCCTTAAGCGCATACATCCCACCGAAGCAGAAGCCAATAACTGCCACTTCGCTAACGCCATCGTTAACAACGAGGTAATCGGCTGCTGCCTCGAGGCTCCCTAATTGAATCTCGTCTTTTAGATCCTTAACCATCCCAAGGCGTGCCGCAGCGTCAAGACTCTCGAGCTCTGTTGCTGGGGTCTCAGAGAAAGGATTCGGTGAGACGACTGCGAACCCTTGGCTAGCAAGTCGGCTCGCCAGGTCATCGAATAGTGGTCGTATCCCGAGGATGTCTGGATGTAAAACAACTCCGCTACTCGGCATTCCAAGCGGGCGCGCGTGAATAACGTCGATAGGGCCGGCGGGCCCCTTGAGGAGAATTCTCTCTACCTCAACTTCTTCTGAACCTGTCTCTAACGCTGACATGCTGCTCCTACTTATATCTCTCAAGAATCGACGACTCAACAATACGAGCGATTCCGTCTTTGATTACCTGCGCTCTAACCTCGCCAACCCCATCTACCTCAATGAGTTCATCAAGGCTTGCGCGCATAATGCGCGTCAAGGAACCGAACTGCTCAACAACTTGGCCTGAGACACTCGCCGGCAACCGTGGAATCTTCGCAAGAAGTCGCAGGCCGCGTGGCCTAACGCCCCCCTCCATCTCCTGCTCATCTGAGTAACCAAGCGTCCGAGCAACGTCCTCAACTACTAAAAGCGACTCGCCCTCGAGCGCACTGAGCGCTACTAATATCTCTGCGGCACTTGGGGAAGTTGGTGATCGATAATCGCTAATTAACAAGCGGTATTCGTCGTCGACACCAGACGTCAACTCCTCGAGTTGAAGCATCACAAGACGCCCATCAGTGCCGAGTTCGTTTATGTATCCGTCAATCTCCTCAGAGATACGGCGAACCATCTCTGCACGCTGCATAGCGGTTGCAACATCTCTCCATGTCACTAAGTCTTCAATCTCTGTTGCTGAGAGGCTCGTAGTTACTGCGTCGAGCCGTACTCGATAACGCTCGAGAATCTGCATTGCCTGATCAGCGCGCGCGAGCACACGCGAGACTGGCTCGAGTTGCCGCTTCTCGCCGCGGCGGTGCATCGCTACAACGCTCATATCCTCTGAGACGGTGATCGTTGGAACATCTACCTGACGACCAACTCGCTCCGCAGTGCGGTGACGTGTTCCGGTCTCGGTAGTTGGAGTATTTGGATCTGGGACAAGGTGGACATTCGCCCTTGCAATACGCGATGCATCCGCCGAGAGGATTATCGCACCATCCATTTTTGCCAACTCTGAGAGTCGCTGCGGCGTGAACTCGGCATCAAGGAGAAACCCTCCAGAGCAGATTGCAAGCACCTCTGGGCCATCACCCACGACAATGAGCGCGCCCATTCGCGCCTGCAAGATGCGGTCAAGCCCCTCTCGCAGGGGCTGTCCAGGGGCAACGAGGCGCAGCGAATTGATCATCGCTTGGGACTTTGCTGGTATCGGCAACGGTGCTCCTCTCGAGGTTGCGGGAGATTACCGCGACCGAGCGATGCTGCGTATCTTAAGAGGGTGCTCGCTGCTGATCGAGGCTCAGGCCAACGGCCGCCAGTGCCTCAACAACACTCCCGACACGTATGAGCTCAATACCCTCTACCCCTGCCGAGGAGGCCGGGACAATCGCTCTGCGGAATCCAAGGCGCGCAGCCTCAGCAAGGCGACGCGGAGTCTGGCCAGCTTGGCGCAGCTCCCCACCTAATCCGATCTCACCGATCGCTACAAGATCATCGGGGACTGCTACGCCGATGCGCGCACTCGCTACAGCGATCGCGACTGCGAGGTCAGCACCTGCCTCAATTACACGCACTCCACCGGCAACGCTTGCATAGACATCGACGTCAGCGACTGAGACTCCGGCTCGCGCGTCTAGTACCGCAAGAAGCATCGCTAAGCGGCTCGACTCAAGCCCCTGTGCGCTTCGGCGCGGCATCGGAGCCGTAGAAGCATTTACGAGCGCCTGTACCTCTACCAATAATGGTCGTGCCCCCTCAAGCACTGGCGCAACGATTGAGCCTGGGAGCCCAGCGCGACGATCGGTTAAGAAGAGTGCGGAGGGATCTGGGACATCGATGAGCCCGGCCTCCCCCATCTCGAATAATCCAAGTTCGTGCGTTGATCCGAAACGATGCTTAAGAGCGCGCAGCATTCGCAGTGCATGGTGGCGATCGCCCTCAAATTGCAGGACGGTATCTACAACATGCTCGAGTGCGCGCGGTCCGGCGAGTTGCCCATCTTTTGTGACATGCCCGACTAATACAACAGAGATACCGCGCTCCTTCGCTAAACGCACTAAGCGCTGTGCGCACTCCCTAACTTGAGTTACCGATCCCGGGCTTCCTGGTAGGTCTGGATCGTGCACTGTTTGAATGGAGTCGATCGCAAGGACATCAGGGGCGACGGCATCAACCTGCGCCAACACATTGTGGAGTGAAGTATCTGATACTACGAGGAGGCTTGGCTCAAGGACCCCGAGTCGGTCAGCGCGCATCCGCACTTGCTCGCATGACTCCTCTGCGGATACCAGTAAGCAACGCGCACCATCGGCAGCCATGCGCCCAAGCGCTTGGAGCATGAGGGTTGATTTCCCCATACCTGGCTCGCCGACTAGAAGCGTCACAGACCCGGGTACCAAACCTCCATCTAAGACTCGATCCAACTCAGGGACATCGGTAGCGCGGCGCTGTGCCCCGATTGGGTCAATCAAGTTGATAGAGACGGCAGTTGGCATAGGGCTCGAGGCCGCTCGAGCCTGAGGCACGGCTACCTCTTCGACGAGTGTGTTCCATGCCCCGCACTCTGGGCAACGCCCTAGCCAGCGAGGAGTTTGGGCTCCACAATCGGTACAGGAATGGCGAACACGTGTTCGAGTCATAAAGGAAGCGTAGCGTAGGGCTGTGACACAATTCGCGCATCTAGTAATCGGCTTCGATTTAGACATGACTCTCATCGACTCACGCCCCGGTGTAGCCAATACTTTCGAGGCCTTAAACCGCCTTCTCGGTACGTCAATTCCGGGCGACGAACTCTCAGAGCAGCTCGGTCCAACACTCGAGACCGTTCTTGCCGATTACTTCCCCCCAGAGGAGATAGACGGCGTCTGTGATCAGTTTCGCTCCATCTATGCAGATCTAGGCCCGAAGGGATCAAGCCTCCTCCCTGGGGCACTCGAGGCGTTCGAGGCTGTTGAGGCTGCGGGTGGCAAGAATCTCGTCATCACCGCCAAGTTTGAGCCCAATGCGCACCGCTGCCTCGATGCCGTTGGCCTAAAAGCAGCGCATGTAGTGGGGTGGCGTCATGGCCCCGCAAAGGCAGATGCACTAATCGAGCACTCTGCACTTGCCTACGTCGGCGACACCCCGCCAGATATGCATGCGGCACTCGTCGCAGGCATCACAGCTATTGGCGTCGCTACTGGGCCATGGAGCGCAACTGAACTCATGGGTGAAGGCGCCAATTTTGTGATGGCGTCATTGCTTGAGTTCCCAGAACGACTTAACGCACTTCTATCAAGCTGAGTGGCACCAGAGAACGGAATCAGAAAGCGAGTAATACGCGTCACTTATGGGGAGCATGCTTACCGTGCTCGCTGCGACGCCTATGCATCTCCACCTCATCGCTCGGTTGAGCAGGGGCGTGAGCTCCATGGTGTCCATGACGATTTGCGTGCCGTCCGTGTGGCCTGCGGCGTGAGCGGATCGAACCTGCAAGTAGAACTAAGAGCGCGCTAATAACGAGTGCGACTCCAAGAAGAAGCAGCGATATAGCTTTTGGATGCCATACCTTGGTCGAGCTAGCTAATGCGATGCGACCGCTACTAGCCGCTCCATCTTTCGCATCCCCCTTGCTCGCTGCGCTGCTAATCACTCCCCCGGGCAACTCAGACTTTAGGGAGAAGCGAATATCACTTGCGGCGCGATCGTTGAGGTTCTCCTCGACGATCTCAGGCGCTACCCCTGCGTTGCGTAATAACTGTGACAGCGCTGGGTCATTCGCCAATCCAAGTTTGAGCGCATCGGGGTCTAGTTCGAGATCAACAGAGTATTTATCAACAAGTGCTCCAGGCTTATGAATGACCACGGCTCTTTTGAAGAACGAGGACTCGGCTCCGGCTATTTCCGCGAGAATCGGCGCAACACCCTGCGGATTCACAAACGAGTGCCATGCGGTTATCGACGCGCCTTCGCTAGTGCGCCGCCACTTCGAGATGTGCCAACCTGCAGCGGATAGATCGTCTACGCGCAGAGTTGTCTCCAGCGTTCGACCGTCTACCTCGGCTGCAGTTACAGCGGCCTTATCTATATGAACCTGGAGGATTACGCGTCCAGAGCCATCACTATTGAGTCTCAAGACCACAGCGGTATCGACGCGGCAAGCGGCGAGCAAAAAGCTCGCCGCAAGCAACAACAAAATTAAACGCCATCGCGCCATGCGATCGCGCTCCGCTACCGCCCTATCTCTCGGTGCCGCTCTCAGTAGCGCTCTCGGCTAGCTCGACCGGTGGGATCACAACGCTCTCAGACTGTCGGAAGACGATCTCGCCATCCTCAACATCTATGAGGATTGACTGCCCGATTCCGACCTCTTTCCAGAGAAGCTTCTCAGATAACGGGTCCTCGACATAGCGCTGAATTGCGCGACGCAAGGGACGAGCACCAAGTGTTGGGTCATAACCCTTCTCTGTAAGCAGATCGCGCGCCGCATCGGTTAGGTCAAGCGTGATGCCCTTGCTCTCAAGTTGAGTCTGAACCCTCTTAAGGAGCAGATCAACGATTGAGTGAACCTCATGACGTGATAGTTCGCTAAAGACAATTACATCATCGATACGGTTTAGGAACTCAGGGCGGAAGTGGCGCTTCAGCTCCTCGGTGACCCGATCCTTCATCCTCTCGTAGTTGACACCATCATCGGCCTTTGCGAAACCGACGCCAGTTTTACGAAGGTCGGCGGTGCCGAGGTTTGAGGTCATGATGATCACGGTATTCTTGAAGTCGACAGTACGGCCTTGAGCATCCGTGAGTCGCCCATCCTCAAGAATCTGAAGAAGTGCGTTGAAGACGTCTGGGTGGGCCTTCTCAATCTCATCGAAGAGAACAACTGAGAATGGCTTACGCCTAACAGCCTCAGTGAGCTGACCACCTTCGTCATAACCCACATACCCAGGAGGCGAACCAACAAGGCGCGAGACGGTGTGCTTCTCCATGTACTCGCTCATGTCGAGTTGGATAAGTGAAGCCTCATCGCCGAATAGAAACTCTGCAAGGGTTTTTGCCAACTCGGTCTTGCCCACACCAGATGGCCCAAGGAAAATAAACGATCCAGATGGGCGTTTCGGGTCTTTTAGACCAGAGCGTGTCCGGCGGATTGCCTTTGAGACAGCGACAACAGCCTGCTCCTGTCCGATGATTCTCTTGTGGAGCTCATCCTCCATGCGCAGCAGTTTCGCGGTCTCTTCCTCGGTAAGTTTGTAGACGGGAATTCCGGTCCAGAGTGCAAGGACCTCTGCAATGGACTCCTCAGTGACCTCGTTGAAGAGATCAACCCCCTCGGCGCGGAACTCCACCTCTTTCGTTGCTCGCTGCGCTATGAGTTCTTTCTCACGGTCGCGCAGTGATGCTGCAGTCTCAAACTGCTGTGCCTCGATTGCGGCTTCTTTCTCTTTGCGTACAGAGGAGATCGCATCCTCGATCTCGCGGTAGTCAGGTGGTGCCTGCATGCGACGGATGCGAAGACGCGCGCCAGCTTCATCGATGAGGTCAATTGCCTTATCGGGGAGATGACGATCAGAGATATAGCGGTCTGCAAGATTTGCGGCAGCTACCAACGCCTGGTCTGTGATGGTTACGCGGTGGTGCTGCTCGTAACGCTCACGGAGTCCCTTGAGAATCTCGATTGTGTGCGCAACAGATGGCTCTTCAACCTTGATTGGCTGAAAGCGTCGCTCTAGCGCGGCATCTTTCTCAAGGTGCTTGCGGTACTCGTCAAGAGTTGTTGCACCTACGGTCTGAAGTTCACCGCGAGCCAGCATTGGCTTGAGGATGCTCGCAGCATCTATCGCACCCTCTGCTGCACCAGCCCCAACGAGAGTGTGAATCTCGTCGATGAAGAGAATGATGTCACCACGGGTGCGGATCTCCTTTAGAACCTTCTTGAGGCGCTCCTCAAAATCACCGCGGTAACGCGAGCCAGCGACAAGTGCACCGAGGTCAAGGGTATACAACTGCTTGTCTACAAGCGTCTCAGGAACATCGCCCTCAACAATCTTGGCGGCTAGACCCTCTACAATTGCAGTCTTTCCAACCCCTGGCTCACCGATTAAAACCGGGTTGTTCTTCGTGCGACGCGAGAGAACCTGCATCACGCGCTCAATCTCTTTCTCGCGACCGATTACAGGATCAAGTTTGTTCTCGCGCGCCATCTGGGTGAGGTTGCGTCCGAACTGGTCAAGCACGAGCGATCCGGTTGGCTGTGCCTCGCCAGTTGCGCCTGCTGCTGGGGCTGCTTCCTTGCCACCTGCATAACCCGAGAGGAGTTGAATTACCTGCTGGCGCACGCGAGATAGATCTGCGCCGAGTTTGACGAGAACCTGAGCGGCTACGCCTTCGCCCTCACGGATCAATCCGAGGAGAATGTGCTCGGTGCCGATGTAGTTGTGGCCAAGTTGAAGTGCTTCGCGCAGAGATAGCTCTAGAACTTTTTTGGCTCGTGGAGTAAACGGAATGTGGCCCGAGGGTGCAGTGCCGCCATGCCCAATGATCTCCTCGACCTGGGCGCGCACCGCCTCAAGAGAGATTCCAAGCGACTCAAGCGCCTTAGCGGCGACTCCTTCGCCCTCGTGGATTAGCCCAAGCAGGATGTGCTCGGTGCCGATGTAGTTGTGATTGAGCAGGCGAGCTTCTTCCTGCGCTAGCACTACAACTCTTCTTGCTCGGTCAGTAAAGCGTTCGAACACTTGAGACCACCTCTCGTGGCTTTTATGGATCTGACTATGAAGTCTGGCTCGCTGTAATTGTCTCGCTATAACAAGTGATAGCACTCTTGAGTCTCTTAATCCTCAAGCCTGCCCCGGGTATTGCACCGGACCCGCATTGTATCGGCCAAGAATCCCATTCCCTTAGGGTCACACCCTAAGTGCATGGATTTTTTCGATGTAGGTAATACGTCACAGCGCGCTGATTTGTTCCCGAGCCCGGTTGGAGAGGATCCGCCGAGGGCCGTAACCTGCATAAACATGTCACCGCTTGAGGCGCTCGGCCTCCCCGAACTCCCAACCGATCTCATTCGCGTTGAGGATGCGCTGCGGTCCTCGGTAGCCCACTCGGACCCATTTCTCGCTGACGTTGCTGGGCATTTAGTCGCAGCGGGAGGGAAACGGCTTCGCCCAGCGCTGACTATCTGCTCGGCCTACGCATCTCTCGGCGTTACCGGCAGAAGAGACTTAGAGCGCTCCGCGAGTACAGCCGCCATCGCTGGTGGTTGCTCAGTTGAGTTGGTTCATATCGGCTCCCTCTACCACGACGATGTAATCGACGAGGCCAAGACTCGCCGAGGCGTTGAGAGCGTCAATTCGCGTTGGTCCAACATCGTGGCGATTCTTGCTGGCGACTTCTTACTAGCGAGAGCATCCGAGATTGCAGCGTCACTCGGTGCCGACGTCGCATCCTTACTTGCAACAACAATCACTGAACTCTGCAGAGGGCAGATACTCGAACTCCAGCACACCTTTGATGCAGACCATGATCGAGATGCCTATCTATCGGCAATTGCAGGTAAGACTGCATCACTATTCGGGACCTCGTGCCGTATCGGCGGGATGGTCTCTGCTGTCGATGAATCAACGCTTGACGCTCTGACCGCGTTTGGTGAGCACCTAGGAATGTGCTTCCAGATCGTCGACGATATTCTCGACCTGACCGCTGACACTGAGACTCTCGGTAAGCCTGCTGGCAACGACATCATGGAGGGCGTCTATACACTCCCGGTTATCTGCGCTCGAGAGAACTCGCCTGAGCTGCGATCAATGCTCGGTGAGAAAGTTACGCAGGATGAGGCAGATGCAATTCGTGACCTGGTTCGCAAGAGCGATGGGCTACAGATTGCTCGCGAGTTCGCCAACTCAGAGGCCGAGCAGGCCAAAGCGGCTCTTGCAAACGCGAAGGCTCTCGACCCAGAAATTATTAGTGGTATGTGCCGACTCGTGGAGACGCTGATAGTTCGCAGCACCTGAGAAGAGAGACTAAGTACGCAGCCCTAGTTAGTTGGGCTGGTCTCGATGTCGCTCCCGATATCGCTCTCTGGTTCTTCCACAGCTAGTGCTCTGATTACCTCTGGCCTCTCAGGGCGCGCCTGGGGAAACAGTATTACCTCGCGAATCGAGGTGACCCCTGCGATGAGCATCACTAATCGGTCGATCCCGATACCGAGACCGCCGGTCGGCGGTAGTCCGTATTCAATGGCCCGCAAATAATCTTCATCCACTCCGTGCGCCTCTGCATCGCCATCTGCTTGGAGCTGCGCCTGTGCTTCAAATCGCTCGCGCTGATCAACTGGATCGTTCAGCTCACTAAACGCATTGGCGAGTTCGCGCCCACCAATTATCGCCTCAAAGCGCTCCGTCAATGTCGGGTCATCTCGATGCACTCGGGCAAGGGGCGATACCTCTCTTGGGTAATCAAGGACGAATACTGGGCCTACCAACTTGTGCTCGGTCGTCTTCTCGTAGATCTCGAGCATAAGTTTCCCTGATCCCCACGACTGCTCATACGGCACCTCAAACTTGTCGCAGAGAATACGTACTGCCTCAACGGGCATACTTGGGTGCACGTCGACGCCAGCATGCTCGATGATTGCATCGCGAAGCGTCACGCGCCTCCAAGGCGGAGCTAACTCAAGCACCTCGCCATCGTGAATAACTTGTGTTGTTCCGAGAGCAACCATCGCGCAGTGTGCAACCAACTCTTCTGTCAGAGTCATCATCTCGCCATAGTCAACAAATGCTTCGTAGAGTTCGAGCATTGTGAACTCTGGGTTGTGGCGAGTGGAGAGCCCCTCATTTCTAAATACCCTGCCCATCTCATAGACCTTGTCAAAGCCTGCGACGATTAGACGCTTTAGATGTAGTTCGAGAGCAATGCGGAGTACGAGATCCATGTCGAGAGCATTGTGGTGCGTCAGGAATGGTCGCGCCGCCGCACCGCCAGCCTGATCGTGGAGCACCGGGGTCTCGACCTCGATAAACCCAAGCGAGCCGAGGTAGTCACGGATAGCAGCCATTACTTTGAATCGAATCTCAAATACGCGACGAGCATCTTCGTTGACAATTAGGTCGACATACCTCTGACGGAAACGAGTATCGACATCCGAGAGCCCGTGCCACTTGTCGGGGAGAGGCCGCAGCGCCTTGGCGAGCAATTGGAAGGATCTCACCTTTACCGATAGCTCACCTTTGCGTGTTGTCATTACAACGCCCTCGACACCAACCCAATCCCCTAGGTCAAGAGCGTCGAAGTCGTTGTGTCCTTCAATGCCTATCTCGCCCTCGGAGACAAATAGCTGCACCGCCCCCGAGCCATCGCGCATCGTTGCGAATGTGAGTTTTCCTTGGCGCCTCAGGAGCAATAGACGACCGGCTATGCGCACGACTTCATCGGTCTCAGTGCCGGCCTCAAGGTCTGGAAACTTTTCGCGCAAGCCACCGATAGTCGTGCTCCGGTCAAAACGCACTGGATAGGGCTCGATGCCCGCGGCACGCATCCTCTCGACTTTTTCGAGGCGGCGCGTTCGTTCATCTGTTGGGCGTTCTGGAGTATCGGTCACTGGTTTCTCTCCCAAACAATGCGTAGACCCTCGAGGGTGAGCCACGGCTCGAAATGCTCAATGGTTCTCGAGTATGGAACCATAAGCTCCGCCAATCCACCTGTTGCGATGACTGTGCATTTCCCTAACTCTGCTTGGAAACGCTCAACCATCGAATCGACCTGACCGCTAAATCCATAGATAGCACCGGACTGAATCGACTCCACCGTGGTCTTACCAATCACATTTCTAGGCGCAACGAGTTCGACTCTGCGGAGGGCAGCGGCGCGCCCAAATAATGCATCTAAGGAGATCTCGATCCCTGGAAGAATCGCACCACCGAGATACTCACCTTTTTCGCTAATGGCCTCAATGGTGTTGGCGGTTCCAAAATCCACAACGACTGTCGGTCCGCCATATTTTTCATATGCTGCGACCGCGTCTGCGATGCGATCTGGCCCAACTTCCTTCGGGTTGTCATAGAGGATCGGCATTCCGGTTCGGACGCCGGGCTCAATAACTAGGGCCTCATAGCCAAAGTATCTGCGGGTCATATCACGAAGCGACGCAGTGATCCGAGGTACCCCAGAGCAGATCGCAACTCCGGTAATTTCGTCATCAAACGAAAACCCGTGGAACCCAAGGAACTGCTGAATCATCAATGCGAGCTCGTCGGAGGTCCGCTCAGCTGCAGTCGCGATGCGCCAGTGGTCAGCGAGGGTCTCGCCATCAAATAGCCCGATGACAGTCTGTGTGTTTCCTGTATCGATTGCTAGAAGCATTTAATCGAGGTCCAGTCCTATGTCGACCGCTGGGGCCGAGTGCGTAATTGCGCCTACCGATATAAATGTTGCACCCGCCAGCGCATAGTCGCCGACAGTATCTATTGAGACCCCGCCAGATACCTCTAGTTGAACCTCAGAACCCGCAATCTGGCGAGCCTCTCGAACCATCTCAGGAGTCATGTTGTCGAGGAGAATTAAATCAGCGCCTACCTCGATCGCCTCTCGCATTTGGTCAAGCGTGTCGCACTCGACCTCGACGATTCGCCCCGGCCAATGAGCTTTAGCCCTGCGCACCGCAGAGGTGAGGTCATAGTGAACAAGGTGGTTGTCCTTAATTAGCACCGCATCTGAGAGGCACTCCCGATGGTTAAACCCACCACCGGCACGCACCGCGGCCTTCTCTAGAGCGCGTAGCCCGGGGAGCGTCTTTCTCGTATCGCGAATCTGAGCCTTCCCATGTGCGCTCCTCACGTAACGCCGCGTGAGGGTTGCAACTCCAGAGCAGTGCTGGAGAAGATTCAAGGCAGTGCGCTCTGCAGAGAGAATTGATCGAAGCGAGCCGCTCACTAAGCCAAACGCAGCACCGGGTTGAACATCTGATCCATCGGGTGATGTCCATGCAACTACTAGGTCAGAGTCGACCTGGCGAAAGACTTCACTAGCAGCCGCTGTACCAGCAATTACTGCGTCTGCACGCGATACGAATCTCCCGGTTCCATATGCATCCTCAGGGATCACAGCAAGCGAGGTGAGATCTCCAAGGAGGCCGAAGTCTTCTCGAAGAGCAAGCGCTACAACCTCGCGGAGTATTCCTGCGGGTGGATCAAAATCTGTTGTCACACGACCTCCGTTGAGAGTCTCTTCGAATCCGTAAGTAGAACATCTGCGGGAGGCTGCGAGTGGATTACCAGCGGAACAAAACTCGTCTCATAGCCATTTAGATGGATAAATCTCCCAAGTAAAGCGGTGCTCTGTTCTGTAAAATCAAGTCGGGTATGGGTGCCACGAGACTCCTCTCTACGAAGTGCTGCTGCCACAAGCGTCCGCGCCACCGTCACAAGATTATTGAGCTCGTACTGCGCTGGAGTCTCTGCAGGCAGGCTGAGTGGGAGCACATCAAGGACCCCGGTGAGGCTCCCGGCATCGCGTAAAACTCCGGCCCCAAAAGTCATGGCACGCTGCAGGGACCCAAGAGTTATCGACCCGCCCACAGAGGAGTCATTTACCCGCATATCGGCAGCGTTTGGGTTCTGCCTCGAGACTGCAGATAGAACGCCTCGCAGAACTCCAGTCGCGCGCGGCTCCCGCCTTCCATCAAGAATTGCCTCAACTGCTCGTGGAGCGAATACCAGACCATCAAGAAGCGAGTTCGAGGCGAGGCGATTGGCTCCGTGTACCCCAGAACATGCCACCTCTCCACATGCCCATAGACCAGGCAATGTTGTTGCACCGTCTAGGTCGGTACAGATTCCGCCCGAGAGATAATGCGCAGCAGGGGCTACAGGCAACAGATCGCTCTCGGGATCGAGCCCAGCGGCGCGGGCAGCTCTAGCAACTGTTGGAAAACGCTGAGCAAAGTCACTAATCGCAGTTGCATCTAAGAACAAGTGCGCAAGGTTGCGTGCAACTAGGCGTCGAGTAATAGCGCGCGCAACTACATCGCGAGGGGCTAAGTCGCCGAGTGGGTGCTCCGCCTGCATAAAGGCCTCACCATTCTCGTCACGAAGAACCGCTCCCTCACCGCGCAATGCTTCACTCAGCAAAGGCCTAGGCATCAGTGCTACATCGAGTGCCGTCGGGTGGAACTGCATGAATTCGATATCCGCTATGGCTGCACCTGCTCGATAAGCCATTGCGATTCCATCGCCGGTCGAGACTGGCGGATTCGTCGTTACAGCAAAGAGTTGCCCTGCTCCACCAGTAGCAAGCAAAACATTTCGTGCGCGCACTTCCTGAAGAGTCCCATCCGGTGCAATTGCGGTAACGCCTACAACTGCTCCACCCTCAAGTATTAAATCGACCGTGAACCAACGCTCTCGTGCCTCGATGCCAGGGTGATCGTCCAAGGCTGCAACTAGCGCTCGCTCGATCTCAGCACCGGTTGCGTCTCCCCCGGCATGCACGACTCGTGCAAGAGAATGCCCCCCCTCTCGTGCTAGTTCAAGTTCGCCGTCTATCGCTGCACGATCGAACTCAGCGCCGAGCGCCATGAGATCTCTCACTCGGCGCGGACCTTCGCGCACTAAGACGTCGACTGCCTCGATGTCGCAGAGGCCACCACCGGCATCGAGGGTGTCAGCACGATGGAGCGCTGGCGAGTCAGGCTCGGAGAGCGCTGCCGCTACACCTCCCTGTGCGTAGTTCGTTGCGGTATTTGAGAGGGCGCCCTTAGTAAGCACCGTTACCTTTAGCCCTGCATCCGCTGCGCGTATTGCAGCAGAGAGCCCCGCTATACCGCTGCCGAGGACTAGGAGATCAAGCATTTAAGCAGCCTACGACCGCACGAAGGGAAGGCCGTCACGCAGCGCTCCGAGATCAGCTAGCAATTTGCCACTGGGGTCGAGGGTAAAAGAGACGTTGTCGATTAGGCGAGCGGCGCCAACACGAGCTGCGACAGCCGCAACATACTCACGACCAACCTCAATATTCTCCGTGATGGTGAGGTCGTCACCGGTTAAGACCTCGGCATAGTCAATCGTTACCCCCTGAGAGCTACCAAGAGACTGGACCAGGTCAGACTCAATTTGGAGCCGATTACGTTCTCCGGCGCCTATCGAGTCAACTAGCGCAAAGAGTGACCGGGAGAGCGCAAGTCCATTCTGGCGGGCAGGCACATCTAAATAGGTGTTGCGGCTCGACATTGCAAGGCCATCGTCTTCGCGCACTGTCGGGCACTCAACCACATTCACCGGCAGGCTCAAATCGCGGACGAGGCGCTTCACTACAGCGACCTGCTGATAGTCCTTCTTCCCAAAGAAAGCGTCGCATGGACCAACCATTCCAAAGAGCTTCGCTACCACGGTTGCGACTCCAGCAAAGTGCGTCGGCCTCGAGGCTCCACAGAGCCTGTCGGTTAGGCCCGTAACTGTCACCACTGTGCGCATTGGAGTTGGGTACATCTCCTCAACACTTGGATGGAAAACAATCTCGACACCCTCGGCGGTACAAGCTTCGATGTCGCTCTCAAAATCACGTGGATAGCCAGCAAGGTCTTCGTTAACTCCAAACTGAAGAGGATTCACGAAGATCGATACAACGACTAGATCGCAGGCACGCTTTGCCTGCGCCATAAGCGCCCTGTGGCCAGCATGGAGGAAACCCATGGTTGGAACAAACCCGATGGATCTCCCGTCGCGACGCGCAGCATCAAGAGTTTGGCGCAGTTCGTCAACGTGGCTAATTATTCTCAAGAGAGCAACTCCTCAAGTGCAGCATCATCCCGGCCGGAGAGGCGAAGCGCGTCACGTGCCAGAGCCTTATATACCGCAACCTCTGATGGATCTATAGCTCTGAGATGGGCCTCAATCGTTGCAGTGTCTCCGCGAGACACCGGGCCTGTGAGCGCAGTTGCAGGGCCACTAATTAACGCGGCCTCGATTGCGGTGCGAGCAAGAGGAGCGAACGCCTCAAACGGCACGCCAGAATTATTTGCCATTCGCTCAACCTGCCCCATGAGGGCGACAAGGTGGTTCGAAGCAACAACCGCTGCAGCGTGATATGCCGAGCGGTTTGCAGGCAATACAGAGAACGGAGTCAGACCGATTTCACGTGCGAGTTCCTCAATCTCTTGCGGACCCTCAACAGCGCAGAACGCACCCTGAAGTTTCTCGAAGGCGTTATCGTCAGAGAGTGTCTGGAGAGGATGCAACGAACCGAGCACTAGGTCTGGGCGAGTCGATCGCACGCCATCCAAGGCTTCAATCCCCGTCGCGCCCGCTAGGTGAATCAGAAGCGCGCCATGCGAGGCTTGCGCAGCAACAATGAGGGCAGTCTCACTAATTGCAGAGTCCGGTGTCGCGATGATTATTAAGCCGACTCCGATCCCGACATCCGCCGCGATGCAAGCCACAGCACCAAGCTTCTCTGCCAATGGCTGAGCATGCTCGATAGAACGACCAGCAACGCGCGAAATTACCCAGCCATTATTAGCAAGTGCCTTTGCGATTGCCATGCCTGCGCGGCCTGGGCCGATGATGGAGAAGGTGCGTTGATTCAAAGTGGGCTCCAGCCCCTCAAGGGGTGCCGGTCTCATTTCAGTCAAGTGGCTAAGAAATTATTGGTTGTCTTTAATTACTTAAAGACTAAGGCTACCGGTATGCGCCGCACACCTGTCCACCCGCCCGCTGGGGTATCGGCCAATTCGGGGGCAATCTCACTAAGGGGTGCGAGAACAAATGCCCGTTCCCACATGCGCGGGTGAGGTACTTCAAGGTCTGGCGTGCTTACTAACTCATCGCCATAAAGCAACAAGTCAACATCGAGGGTCCGCGGCCCCCAGTGCTCCTTGCGTTCACGGCGAGCCTGCACCTCGAGACTCTGAGCAATAGCGAGTATCTCGTGCGGAGAGGCCTCAGTCTCAATAGAGAGCACCGCATTTAGAAAGTCATCTTGGACAGGCCCACCAACAGGGTCGGTCTCATACACAGATGAAATAGCGATTAGGTCAACGCGGATATCGTCAGCGAGAGCGTCTAATGCCATCTGCAAGTGCGCTAGCCGGTCACCGATATTGGAGCCAAGCGCGAGGTACGCGCGTGTCATTACATCTCTACCCGCACCGCTGAATACTCAAGGTGCTCGGGGACTGGTGGCCGCATCTTCTTGACAGTAACGACGACTCCGGTGACGCGAGGATCCGTTCGACACACTTCGCCAATACGCGTCGCCAATTTCTCAATGAGGGCATAACTCTCATCGTTCACAACTCGCGCGACCATCGTCGTGATTTCACCGTAATCAATCGTGTCCTCGAGGGCATCGGTTGCAGCAGCCTTTGAGATATCAACAGTGAGGTCGATATCGACCTCAAATGGCTGAGCACGCTGCTGCTCTTCAGGGAGAACTCCGTGGACCCCTAGAAGGCTAAGGCCTCGAAGTTGAATTGTCGCCACGACGTCAAACCTTTCGACTTCTAATCAAGCCAGCATCAACTGTGGCGGCAACTATCTCGCGTCCCGTTGCTCCAAGTTCGCGCCCCGTTAGACGCTCCGCCACCATGATCGCCGGCGGCCCCTCAGGTATGAGCTCCGAGTAAAGCAAGTAACCAGCGATCACCCCAACGAGTCGATCCCCAAACTCCTCATGGTGGAGCAAGAGTTTCTCCTTGGGGTCATCGAGCCTGCGAGCAATCGTCTCAAAGATGATGTGGAGACGAATTGGCAACTCATCAGGGCGTCCGAGAGGAACCTGCTCACAAGGGATTGCGGCCTCGTCGTAGGCGCGCAGATTGTGCGGCGAGTCAAGAAGAGAAATAACTCGAGTAAAGCCTTGCTGGTGAAGCCAGATGAGCTCTTCCTGACGGCGAATCTTGCGATGGTTGCGAGAGAAGCCTCCAGGGCGCTCCGATGCCGCTAGGCGGTCTTTGATCACCCAACAAAATAATCGCGGCTCTAGACCCTGGGCCCAGCGCCCCCTCAGGGCGCTCATGCGCCTACCGATTTAGCCATAGAGAGTGACCTTACAATCTCCACAGCACGATGCGCATCAGCAACATTGTGGACCCGAACCATTGAGGCCCCATGCTCTAATGCCCAGACTGTCGTGGCTGTAGTTCCGTCTTCACGCATCATTGCGTCACTGCCCGTTTTCTGGATTGATCCGATAAAAGATTTGCGCGATGCCCCGATGAGAATTGGGGATGATGTAGCGGCACATATATCCTCGATATGAGCAAGTAGCGAGAGGTTGTGCTGTAGCGACTTCCCGAATCCAATACCTGGATCAAGCATGATTGCATCCTCGGAGACACCGGCATCGAGAGCACTATTGCGTGACTCCACCAAGTGTGCAGTTACCTCTCTGACGACATTTGAATAATGAGGCTCTAACTGCATTGTTCTTGGTTCCCCCTGCATATGCATTGCAATAAATCCGACCCGGGACTCGGCGACAACCCGAAGCATCTCTGGATCGTGCCTACCTCCGGATACATCATTGACAATCTGCGCTCCCGCCTCAATAGCGGCTAGAGCCACACTCGCTTTCATTGTGTCTACGCTCACAATTGCGGAGCCTGCTATCGCTGCAACTAGGGGAACGACGCGCGCAGCCTCTTCCTCCTCAGATACAGGTAGCGCCCCTGGGCGGGTTGACTCTCCCCCGATGTCAATCACGTCCGCTCCGTCTTTAAGGAGCGTCAGGGCATGATCTAAAGCCAGCTCAGGGTCAAACCAACGCCCCCCATCTGAGAAGGAATCTGGGGTCACGTTGAGTATCCCCATTACAGAAGCTCCGCCATCGATAAGTGGTTTCCAAGTGAACATTCAGGCGGATCGTATCTCGCCGAGGCGGTCTCCGTTCAAGGGCCGCCTCAGCGGCGCACGCCCGGGACACCGATCAGGCCCATAGCCTCGGCCCTAGTTGATGCATTCTCCTTGAATATCCCTCTTACGGCAGAGGTAACAGTGATGGCTCCAGGCTTGCGAACACCCCGCATCCCCATGCAGAGATGCTCGGCTTCAATTACCACTAGAACCCCTCGGGGGTCGAGCGCTTCAGCCAAAGCATCTGCTACCTGAGTGGTCAAGCGCTCTTGGACCTGAGGTCTGCGAGCAAACCCATCAACCACTCTCGCTAACTTCGATAGCCCAGTAATTCTTCCGTCAGTCCCTGGGATATATGCAATATGTGCGTGCCCGTGGAATGGCACTAGATGGTGCTCGCATAGGGAGTAGATCGGGATGTCTTTAACCATGACCATCTCATCGTGACTTGCCTCGAAAGTGACAGAGAGATGCTCAGCTGGATTCTCGTGGAGGCCGGCGAGTACCTCTCCGTACATCTTCGCGACGCGCTCCGGGGTTCGCACCAATCCATCGCGGTCCGGGTCTTCACCTACGGCCTCAAGTATTTCTCGTACAGCGCGAGCGATGCGCTCTACATCAATTTGAACAGGTATCTGATTGGGCATCGATTCTCCAAGTATTTATTCTTGTTGATATTCGTGAAATTGAGCACAGACTTTTTCTGAGCGCGTAATTCAGATCTCTTACTATGCGCCTACATACTCGACAATGGCATTGAGATTTCGGTAGCGCTCTCCAACATCTAAACCATAGCCAACGACGAATGCGGGAGGGATTGTGAAGCCTATGTACTTCAAATCGGTATCCGTCTTCTGCAGGCCATCTCGAAGCAACAAAGCGCAGACCTCGAGAGAAGCCGGTCCGCGTGCCATAAGGTTTCGGCGCAGGTAATTAAGTGTGAGCCCTGAGTCAACAATGTCCTCAACGACGATGACATGGCGATCAGTCAAGTCGATATCAAGATCCTTGATGATTCTCACTACACCGCTGGTACGTGTTGCCGAGCCATAAGACGAGACCGCCATAAAATCAAACTCGACAGGCAGATTGATAGCGCGCGACAAGTCGCTCATAAACATAAACGCGCCTTTTAATACTCCAACTAGTAGAGGCGCTCTGCCTTCGTAATCGCTCGTGATTGCTGCACCGAGTTCAGCAATGCGGTTGCGAAGTACCTCTGCGGAGACGACCTCACGACCAAGATTTGGGTCAGTACCGATCATTGGACTCCCTCAGATTTTGCCTGCTCATTACTCAGCGTCACGGGTTCGGAGGATACTCCGCGACGCAGATGCCCCTCTCTCCGAGAGATACGAATTCCACCCTCGATCTCCGTAGCGCGAATGGCGCCTGTCACAACGGACTCGATGCGCGCAAGATCCGCTATCGATGGCCATGGAGGGCCGATCCAACGCCTAAGCGCCCTCCTGGAGAGGGCATGTGGGGCGTCCCTAAGAATTCGCACGGCAGGCTCGTCGCTCCCTGCCCTAGATAGAAGTTCATCCGCCAAGACGTCGAGCAGGGCCGCATCCTCAGATAGCACCGCGGCCTGGCGCGCTAGCAAGGGCACTAAATCACGTCCAGCGCCCTCGGAGAGTAACGGCATGACGGTATGGCGAATCCAATTTCTGCGATGGATCTCATTCGAGTTACTCGGATCATCTACCGGAGTTACTTCAAGTGTCATCGCTACTGCACGCACATCTTCTCTGCGCATATCTAGGAGCGGCCGCACAACATATCCATTGCGCCTCGGAATTCCGGCGAGGCCAGATAGCCCAGATCCGCGAAGTGTGTTGATCAATACTGTCTCAGCAACGTCATCTGCGGTATGCCCAGTCAAAATCACGGTTGCACCGAGATCGACGCGCAGGTTCGCTAGCGCAGAGTACCGAGCGGCCCGAGCGCGCGCCTCGAGATTTGGTCCGTTCCCGACGTCAATAAGAATGCTCTGCCACTCAACTCCGAGCAGGTTTGCAGCATCCTGAACTACCTTTGCCTCGCCGCTGCTCCCTTCACGTAACCCGTGATCCACATGAACTGCAACAGGCTTTAAAAGAGCCCTCGCCGCTATGGCTAGTAGAGCAAGCGAATCGGGCCCGCCAGAGCAAGCGACGACAACCGGCGCCTCGAGTGAGTCTCTCTCGGCCCATGCGCTCAGGGCCGCGGCATCGCCAAGATCCGGCGGTGCCTGCATAGACCTCAGCGGCCTCGGGTTTTGAGTCGAACCACTTTGAAGTAATAGCTAACGCCTAGCAGGGCAGCAATCCCCAGGAAAGATAGAAATAGAACCGGCGCAATCCAGTAGTGCCAGGGCATCGCCTCGCCGAGGACTAACGGAGATGCGCCTGCGGGGGCCGCTGCGATTAACAACGCAGTGATTGAGATAATTGAGATTCGCAGCGACTTCAAATTGGGCTCCTATCAGGGTTACTTCGCTTCCTATCGTAGAGGGAGCGATGCCCCAAAGACTCAATTGCAGTCGGCGGGTATTAAAAGTCTCTCCCCAAGATGCTCGACTGCGAACCCCTGACGTCGTTATCTCTGGTCTATCCCCAATATCGGAGCAGCCTTAGAGCCCAAATGGCAGTCTCCGAGTGATTATTCGGCGCCGCTACGCTCGGCAGCGATTAAGGCAAGGATCCGGCCCTGAAGCTCTGGTGGCAGCGCCTCGGCTGAGCGCTGGGCCACCGACGCGCGCAGCACTACCTTGAACTCCATGCCGCTGGCACATGGTGGGCACTCGCTCAAATGAATTGAGACAGCCCTCATGCGCCATAGGGTCAACTCGCCATCCATATAGGAGTAGATCTGCTCCCTGATCTCGTAGCAGTTCATGCTCGTTGTCTAGTCCCTGAGCTCTTGCTGCCCGATCCAGATTGAGAAATAAATATCCAAGATCTATGGCCGCTTAAGACCGGAGCCTTCATGGCAACTGCACTGAGAGCTGGAGTTAGGCCATCGAGCGACTCCTTAAGCGACTCCTTAAACGACTCCTTAAACACTGACTGACTCCGGTTCAGGGTTGGGCTCCACTAGACCGCGTTCTACGGCTAGAGAGAACAACGCCACCTCAAGGCGTTTTCTTCCCCTAGAGAGGCGACTCATGACCGTACCGATGGGGATATCAAGAATCTCAGCTATCTCTCGATAGGAGAATCCATCAACATCTGCCAGCAGGACCGGCTGCTTAAAGTCATCAGGTAGAGCATCGAGTGCAGCCTTGACCGCAGCATCGGTGATCGACTCCATAACGATGGACTCAGGCGTTACATCGGATGCTGCCTTCTCTAATCCGCCGATTCTTTGATGAAGTGCCCACTCGCCCATTGAGTCGATGTCTCTTGTCTCGGGCCGCCGCTTCTTGGCCCTGTACCCGTTTATATAGCTATTGGTCGCTATTCGGTAGAGCCACGCTCGCAGATTTGAACCGCTCTCAAACCCTGCAAAACCTCGATAACCCTTTAAAAATGTCTCCTGAACAAGGTCCTCGGCATCGGCCTTATCGCTGGTGAGCCTCAGCGCGTGCGCGTATATCTCTCCTGCGTACTGCATCGCTAGAACTTCGAAATCTTCCTGATTAGCCACTGCCCTAGAAGTTACAGCCACCCTGGGACATTCATGCTGCGATTTAGCACCAGGCCCAACGCCTAGAGGCTCAAGGCCGGAGGCGGCGTGCCTTGGGGCCATTCAAATCGCCGCAATATCTCTGCATGCCAGGAGCCGCGGAGAGCATGATGTAGTGAATGCAGCGATTAACGGAGTTAACAGATGAGACCATTGTGTTGCGA
>CAFBNL010000006.1_pt1 | contig 31626 bp, 27 predicted proteins | sample 7269241 | NCBI WGS metagenome assembly CAFBNL01 (sample SAMEA6814093, study PRJEB35770) | uncultured Actinomycetes bacterium | biome: Freshwater; feature: Freshwater reservoir; material: water | place: Czech Republic | collected 2017-05-23 | depth 30m m
CCCGACTAGTTTTAACCTCGATGTCAGCACTCTACGAACCAAACCCAGCAGTGCCAGAGAGCCCTCAGGCATTAGACGAAGTCTCCCGAGAGCCCATGGGCAAAGTCAAACAAACTGGGGCGCTCAACAAACTTCGCATCTACTTCATGCTCACCAAGCCGCGCGTGATTGAACTTCTCCTGGTTACAACTCTCCCCTCCATGATTCTCGCTAAGGGCGGTCTCCCCTCGCTCGGGCTAATGCTCTCGGTCTTGCTAGGCGGCGCATTAGCCGCTGGTGGAGCAAACACGGTGAACTGTTACATCGAGCGCGATCGAGATCAGATAATGAAGCGCACACATGGACGCCCCCTCCCTATGGGCGAGGTCTCTCCAAATGCTGCCCTTATCTTTGGCCTTACATTGGAGGTGATTGCCTTTATCTGGCTCTCGCTTACTGCCAATGTTCTCTCTGCAGCGTTGGCTCTTAGCGCAATGCTTTTCTACATCTTTGTATACACAATTTGGCTCAAGCCGCGCAGCCCACAGAACATTGTCATTGGTGGAGCAGCAGGTGCGGTCCCAGCACTAGTTGGCTGGGCGGCGGTAACTGGTTCATTAGCAATTGCACCTTGGTTGCTATTTTTGATCATTTTTCTCTGGACACCCCCCCACTTTTGGGCGCTAGCGGTTCGCTATCGAGACGACTATGCCAAGGCGGGGATACCCATGCTCCCTGTTGTTAAAGGCCTCAAAGTCGCAGGGCAGCAGATTTTTATTTACTCGGTCCTTGTGGCTCTCGCATCCATCTCGCTGCAACTCACCGGGACAGTCGGCTGGATCTATACGGCCTCAGCTTTCATTCTTGGATCCCTCTTTGTTGGTCTTGCATTCCGCCTAATGCGAGGGATGACACCTGAGAGCGCAATTAAATTCTTCATGTTCTCGAATACCTACTTAGCGATTCTCTTCGCGATGGTCGCGGTTGATGTTCTCGTCCGCAATGCGCTGGGCTAGGAAGCGTTGCTCCGGCAATAATGCTGGGAGGATTTCACCGAGGGTGCTCCTATTTGCAACTCTCGGAGCTTTGGTTCTATGGGGAGTAACTTCTGCAGTCACTGCTGGATCTCCCGACCCAAACGGCTTAATAGCCGCCCCTACCACAGCCTCGAGGCTCCCTCCGTCTAGTACCTCAGTGGATCTCCGACCAAGTGTCCCAGGGGTTGCAGTTGTCGGTTCTACGGCTCCCCCCTTTTTCGTTCCTAACCTGAGGTCCGGCGATCGTGTCGGGGTAGGTATCTCTAACGCTGCACCTACCCTCTTGAACTTTTGGGCCTCCTGGTGCATCCCATGTCGCGAAGAGTTCCCCGAATTGAAGAGCATCCGCAAGCAATATTCTCTTGAGGAACTCTCAATGGTCGGCATTACTTTCAAAGACACTCGCAGAGACGCTCTCCAGTTTGCAGATTCAGAGGGCGCTAATTGGCAATTAGGTTTTGATGCAAAGGGAACTGTTGCAAAAGATTATGGAGTGCGCGCTGCGCCACAAACGTTTCTGATTGACAAATCAGGTGTGATTATCCGGCGGTGGTATGGAAGACCAAATACCAGTGAACTAAACCTTGCAGTCGAGGGTTTAGTACGAGGAATCTAGGTCCGATTTCTAGCGCTTCTTATAGTGCTTAGTTATTCTTCCCAGCGGAAAAGTTTGGCAGCCAGGACTGGCAGCAGGATTGCCCACACAACCAGAACCACAACGCTCTTCACGGGGACGTCCATTGGTGAGTGCAGTGCGCCGCGCACACTCTCAGCCAAGGCCGCAGCTGGAAGCAGTTCGGCGAAGCTTCTAACAGGGCTAGGAAGCCTCCTTAAGGGGTACGCCATCCCTCCTAGGAATAAGAGGGCCAAGTAGAGGCCGTTTGCTAGAGCAAGATTGGCCTCTGCTCGGAGAGTTCCTGCAAGCAAGAGCCCGAGACCGGCAAAAGCAATGGTTCCTATCAGGAGAAACAAGAACGCAAGCGGTATCCCGCCACCGGCTCGCCACCCCAAAAGTAGTGCGACACCAATTAGTACAGATAATTGAATGGTCTCAATCGCCAATACGTAGAGGGTTTTGGCTGCAAGTAGCCCAGAGCGGGTCAACGGTGTGGAGCCGAGTCGCTTAAGCACTCCGTATCGACGATCGAAGCCCGTCGCAATACCAAGGCTGACCATTGCACTCGACATCACTGCGAGCGCTAGTACACCAGGGACCAGAAATGTCAGGGGGTCTCCAACAACTGAAACAGTCTGCACCTTGCCAAAAAACAGAAGCACCCCGACTGGTATTCCAATTGTCACTACCAGGCTCTCTCCTCTACGCAGCCCTAGCGTGGTCTCAGCGCGTGCTTGTGCGATAACTCCACGCGCTTTCACGGTGTCTCCTCCGTTAATTGAAGAAAAACATCCTCAAGAGTTGCTTGCCCAGTAGCGAGTGAGAACAAGGGTGCATTGACCTCGTGGAGGAAATTCACAACGGCACGCACCAATTCAGTGCTGGTCGGGGCCTCAACTACATAGGTGCCGCTGGTGGCCTCTCTACACATCTCGGCTCTAACTCCAAGTGATCTCTGAAGAGTTTCGGTATCTAAACCTGGGGTGCTTGTAAATACGAGCTCGGACCGGATTACCGCCCCGGTTAATTCGCCAGGGCTACCTTCGGCAACGACACTTCCTTTGTCAATAATTGCAATACGCCCACAGAGGGTCTCAGCCTCGGCGAGATTGTGCGTCGTCAGTACAATCGTCACACCTTGTTCTGAGAGTGCTTGGATAATCTCCCAAGTAGTTGCACGAGCTCGTGGATCCATGCCGGCGGTGGGTTCGTCCAAGAAAAGCAATTCAGGCCGCCCAATTAGAGCCAATGCAAGAGAGAGCCTCTGATACTGCCCACCAGAGAGCCGACGTATCGGAGTTTGAGCTGAGTCGTTGAGGCCCACCAAATCGAGAAGACGTTTTGGCTCATCAGGAGACTGGTAGAAGGCGGCATAAAGACGCAGAGTCTCTAATGGTTTTAGCCCTGGAGATAGACCCCCTGATTGAAGCATCACGCCGATGCGAGGTTTTAGTGCGTCACCTTGGCCCCATGGATCAAGCCCTAGAACCTCTACGGTGCCGGAGTCAGGTTTTCTATAACCCTCTAAAATCTCAACGGTCGTTGTCTTGCCAGCACCATTGGGTCCGAGGATTCCGAAGACCTCTCCGACTCCGATCTCAAGGTCTATGCCGTTTACCGCATTGCGAGATCCGTATTGCTTCTTGAGACCGCGAACGCGTATCGCGGAGTTAAGCGGCTCAGGCATTGTCGTCGGCACTATTTTTCGGCGTTGTTATCGGCATTATCAGGGGCATTATCGTCGAATAGTAACGGCCTATGGGTTACAAACATGACTAATGCCGTTTTCAACTCAATTATCGATCTCGCCAAGCTACGAAGAGCCCTAATTCCCCGAGAGCGTGGCGCGCTTCTTCGGTGATATCAACTTGAGATAGCGCCTCCATACTCTCAGCAACTAAGCGTTTGATCGAGGCCTCCGCTGCATCTACTGCCCCCGTCTCGATCAGGAGTGCAGAGAGCAGCTCGATCTCTTCGTCATGTAGGTCGGGCGCCCCGACGCGATCTAAAAGTTTGGCCTGAGAAGCATCTGCACGCTCGGAGGCATAGGCGATGAGCGGGGTTAATTTGCCCTCCCTCAGATCATCGCCCACGGGTTTTCCTGTGACCGCAGCATCTCCGAAGACTCCCAGGATGTCATCACGCATTTGAAAAGCTTCACCCAGGGGCAGACCAAAGGCAGATAGATCCTCCGCTAGCTCGTCATAGCGGCCGGCTAGGGCAGCCCCTAGATGTAACGGGCGCTCAACTGTGTACTTCCCAGACTTGTACCACTCGATACGCCTGGCCCTCTCAGCGTTGCGCTCCCCCGCTGCAGTCCCAAGCAGGTCAAGGTACTGGCCAACGCAGAGTTCGAGCCTGAGTTCATTGTAAATTTCGCGTGTAGTTGGAGAGCAACCCGCCATTAGCCGATCGGCATAAACAAAGGCAAAGTCCCCAATGAGTATCGCTGCACCCTCACCAAATCGCCGCTCTTCACCATTCCACAAAGCCTCGGAGTGACGATTCATAAAATGACGGTGTACAGCCGGGAGATCCCTTCGCCTGTCAGACCCGTCCATCACATCGTCATGAATCAAAGCGAAACTATGGAGCAACTCGAGTGCCGCTCCCGCATCAATCATTGCAGCGTCATCTGGTGACCCACCGGCACCAATGAATGACCAATGACAGAAGGCAGGGCGTAGTCGTTTACCGCCAGCAATCACCAAATTTTTCAAAGCCTCGATCGGCTCACGTAAATTGGCGTCGATTCCGCTCCAACGCTCGATCTCTTCTGTGAGTAACGCCACCACACGCGCCTCCGCTGCCGCCCCCGCCTCCAAAAGGCTCGGAGGCAATTTAGGGGTGGCCTGTCGTTCCCTTGGATTGGCGGTCGTCTTATCTAGAGGCATGGTGTTTCAAGGATACGGCGCATGGGCACATGCTCTCTGAATCTTGATGAGCGCCAATTAGGTCGAGGCCGTTGAGCCCGATGCTCAGGGCTTGTATGGGTAAGGTGAGGAGCGTGAGAAGCCTATTAAATCCTAAGACGCTCGCGGCACGTGCTGCGCAGATTGGCGAGGGTCATGTGCCGCCTGAATTGACCCTCCGGCTCGGTGTCGAGATACGAGGGCTCTGGATGTATACGGTCTCCTTCAAGGAAGGGCATATCTCAGTTTCAGAGGGTCTTGACTGCGATATCTCGATTCACCTCGGGCAAGAGACAGCAATTGAGATCGCCAACGGAAGAATGAATGCACAGCAGGCAATTGACGCTGGAAATCTGAAGCTTGCTGGAGAGTTAAGGAAGATTCCTCTCGCCAAAGCACTCTCGACTCTTACTGCTCTGCTTAGCGAACCAGGCAGCGATTATCCATCAACACTCCCCTAAAATTCGCTCTGTGCAGATTGGATTTACTAACAAAGCCTGAGAATCGCTAGCACCAAGCCTCAATACCGAAAGCCTGTAACCTTTTCTCTAGCAACCACGTTCTCTAGCAATAACGTTCGTAAAGATATTTACTCTTCCCAAATCGGAGACACCATGACAATTGTCGATACGAATCCATCAATTGAAGATTTTAAATCTGCCGCTACTGCGTTCTTAGACACCCAGTTTGAGCGCCGATCCGATGAAGCATTCGAGTGGGGTAAGGGCGACGATCGAGTCGGAGTTCTAGAGGAGAAATCTCCCGAAGAGGAGGCGATCGAGTTAGCCGAAGCAAAAGCATTTAAGGCGAGTGAATTTGATGCTGGATTTGGTTGGATAACTGGCCCATCTGAGTATGGTGGATCATCCCTGAGTGCAGCGCACGAACGCGCCTACAGAGAAATATCTAGCCAGTACGCAACTCCGAATCAATCGATGTTTGGGATAGGCCTTGGAATGGTCGCGCCAACGATCCTTGCTCATGCAATACCTGAGGTGCGTGAGCGATATTTACGCTCAATGCATCGCGGCGACATAGTCGGCTGCCAACTCTTCTCGGAGCCCATTGCTGGATCTGACCTCGCGGGTATTCAAACAAAGGCTGTTCTTGATGGTGACGAATGGATTGTCACTGGCCAGAAAGTCTGGACCTCTGGTGCTCACTACTCTGATATCGGAGAGATCATCACGCGCACTGATCCGGAGAAGCCCAAGCATCGAGGACTGACCATGCTCCTCGTCGATATGCATGCCCCAGGGGTTGAGATCCGTCCTCTACGACAGATGACCGGAGGTGCTTCCTTTAACGAGGTTTTCTTCGACGAAGTGAGGGTACCAACATCTCACCTCCTCGGTGATGTCGATGGCGGTTGGAGTGTTGCTCTCACTACTCTGATGAATGAGCGAGCGGCTATTGGTGGCGGCGGTGGTGGTGTCGGAACAATGAGCATGACACGCTTCATCGAGTTGGCGAAGTTCCTTGGATGCGCAGATGATCCGATTACTAGGCAGCGTCTAGCTGACATATACATCCGTGGCAGTGTCGCAAGATTTACAAACCTAAGGGCGATGGCAAAGATCCGCCTCGGGCAACTCCCGGGTCCAGAAATGTCAATCGCGAAATTGGCGCTTACCGAGAATATGTCGCTCATCTCACAACTATTAGGTGAGATGCTCGGACCGCGAATGATTGCAGATACTGGCGAATGGGGAACCTACGCGTGGAACGAGTTTGTTCTAGGAGTACCCGGAATGAGGATCGCCGGCGGCACCGATGAAGTGATGCGCAACATCGTTGGCGAGCGAGTGTTGGGTCTTCCAAAAGAGCCAAAGCCGGCGTAGGAAAGAGCCGGAGAAGGTGCAACCGTTCGAACGCCTTAGGGCTATTGCACGCTGGACAAGGGGACTCGACGAGGAGTCGCTTTTACTTGAGGCCATCGATTGCTTAGCCGACTTTGATGACGACCCTGCTGGGCTCGTCGTGGCGTGCAGAAGATTACTCTCCTACCACCCTTACTCGGCAAGACTCTGGTGGGTATGTAGCCGGGTCATCGGCTCTATGGAGCCCCGTATGGTGGCGTGGGATACCTGGGATCAGATCAGGAATGATGCAACGGCTTCTTATCTTCACTCCTATTTAGAGTCAGACGAACGGCCTGTTTTGAGTCTTGGATGGTCACAGACCATGAGCTCTCTGGCAGAGATCTCTCCGGGGCGTAAAATCGTTGTAATGCGAACCGGTGACGACAACAATCTCAGCAGGTCACTGCGAGAGGAGTCATTACCGATACGCGTAATTGGTGCGGTGGAGGTTGCCGCACTTGACCCCGTCTGCGTCCTTCTACCGATTGTCGTTTCAGGGGGAGGGCGAGTTTTTGTAACCCCAAAGATATTTGAGTCTCTCGATCTACTCTCCGAGATTCCCACTGTGGGGGTAGCACCAATCGGTTGCGCCCTCTCGGAGAATGTAGCTAGAGCGTTTATCTCTGGGAACGAAGCACTGGATCTCCGGGATCTGCCCACAAGTGCTGCGGCCACATTCGCAGGGCCGAGCGGTGTTGTATCTAGGGTGCAGTTTCAGCAACGTAGGGATGCACCAGATGCACCAGAATTGATTCGAAGTCTCGGCTAGAAGAGAGCTGACATCGGTATCAGAGGATTACCGCTGCTTCAAAATGCTTTCAACACGCTGCGATAATCGACCTACTCCAAGACGGTCGCACCAACTTTGAAAATCACTGCGCGGGCCAGTCCATACCCAATCGTCTACGCCACTCGAGACCGCGTCGTATCTCAGCGTTGCCAAATCGCGAAATAAGAGCGCATCTTCGAAACAGGCATCAAAGGTCTCGGCGAGTCTTGCTGCTCCCCTAACCTGCACCGTCCACTGCGATGGGTCGCGAGGGATGTTCTCAAGGTGTAGATATTCTTCAAGTACAAGTGCCGAGGATTTCGCTCCCCAACCTTTTAAGCCTGGGAATCCGTCTGCTGTATCGCCGGTAAGGGCAAGCCAATCAGGGATCGATTCCGGAGAGACTCCAAATTTGGCACGGACCCCATCCGCATCCCGTATTTCCCCTCTACGACGATCGACCTGAACGATGCGATCTCCCTCTACGCACTGAGAAAGATCCTTATCTGGGGTACAGATATGGACTCGCGCGACACGCTCATCCATGCCTGCGATTCGCGCAGCCGATGCCATTGCATCATCTGCTTCATACTCGGTCATGGCCAAGACGCATACTCCCAATGAGCTGAGTGCATCTTCAAGAATGGCGAACTGCAGGAATAGCTCCTCCTCTAAACCCTCTCCGGTTTTATACCCTGCATACATGGCGTTTCGAAAAGAGTCAACCGTATGGTCAGTAGCTACGGCGATATGTGTAACTCCCTCATCGAGCATCGTCACTACAGAGTTGAGGACACCGCGAACCGCTGCGATCTCGATACCCTCAGCGTTGATACTTGAGGGCAGTGCAAAGTGATGGCGGAAGAGTTCGTAGGTACCGTCGAGGAGGTGTACTTCCATGGCGCCATTATCCCCCACCGCATGCTGAGCGCAAGTTCTATAGCTCTGCGAAGACAGCCTCTGCCTCTGAGGCTGCCTGGGCAAATTCGTCGGGTGTTGTTGGCGGCGCAAATAAATACCCACTCAAATGATCGCAGCCAAGCTCAATCAAGCGAGCAGCTTGGGACCTGGTCTCCACGCACTCTGCCGTGACCCGAAAACCAAGTCCGTGACCGAGACGTACCACAGCATTTGGTATCGCGGTTTCTCGTGGGCCCAGGTCAACGGTACTGACGAACGCTCGGTCAATCTTCAGAGTATGGACGGGGTGCACATGCAGATACCGAAGCGAGGAGAACCCAACACCGAAGTCATCTATGGCGATAGGGAAACCCCTTCCTGCAAGGTCAGTGAACTCTCCGCCAGCCTCTAAAGCTTCATCGAGAAGCACGCGTTCGGTGAGTTCGACCCCAATTCGCGAAGTTGCGAGCCCGTTCATCACTGCATAATTCGACATTCTCTCGCCGTACCCTTGGTGGGCGAGTTCCGCCGCACTCATATTTATCCATACGCGATCAATCGGAGTTTCGGAGTGATCCCATTCAGATAATTGTCGAGCAGCCTCAGCAGCGACCCAGTCGCCGAGTGGGACCACAAGGCCGGTTTCTTCAGCAACATCGATAAAGGAATCTGGATAAAGCAGTCCGCGTTTAGGGTGGCGCCATCTGACTAGCGCCTCAGACTCTGATGCCCTACCGGTGCGGGTATCCACTATTGGTTGATAATGAATCTCGAGTTGACCCTCGACAAGAGCGGCTTTGAACTCAGACTCTATGTGCATATCATCGCTAATGCGATCACGCATTTCCTCATCAAATAGTGAGACTCTTGACCGGCCATTGCGCTTCGCCTCGTAAGAGGCGCGATCCGCGTTACGAATCAGTTCCTCTGGTTCGCGTGAGCTAGATGCGCATGCAACACCTATAGAGCAAGAGATATTTATGCTGCGACCGGCCTTACGGATAGGTTCGTCGAGAGCTTTACGTGCTTGCTCCGCTATGACGATCGCCGCTTCAGCACTCGGAAGATGAGCACAAATCAAAAACTCATCGCCTCCAAGTCGGGCGACTACAGCCTCTGCAGGGACAGCTCCTCGAATGCGTGATGCAACCTCTACAAGAACGTGATCTCCAATTGCATGGCCCAGAGAGTCATTAACACGCTTGAAGTGATCTAAATCAACAAACATGACAGCAGTTACTCCACCCACTCGCCTCTGCTGTGCAAGCGACCAACCAATCCTGTCCGCAGCAAGTGCGCGATTAGGTAACCCAGTGAGTGGGTCGTGCAGTGCCATACGCTCTAAAGCTTTCTGCGCCAAACGTCGTTCAGTGACATCCTGACTCACTACGACGACAGCCTCTCCGATAGAGAGGACTTGCTGATGGATCCAGCGCTTCTCTCCTCTAATAGAGATTGCAATCTCCTCATGAAATTGCCCAGCGCGCTCTATAGCATCGCCCCAGCGAGCGATTAGATGAACAGCAGACTCCGAGAAAACATCAGAACAGAGACGCCCAACTAAATCGGATGCAGACCTCCTGAGCATCTCTGCGGCCGCTGAGTTCATAAACCTGAACTCAAAATCACGGATCGAGCCATCAGTTGAACGCACCGCATCCCAGATTGAGAAGCCATCTGGGCTTACGGCCATAGCCTTGATGAATTGATCTGGCGAGGCAAGCATTCCCTCGCCAAGCACCATTCGCTCGCCGAGACGCGTTACAACAGCATCCATCTCTACGGGAATCTCTCCCGAGTCTCTGTTACGCGGCTCTGGATTGGTCGGGTTCATTCCTTGGGTCTCCATTAGAGAACTCATCAGCGAGAACTCAGCCCCGCTGCTGCTGGTTGTTGACACTCTAGGGCCAACGACAACCTTCATTGCCGGGCCTCCGGATGGCTGGAGAGCCCAGAAATCTTGCTCAAAAGGTAACGGTGCAGGAGAAGCCAGTAGAGGTGCGGAGTCGAGCAAGAACTGATTATGTATTAGAAGTAATAATTCAGACCTAATAATTATGCAGTATTAATCCCTGCCCCTTGCATCCCCCCACTCTAAGTGGTAGAAAAGAGGGGTTAGAGGCTCAAGGAACACATATAATGGGGGCGTTGTGGTGAATAGCCAAAAGAGGCTTAGGCGTTTCTCGAGATTGGTCATCGGCCTTGCAACGCTCATAGGTACAGGCATCATTCTGTTTGCGGCGAGCATCGCCGGCGCATCTACGACTCCCGGTTCGCCAACATCACCGGCTGCAGTCCCAGGGCCGAAAGTCGGAGAGGTGAAACTCACCTGGATAGCGCCCGCCGATTTGGGTGGTGGGCTCACAACCTACATGGTCGCCAGTGCACCTGTTGTCGGTGGAGTAACCGGCACCTTCTCTGCCGCAACACCAACTAATTCGGTTGCTCTGCGCGCAACTAAAACCTGCACCGAGACCTTTCCGAATATCTGTGCTTACAAAATCTCTGCAAAAAACTCTGCCGGGACTAGTGCCGCTAGTGCGGAGGCTCGAATTGTTTGGACAGTACCCTCGGCACCTCGCAGCTTGCGCGCAGTTAGCACAGACTTCTCTGACGTAGACCTTACTTGGAAAACCCCTAGCCGCAGCGGCGGTCTCGCCCCAACTTTCTCGGTAGAGAAGCGAATCGATGGCGGGTCTTGGGTCGCAGTTTCTAGCGGTGAGGCAGGGCCTACATATACAGCTTCATCATCTTGCACCGGCGGGACTTCGTGTATGTACCGAGTGAAAGCTGTAAACGGTATTGGTGCAGGTCCATGGTCGAACTCGGCAGCGTTGCGCGTTACTCCTGGAGCGCCTAAAAATTTAGTCGTCTCTGTCACCGCTACACACCCGGAGACATCTGGGGCATCTGCGGGAGCCACCGACACACTGGTCGAATGGTCACCCCCAACCGTTGGGTTGGTTGATGACGATTACGACGTCCAATCTTGTTTAAACCTCTGTAATTCAAATACAGGTACTTGGAGCGCGTCGACAACTGTTGTGATTGGTGCAACCCCGAGCCTCGCCGATGATTGCGGTGCTCTTCAACGCACCTGCTCGTACAGAGTTCGTTCTACCAACACGCGCGGCGGGGTAAGTCCCTGGATCTATCGCGCTATTGCTCCATTCTCCCCAACAGCAGTATCAGCCGCTACCGGTTCAACTGAAAACCTCATCGCTGTCACATTTAGTGGAGCAGCTGAGACCGGTGTAGGGCCCGCCTCAGCTAGGGCTTATCGCTTCTATACCTGCGAGGCATCCTGTGGTAGCGCCGGTAGTTGGATTACCGACCCAGACGAAGAGATAACTCTTGACACGATCAGTGTGTACCCGCACTCTGCAAGCATTGCATGTACAGGTGGAGTTAATTGCCTTGTTCGCATGCAGACCGTTGATGCAGATGACAATAAAAGCACACTCACAGGTTTTGCATCTGCGGTTGGCGCCCTGCTCCCCGGCGACCCGACAGGCACAACAGTGGTCACAGGATCAACCTCGGGGACAGTCAATGTTTCATGGACCGCACCAGCCGTTCTCGGCTCACCAGCGTTGACCCACTATGAGACGCGCTACTCGGTGGATGGATCTACTTTTAGTGCTTGGTCCTCTACTGGCGGTACCGGCATTACTCGCACTATCTCTTGTGGTGCAGGGAATACCTGTGATGTTGAGGTACGCGCCGTCAATGCAATAGGAGAGTCAGGCGCAGACGCCGGCTCGGCAGATGCCGCCTCCGTTCCTGGCACACCGACTGCAATGACAGTCGTCACTGGGACTACCTCGGGCACAGTTGATGCCTCATGGACTGCCCCAGGAGATTCGGGGACTCCTGCATTGAGCGACTACGAAACTCATTACTCCATCAATGGAGGTGCATTCACCAGTTGGTCATCCTTGGGTGGAACCGGCACGAATCTCACTATCTCCTGCGGTGCCGGGAATACCTGCGCCGTGGAAGTACGCGCAGTGAACTTGATTGGGGCGTCAAGGTCAGACTCAGATACCGCCGAGGCGGCTAGTGCTCCGGGCGCGCCTACTGGATTTACTGCAGTACTCAACACCGGCACCGGAGACGCCGACCTTGCTTGGACAGCGCCAGCACTCTCGCAAACTATCACTGACTATGAGTACAGGGTTTCACTGAATGGCGGCATTTGGGGCTCTTGGATTTCCATCGGGAGCACCTCAACTAGTGCCTCGTTCGCTGCGTGCTCTTCAACCTCGGCCGATACTTGTCATTATCAAGTACGAGCCATCAACTCCATAGGCAATGGAGCCGCATCCTCGACAAGCGGTTTCAGTATTCCGTAGTCAAAATTTTTAGTCGGGGAAGCGGTACGCGTCCTTCGCTACGCCTAATGTTGGCTCGAAATGAGCACATCTGAGACTTCGAACGATGCAAAATCTGATTCTCACGAAACATGGCGCGCAGACTCGCTAACCCTTCTCGCAGAGGCTGTGGTAGCGCTCAAAGGCGAGGACCGACCGGGGCAACGCGATTTGGCTACCGCTGTATCCGAGGCCATCCGGTTTGGGCACCACTTAGTCTCTGAGGCGCCAACAGGTTCGGGCAAAAGCCTCGCATACCTAGTGCCAGCAATAGCATCGGGTCTGCGAGTAGTAGTAGCAACCTCAACCATTGCACTTCAGGATCAATTGATTGGGAAAGACCTCCCACAGTTGGCGAGCGCAACCAATATTCCCTTCACTGCGACAGCATTAAAGGGGCGAGCTAACTACGTCTGTCTCTCGAAGATCCGGACTGCAGATGCACCTGAGACACTCTTCGATCAGCGCCCCGGCGATTCATTCGCTGAAGACTTAAACACGGTTCGAGGCTTCGCTGAGTCTTCACCCACTGGGGACCGGGCCGAGTTACCAGGATCCATCCCAGATTCTTCGTGGGCTGCATTCTCCTGCACTGGCCAAGAATGCCCAGGGGCAAATGAATGCTCAGATGGGATCGATTGTTTTGCAGAGAAGGCGCGCACCCGCGCTGCTGAGTCTGAGATCGTTGTCGTCAACCATGCACTTGCGTGCCTAGATATTGGGGCCGAGGGCAATGTTCTCCCCGACCACGACATACTGATCGTGGATGAGGCTCATGCCCTCGCAGAGGCCGCAACGCGATCATTCGGAGCAGATCTCAGCCCAAGCGCTATCGGCCGCCTCGCCACGCTCTTAGGCAAGCATGGTGCCACTCAGGCGATGGTTAAGAATCTGAAGACCATAGAGAAGCATTTGGAGACTCTCCTCAACCAACATAAGGGCGAGCGCCTCACCGGTGAAGCATTCGTGCCGGTTCAAGGCACACTGGTATCCATTGGAGAGTACCTCGCAACCGCCAAGGCGGGCTTGAGTAAATCAGATGACCCCGAGAGCAAGAGAGCTAATCGTCTCGCTGCAACCCGGATAGAGACAGTTCGGCGCATGGCAGGGGCTACAGCCACGGATGTTGTCTGGGTAGACGGAGACGGGCCAAGTATCCGACTACGTCTTGCTCCCCTCGAGGTCGGCTCCCCGATGGCTATTTCATTGCTCTCAACACGGCCTTGTATCTTCGTCTCAGCGACCCTTGGGGGCGAGGCGCCCTATCGCGACTTTGCGGCAGCGCTCGGCTTAGACCCAACTAGCGATGAAGGTTCATGGGGTGATCCCCCAGGGACGCCGTTAGCGGAGGGAGAACCCCCGGAACGCTCAACCGGAGTCGGTTATGCATCTCTTGCCGTGGACCCTTCTTTCGACTGGCGCGAACAAGGAACACTCTTTGTAGATCCAAAGCTCCCAGACCCCGCGCGCAATCGCGACGAGTGGCTCGCTGCGGGTGGTGCTCACCTTCTACGTTTACTCGAGGCCAGCGATGGCAGAGCTCTTGTGCTCTGCACATCACGCGCCAACGTCGATCATTTTGCATCACTAATTCGTGACTCAAAATTGGATGTAACTGTTCTAGCTCAGGGAGATGCTGCACCAGCAGAGTTGACACGGCGCTTTATTGATGATGAGCGGTCGATACTTGTAGGCACTCGCACATTCTGGGCAGGAATTGATGCACCAGGCACAGCCTGCGTACTGGTGGTAATAGACCGGATACCGTTCCCCGTTCCATCCGAACCACTGCATGCAGCGCGTCGCGAATACGCAGAGGCGGAGGGTGAGGATGCGTTCGCAACAGTTGACATCCCAGCAGCAGCATTAACCCTTGCCCAAGGCGCAGGTCGACTCCTGCGGCGCCGATCTGATCGCGGTGTCGTAGCGGTACTTGATCCAAGATTAGCTACACGCAGTTACCGTAGGGCACTGCTAAAAGCCGTTCCCCCATTCAGGCGGACTACTGATATTGAGGATGCGTGTGCTGCTCTGAAGCTGGCCGCAGAGGGTGGAGAAAAGTAGCAATTTAGTTTCGAGGGACGTCCTTGAATGGCAGCACTTTGTCGGGGCGATTCTCGCTCGGCAGTCCGAGTACCCGCTCGCCGAGAACATTGCGTTGAATCTGCTCTGTTCCGCCACCAATGCGCACAGACCACTGATTCAGAAAATATGACTGCCACATTCCGTCGAATGGAGCATCTTCTAATCTGAGCATTCCGCCAGCACCCTGCAACGCCATGACCAGATCCCCATCAGCCGCCATCTTCTGACTGGCCAATAATTTAAGAACACTCGCCTCTGGCCCGAGATGATCCCCCCGAGACGCGCGTGCGCGTGCCCTTCCTGCCAACCACAAAACAAGGTGGAAGCGAGTGTAGGAATGAGCGAGCTCCTGACGAACGAGGGGGTCATCACCACGATCTAGTGAGTGCGCTAGCTCGAGAATTGATTGGAATGAAATTCCTGAGCCGCTGCCGATCATGTTTCTCTCATTGGAGAGTGTTGTATTTGCAACACGCCAACCATTACCTGGTTGGTCGACGAGGTTGGCGGCCGGCACTTTGACGTCGGTGAGAAAAACCTCGTTGAAGTGGGCGAACCCTGTGATCTGTACCAGCGGTCGAACCTCTATTCCGGGAGAGCGCATATCCATCAAGAAATATGAGATCCCTCGATGCTTAGGTACATCCCAATCGGTTCTCGCAATCATCATCCCCCAGTCGGCGACGTGAGCGCTTGAGGTCCAGACCTTCTGACCATTAACTAAATACTCATCGCCATCTAGTTCTGCTCTAGTTGTAAGGCCAGCAAGATCAGAGCCTGCTCCTGGCTCGGAGAAGAGCTGACACCAGAGCGCTTCACCCCGGAGCATCTCGGGAAGGAACTTCAGCTTCTGCTCTTCGGATCCATGCTCCAGAAGTGTCGGGCCAACCATTTGAAGGCCGATACTTAAGGCGCCTGTATTTACTTCGTAACGGACCTCCTCCTCGGCAAAGATCTTGGCCTGCTCCCGCGTGCCGCCTCGCCCTCCGTAGTTCTTAGGCCATGCAATACCGGCCCAACCGTGATCGAACAGGGTTCTCTGCCAGGTCCTTGCAGCAGCGATATGCGCAAGCTCTGCCTCTCTGGAGGCATCAGTGGAGAGCAGCGTCGTGCGATCGGTACCCATCCTGAGAGCAGCGTGAGCACTTAGAAATTCTCTTGCTTGAGCTCTGAACTCAGCATCTTCGGCGGAGTCAAGAATCTTTGCGTCATCCATATAAACAGCCTGCCACGCCCGGTGTTGCCCAAGCACACCGGCAGGCGTCCAAACCGGTAAAGATGATTAGAAATGCTGCGGCATTCCCGCTCACCGCCTTGAGGAGAGAACTTGAACCCCATTGGACCACTAACAGGGGCCGACGAATCGTTCGCCCACCAGATAACTGACACGCAGGTGGTCATTGGTACCTCCGACCTTGCCTGGACAGAGAAGGTCTGCGCTATGGCAGCGGCCAAGGACGGCTCCATACAGATTGGGTTTGGAGTGGGAAAATACTCAAACCGTGATGTTATGGATGGGTATGCGGGTGTCTCGCGAGGCTGCGAACAGTTAACGGTGAGAGCAAGTCGTCGCCTCTCTCCAAATTTTGACGAGACCTCGATCGGTCCAATTCGATATGAAATCCTTGAACCGCTCTCAAGCGTGCGTTTCTCACTCGAACCAAACGATGTTTTGTCGTTAGCTTTTAACCTACGTTTCGATGGAGTGATTCCCTGTCAACTCGAGGAACGTACACACCAACGCAACTCCCCCGCCTCGAGAATTAGCGCAGATCTTGTTCGATATCACCAGGTAGGAGTTCCAACTGGATGGCTTGAACTCGATGGAGTCCGCACGGAGATCAATAGCGAGACTTGGATATCGACACGTGACCACTCTTGGGGGGTTCGCTACGACGTCGGTCAGCCCATTACTGATCTTGAGAAGAATGACCCTTTGGATGGTCTCTCATTCGCAATGATCTGGAGCCCCATTTTGTTTGAGCGTTCTGATGGTTCCAGATATGCCGTTTTCTTGCACACCGTTCAAGTCGAGGGCTTTGGGCAGACTCTTCATAAGACGGTAACCGGTGCGATAGAGCATGAAGATGGAACGGTGATTCCACTTGTCGATATCGATTTGAGCGGTCTCAGATTCGACTCAATAAATCGCAGACTCCTTGGAGGAGTGATCGTGACTCGAACTAATACAGGTGAACTCCGTACCTTTACGTTGGAGGTCCCGACAGATACCGGTTTTCATCTCGGAGCAGGTCTCTACTTTGGGTGGAGAGGTCATCATCACGGGGAGTTTCGAGGGCCCCTCAATGTTGAAGGGGAACGCATCGCCGACTGCAGAGAGCCTGAGATAGCAAGAGAACTTCATCAGATTCGAGATACATTTGTCATCGTCGATGATCCAGCCGGTGGCGGGCGAGGCTTCGGCAACTGTCAACCTATTGCTGTCGGCCCTTTTGAGCGCTGGGGCCTAGATGCGGAGAGTTCCTTCTGGTAGTTCAGCCCCGCTTAACACGACTCTTTAGCGCTAGTAGCGAGAGAGTCATGCTCAAAATTCCTACGAGTGCAATGGCGAAGAAGGCAGTACCAATGGTTCCCCACTCCCAGCCTCCGCTCAAAATAGCTCGCAGCCCTGCGAGCATGTAGCTAACAGGATTCCATTCTGCGATCGTCGCTAGCCAACCTGTAAGCGCTTCTTTAGGCAAGAAACTCGTCGTTAAGAATGCAAACGGGAAGAAGAGAATGAACGAGGAGTTGACCGCCGCAGGACTTCCCGTCTTTAAGGCAATGGCATAGGTAAAACCATTAAAGGCGACGCCCCAGCAACCTGCCATAAATAGGAAGGCAAACAAACCTAAGAAGCCTGTAGCGAAGTGCACACCTAGAATTGTGCCAAGAAGGAGCACTGGAATGCATAGCGCCACAATCATTGCAAAATCAGCCGCCAGCAAGCCCAGAAGCAGAGTGGGGCGCTTTACCGGAGTCATTAGAAGCCGGTCGAAATATCCATCCTGAATGTCGTACACAAGCGCCGAAGCTCTAGAGACACCGGTAGATGCAAAGAGGATCGCTACTGGAAGTTGGAAAGCCTTGAAATTTCCAACGGCCCCAGTTGACTCTGCAATATTTTGAAGCGACCCCACGTTGACTACGAAGAAGAACAGAGGGACGAGCATCGCCGGAATGAACTGCTCTGGATCGCGCGGAATTGCACGTATCGCTCGACCGGAAATCGAGATCAGATCAGAGAGGCTCCCAGCACTTCGAGCTCTAATGACAGTTGGGTCAATTCCCTGGGATGTCTTTGCTTGAGAAGCGCTCACTTCGAATCCTTTACTGTTGCCTCTGACTCGATATGGCTCCCAGTCATCTGGAGGAATACATCATCGAGTGTTGGTGTCCTTAGGGTCAGGCTCTTTACGGAGACACCGACCTCTGCCAGTGCTACCGCAACAGGGCTTAGGAGTGCTGACCCGTTCTCAGTTCGCACCGTAATCTCTCCAGCGTGGGCCTCCACTGAGTCGATGGCGCCGATAGATGCGAGCGAGGTTACGGCTAACTCGCCTTGCGCCGGATCAACATCTGCGACAATCACATCGTTTCCGACGCCACGCTTCAACGCCTCTGGTGTTCCCTCTGCGACGATCTTGCCCGCATCGATTATCCCCACACGGTGAGCAAGCTCATCGGCCTCCTCCAAATACTGAGTTGTGAGGAATATGGTCATCCCCAATTCCTCATTGAGTCGGCGAACCTCTCCCCAAACCACGGCGCGACTAACCGGGTCAAGCCCTGTTGTTGGTTCATCCAGAAACAGCACATCTGGGTTATGCACGAGTGCCGCTGCGAGGTCCAACCTGCGCTTCATTCCACCCGAGTAAGTACCGACCCTGCGATCGAGGGCCTCGCCCAAATCAATCAGTCCAGAGAGAACTTTGAGTCTCGACTCTGTCTCGTTCTTATTAAGGCCGTATAGGCGCGCCTGCAATTTGAGTATCTCTAAACCAGTCTGCTTCGAGTCGAGCGACGCGTCCTGGAGAGCGACTCCGATGTGAAGGCGAACGGTATCCGGGTCAGTTACAACATTGAATCCTGCGACCTCGGCTATACCCGCTGTAGGGAGCAGGAGTGTAACGAGCATGCGCATAAGCGTGCTTTTGCCTGCACCATTTGGTCCGAGGAATCCATAGATCTCTCCATTGGGTACGGCAATATTGAGGCCGTCTACGGCGGTTGTCTCGCCAAATCTACGTACTAGGCCCTCTGTACGAATCGCAAATGAGGTCATAGGACGCTGCCTGTCTCGCGAAAATTAGAGACGAATTCATTTGCCTGCGCTCGGTTCTCTGCACTCATTGCGATCATGGGCATCTGCCTATTAGTTCTAAGCAAAAACCTCAGTGAAGCAACAAATACTAGGACTGCTCCCACAATATGTAGAGAGACTATGAGTGCCGGGACGCCCGTGAAGTACTGCAGGTAGCCGATCGCCATTTGAATTACAACAGCGCCGAAAAGCAGTGTCAAATCTTTTCTTCTGCGAGAACTCACACCAGTTTTCGCTGAAAGAAAGAGGATGACTGCAAGAGTTATCAGAAGAATTATGGCGGCGATGCTATGAATTCTCACAATATCTGTGAGAACGATATTGAAACGTCGCGCCGACCGGTCACCCGCATGTGGCCCCGAGTTAGTCGCTACTGTCCCTGCGACTACAACAATGCTCACGAATATGAATTGGAGCAAAGGTAACCTTTGTTCCCATTTGAGTTCAGGCTTGTAGCTGCGGCGGTCGTCTGGATATCCAGCACGCTCCACAAGTATTACGGCATCAGCTAAGAGGAGCATTGAGAGCAGAAAATGGCTCATAACAGCGGCAGGGTGCAGATCAGTTAAAACAGTTATTCCACCAAGAACTATCTGTGCAATTACGCCCGCTACTAGGCCCAACGACAGCCATATGAGATCGCGTCGGCGTGGGCTTCTAAAGAAGGATCCGAGTACAGCGGCAATCACGGCTATGGAGACTGCGCCGGTAAAGGTGCGGTTAATGAACTCAATCATTGCGTGATAGGAGGTTGCGTCTCTAGGGGTTAATTGACCAGGAGAGCAGTTTGGCCATGAGCTGCAGCCAAGACCTGAGCCGGTAAGCCTGACCGCAGCGCCCGTAACGATGATTACCGCGACCATCAAACAAGCAGCGATGGTGACTCTGCGATAGGCCTCTGGGGATATTTTCATCGCTTTAGATGCTAGGAGAAATAGCGCAACTTGGCGGGCTTGGGAGGCTAGGTTTTCAGAGATGGAGCACCATTATGACGAGTTCAGTTTCTTAAATGAAAACGCCTCTGAGGTTGGGCTAAGTCTTGAGTTCCTCCCGCCTGTTAAACGTGTCTTTGTCGACGTTGATGGAGGTCGCAGACTTGGAGTGATTGTCTGGGGAGACTCAGACCCGGAGATTGTATTTATCCACGGAGGAGCCCAGAATGCACATACTTGGGACACAGTTGCCCTAGCCCTTGGGCGTAGTGCTATTGCCGTAGACCTACCCGGGCATGGGCACTCAGATTGGCGTGAAGATAGGTCGTATTGGCCGGCGCAGAATGCATATGACATCGGTGTCGTCGTCGAGAAGTTGGCGCCGAATGCTCGCATCGTCGTTGGAATGTCTCTAGGAGGCTTGACCGCGTTGGAGCTCTGTGCAAGCCACCCACATACTGTGCGCGAACTAGTACTCGTCGACATAACTCCGGGAGTCAATAAAGAGAAAGCCTCTGCGATTACCGCGTTCATCGCCGGACCCGAGTCGTTTAAATCTTTTGATGAGTTATTAGAGCGGACCATTCTTTATAACCCAACGCGCTCGGTGTCATCGCTTAGGCGTGGAGTCCTACACAATGCTGCACCTCAGAGCGATGGAACATGGGGATGGAGATATGACCGCAACCACCTCCCAGAGGGATCAGAGTTACCTGAATTTAAAGATCTCTGGGATGCCGTCGAGGCAGTTGGCGTGCGCCTCTCGCTCTTTAGAGGCTCTGACTCCCCCGTCGTCGATGACGCAGATGTAGCGGAACTGCTCCGCAGGCAACCTAACGCCAATGTCGTAGTAGTGAAGGGAGCGGGTCACTCAATACAAGGAGATCAACCCGTCGAACTGGCTCGACTCCTCTCGGAACTACTCAGCGACTGAGCTTCTCTTGATCTCCCGCAAGCATCAAATTGGAACTGTGAAGTCACGATTTGGGTTAGTGGGAGGCGCTTGGAAACCCTTGCCGGGGCGCCAACCGCTCTCTGTTAGATCCCCTATTACGTGAGTCATGTTCAATGTGTCCTCCTGATACCGGAATAATCCATCTCCGGCGTACACGAGGCGCGACCAACCGGTCTGGACATAGGGGGAGCCATCCGAGCGGCTACCTGGGAGAATCTGCAGCCACTTAACTGAGACATCATCTCCAGAGATTGCAGTGAACTCAACGGGGAACTTCCAGTCTTCCAGACCGGTCATCGACTCGACCATGAATACCCTTATTGACTCGCGCCCCTCGACCCTTCCCCATGCCGGGTCTATGTAGACACAATCCTCTGTATAGAAATCACATAAATCGGTCCACGGATTGCGCCCAAGATCGATTGCTTCCCTGAGCGCAACGTACCTTCTTAGAGTCTCCTCAATTTCGTGGCGATCAAACATTACGGTGAAGCATTTCTAACTCCAGATTTTGAATATTTTGATAGAACGGGCTTGAAAGGCGCCGCGCCGCTGGGCTTAGAGGCGTAAGAATAACCCTATGCCAGATTCACCTTCAACTGATCGATTCCGGTCCCGCAGTCTTTGGCTTGATGGACTCAAGGAATCCCTCCTCCCCCGAGACGCTCTAAACACAAACACATCGGTAGACGTGGCGATTATCGGGGGCGGATTCACAGGCCTCTGGACCGCTTACTCCTTATTACTCAACCATCCTGAGATGCGCGTTGCAATCATCGAGAAGGAGATCGTTGGCTTCGGCGCTTCAGGGAGAAACGGTGGCTGGGCATCAGCACTATTTGCGGGGAGCCGTGAGGCAATGACCAAGAGCCACGGAGTTGAGAGTGTTCTCAAGATGCACCAAGCCATGATCGAGTCAATCGATGATATTGAGCGCACCTGCAGAGTCGAAGGGATAGACGCTAGTTTCCTGAAGGGTGGCACGCTTACGGTGTCTCGTTCCCCCAGCCAGGATGCTCGCACTATTGCATCTGTCGGAGATGATCGATCCTGGGGGCTCGGGGAACAACACTCAAAATTGTTAACGAAGCTCCAATGCGACGAATTGATACGAGTTGCCGGCACTAGAGAGGGAGCGTTTACACCCAACTGTGCGCGAATCAACCCTGCGTTGCTTGCGCGTGGCCTCGCAGTAGCAGTTGAGAGGCTCGGAGGAAGAATATTTGAGCAGACGAATGCGCTGTCATTGAGCCCTGGCGTGGTCATCACCTCGGGCGGTAAAATTACTGCTGAAACAATAGTTATCGCTACTGAGGCTTGGAGTTCTCAGATTCCAGAACGCAAGCGTTCAGTAGTGCCCATCTACTCGCTGATGATTGCAACGGAGCCTCTAAGCAAAGAATTCTGGGATGAAATCGTTTGGCGAAATGGCGAGACGCTTACAGACGCTCGCAGAATGATTATCTACGCCCAGCGAACTGCAGATGACCGAATCGCGTTCGGGGGACGCGGCGCGCCCTATCACTTCGGATCGCGCATCAGAGATAGCTACGACTCCGACTCCAAAACATTCGGCTTGCTCCAGAAGGCTTTGATTGAGATGTTTCCCTCGGCTTCATACGCGGCCATCACACACCGCTGGGGTGGCCCACTAGGTGTCCCACGTGATTGGGAGAGCAGCGTTGGGATTGCTGCTGATCGCAGTCTTGCCTGGGCAGGGGGCTACATCGGTGATGGCGTCACCACTAGCAACTTGGCGGGGCGTACTCTCGCAGACCTAATTACAGGGACCAGCTCTCCGCTTACAGCTCTGCCGTGGGTCGGGCACAAGTCCAATAAGTGGGAAGTTGAGCCCTTTCGCTGGCTCGGAATTCGCTCGCTAGCCGCCCTCACAAAAAGCATCGACTCATCCGAGACCAGAACACAGCGCCGAGCACGGATGCGCAATCGGATACTTGATTCATTTACCGGGCATTAAAAACGAAATCACTTGCGAAGTAATTCGCGCGTAGAAACCTCTGTATTACTAGGTTGCTTCGATCTCTACTGGCACCGAGCGATGAGAGACAACAACTCCACTTACTGCTGACAAAACAACCAAAGCAGCGACTAGTTGAGTCGGCAGTAGAGCCTGATTGAAGAAAATCCATGCGCCGAATGCTGAGACGATTGGCGAACCGAGCATAACAATTGAGAGAAGCGATGCCGTGGCGTGGCGCTGCGCCCAAGTCATCAATCCGTGCCCGAGTACCCCAGGGACAACGACAATAAATAGGACCCATATGAGGTCTATGCCGAGAATCGGCTTGGGTATCCCCTCCGCTACCAATACATATGGAGTGGCCACCAAGGCTGCTACGAACATAATTCCAGCGAGAAGAGGCAGTGTGTTGATGTCATCACGCCCAGAACGTAGGCGTTTAGTTATTACGAAGTACGACACCCAGATAATCAGCCCTGCAACCGCGAATAGATCACCCTTTCGAGAGGCGCCTGATGTCTCGCTAGCCGAGACAATGAAAGCTAGGACTCCGATAAGTGCAACTGCGCCGAGGAGAAAATCGCGCTTGCGAACCGTCTCGCCGAATACCTTGCTCGCTATGAGTAATACCAATACAGGCTGAAGCGAAGGGATAATCGTCGCATTCGCGACCGAGGTTGCTCTGATTGCGCCCCAACCTGCGATTAATGATCCGGCGAAGAGAAATCCGGGCACGATACTGAGCCTTAATGTCTTGCGATTAAAACCACCCGAAGAACGAGCGAGCAAGAACATCAGTGGCACTGCAATCCAGAGCCGCCAGAAAGCCGTTACAGCCACCGGCGCATCAATGGCTCGGACCGCCAACGGGCCAACACCCCAAGCAAATGAAGCTCCAGCCGCAGCGAACAATGCCAGATGAGCGCCACGCTCCCCCTGGGTCTCCAGGGTTTCTAGGGTCATTGGGTCTTGAGTAAATACTCGCTCATCGTGACGGAGCGTATTCGATCTAGATCTAGGAATGCCATGACGCTACCGAGCATCTCGCTGAGATTTGCCTTCATCAGCGATGCATCATCCCCGGCGCAGTAGAAAAGCATGGGGTCGGTGATGTGCTCTGGGGTTGGCCAGCATTCTTCAACAATCCCTCGATAGGGAGGTGCGTCGGGAGTCACCGCACGCACAACTGTGTTGCGGACATAGCGTATTCGTGGCTGCATTGCCTCCGAGACTGGAGACTGCACAGTGTGCCAGTGAGTTAACCATTCATCTTCGGTTAGACGATCTGGTATCTCCATCAAGGTGACCATGGTGACCCCCGGAGAGCGCTCACCATCAGGCCAGGACCGCTTCTCGCTGTGGCGGTTACCGCCGTAATCGGTGTACATCGATTCGAGCACTAAATAGCCAGCGATGCGACTGGAGTAGGCGTTCATAGCCTCTTCAAAGCGTGCTCTGTCGTCATATCGGTCTAGCCAGATTGAGACGACTGCAATTGGAGCCTGTTCGTCCTCTGGAATAGGGAGGGGCACCGGCACATCAGAGAATTGATCATCCACCTGGATCCATAGAGACTTTGGATCCAATGCGAGAAGCTTTTCTGAAAGCGCAGTGCGAATATTTGTGAAGCTATCCGATGGCATTGACGCAGGGTCGGACCAGAGCAGATATATCAATTTTTCCATGAACGTTCTCCCTTAAGCCTCAAGGTCCACGACTGGTCCTCGGGTAGCCGCCTCAGTCTATTTAGAGGCTTCTTATTCTCTTAGAACTCTTCTGGCGGACAGAGTGCTCGCCATACTCCCGCTCCAAGTAGCCCACCAACTATTGGGAACACGATGAATACCCAGAGCTGCTCAATCGCCCACCCTCTTTGAAATACCGCGGTAGCGATAGATCGCGCTGGATTAACAGATGTGTTGTCAATCGGGATCGAGATTAGGTGAATTAAAGTTAACGAGAGACCAATTACCACTCCGGATAAGCCCGGGCTCATTGATTTGCGGCTTGTGCTTGCAATGATGAATACGAAGACCGCTGTAAAGACAATCTCAGCAACAATCGCAGCACCGAGACCAAAGCCTCCCGGCGAATGATCGCCAAATCCATTAGAGGCAAAACCGGTTGCGTTAGCAGTCCATACAGTTGTTGAAGAACTACCGATCACGAAGATTATGAAGCCACCTATAACACCACCCAGAAGCTGGCCGACAATGTAGAAGGGCACGTCTCCGCCCTTGGTCTTCTTAATCGCCCACAATCCAAGGGTAACAGCGGGATTAATGTGACATCCGCTAATAGATCCAATCGCATAAGCAGCGACGAGAAGCGAGAGTCCAAATGCGAGCGCAACTCCGAGAAGCGTGACGGAGTTTCGGAAGCCACCGAAATACCCCGTTGCCAGAATGGCAGTACCGGGTCCTCCGATGACGAGAATCATCGTGCCTATTGCCTCGGCAATTAAAATCCGCACCCTCGTATTCATCAAGCCTCCAACATCAGCCGCTAGGTTGTCGTAATGTATTTTACGGACTGCGAATCAACTTTCGTGGGATATCGCCCAAAAAACTAATAGCTCGGAGAGGGGCTAGATGCCTTGCTCTGATACTGGGTCAAACGCAGCGGAATCCTGGCGAATCTTAGACGAGATGTAGTTAGAGAACCATCCCTCGTATGCGCTCTGGAGTTCGGGGCGCCTCCAGTCGGCACCGGTTATCAGCCCTCGGCATCCAATCTCGCCACATTCGCAGATGAACTCGTCGTAGTCATCTGCATCTGACATGGCGTAATCAAAACTGAGCTCCTCGCCTTTTTGGATGTCACGCATGGCCACTAGGAGAATGTTTCCTCCAATGCCGCAGTTAGGAGTGCAGGAATGGTTGAAGAGGTCTGCAGGTTCATCCTCGTCAGGGCAGAGCAGAAAAAGGTCCTCATCTATTTGAAGCGAGTGCGTCCTGCGATACTCGGGAAGCAAAGAGAACTCGTCTCGGTGGGTAATGCTTCCTCCGAAGGCCGCAACGGTCGTGCCAGCGGGGATTACAGAGGTCGCAAAAATGCCTCGCCCTTTTCTGCCGGCCGAGTTGACCTTCGCACTAGATGTAATAAAGGAGATCGGCACGGCTGCCTCCCAACTGTTGAGCTGACGGGGAACGAGCAGAATAGCAAAGGCAGATTCGCAAATACCAAAACTTGATAATCAACTCAAGACCAGAGATCAGAACCACAATCTAGCCCTCAAACTAGCCCATTAATTTGGGCCAAAAATTAGGCCCGAGCTTTAGGACAGAAATTGACTACCCAGCCCCGACGAAATACCCAACTACGTCGACGACTAGATCCGGGCAGCCGCCGTTCGTGATAAAGGCGTCAGATGCGAATACTCCGACTTTCACCAGTGCCCCGTTGGGGACTACCTGCCTGGCATTGAAGTTCACGGTTGAGGCATTAGGCGGCTCTACACCGGCGGGATACGCAGTTATGAACCCTGGGACAGAGCCACCTATTGCAGTTACGTTCAACGCCACAGCCCCCGCATTGAGTGGAACATCGGGGGCGGCTGAGGAACCCGCGACCTGTTGAGTTAGCGACCTGTTTAAGCAGGAAGAGCCAAAACTTGAACGTGAATCAACCAATCGAACTGGAGTAATCCCTACGAATCCTCCGAGAGTTGAGATCCCCGGTGCGAACCATCCGACTACATCAACGACTACATGGGGGCAACCTGCATTCGCAAATACTCTTATCTGACCTGCATTTCCGATCTTTAGAAGCGTGCCGTTAGGAACGACCTGACCTGCAGTGAAGTTCAAGGTTGAGACGACGGGGCGAGTTATTCCTTCGGGGTAGACCGTTAAGTACCCAGCCGCCCCAGGAGTGACCACTGTGACGTTAAGAGCCGCGGCCACTGCGTCGGAGGGAATTCCCGTAACTCCACCAGTAACTTGGAAAGAACGAGTCCCGGCTACACACCCTGCGCCACCGTCTGAGCGGGTATCACCTATGCGAACCGGAGTGATACCGGTGAACCCACCGGCAGAGGGGTCCCCGGAACTAAAGGAGCCAACGAGATCTACAACTACTTCGGGGCATCCTCCGTTGGCGTAGATATTTACTGCCCCATCAGCACCAGTCTTTACATTGACGTTATTTGCAACAACCTGACCGGTCGAGAAATTCAGATTAGAGGCTAGAGGAAGTGCAGTATCGGAGGGATAGACAGTCAAGAAACCTGCAGCTCGCGGGCCGACAACAGTGACATTTAAAGCAACAGCTGCCGCATTCGAAGGGACACCACTCCCCTCCACGCCTGCTACTTGGAGACTGCGGACCCCGGAGATACATGCGCCTCCTCCAACGGAACGAGTATCGAGTATTCGATACGGAGTTATGCCTGTGAATCCACCCGCAATTGTTGCAAATCCTAGGACGCTGACCGGCAGCGATCGGTCGAGATTTAACCCGTCTCCAATTTGACCAAAGGCTCCTGCGCCCCAACACTTGAGCGTGTTGTTGATCAGGCGGGCGCATGTGTGATTTTCGCCAGCAACCGGTAATAAGGCAGTAGTCATTGAGAGCACTGAGGTCGGGCTAGTTGAGTTTGTGGTGGTTCCGTCGCCCAGCTTTCCGTTAAAATTGTCGCCCCAACACTTCATTGCTCCGGTTGCCAGCGCCACGCAAGTATGTTTTTGTCCACCGGCGACGTCCACTGCGTTGCTAACACCGGCCACCTCAATTGGAAGCTTTGCATTAGCGGGAGCATCTACTCCAATCTGCTTGTTAGAGTTATTCCCCCAGCAAGATACAGTCCCAACAGAATTAAGTGCACAAGAGTGACCGATGCCACTTGCAATTCCAACTACATCGTTAAGACCAGAAACGGTGGTCGCATTAGAGGAGTCAATTGTTGATCCATTGCCTAATTGTCCCGACCCATTCGCACCCCAGCACTTCACGGAGTTATCTGAGAGCACGGCACATGAAAAGTTATTTCCGGTGGAGATTGCTACTGCCCCTGAAATATTAAGAACTTCAATTGAGGTGCTTCGCTCGTTTGTCGTACCGTCACCGAGTTGCCCTTGAAGATTGGATCCCCAACAACGCACTTTTCCTGTCGTGAGAATTGCACATGAATGACTGCCCCCAGCTGAGACCCTCACACCGTTAGTGATGCCAGTTACCGCTGTCGGTATTGTTCGACTTGTATTTGTACCATCCCCCAATTTGCCATTTCCATTGCTTCCCCAACAATAAATGACACCTGAAACGGTTGTTGCACACGAATGAAACGTTCCCGCGGTAACGCTGACGGCACCAACCAAGTTTTTAGCAGTCACCGGTGCATTTCTGGACGTAGTGGTGGAGTCGCCTAACTCTCCATTACCGTTTCTACCCCAGCAAGCGACCAGGCCACCTGACACGATTGCACAGGAATGATTCCCTCCGGCTGCAAGAGTTGGTGCCGCAGGGGTTGAGACGAGCGCAGAGACCGGATTAGGGGTGGCAACGAGCCCTAACAATCCGGCGACGACCGTCAGATTAATTAGGCTTTCGAATAATCGCCTAAATCTCAAGATTTACTCCCATATTGTAGAGAATGCAGATTTAATCAAAAGGGGCATACGGCCCCGGGCGGCCCCGGGACTGATCAATAGTACCCCGAATTTAAGAGCCTTCAGCCTCGCCAAAATTAGGGAGAAGTGGCCAAATTCGCAGTTGATCTGAGAACCTGGAGCCGCCTGAGAAGTTCACCTCTAGCTCGACGCCTGTCGCCTAAACCTGAGCAAGCAAACCTGTATCAACGTCATAGAGGAATCCAGCCACCGCAGTATCGGACGGTATCAGAGAACAATCTCGGACTAGCGCGACATCGCCTCGCAGCGTCTCTAACTGATCGGTGATGACGAAGAACTCCATGGAATTGCCCGCAGGCGTATTTCCAAGAGCTGCTCTAATTTCGGCATCCGTCGTGCCGGCCATTCGACACTGCGTGTGCGCAACTATGCAGATTCGATCTACCCCTAAAAGGTTCGTTGCTAGAACTAACGAGCGGAGCACGTCCTCTGTTACCCGCGCACCTGCGTTTCGCAGAATTTTTGCATCTCCAGGCTTGATCCCGAGCATTGCGAGCGGTTCGATCCGAGAATCGATGCAGGTAACTACTCCAAGACCCTTGGCCGCTGTTGGGTCTAAACCCGCGAGCTTGAAGCCGGCTGCGTATTGGCTATTTGCTTCGAGAATATCGTCAAACATGATGTTTATTCTACCTAGTTCTTAACGCGCGATTGTAGGGGGGCGCCTTCTCGTTCCATACACAAGTACTGCTCCAATAAATGTGGCGCTAATACCTAAAGCCCATAGCGAATTGTCGATACCTGTATTAGCCAGAGCGGCGACCTCTGGAGCGCTTGCCGGGACTGAGGTGGTGGTGACGGCTACCGCGGCGGCGGCATTGGCTGCCGCAATATATGGCTCTGCCTCCGCTGGCTTCCCGGTGAGAATTCCGTCTACTCCGAGCCCCATCAGACGAACCCATGTTGCTGGTACATCATCTTCGTCACCGTTGAACCACACCCAGACGCCTAGCCCATTTGCATGTGCATCATCTACAAATTTCTGAGTAACAACCTCGATCTCTCCATAGAACGGTGGGACTTGCAGCACTCTGTGGCCTGGAAGTGCACCTCTTGAGCCAAACCAAGAGGTGATTAGATTCAGTCCTGGGCTAGTGAAAACATCGGGTGCAAGCTCTTTAAAATGATCGAGAATCGCATCGTCAAAGGACGCTACGACATAGCGATTCGTTGGCCCATGAGAATTGATGAAGGCAGCTAAGGCCTCGGCAGCCGCCATCCCTGTGGGTCCGTCTTTGATCTCAACGTTGAGGCGCTGCCCGGGAAATGTGGAGACAACATCGAGAAGAGTAGGTATGCGGAAATCATCAGATACATACCCTGCCGGTGGCGCTTCGTCTCCTGTGCGCACACCTCGTAACACATAATCTTCAATTGGTTGGCTATGGCAAGACCAGCAGTGCGGATAGAACCAATACGCGTTGTCCATGTCTTGAAGCTGCGAAGAGGTAAACGAATTAACCGGCCCGGTCGCCCCTGTTGTCCTATCTACAGTGTCGTCATGCTGGATCATGAGCACGTTGTCACTACTTAAGCGCACATCCATCTCCAAGACATTCGCACCTGCGGCTACCGCTCTTTTCATCGCGTAGAGAGTGCTGTGTGGAGACTCAAGGTCTCCCCCGGCGTGAGCAATGCTGATGAACCTTCTGGAGTGCCAGATTGGAGCATCTACAGCGTGGGCCGGGATCATCGTTGCCCCGATACCGATTACCAGTGCCAGTGATGCAGAGGCGACATTCTTTAAGCGTTTCAATTCTCGGAGCATTGAAAAACTCTACTCTGAGCTGTCATCTAAAGGCCGTTATGCACCTGCAAGATAAAAACGCTTAGCGCATAGAGACGACGTCTATATCCTCTTCGCGCCAGAAGTCGAAGCGCTCATCCGGCAGGCGTAAACAGTGCGTTGGCGCAAGCGCCTCAACGAACGCTGGCTCATGGCTAACAACCACTACCGTTCCCTCCCAGTGGCGGAACATGCGCCCTACAGCGTCTACTGAGGCGGGGTCGAGGTTGTTGGTGGGCTCGTCAAGTATCAATAGGTTCGAGCCACCAGCAGCGAGCATTGCAAGACCTAACTTGGCTCGCTCTCCACCTGATAGGGACCCCGCTGGCTGCTCCATCGCTGCGCCACTCAGCCCGAAGGAGCCGAGAAGTGCGCGACGTTCTGCCTCGAGTTTCAAGACGGTGTCGTCAATGTTGTCGAGTGCGCGAGCCTCAAGATCAATCTGTTCGTGCTCTTGGGCGAAGTAACCAAGGCTGACGTTTGGGCCTAGCTTCACCGTGCCGCCCGATGGAATCTGCACCCCGGCGAGACAACGCAGAAGACTTGACTTACCTGCTCCGTTTCGCCCCACTACTGCGATCCTGTCGCCGCGATGCGCATTCATTGCGATGCGCTTTAGAACGGTTTTTACTCCATACTGCACGCCTACGCCGTCTACCTCTAGAGGAGTAGCCCCTGAGCGAGCGGGTGTGGGCAGCTTCAGGCGAACCGCCTTCTCAACACGATGCACCTCAGTGCGATTCTTCTGAATCCTCTCAACACGCTTGTCCAAGGCCTTAGCGGTCTTAGCTCGCTTCTCGGTCTGCCCGCGCATGGTATTAGCGAGAGTTGAGATTCGTTTGATCTCTCGCTCCTCCTGTACCGACGCCTTGGCACGCTGGACCTGGTCCGCTGCCAAACTCCCCGTAAAGGTCGTGTAGTTGCCCTTGTATTCGGTCAGGCGACCATCCGAGAGATGGATAACTTTGTCGATCGCCTTGTCAAGCAGGTCTAGGTCGTGACTTATTACAAGAATCGTTCCACCGAAAGATGAAAGCTCGTCCATTAGCCAACTCTTAGCGCTCATATCGAGGTGGTTAGTTGGCTCATCGAGAATCATTATTTCTGGCGTCTGGAAAAGCAGTCGAATGATGTCGACCCTTCGACGCTGACCACCTGAGAGAGTCTCAATATCCTCGAAAAGCAAGTCTTGTCGGAGTCCTACTCCATCGGCGAGGCGCGCCATTGTTGCCTCGGCTTCGTATCCACCGAGCGCGCCGTACTGCTCCTCGAGCTCGCTGAATAATTCAATCGCTTCTGAGGTCGGATCCTCAGCCATTGCATTTCTAGCTGCAACTAATTTCTCGTCTAATACATCGAGGCCGCGCCCACTAAGGACGTGGGAGAACCCTGTGGCATCAACACCGAGACCCTTCGCGTTCGGAACCTGTGGCAGGTACCCGACCGTCCCTTGAGTCTTAACTTCTCCAAAGGAGCGCACCTCGG
>CAFBNL010000007.1_pt1 | contig 30478 bp, 32 predicted proteins | sample 7269241 | NCBI WGS metagenome assembly CAFBNL01 (sample SAMEA6814093, study PRJEB35770) | uncultured Actinomycetes bacterium | biome: Freshwater; feature: Freshwater reservoir; material: water | place: Czech Republic | collected 2017-05-23 | depth 30m m
AGGCAATGTTCCATAAATTTGCTCACGCAATCCAATCCTGGACAGTGACGCAGCCTACAGGTCCTAACATTGTTCCGCCTTGCAAAATCCGGAGAGGAGGCCGTCTCAAATATGAATGAAGAAAATCAAATCGTGTTAGCAATGGCCCCAGGCTCAGAGGTCAGCCGGCTAGGCATCCTCGTCGTCTATTTCTTAAAAGATGAGGGAGCGATACCCCTTCTAGCTTTGCACCTTGATCGTATTGAAATGCATACCAAAGTCCCCTACACCCTCTATGCAGTTGCTAATCGCGTCTCAAAGACGGCTTGGAAAATGATCAGCGAGCGACCGAACGTAAAAATAGTTGAGCCTCCGCTCACCTCCCTGCGCGCTAGCAGCGAGCACGGCTACTACTTAGACGCGATGCTCGCAGTGGCTCTCTCAGATGGAGTAAGCCATATATGCACACTTGATGTTGACTCATTTCCAATCAGTGATACATGGGTTGACATATTGGTCAACGCCGCACCCGAGGAATCCGGGCTATCGGGTATCCTGCGTGCTGAGAATGGCGACGTCGCCCTACCACACCCTTCATGCATCTTGGCTCGCAGAGACTTCTTTGAGAGATTCACGCCTTCCTTCTCTCCTGATTCGAACATGACTCCAAATTTTAGAACCTTCCTGCACAGCACTGGCCAATCTGCAGATACCGGAATCCGAATCGGCTACACCCTTTGGCAGAATCAATTGCCTTGGGGTATTCTTCTGCGCACAAATACCAGAAATCCCCATTTTCTGATGGCCGGAATCTATGGAGACATTGTGTTCCACTTGGGGAGCGCAGGGAGAGAACACGCTTCTCGTCAAGACTTCAAACATTCGTTTATGCACAGAGTCAGTTCCCCCATCAAAAGGTTCCGTTTCTCGGGACCACGCAGCCGCAAGCTTCAGCAAGCCTTGCTTCGTTTTGCTCGCGGAGATGTAGATAAGCACATCCTTACTCGAAATACGCAAGTCTTTCTTCTGCTGCAGCACCAGTTAGTAACTAATCCCGATGCCCTGCTTGGCTACCTCCAGGGCTCAGAACCCTTAGGAGCAAGCACCGAACTTGCGAGTATCGATTCACGGGAGTCAAAAAGATGACGCGTTGGCATGAGAGCCGGGCACGCAAAACAATCTACAGGGTGATCATAAAAGCCCGAGTTGAGGCCGAGAAGAAACTAGGTCCGACCCTCGCAGTGCGACACTTGCTCGGAAGATTGAACAGATCAAACCTTTCATGGCTCGCCGCTGTCTACGGATCCGACAAAGGAGCCATATCGCATGGTTACGTGGATCATTACGAGCGCTATCTGACCGAGCTTCGATCGGGTACTCGTCGTGTTCTCGAGATTGGCATTTACAGAGGTGGTTCACTCCAAATGTGGAGAGATTTCTTTCCACATGCCCAGATATATGGCCTAGATATCAAAGAAATTGAGGTTGCAGGCTCAAGAATTCACACTCTTGTAGGAGATCAGAGCGATCCGGATTTGCTAGCAAGATTGGCAGAGCTTGGACCCTGGGATTTGATCATTGACGACGGGAGCCATAAGCAATCGCACGTACTAGCGACCTTCGCTGGCCTCTACGATTCAGTAGCGCCGGGCGGTTACTACGTGATTGAAGACATGCACACCTCCTATTGGCCTAACGGATACGAAGGCGGTCCCCCCGGAATGGACGGAACAAGTGTCTCGCTCATCCGTGGACTCCTTGATGGCGTTAATCGCCGATATGCGATGCGCGACTACCCGGATGCAGCCAATGCATTGATTCCTGTAGACGAGGTGCATCTCTTTGAGAAGATCGCCTTCGTTAGAAAGCCAAAGGCATAGATACGTGGCTTCAGCGATTCCACATATTCCTGAATCTCCACCTCCCGAGTGGCGATATCGGCGGGCCCTGCGCGTCGGTAGCGCTCTGCGTGAACTCGCCAGATCTAGACACATCATTGTCGGCTTGGTTATTCGTCAAATCCGGTCCCAATACAGTCAGCAAGTTCTAGGTCTTGCTTGGGCAGTTCTCGCACCTCTCGCACAGATGTTTGTGTTTACCTTTCTTTTGAATCGAATTGGTAACTCAACTTTTAGTACCGGCGGAGTGCCGCGTCCTCTATTCCTTTATGTTGGGCTTACGGCTTGGTCCTTCTTCTCGAGTTCAGTCTCAAGTGCGGGATCAAGTTTGGTTGGCAACCCACTGCTAAACAAGATCTACGCGCCCCGTGAAGTATTTCCGCTCTCTCAGGTCTGTTCATCGGGAGTTGATGCTCTTGCTTCAACGGCGCTTCTACCGCTTCTTTTTCTCGCTGCGGGAAGATGGCCATCGAGCACGTTCTACTGGATTCCGTTGCTTATAATAATTCTCGCTATAGCAACGGTTGCATTTTCTCTCACAGTATCTGCAGTCACCGTCTATGTTCGCGATCTCCGAAGTGGGCTGCCCCTGATACTGCAACTAGCGCTCTTCCTTACACCGATTCTCTACCCAATTTCTCAAATTCCGGCCCAATTTCGCACACTCACGGTGACGGTCAACCCGATTGCAGGAGTAGTAGACGGGATCCGCGCATGTCTCTTCTATAACCAGGCACCAGATCCGACATACACACTTCTTGCAGCAGGATCATCCCTGATCTACCTCATTGGTGGGTTCCTTTTATTCAAACGACTAGAGACCGGATTTGCTGATGTCTCCTGAGGGCAGCGTAACCATTCAGCATGTATGGAAGCGTTTTCGGAGCGACAGAGGCAGGCGCCTATTGCGCGACCACGTTTCACGGTTGGGGAGCCTCGCATCGCGACGCGAGAGCACCGAGCAGTGGCGTTGGGTGCTTCGAGATATTGACTTTAAAATTGAACCAGGCGAGTCAGTTGGATTCGTTGGATCCAACGGCGCCGGTAAATCAACTCTCCTCAAAATTATCTCAGGGGTTATGTTCCCTCACACCGGTAGGGTTGCTGTTGAGGGGCGCATCGGAGCATTGATTGAGGTCGCAAGCGGTATCCACCCAGAGCTAACAGGCAAAGAAAACATAAGTGTATTCGGCACACTCCTCGGTCTTAGCAAATCGGAATTGGCTCGCAAGTATGACGAAATCGTCGCTTTTGCAGAGCTTGAGAATGCGATTAACCGTCAAGTGAAGTTTTACTCCAGCGGCATGAAGACGCGACTCGGTTTTGCAATCGCTGCATTTCTTGAGCCGAGTGTGCTTATCGTCGATGAGGTTCTCGCGGTCGGCGATCAGATGTTTCAACAGAAGTGTCTTGATCGAATGCGGACAGTTTTGCAATCAGGAACTACTCTGATACTTGTCTCTCATGACCTTGCGGCCGTCGCCGCAACCGCCAGCCGTGGAATATGGCTCGCTAATGGAACGGTGGCATCAGATGGCCCCATGGACCAGGTGCTCTCTGGATACCGAACGGCAATTGAGGAGGAGGCTGCATCCAAAATTGAGTTAGATGGAGAGATTCAAATCTTTAATCTTGCAACATCTGGCCAACTTGGCGGAGCGGTTACCACTGCAGAAGCATGGTCAGTACGCTTCGATATTTCCGCAAAAAATGCACTGACCGCAAACTTTTTTCTAGGTATAAGTCAGGGAGCTGCCACCCCGATTTTTGTCGTGCGTAGAGATGGTGTCCGCATTTCGGAGGGTGAGACTCACATAGCAGTCGACTTCACAAATATTCCGCTCCCAGCCGGCGGATACTTTTTGTGGTTTGCAGCCTTCGGGATGCCAACGGGTAGAGAGATAACTTCGTGGCAGCCGATTGGTCCATTACTTGTAGAGGGCATGAAGCACCTAGATGCGACTCCAAAAGCCATCGTTCGTCTCTCACCAGTGTTTGTTGAGGCCCAGTGGACAATCAAAGATTGAAATCCCAATTGGTGCAGCCGAGTAAACGTCCGCTCGTCTCTGTCATTGTCCCTGCTTTTAACGCGGAGCAGTATTTAGCGGAGGCGATTGACTCAGTGCTCGCTCAGACATACCACCCGCTGGAGATAATCGTCATTGACGATGGGTCAACAGATGAGACGGTAAATATTGCGCGCGCTTATGGAGACCCTGTGGTTGTAATCGAACAAGCAAATCAGGGTCCAGCGGGAGCCCGTAACACTGGATTTGCTGCTTCTCGTGGGTCAATCATTGCGCTTCTCGACGCCGATGATCAATGGATGCCAACCCGTCTTGAACGATGCGTCGCGATTCTGTTGACAGAACCTCGGATTGGATTCGTAACTACGGATGCATTTCTAATTGACGAAGACGAGCGAACCAGTCGGCGCTACTACGGCGGATACCATCACTACCCATTCCCTGAGGGCGGCTCCCAACTCCAGGAGATCGCTAAAAGGAACTTTGTTTTCGTTTCGGCCGTTTTTGATCGGCGGTTGCTCAACCTCGTTGGCGGGCAACTCAACGAACACCTTTGGGGCACTGAAGACTACGAACTCTGGACACGTTTTGTTATCGCAGGTGCAACAGCTGAATTGATTCCTGAGCCACTTGCTTGGTACAGAATACGTTCGAACAGCGTAAGTCGAGTGCGCGACCGTCAATGGAAAGCCCACCTGGCAGTGTTAGAAATGCACCTCCCAACTCTCTGGTTACTCGGAGCTAGAGGCCGACCCCAAGATGCATATGATATTGGAATTTCGCTGGCGCGTCGCGGAGAGAGAAGGCTTGCTGCATGGTTTCTCTTTCACTCATTATCAGATCCAGGAGCCAATATTTTTCAGCGCATAAAGTTCTTAATGCGTGGAGGCGCCACCATGATTGCCGGGCAAAATAGGCATTCATCTTCGCGGAGCGAAGGATGACTCAACCGACTGAGCTAGTTCTCCTTATCGGAGCACCAAGATCTGGAACAACATGGCTGCAACAACTCTTGGGCGCTCACCCCCTAGTGACAACCCCTCAAGAGACTGATTTGTTCAGTTGGTTTCTTCAGCCGCTGTACAATTCATGGGAGCGCGAGGTACGTGGCGGACCGACTGGTATCGAGAAACGGCGATTCAAGGGGTTACACAGCGTGCTCGATGAGGACCAATTTGCTGCTATCGGCAGCGATTTTCTGGCCCACGTTGTTGCGAGCGCGGCTGCGCTCAAACCAGGCTCAAGGATTGTCCTAGAGAAAACACCTGGGCACAGCCTCTGCTCAAGTTCTATCGCCCTATTCGCTCCTCGTGCGAAAATTATTCATCTCATTCGGGATGGGCGCGACGTCGCAAGCTCGCTTGTCTCTTCTGGAAAAGGCTGGGGCGGATGGTGGGCACCTAGGAGCGTCACGCGCTCCGGTGAAGTGTGGCGCGAGTACGTCGAAGGGGCGCGCGAATGTGCAGCCAGCGGAGACTACCTAGAGGTTAGGTATGAGGAGTTGCAAACACATGGCCCCTCAACCCTTGAGAGAGTCTTTGCACATATTGGGGTGACCGCGACGCTTCGAGACTGCGAGTTGCTAATCGAATCCTTCGCGCTAGAGAACATGGTTGCAGGTGAAACCTCGATCGTTATCGGAGGAGCTTTCGCTGCAGCGGCTACTAAGCGCAATGAACCGAGCGGATTTTTTGGTAAAGGTGGCAGCGGTTCATGGCGCACCCAATGGAGCGCTGACGAACTCCTCACATTTGAGCATACCGCAGGGAGTCTGCTCATAGAGCTCGGCTATGAAGTCTCGAGTGATTGGGCTGGAACTTCCTCTCAGATTCAACGCTTTAGGCGCCATAGCCTTAGGAGTGAACGTTCACGAAATCGCCTAGATCGCTTCGTGACTCGCTTAAATCAACTTCGGCGCAAACAGCCGTAGTAAAAATTGGCTCCAAACGGCACAACTGCTCTCCCGAATAGGCGATGATCTACTCCGTACATATCAGAAACAACCCAGGAGGAATATCCTTGAAACGATGGCAGTCCTACACACACGGCCTTCGCAGCGGGGCACCTAGAAATCTCCAGTCTGCTGCCAATGCGATTCTTCCGATCAATACGATTTGGTACTGCTTAGGAAAGATAAGCGAGGTGATGAGACCACGGGGGAGTTTCTACGCAACTTTTTTTCGGGGCCCAGACGCAGCAGATAGATTCCGTTTTATGCGGGAGCCAGTTCTAGAGGGTCGAGTCGCGGTCCACACATTTGCAGATGAGAACCCCTACCACTATTCAGCAGATGATTTCAGGCGAATGTGCAGCATCATCCCCCTGTCGTTTGAGGATATCGGAGAATGGGGTCACCCGCGTCACCAGCAGATGATCGCGTTTACTAGGACCTAAACATGAACTCGATAGTCATTCTCGGGATGCACAGAAGTGGAACCTCTGCGATTACTCGCGCCCTTAACTTGCTCGGTGGAGACCTCGGACCCGATGAAGATATAGGAAAATATTGGGAAAGCAATGTGATGCGTTCACAATGTGATGCTTTGCTCTCCATTTTCAATGGAGCATGGGATTGTCCAGGCCTCATGCCGCTTGGGTGGGAATCTTCCGATGCTGCGGCGGTGGTGGCATCAGGGGCATCGGCAGCGATCTCGCGGTTTGGCAATCCAGATGTGCTCCTCTGGAAAGACCCTCGTGCATGTTTGACGCTTCCATTCTGGAGAAAACACCTTGGGGATGACCCTATAGCGATCATCACCTATCGACATCCAGAAGAAGTTGGGGCGTCCTTATACACGCGCAACGGCCTTGCTCCTGGCCTCTCTTTTGCGCTCTGGGAACGTTACAACTCCGATGCGCTGCGATACGCCACCGGTTTACGGACCGTCGTATTCGCATACTCGGATTTAATTCAGAATCAGTCAGAGATCATGACCGAACTGGCAACCACTCTAGGGGGATGGGGCGTCCCGCTGAAAGATCCAGCGACCACGGATATGGAGCTGCGCTCAGATCAGCACCACCACCACGCGACCAAGGATTTTTTACATTCAAGTGCCACAACATCGCAGCGAGAACTCTTTGATATTCTTGAAGCATCTCGAGGAGTTCATGAATCCTTCTTGCCTCCGACAGTGATGGATCCCTCACCTTTAAGCCTCGAACTCTTCGAGATGCGAAGGCAGTTTCACGAGAGTCGCCGGGAACTCTGGAGGGCGCGCCGTGACCTTCGCAGCCTCTCTGGGTCGCGCCGAAAACTGCTCTCACGGTTCATTAGGCCCTACCCCTCAGCTAAAGACCCTCTGACCCGAGACACAGACGATGAAGTTAGCCCCGTGACACGACGAGCATCACCCGAATGACTGCTAGCGGCAATTCTCCGGAGCAGAAGATAGTCATCACGGGAACTGGACGATCTGGCACCACATTGCTTGTTCAGATTCTTACTGATTTAGGCCTTGATACCGGTTTTACCTCCGATTTCCCGATTGACGAAACTACTCACGCCGGGTTAGAGACAGGGCTTGATTCGCCAAATGCTCCGCGAATTGTGAAGAGCCCGAATTTAAGCCGCCGCCTTGATGCAATCCTCGCAGAGGGAAATGTAAACCTCGGCCACGTGATCATCCCAATGCGCGACCTAGCCGTTGCATCAGCAAGTCGCGTACGCGCTACAAAATACGGCTCCAATCTGCACGCAATGGGCGGGCTCTTTGGCACCACCAACGCTGTTAAGCAAGAAGAAACTCTGGCCCTGCTCAATTACCAGTTGATGTTTACACTCGCTAAATATGACATTGCTCATACACTCTTACTGTTCCCAAGATTTGCAACTGACTGGGAGTACCTCTATTCACACCTCTCGTTCCTTGACCCAGCGATTCCTCCGGAGAAGTGGAAGGCTGCGGTTGAAGCGAGAGTTCGCCCTGACCTAATCCATGAAGCACCGCTTACGCGAGCGGAGCGGTGGGCGACACGCGTCGGCTCGGCGTACAACCGATTTGTTGGGCACCCTATTAGGGGGCTTCGCAAGGCACTCACAGGGAATCTCGGGCAAAGACCCAAGCCATCAGATCCGCTTCTCTCAAAACCTGAGTGATGCAAGCAATGTTGAGTGCATCCGTGACTGTCTGCGTGGCGAGCCTCAATACTTCTGATGTTACGGAGTTGTGCATTCGAACTCTGCGCGAGTTTGCTGGTGCGCCAATGGACCTCAAAGTTGGTGACTGCGGATCAACAGACGGCTCTCTGGAGATGCTCAAGACATTTGAATCCAAGGGATGGCTTTCGCTTGAGGTTGCCCAAGGAGGCCGACGACACTCCGAGTGGCTCGACAAATGGACTCTAAATTGCAGAACTCGGTTTCTGGTTTTCTCTGACTCAGATGTTGAATACCGCTCGCCAAATTGGCTCAAAGACATGCTTGATCAGGCCAAGAGTACAGGTGCTGCACTCGTATGCGGTCGTATGCAGCATCCACCCGAAAGCTATGTTCACCCCAAGACAGGTGCACGCAGAAGACTCGCGCAGCGCCCAACCCCGTGGTTGCTGATGCTCGACCTAGATCAATTGCGCGGAGTGGTGACCGAGTCCTTCGCATATAAAGATGAGAAAGACCCTGATGCATTCGGCGGAAAAATTGCTTACGATGTTGCCGCAGCATATTTTGTCGCGATACTTGCTAGTGGGCTGACTTGGGCTGAGATGCCATCGGAATGGCAATCCCATTACAGACACTTCGGAGGATTGACTTGGCTTGGAGCGCGGAGTGAGGGAGTGAACTTTAAAAAGCGATCAAAACAGGCTTTGAAACTTCTTATTGTAAAGCGACATTTAAAAGTTGCACGGAAAAATCACTGGGGTACACCAGCAACATCTTCATAAAGACTGCGTAACGAGGCGCCTATCAATGCTGGGGTGCGCTGCGCAGCAATTCTTCCCATGTTTGCAGCCGCTTTGGTTGCAGTGTCACTATTTCTTAAACTTTCGAGCATGGCTTCTGCTAAAGCGTTCGCGTCACTCGGCGGCACTACCCATCCCGTGCCCTCTGATCTAACCGTCGAACCAAGCGCTCCTACGTCAGTGACTATTAGTGGCACCGAGTTGGCATAGGCATCTTGAAGCACTGCGCTCTGTGACTCAAACGATGTATACGGCAGAATATTGACGCTGGAACGCGCGTAAAGGGTGGACTTTCGTGCTGCAGTTGCATAGCCAATCTCCGCCACGATACGCGTGTCCATCGCCGCTGCCGAACGCACCTTGTTCTCTACCTCTAAGAACCCTCTTCCAGCAATCCGCAGACGAAACTCCAGCTCTGTTGGCATAAGTTTCATGGCTTCTAGCAAAACCTCAACGCCTTTATTGCGCCTTAGTGTTCCAAAGAAGAGAATCTCAGGAACTCCATCGTCTAACCCAATTTCCGCAGCGGCTATGGGAGGTGACAAGATTGGCAGAGGGATGTAATTAATGCGCTCTGGATCGACATCAAACTCACTGCTCAAGCGCTCTGCGACCCAATCATGATGAACCACAATCGTCCCGGCATTGGCGTACTCACGCGCAAGTATTGAGTGCTCAACCCTCATAGGCATTCGCCGCTGGTGAGGAGTTACATCGTGAACTGTCGAGACAAGGGGAACACGGCGAGCAAGGCTGCGCAGGGCGAACCAATCGACAAACGGGTTCAGATAAATAATATGCGCAACGTCAAAGGTCTCCCCTTTAAGCACGCTGTGACGGGAACGAGCGCGCCCGATATATGTAGATGCACGCGATACTCCCCAGGAAATGCTCCCCTCGCTGCTGCGCTCATCTACACCGGGCAACGCTGGAAGAACCTCGCAGCCCTCTAGTGAACTTGAGATTGGGTCGAGGGGTCGAGGGGTGCAGTGAACCGCTAAGTGATCTCCTTGGCGCAGCACTCCATCTGCAAGCGCCAACTCCTCTTGCCTCAGGTAAGGCCAATACCAATAGATATCCATCGAGTCCTAACTCAGTGAGAGAAGTGTTCGCATTTAGAGAAATACAGTTCGGTCGCGAATGCTGCCTTGAAGGTGCCCTAGGCGCACCCCTGCTACCCAGCACCACTGCGCTCGACCCGAGGAGCTTCGCAGTCGAGGAAGTGTGGTTAATAGCCGCACCCATGAACGCCATCCGCTAAATCTCCCAGGCGGGCGAAGGCCGCTGCGCTCGACCTCGCGTCGCAACTTAGGGCGATTGCGACCGTATGTGAGGCCCTGTCTCCATAAGCTTCTCGGCTCACCGCGCATTCTGTAAAGGAGCCGCGCATTTGGCTCAAAGATAAGTGGAATCTTTGCTACGAAGAGCCGCAGAGAAAATTCATGGTCCTCCGCCCCAATAAAATCATCCTTAAACCCTCCAATCCGCATGAAGGTCTCTCTATGGACACCGAAATTTCCACCGGAGGCAATAGGGAAGATCCCCTGCCATTCAAGTGGGCGGTCAGGGGGGTAGACGCCACGCGAATTTGCAAGCCACTCAGGATTCAATACCGATACATCGCAGGGCCCGGTCGCTACCTCTCCGCGCTCTAATGCCGCTGCCATCGCCGCTAGCCAACCCGGGACAACAACGTCATCGCCATCACATATCAGAACCATCGGTGAGGTAGTGGCGTCAAAGCCAGTCTGACGTGCATACGCGAGGCCATCACGCTCCGCCGCCTGTACAACACGAACCCGCTCATCTCTCAGGGTGTACTCCTCGCATATCGCCAGAGTGGAGTCGGTTGAACGATTATTTACCAACACAACCTCCCAATCACCAATCCACTCCTGTGCAAGCAGGGCGTCGAGAGCCTGAGCAAGTGTCGACTCAACGTTTCGTAATGGCATCACAACGCTTATCTGCATCAGGAACCGTCTCTATTTGTTATCTCGCCGATGACACCCGCAGTGTTGAAAACCCAGTTGGCTCTCCCTTTGCCCGAGAGGAGCGACGGCATCCTTTTAAATATCCCAATACAAGCGCGTGCAGAGTCGCCGGGCGGAACAGCAATGCCATCGGAGCTGAAGCGTCTTCGTAGTACTGGCCTGACACGCCCATACGCAATACCTTGATTCCAGAGCCCCCGAAGCGTTGTTCTATAACGGTAATGAACTATCGCTGACTCCGCGTATGCGAGATTGATGCCAGCACGCCAACAGCGGTATGAGAACTCAATGTCCTCACCTGCAGACAATGACTCGTCGAATCCTCCTACAGTATCTAGCACGTGTCGCTGAGCACCAAGATTGCAGGAGTGCGCAAACTGAAAAATTCCCGAGTAGGAACCGGGGCCAAGAGTAAGACGCGACCCGCGCGTCTCAGTGACACGCTCTGGATTGAGACGTTCAATCTCTAAGGCACCTGCAACAAGAGGAGAATCATCAAGGGCAGCGGCCATCGCAGAGAGCCACCCCTGAGCCACGACATCATCTGCATCTACCGTTACGATAGCGGGGGCACTAGAGGCTTTGATTCCATCGTTACGCGCTGCAGAGACCCCGAGGCCTCGCCCTGCGATCAGTCGAATGTTGGGCCACTTTGCTACGTAGCCATCAATGATTGATCGGGTTCCATCGGTTGATTCGTCGTCGACAACAACAACTTCCCAAGAGAGCGCTGTCTCCTGGGCGCAGATCGCATCTAATTGCTCAGCAATGGTCGTAGCAGCATTCTGCGCTGCAATGACAATACTTATTGTTGGAGTATCTGGTGAAGTATTCAACTTGCACCCCCTCGTGTGGCGACCAGTTCCAGCAGGAGCCTCTCGAACTCCCCAACGATTATCTCGGGATTTACCTCAGAGCGCTCAGAGTAAGTTCGCGCAGCAGCCACGAACCCATCGTAATTTGTCGGGCTAAGTAGATGGCGCAGAGCGGTAGCCCACTCGGCGATTGGCGCATCAGCATCAACTGTTAATCCTCCTGGGCCGATTGCCTCGACAAGTGCATCGAGACTCGAACCGAGAACAGGCACTCCGTTGGCTTGGGCCTCTAGAACCACCCGAGGGCGACCGTTAGTTAGGTAGGGAGCGAGCAGCACGGCAGCATCCCCGTAGAGTTCATTCGGATCATCGGTACGCGGGCGTAACTCGGCATTCGCTAGCCCCAAAAGAGCATCGGCAAGCCATCTGCGATCCTCAGGTTTTAGAGGCCATGACTCGACGAATGCAAAACGAATCTCTGGGCAATCTTTTGTCAATGCCACTGCAACTGCTCGACCCGCGATCTCAACTGGATTGATGAAGAGAACAACCTCTCTAGTCGTATCCACTCGAATGCCATCTAGTGAAACCACTGACGGGACGAATTGCGCGCTGAAGCCGATAGTGGCTGCACGCTCAGTGAGAGTTGCAGCATTCGCCAGTAGGAGATCGGGGGGTGCATTTGAGATATCAAGGTGCCCGATCGCAGCCTCCTCTCTCAGGTAGAGAACCGATGCAATCTCTGCGGCGCTCAACTCTTCCCTAATGCTTCGCCAAGCCATCCGGCCGATGCTTGCCGAGACAACAACATCAGGTGCTTGATCCCTCAAAAATTTCCGAAGTGAGTTCTCGGGGAGAATCGTTGACCACACACGTACCGGCAACTCATTGACCAACCGACGGCGTCCACCGATTAATCCAGCGATACTCCAAACGGGTTGAGCTAGCAACCTCGGGAGCCTCACAGCAAGATTTACAAGACGATGCTGGAGCATCCATCTTCTCGGTGCTGTCTCTACCCGGAGGAGCACATCAACTTCGTGGCCCCGCGCCGCCATGCGCTGCGCCAACTCACGTGTGCTCATTGCGGAACCACCCACGGCAGTCCCCGATAAGAAGAGGATTCGCATGGACTACCTCGATGGCGGGCTTCTGCTCTGAATCCGAGCAGGTTTGAAACATTACTTCGATTTTTAGGAGGCCTTGACACATCGCCTACCTAACGACCTCCAATTTTGGGGCACTCGGCATCCCTTATCGGCTGTATTCTCGCAGGGATGTCACGCGTTCTGTTGTTAGGGGTCCCACGCTCTGGAACCACATGGTGCGGACGCGTATTGGGCCAGACGGATCACACCATCTACGTCAACGAGCCGGACGGCGATACGGAGGCATTCGCTCTCCCTGCGCGATCCGGCTTCAATGGCCCTCCATCCCTGAGCGTTGGCCAGAGCGCAGCGGCTTATGAGCGACTCTGGCAGGGCGCCTTCGATGGAGCTGGTAGGCCACACTCTGTAGGTGCCCGCGTCGCGAGATACCTAAATTCCTCGGCTTCTAGTGCCGAGAGATTCTCTGCATGGTTCGACTCTGATTTCACACCAAGGATGCGCGCTGTTAAGCGTCTAGCTAAGCCAGGAGAGCCGAGAGCCAATTTTCTAAATGTTGTTGCAAAAAGTGTACGAGCCGAGTTCACCGCTGAATGGATAGCTGAACGTTTCAAGCCGACTGTGCTTCTAGTTGAGCGAAGCCCAATGAATGTCTTGGCATCTTGGATAGACCTCTCCTACGCCCACAGCACGCGTGAATTTAAGGCATACGCCGACCAGGCAAAGATGCGCTGGGGGATTCGACCGCCCGAGGACCCAGCCCTGCTCGAGCGCCAAGTATTTACCTATGGGGTGATGGCTCTAGCGCTCCGAGAGAGCGCAGAGGCGAACAACTGGATACGCGTTCAGCATGAGTACCTCTGCATCGATTCGAGTCAGCGCTTTCAGAGCCTCGCATCCAGACTCAACCTTGGGTGGAATGAGAATGTTGAGCGCTTTATTGAAGACTCAAATCGTAGCGGTGAGGGGTATCAGACAACGCGCCACACTGCTGACCAGCCGGAGTCTTGGAGAACGCGCCTCGACAACAACGCAGTAGAGCAAATCCTCCTTGGACTGAGCAGATTCCCTGGCCTAACACCGAGCGGGATATGAGCCGCGTCCTTCTCTTAGGCGTTCCACGCTCAGGCACGACATGGGCAGGGCGCGCCCTTGGTGCCACCGATGGAACGGCTTATGTAAACGAGCCTGACGGATTCCGGGAGCCGCTAGCGCTCCAGATCATGCTCAAATACGGCGAGCACCCGTATATATCCCCTGGAGAACAAGCTCCGGATTATGAGCGCCTCTGGACCTCTGCTTTCTTAGGTGGTCTCCCATCTCAAACGCTACGCGATAAAGCTGCGCGCATTATTTTTGAGAGGACACCTCTTGACGAGCGCAGAGAAGCTCGCTCAACAGGGAGAGTTCCGCTTCGCCTGCGCATTGTGCAGTCCCTAGCGCAGCCGTTTGCGCCCTCCCCCGACGCGAGACATGTCGTTGTCAAGAGCGTTCAGGGATGCCTCTCAACGAACTGGATACTTGAGCATGTAGATGCGCGAGTGATCCTTATCGAGCGCAATCCATTCAACGTGCTCTCGTCCTGGAGAGATCTCGGATTCGTCAGCGAGGGTCGCGAATTTGACCGCATCGCATTACTCGCGAGTCAGAGATGGGGGGTAGACCGACCTCCTATCGGTGCACCCCACCTAGCTCTGCAGAGTTTCTTCTATGGAGTCCTCTCAGCGAGCCTGCGCGAATCTGCGATGCGCCATCCGGAGTGGATTCAGACCACTCACGAATACCTATGTGTTGAGTCCCTCGAGCGCTTTGCGTTGCTCGCCGAACAAGTCGGGCTCGAGTGGGGGGAGAATGCGAGCGCATTCATTTCTGACTCCGATACGGAAGGCACTCCGTTTCGCACGATGCGACGAAGTGCCGATCAACCAGAGCGTTGGCGCGACCGTCTCTCCAGCGAAGAGGTCTCGACGATCAGGTCCGTGCTTGAGACTTTCCCGAGCGGGTTACTCGCAGATATTCCTGAGTAATTACACCCTGAGCAAGCACAGAGTAAACGGAGGTAGAGACTAACGACTCTCTTTCGGCGGCAGCAGCCGCGCAGGAACCCCTACGGCTGTAAATCCAGGCGGAACATCTTTCAGCACGACCGCGTTGGCACCGACAACACTGCCGTCACCGAGATGGACCGCATTCAATGCACCGGCCCTACGGAGGCGATAGAGAAGAAGCGCTCATTGATCCGGGAGTTCTGCAATGAGGGCAAGTCGAGAAACCCGACTAGAAACAGGGGCTTGAGAATATTTACCCATCTATTTAGGTCTGTCCCAGAGACTTCTCGTGCAGAACCGGGCGGGGCGAGCACCAACCTCGCATACCATCCCATACGTATGAGTAATCGAATGTCACTTACTCCCTTCGCAGCCACCCCCGCATCCTGCGACCAGTGAGGACCGAGTCATGACCAAACGCGAACAAACCCTCACCCCGATCCGAGTCCTTTATCTCGTTAAGGGCCTAGGCCCAGGTGGAGCTGAGCGCTTGATCGTGGCTGCCGCTAGTGCCCACAATCGCTCTGCATTCTCTCTAAGGCTGGCGTACCTTCTCCCTTGGAAAGACGCATTAGTGCCCGAACTCGAGAGGCTAGAGGTTGCGACTACTTGCCTAAATGTGCGCAGAGAATGGGATCTCCGCTGGGGGATGAGGCTCAGGCGTGAACTAGTTGAGAACCCCGTAGACATTCTCCATGCTCACTCGCCCTATCCAGCGGGGATAGCTCGACTCGTAGTCCGGACCCTCCCAAGCCGCCTTCGCCCTCGCATCGTCTACACGCTGCACAACACTTGGGGATCCTTCTCGAGGTTGACACGTTTGCTCAACGGCCTGACGTATGGCCTCGACTCGGCAGATATAGCGGTGTCGCGAATTGTTAATGACACACTTACCCCGAGACGGCGAGAGCGCACTGAGGTATTAGTCCATGGAATCCAACTCGACGAGGCCCGCTCGCAAATGGGGAAGAGAGCCTCTATTCGCAGTGAACTCGGGGTCGCTCCAGACGAGTTCGTGGTGGGGACAATCGCAAACTTCAGGGCGCAGAAGGACTACCCCAATCTGCTCGAGGCGGCGCGGCTACTGAAACAAGGTGATGTGCCGATTCGTATCATCGCTGTCGGCCAAGGTCCTCTAGAAGAGGAGATGCGAGCGCTCCACGACTCAATGGCGTTAGGCGATCGCGTGCTCCTACTCGGCCAGCGAGACGACGCAGTAGCAGTGCTTGGTGCCTGTGATGCATTCGTGATGGCCTCAAAGAATGAGGGCCTTCCGGTTGCGATTATGGAGGCCCTCGCCCTCGGCCTACCGATATGCGCCACCTCAGTTGGAGGAATCCCCGAGGCAGTTACTGACGGGGTAGAGGGGCAACTTGTTCCACCGAGCGACCCCGAGTCTCTAGCCTCCGCCCTGACAAGACTCGCAACTGAGCCTGTATTGCGAGAGCAACTAGCCGCTGGCGCGCGCGAGTCTGGAGAGCGCTACGACATTCGAACAGCCGTCACGCGAATAGAGGAGATATATAGGGAGGTTCTGAGGTGAGCTCAGATGGCTTGATTATTAGGAGAGCCCTGCCAGCCGACCGCCCCGAGATAATCGCGCTGCTTGCAGCCTCGTTAGAGAGAGAGGCAGATCCTCGTTTTGAGGAGCTCTACTCATGGAAGCACGAAGAGAACGCCTTCGGAGCATCTGCGAGTTGGGTCGCATGCGACGGCGAAACAATCGCGGGGTTTCGCGCATTGATGCGATGGGAATTCACTCGCGGAGACGAGTTATTGCGATGCGTCCGCGCAGTAGATACCGCGACTCACCCGGATTATCAGGGCCAAGGAATCTTCACGCGCCTCACTCTCCGCGGGATAGCTGAACTCCGCGACGAGGGGTGCGGATTCGTATTCAACACACCGAATGAACAGAGTCGCCCTGGTTACCTAAAGATGGGGTGGCGTGTGGTGGGCCAGCCACAGGTATTCTTTAGGCCGCGCTCGGCAACCGCTGCACTAAAGATGCTCAGGTCTCGGACGCCGGCGGAGCGCTGGTCATCACCTAGCAATCTTGGAGCACCCGCTGCTGAGATTCTGAGTGACGCTCGCGGCCTACAAGCTCTCCTCGATTCGCTCCCGAGAGTTGCCGCACTCCGGACAAGGCACACCGCAGAGACTCTTGAGTGGCGCTTCGGCTCCGAACTCCTGAGTTACAGGATCGTTACCGTGGGTGGCGGCGTCGAGGACGGAATCGCAGTGGTCAGGGTGAGGCAGCGCGGAGATGCTCGGGAGGCTGCTCTCTGCGAGGTAATTGCCCCAGACGATAATGCGAAGGCAAGAAAGGCTTTGGTTAAAACAGTTACGAAACAGGTAGATGCAGATTATGTGCTCAGCCTCGGAGTTAACCGCGATGGCCTGCTACCGCTACCGCGACAAGGGCCAATACTTACTTGGCGTGGCGTCACAGAGACCGAGATTCCTGCGCTTAATCGATGGGTGCTGACACTTGGCGACATCGAGTTGTTCTAGGGAACGACTCCGTGAGGAAACGGCGACCTTCGTAGGCAAGCATGGATTTCCTCTCCTGCAAGACTCCATAGACTACACAGCGCAACATAATTCAAGAACCTCCACTAATGGTCCGAGGCGCGGGGAGTCTGAGGGTCCGGTGCCTACATCATCTGCACGCAGAATCACGACAACTATGACCTCCCGTCTAGCGGAGGGCATCAAACTAGGCATCGGCACGGGTATCAAGGCCGCTGCGGCAACGGCTGATCGCGCACGCCCTCCCCGCAGCGGAGTCACTGTTCTGATCTACCACCGCGTTGGCCGGGGAGCTCAAGTTGAGATGGATCTAGATGCCCATATTTTTGAGCGCCAGATCTCCGAACTAGCCGAGGGAGGTCGGGTTGTAGATATCGATCAGGGACTTGCGCTTCTAGACGGATCGCTCCCCGAGCCTGCCTATAACCCTGTTGTCATCACCTTCGACGACGGAACCTCCGACTTTGCTGAGATCTCAGTTCCAATACTTGTTAAATACAGAGTTCCGGCGTTGCTATACGTCTCCACTGAGTTTCTCGACTCTAGGAGGGAATTCCCTTATGCCGGTACCCCTCTGACTTGGAATGCTGCACGAGAATCAATCGCAACAGGGCTCATCACACTCGGTTCGCATACCCATACCCACGCCCTCCTCGACCGCGTCGACGCGTCGACTGCGCGCGACGAACTCGACCGCTCTATCGAGAGGCTGGGCGAGGAGACAGGCCTCGCGCCAAAGCACTTCGCATACCCTAAGGCCCTGCTTGGCACCCCGGCTGCAGCCGAACTCGTGAGAGAAAGGTTTGTCTCAGCATCTCTCTCAGGTACGAAACGAAATGTATTTCTTGAGACAGATCCCTACAGACTTGCGCGATCGCCCATTCAAGCAAGGGATGGAATGCATTGGTTTCGTCGCAAGGTAGATGGCGGACTCCGTCTCGAGGACGATCTACGCGCAAGGTTGAACCGGCTGCGATATAGAGGAGCTAGCGAGTGAGCCGACCGCGCCTGATACACGTAACCACTGCAGATATAAGCCTCTCTCTACTTCTAGGGCCTCAACTACGAGCATTCTCCGATGCAGGGTACGAAGTAATCTGCGTATCAGCTCCAGGCCCATTTACGGAGGAGCTTGAGTCTTGGGGCATTGAGCACCGACCACTCAAGCATGCAACGCGCTCAATGGCGCCCCATAAAGATGCCGCTGCAATGGCTGAGTTATACAGACTCTTCAGGGAACTTCGCCCTGAGATTGTGCATACACATAATCCAAAACCAGGTCTCTACGGACGGATCTCTGCGCGAACTGCGAGAGTCCCCGTAGTGGTCAACACCGTGCATGGCCTATATGCGCTACCTGAAGACAAGTTTGCAAAACGATCAGTTGTTTACTCGCTAGAGCGCCTCGCATCTATGTGCTCTGATGCAGAGCTAGTTCAGAATCCAGAGGACATAGCGACCCTCCTAAAGATTGGGGTGCCCAGCCAGAAGATTCGGCTCCTCGGTAACGGTGTAGACCTGACGCGCTTTAAGCCTTTAGATGAGGGCGATACAGACTCAATCGAAGGAACAGCGGATACCCAGCCTGAAACACGGAGTGAAAGCCTGCGCGACAAATTGCGAGGCGAACTCGGGGTCGGAGCTTCAACCGTTCTATGTGGAGCCGTTGGTCGCCTGGTCTGGGAGAAGGGCTATCGCGAAGTATTTGCAGCCGCAGAGGCTCTTAAGAACCAAGGAATTGATGCTGCATTCATAGTTGTCGGGCCTACAGATCCCGAGAAATCCGACGGAGTGGACGCCGCATCAATCGCAGCAGCGGAGGCCAACGGTATTCGCTTCCTTGGGATGCGTTCAGACGTTGAAGACCTGTACAGCGCTATGGATCTCTACATACTTGCCTCCTATCGCGAGGGATTTCCTCGATCTGCGATGGAGGCGGCGGCATCTGGCTTGCCCGTCATTGCAACCGACATTCGCGGCTGTCGCCAAGTAGTTGACCCAGGCCTAACCGGCTTGCTTGTACCTGCCCGCGATTCTCAGGCGCTGACATATGCGATCTTAGAGATCATTAACGATCCAATTAAGCGCAGCGAGATGGGTAAGCGCGCTGTAGGAAAAGCGAGAGAAGAGTTTGACCATCAGCGCGTAATCGACATAACCCTTGAGACCTACGAGCGTCTCCTGGGTGACAGAAGGGTTCGTCGTCAATGAGCGCGAAGCCCACCTCCTCTGATTATTTGATTCGATTAGGCACGAGCAAAGATGCCGGCGATGCGTCGCTCCTACATTCGTCGCGCATCAACGAAGGGTTCCTTCCGACGCTTGGCCCTCGGTTCCTTGGGAGGCTCTACCGTCGAATTGCGCTTGACGGTGACTCTTTCTTAATGGTCGCCGAGAAGGACGGGGAGATTCTTGCAATGGCCTCGTGCACAGAGAACCTTGGGCATCTCTACAGAGTCTTCATTCTGCGCGACGGGGTAATCGCTGCAGCGAGTGCCCTGTTACCGATTCTTCGATCACTACCGCGCGTTTTTGAGACTCTTAAGTACCCATCACAGGGCGGCTCTGAGCTCGCTAAGACTCCCCTCCCCGAGGCGGAGGTTCTTGCTGTTGCAGTTAGAGAAGGATCATCAGGGCTCGGAGTCGGTCGCCAAATTATGGTTGCATCTATCGCCGAGTTCACCCGCAGAGGCGTCACGCGTTTCAAGGTTGTTACTAACGCTGAGAATGCAGCCGCTCTCGCTCTCTATCGATCTACAGGCTTTCGGGATACTGCAGCACTAGAGGTACACGAAGGCACAGATTCACTTGCGCTTGTTTGGAGCAGCGAGTGAACCCATTAGCCGGCCTACTGCTTGCGTTCTTCGTTACTTGCGCAGTGACGCCCATCGCTATTCGCGTGGCGCATCGCACCGGTATGGTTGATAGACCTGGTGCCCTAAAAGTTCAAAGCACCCCGGTTGCTTACTTAGGCGGCGTTGCAGTCTTCGCTGGCTTATCTGGAGCACTCGCTACGACGACTCCACGCTTGCTCGTTCCACTTGCTCTCGCTCTGTTACTTGGACTCTTCGATGACCGCTTAGATATTTCCCCTCGCATTCGTATTCTCGGCGAGGGAGTCATTGCTCTAATCGGCGGAGTATTAGTGCCCGCTGGCAGCGGTGCTTTAGGTGTTGCAATCACCGCTCTACTCATTCTCGGCCTCCTAAACGCCGTGAACCTCCTGGATGGCCTAGACGGTCTTGCCGCTGGCGTCTGCTCTGCCTCCGCTATTGGCTTTGCATTTATATCTGAAGACCCCAAATTGCTCGCATTATCGCTTCTTGGAGCACTAATGGGATTCTTGATATTCAATCGCCCACCAGCACAGATCTATTTAGGCGACGCCGGCGCATATCTCATAGGCGTGGCGCTAGCCATCCTTGCAGCTCTCAGCCTTAGCTCAGGGTATGACACCTCCACGAGCGTCGCTATATGGGCAGCCCTTCCTCTAATCGTTGCGGTGCCGATCCTCGACACTCTGGTTGCAATTGTGCGGAGGCTTAGGGCTGGGAACCCCATCTTCTCCGGGGATCGAAGCCACATATATGACCAATTATGCGATCGCGGCATCCCTGCGAAGCGCGTTTTAGTAATTATGGTCTTGGCCCAACTGGTCTTAGCGCTCATTGGAGTACTCGCCGCGCGTCTAAGCAGCACCGCAAGTGTGTCCGTGATGCTCCTAAGCGCCGGTATTCTCATTGCGATCACGGTAAGGGCGGGGTTCCTAACCACAGACGGAGGAGAATAAGTGAAGAAGCTCGCAGTACTCGGCGGCGACAAGTCATTCCCTGATGGCGTCGCGTTCGTGCGCCCTCCAGCACCGCCGCTCGAGGAGGTAGTAGCACGCCTCGCTCCTTCATACTCTCAAGGCTCACTAACCAATGGACCTTTAGTACGAGAGTTGGAGGACTCTATTGCAGAGCGACTCGGTGTCCGTAATGTTGTCGCAGTCTCATCATGCACAACAGGCTTGATGCTCTCTGTTGCTGGGCTCGCAGAATTTGGAGAGATCAGCGGACCGGTCATCATGCCGTCGTTTACATTCTCCGCCGGCCCTCATGCGGTAGCGTGGAGCAACCTAGGCGTCCGCTTCGTCGAGTGTGACCCCCTAAGTTTTCAGATTGACCTTGCTCATACCTCAATGCATCTTGAGGGCGCAGGCGCAATTATGGCCACACATGTTTTCGGCGCACCGTGTAGACCTGAGCAGGTTGAGGCGATGGGTAAGAGTGCTGGCATTCCCGTTCTCTTCGATGCCGCTCATGGTTTTGGGGCGCTTCGTAATGGCCGACCGCTTGGAGGATTCGGAGAGGTCGAGGTATTCAGCATGACCCCTACAAAGCCTCTAGTTGCAGGCGAGGGCGGTCTTGTCTGCACCGATAGAGACGACCTTGCTGAGTATCTTCGCCTCGCACGTGAGTATGGAAACCCCGGCGACTACAACACTCGTTTTATAGGCTTAAACGGTCGTTTGTCTGAGATGCATGCAGCTATTGCCCTGGCCTCAATTTCCCATATTGATGAGCACCTAGAGACGCGCAGGCGCCTTGCCGGTAGATATTCAGATGGAATCCTCGCTATCCCAGGGGTCAGGACTCAAGCAGTAGATAGTGAAGACCTATCTACCTATAAAGATTTTACGATCGCAATAGACGCAGGAGATTTCGGTGTTAGCCGAGACCAACTTGTGACGGCTCTTAGCGCTGAGGGAATCGATACACGCAATTATTTTGATCCCCCCGTACATCGACAGGATTCGCATGCTTCGCGTTCTCCATCTGACCTACCGGTAACAGATGCTGTCTCAAAGACAGTGGCGAGTCTCCCGCTCTACCCCGCGTTAACCGACGCTGTGATCGATCAAATTGTTGAGATCATCGCAGGTGTCGGGCAGAGCGCCGCGAGCCTCAACTAACGGAATTCTCTGCGGCTTGCCTGCGCGCAGATCGCGATATGCGCCGCCTGCCCAAGGGAAGAGCGACGCCAATGAATACCCCGGCAGCGAGGGCTGGCACTAGCCGGACAATCACCTCGCCGGCACCAAACGCCATGCCCGCTATACGCGATGCCCACATGGCAAGAATCAACTGTGCCGCAAGAATCGCGAGACCTCTGCGTGTTCGATTCCAGCCGAGCTCAAATCGAAACCAGACTCGAAGTCGGTGACCTATCGGAATCGTTGCAAACAGCGCAAGCGCCCCGACTGATCCCACAATAGAACCAGGCCTCGCCCAACCTTCGTGGACTGCAACCCAGAGGAGGAGACCAACAGCAGCGGCCGAGCCGCCCTCCCCTAAACGCGCTAGTCGGAATGGGAGCCCAAGAAGGGCGAGGGGTATAGCGGCGCCAAGCAGGACAAGCATGAGTTCGGTATCTGGAACCGTTGAGTAGACCGCTCCAATCGTAAAGAGCCACATCACTGGACCGAGGCCGAGGCGACCTAAGTCCCGGTCGGTCTCAGCAGCGAGCGGCCCGAGTATCGCGGTCCCGAGAATAACTAGCCAAGGAACCCAGCTCGGCCCGAAGAAGGTCTGCCCGGCGACGAGTCGCCAAGCACCTGGGAGGGCCAGAATCATTCCGGCCGGTAGTGGTGCCGGGGTCAGCCCCGCTAATGCAACCCCCAGCCAAATAAGGGCTAGCCCAAGGAAGACTCCGCTCGGCACGGCAGGGATATTCGCCCCAGCCTTTACCATCGGCGGCAAGGACCTCTGGAGCGCATCTAAGGCCATGAGTGAGGAGACCACGAATGCCGGGCCAACTAGGCCGGGGAGTCTGCTCGGAGAGGCTCTAATGCGCAGGCGTCTAAGCCATCTTCTCCCGACAGCCGATCGGAGCCAGACGGCTATGAGCGCCAGGATACCGGTGCTGGCCGCGGCTATCAGGCCTCTTAGAGCGCCGATATGGAGCTCAGGGGCCTCGAATGCAGTTCTAATCGGATCAAACATTGACCACAACAACCTCAGGAGTATCTAATAATTTGACGCTTAGCAGGCCCATGCCACTTTTAGTGAAATTAGGTCTTGCGCTTATGGTTTCTTAGAGTGAGAATAGACGCAGTTTCTAGGGGGACGGGCAGTCAGCTCCTAATTGGATTCATAGTTGAGCTCAATTCGGATCAGATCCTCCTCCGGAGAGAAAACTCGGGGGAAGTTGAATATGACATTGGTCCCATCGGCCCTTATTCCAGCACGACTGCGATCTAAGAGAAATCTACGAATCCTTACTGATAGCGCATCGTGGGTTTTGGCTATTTATGCATCGGTATTGTTGCGACTTGATTTTGATATGACTCGCGTTGAGCCCTTTCGCGTAGCGACTCTGATTCCACTCGCATGGGCCCTTCAGTTTCTTTTCGGGTGGCTATTCGGGCTCTACCGCGGCTTCTGGATCAACGGTTCTTTCGATGAAGTGGCGGCCCTTGCTCGGACGGTCGGAGCAGTCACCGGAGTTCTCTTCATCTACGACTTACTAATCCCGGGAACTCGGCCGGCACCCGCTAGCGCAATTATTGCTGCGGGATTCCTAGCCCTTGTGGCATCAGGTGGTGTTCGGTACGTCGCTCGCCATGCAATTGACCGTCGCCGTAGGGCTAGAGATGAAGACCTACCTCGAGCACTCATCTTCGGGACCGGCGAGTGCGGGGTACGAATGATCAACTCCCTGCTCTTTGAAGACTCCAGCCCCTGCATCCCTGTAGCACTTCTCGACGACGACCGCCAAAAACAACATCTCACCGTTAAGGGCCTGCGCGTCATCGGCGGGCGTGCATCGATGTTCGATGCGGCGAGGCGCTTCAACGCGACTGTCTTAGTTATTGCAATCCCAACCGCCGAGGGCTCGACCATTCGTGAGCTCACAGCACTCGCCGAACTCGCCCAGCTCGAGGTACTAGTAGTTCCTACTGTCACTGAGTTATTCGGTAGTCAGGTGCGCGCTACTGACCTTCGTGAGCCGACCGAGGCCGACCTTCTCGGTCGACGCATCATCGAGACAGACCTTGAGCAAGCCGCCTCTTATCTGCAAGACCGAGTTGTTCTTGTAACCGGGGCTGGAGGATCAATCGGCTCAGAGTTATGTCGGCAAATATCGCGCTTTGGGCCACGCAGACTCGTAATGCTCGATAGAGACGAATCCGGTCTCCACCAGGTACAGCTTTCATTAGAGGGCCGGGCTCTCCTTGATTCTCCAGACTTAATACTCCTCGATATTCGAGACCGCCATCGCGTCGCAGAATTGTTCGGCGAGATTCGCCCCGACGTCGTCTTCCATGCTGCCGCTCTCAAGCACCTTCCTCTTCTTCAGGCCCACCCGGTAGAGGCGCTTAAATCCAACGTATGGGGATCTCTCTCCGTCCTCGATGCCGCGGCCGCTGCAGGTGTAACACGATTTGTAAACATCTCCACTGATAAAGCCGCCAACGCATGCAGCATCCTTGGATACTCCAAACGCATAGCCGAGGGCCTCACCTCCTACTTCGGACTGCGACACCCTGGTACCTACCTAAGTGTTCGCTTCGGGAATGTTCTCGGCAGCAGAGGCTCTGTGCTTACCGCATTCAGAGCCCAGATTGAGGCTGGCGGACCGGTCACAGTTACGCATCCAGATGTGACCCGCTATTTCATGACCATCGAGGAAGCAGTTCAATTAGTAATCCAAGCCGGAGCTATTGGTCACGACGGTGAGGCACTCGTCCTCGATATGGGCGAGCCGGTAAAGATTGCGGATGTAGCACGAAGGCTCTGTGCCAACCATGTGCCAGAGATTCCGATTGTCTTCACAGGGCTGCGCCCTGGAGAGAAGATGCATGAAGAACTCTTCGCAGATGGAGAAGCCTCGTACCAATCCAATCACGAATTGATTCGCTATGTCAGGGTTCCGGATCTCGACCCAACATTTGTACGTGACGTCGATCCGAAAGTAAGCGGAAAAGACATGGCCTCGCTCCTTGAGTTCCTTGCTCGCACCATGACCGTCGTACTTGGTGATGAACCAGTGAGCAGCGGTGTCTTTGAGGCTCCAAGGGTCGATCGAGTCGTGGACGGCGCGCTGTAAAGGTATTTAGGCCTCCGATTACGGCCTAATCTCATGCCTGTGAAAATTCTTATCACCGGCGGAGCCGGATTCATAGGCTCGAACCTCGCGGATGCATTACTCGCACGTGGAGACTCTGTACGCATACTCGATGACCTCTCAACAGGGTTCAAGGAGAACGTCCCCGACGGAGCCGAGTTGATTATTGGTTCGGTCGCTGACGAGGAGTGCGTCGCTGCAGCGATGGACGGAATCGAGGCGGTTTTCCATGAGGGTGCGCGTGGATCTGTTGCGCGCTCCGTTGCGCTGCCACTCGAGACCGATACGGCCAACACACACGGAACCCTCACAGTGCTGCACCGCGCTCAGCAGGCAGGAGTGCGAAGGGTTATCTATGCATCCTCGAGCAGCGTCTACGGTGGCGCAACCGCTCCCCCAACCGCTGAGACTGCCCCGCTCGTTCCTCGCTCTCCATATGCCGCCACAAAACTCGCCGGAGAGGTTTACTGCCGTGTATTCGCCGAGTTACATGGCCTAGAGACTGTTTCGCTGCGATATTTCAATGTCTTTGGGCCACGGCAGCGGCCTGACTCTCAATACGCAGCGGTAATTCCGCTATTTATTGAGGCGTTATCTGCCGGAAAGCCAGTCGAGGTCCATGGTGACGGACTGCAGAGCAGAGACTTCACGTTCGTCTCTGATGTTGTAGCCGGCAATATCGCTGCCTTAGAGGCGCCTGCTGATAAGTGCTCTGGGCGGGTCTTCAATCTTGCTCCAGGCACTACCCAATCGCTACTCGACCTCTTAGATTCTCTTGGGAGAATCCTCGGCGTCACCCCTGAACGTATTCACACAGAGTCGCGCGCGGGGGATGTAAAACTCTCCCAAGCAGATTCCTCACTAATAGCAAGCGCACTCGGCTTCTCCTGCAGCGTTGCTTTCCACGAAGGACTCGAGCGCACTGTTGAGTGGTTCTCAAAGCGCTAAACACCGATAGCGATGCAGCTTTAGAGGAGTGTTAATACCTCAGGGCCATTATCTGTTAGTGCAATCGTGTGCTCGAAGTGCGCCGACCTGCCACCATCAACCGTGACTACAGTCCAGCCGTCGTCTAATACTTGAGTCTCATCAGACCCGGTGTTGACCATCGGCTCAATCGCCAAGACGATCCCAGGCTTCAACCTCAACTTATGCCCCGAGCCATTGCGAAAATTGGGGACCTCAGGGTCTTCGTGCATTGCCCGGCCAATGCCGTGACCTACATACTCCCGCACGACAGAGAAGCCCGCAGCCTCAACCAAGTCTTCTACTGCTCCGCCGATTCTCCCGAGGCTCGCGCCCACTTTCATAGCCGCAATGGCCGCCTCGAGCGAGGATCGCGTTACATCAATGAGGCGCTGTGACTCTTCATCAATGGCGCCAATAGGAATAGTGATGGCCGCGTCTGCATGCCAACCCTCGATAATCGCTCCACAGTCAATGGAGAGGATGTCGCCCTCATGAAGGACACGGCCATCTGGGATTCCATGCACGATTACTTCATTCGGGGATGCGCATATAACTGCCGGGAACCCGTGATACCCAAGGAAATTAGAGAGGGCATTGCGTCGCTCTAATACTCCTCTCGCAACAGCATCAATCTCTAGAGTCGTCGCCCCTGGGCGCGCAGCCATCGAGCATGCTTCATGCATCTCGGCGACTACCTTCCCGGCCCGACGCATGATCGCTATCTGGGCGGTTGTCTTACGTGTATACAACTCAGTTAGAGGCTTTAAGACGAGATTCGATTGCACTCACGATGCGGGCGAATACTTCGTCACCCGTTCCGAGCCCATCAATCTCATCGAGGCGATCTATCTCTCTATAAAAATCAAGAATGGGCATCGTCGCGGTTTCGTAGAGCTCGAGGCGGCGCATTACAGCGACCTCAGTATCGTCGTCTCGCTGGCTTACTGTGCCGCCGCATACATCGCAGACACCATTTACCTTGGGAGGCATAGTGAGATGATAGGTAGTCCCGCAGTCGTCGCATACTCGACGCCCCGCTATACGGTCGAGGACGATCTCCGTTGGGACCTCAAGATCAATCGCTATATCTAGCGGTCGACCAGAGATAGCAAGCTCTTCCTCAAGAGCGGATGCCTGCACAAGTGTGCGCGGGAATCCATCTAGAACGAACCCACTATCCATCAGACCCCCGTCGAGCATCTGCTCTCGCACAACACGCAGAACAAGATCATCCGGTACAAGTTCGCCGCGATCCATATAAGCAATTGCCTCTAAGCCTGCAGGTGCTCCGCCTCTTGCAGCGGCACGAAAAAGATCGCCCGTGGAGAGGTGCGCGACGCTGTAATGCTGGGCAATACGCACCGCTTGGGTGCCCTTGCCGGCACCCTGCTTCCCCAGCAGGATGAGACGTATTCCGCTTGTCATGTTGATGCTCCTCAGGCGAGGAAGCCCTCATAGTTTCGCATCATCAATTGGCTATCAATCTGTTTCATAGTCTCAAGTGCAACACCCACAGTAATGAGAAGTGAGGTTCCTCCAAACGGAAACTGCGTAATGTTCCACGCAGCAAAGACAATGAGCGGTGTCAGCGCAATCGCGGCAAGGAAAAGAGATCCAGGGAGCGTGATCCGGTTAAGCACCTTTGCGAGGTATCTCTCCGTGGGAGGCCCTGGTCGAATGCCTGGGATAAATCCACCCTGCTTACGAATGATGTCAGCCTGCTGAGCTGGGTTGAATGCAATTGCTGTATAGAAATAGGCAAAGAAGACAATGAGGAGGGTGTAGAAGCCCATGTAGAAAATACTGCTCTGACTCACTAGGTACTTGCTCGTGAATGTCTGGAGCGCCTGCCAGTTGGTAGCGGTTGCTATGAGGGCTGGGAAGGAGAGGATGGATGAGGCGAAGATCACCGGGATAACGCCGGACTGGTTGACCTTGAGAGGTATGTAAGTGCTTTGACCCCCATACATCCGTCGCCCAACTACACGTTTTGCGAATTGGACAGGGATTCTTCGCTGCCCGGACTCGACATAAACAATTGCCGCAACCATTCCGATGAGGATGATGAATATAACTACACCCTTGTACCAGCCGCCCTCTGCGAAGATGGTCCCGAATCCGCTTGGTAAGCGCGATACGACAGAGGCAAAGATCAAGATCGACATCCCATTACCAATTCCGCGAGCGGTAATCGACTCTGCGAGCCACATGACTAGTGCAGTACCGGCTGTCCAAACAAGGACGATCATTGCTGCTCGCCATGCGTTGAAGTCCGGTATGAAGTTGACTCCCTGCGGAAGGTTACCGAAGAGCGCGGTATTCCCCTGCTTGAGCGCAAATACAAAACCAGTTGACTGGATGATTGCGAGACCCATGGTGACATAACGGGTCCACTGCGTAATTTTCTTCTGACCAGACTGGCCTTCGTTCTGCCACTCCTCGAGCTTTGGGATCACAACACCGAGCAACTGCATGATGATCGATGCAGTGATGTAGGGCATGATTCCAAGGAAGAAGACCGAGACGCTAGTTATGGCTCCACCGGAGAAGAGGTTAAGGAAACCCACGACTCCGTTATCCGCTGAGCTCTGCTGCAGAGATTGGATCGCAGAGAAATCTACAAATGGGACAGGTATATGCGAACCTATTCGATAGGCAGCAATAACTAGGAGTGTGAAGAGAACCTTGTTCCGTAGGTCAGGAACCCGGAACATATTCCGCAAGCGGCCGATCATTGGGTGGTTGTCCTCCTGGAGTTGATCCCGTCAAGCGAGATCGCGAAGCCTACCGGTTAGTGAGGGCATTGCCCTTGGCGGGTGGACGACGATCTCCCCATGGAAGCGCAATGAGTTCAGTGGTCCCACCAGCGGCCTCAATAGCGGCCCTGGCGGAGTCTGAGAATCGATGAGCTTTAACGGTTAGGGAGTTAGAGATCTCGCCTCTCCCAAGTACCTTGACTAGTCCTCGCTTGGCCACAAGGCCGCGCTCGCGTAGTGTCTCGGGGTCGACAACCGTCCCTGCTGCAAAATCCTCTAGAGCATCTAGGTTCACGACGTTGTACTCGACTCGGAATGGGTTCTTGAAGCCCTTGGACTTTGGTGTCCGGCGATGCAGGGGTGTCTGTCCACCCTCGAACCCTGGCTTTACAGTATTCCGAGCGTGCTGACCCTTTGTACCGCGGCCTGCAGTCTTGCCACCTTTACCGGCAATACCACGACCCATTCGCTTGGCCGGGCGCTTGGACCCCTCTGCTGGCTTAAGTTCATGGAGTTTCATTAGGAGATCTCCTCTACCTTTACGAGGTGAGTGACACGCGCAATCATTCCGCGAATCTCTGGTCGGTCATCGAATTCATTAGTGCGACCAATGCCGCGAAGCCCAAGGGCACGCATTGTCCCGCGAGTCTTTGGCTTTGTGCCGATAGTTGAACGCAGCTGAGTAACTCGGATACGCCCCATTATGCGACCTCAATCGGTGCGGTCTTGACTGCATTGCGCTCACGGTATGCACGGAGCACTCCGGCTGGGGTTACTTCCTCCATGCTCTTGCCACGCATCTTGGCGACATCCTCTGGACGACGCAGAGCGCGTAATCCAGCGATGGTTGCGCGAGAGACGTTGATTGCATTAGCCGAGCCAAGAGACTTAGCTAGAACATCGTGTACACCCGCTGCCTCAAGGATTGCTCGCGCCGCACCACCGGCGATTACACCGGTACCAGGGGCTGCTGGCTTGAGAAGGACGCGCGCTGCGTCGTGCTCTCCAACGAGTTCATGGGTGATTGTGGTTCCCGCAAGCGGCACCTTGAAGAGGTTCTTCTTGGCCTCTTCCATGCCCTTTTGGATAGCAGCAGGAACCTCTTTAGCCTTGCCGTAGCCAAGACCAACACTTCCCTCGCCATCGCCAACCACCACTAAGGCAGTAAAGGAGAACCTTCGTCCACCTTTTACTACCTTGGCAACGCGGTTGATTGCGATTACCCGCTCTTCGTACTGGCCTTCGGCCATGGGTTACTCCCTTGTCTTTCTAGAACTCGAGGCCGCTAGCGCGCGCCGCATCGGCGATTGCTGCAACTCGTCCGTGGTATCGGTATCCAC
>CAFBNL010000008.1_pt1 | contig 30267 bp, 27 predicted proteins | sample 7269241 | NCBI WGS metagenome assembly CAFBNL01 (sample SAMEA6814093, study PRJEB35770) | uncultured Actinomycetes bacterium | biome: Freshwater; feature: Freshwater reservoir; material: water | place: Czech Republic | collected 2017-05-23 | depth 30m m
AAGAACTCTGAGGCAGCGTCATCAACATCATTATCAGGGTCAGCGCCGGCCTCAACAACGACCTGAAGGCGCTCTCGCCCCTTCTGAACGGCGGCCATCGTGCGGTCAAGTACCACCTCGAAGCCGGCAAGCTTCTGATCGATGTAATCCTCGGTCTCTAGGCGCATGGCTCGAGCACGATCCTCAGCGTCCTGAACAGTTTTCTCCGCAGTCCTGCGAGCAGACCTCACAACCTCAGTACGTTCGACCATTCGCTCAGCCTGCTGACGCCCCGCCTCGATGATCTCCTCGGCCTCTTTTCGCGCCTTGGCAAGAAACTCGTCGCGCTCCTTAAGTAACCAGCGCGACTGGCGAATCTCCTCCGGCAGCGAGGCCTCGGCATCCTCAAGAAGGATGAGAAGCTCCTCACGGTTGACCATCACCGATGCAGACATCGGCATAGAGCGCGCCTGCTCGACGTGCTCTCTGATCATGTTGAGGCAGACCTCTGTATCAGGGATCGTCCCGTCAAGCGCGTCGTAATCACTCATGCTCTATCAGCCAATCTCTTCATGTTGTTATTTCCCCTCTTCGGCAAAACGATCTACTAGCCGCGCCGCAACGGACGCCGGCACCATCGTTGATACATCCCCACCGAATCGCCCCACTTCTCGCACCAGGCTTGAAGAAAGGAACGAATACTGCGGACTAGTCGAGATAAAGAAGGTGTCTATGCCCGAGAGACTTTGATTCATCTGCGCCATCTGAAGTTCGTAGTCAAAGTCCGTCACAGCACGCAGCCCCTTAACAATCGCGTCGGCTCCAAGATCGCGAGCAAAATCTACGAGGAGGCCTTTGAAGAACTCGATGCGAATATTCGGCAAGTGGGCGGTCACCTCACGCAGCATCTCTTGGCGCTCCTCTAGCGAGAATAGCGACTGGGTCTTCTGCGGATTACGGATTACAGCGACGACTACCTCGGAGAAATGTCTCGAGGTTCGCTCGATGATGTCGAGGTGGCCGCGGGTTACCGGGTCGAACGAACCCGGGCAGAGGGCTATTGACACCGGCACATCCTTATCTTGGTCGATCCCGCACTCGGGCTTGTTGTGAATCTTAGAAACTAGATCACTTTATTTAGAGAGGTACATATTTAGAGCGCTAAAGAGGCCCCCGCATAGCTCCCCGATTGGGATAACTACTGAGTTGACTCCTGAAGCGGCTCAAGCACCATGAGCAGCGTATCGCCGTAAGTACGGCTCCACGTGACATCCCAACCAGGCTCGACTAACGCCTCAGAGCCGCTAGAGCGCTCGATCACCACTGCCCCGCCTGAGGCTAGGGCGCCGTGAGACAGGATGGCGCGCAGATGATCTCCGATGACCCCGTTAGAGGTTTCGTACGGAGGGTCAGCGAATACAAGATCAAAAGGCCCATCTGCTCCCGCACCGCCGGTTGGGTCCGCTAGGTATGGCTCAACAGCCCGTCCCCTCACAGCGACCCGATCGCCTACTCGGGCACTCTCAATATTGGTCGCTATTGACTTAAGAGCATTCGAGTCGCGCTCAACGCATACAGCGCTCTGGGCTCCGCGTGATAGCGCCTCAATCGCCAGAGCACCGCAACCCGAGTAAATATCTAAGACTCTCGCATTGACCACACGCTGCCCAAGCGCAGCGAAGAGCGACTCCTTAACGCGATCAGAGGTTGGTCGGGTTCGGTCGCCACGAGGAGTGCTCAGCCGCATGCCACCAAACTCTCCGGCGATAACGCGTGGGCCACGACCTGCCATCAGGATTTAAAGAGATACTCGACGTCATCGCCGAGGAGGTCCTCAACCTCTTCAGCTAACGGCCGGTGGCGAGCCAGGTCCGGATCAGCGTCCAGGATTAACTCTGCAGTTATTCGAGCAAACTCAACATATTTAATATCGCGCGGAAGGCGCGCTAAGCGAAGGTGCTTATCAATACTCTGGCCAGATTGACGCTCACCGAAAATTTGTCCAGTCCCACGAATCTCCAAATCTCGATCGGCTAGAACAAATCCATCCGTCGTCTCGACCATGGCATCCATCCGTGCGGCTGCGTCCTTTGTAGTTACGTCAGCAATCAGGTAGCACCAAGATGCCCCGCCACCGCGACCAACTCGCCCGCGTAACTGGTGCAACTGCGCTAACCCAAAACGCTGGGCATCCTCTATAACCATGACCGTTGCGTTTGGAACGTCGACCCCAACCTCGATCACTGTCGTAGCGACCAATACATCTATTTCTTTACTGCGAAAGGCGTTCATGATCTTCTCTTTATCCGAGGAGGGCATCTGGCCATGAAGCAAACCAACCCTTACGCCCTTGAACTCTGTATTACCAAGTTCCTCCGCTCGCTTTGTTGCAGCGGCTGCCTCAATCTTTCCGGAGTCCTCAACGAGCGGGCAGACGACATAGGCCTGGTGTCCATTCTTGACTTCATCTCGAACCCGTTGGTAAGCAGCACCTACTGCGACTGTCTCGCGCTTCAATAGTTCGGTCGTGATCGGCTCTCGCCCCGAGGGCATGACCTTGAGAGTCGAGATATCGAGATCTCCATAGATGAGTAGCGCTGCAGTACGCGGGATTGGTGTCGCGGTCATCACTAAAACATCTGGGACTCTGCCTTCACCGGCACGCTGCTTCAAAACATCGCGCTGCTCAACACCAAATCGGTGATGCTCGTCAATAACGATTACACCAAGATTCGTAAATGGAGACTCACCGTATAGAAGCGCATGCGTACCGATCACAATATGGATTGTTCCATTGCGAAGGCCATCAGCTATTGCTACTCGCTCGCTCGCCTTGGTGCGGTTCGTCAATAAACGAACGCCGACCTCTTGCTCTGAGAGGAGCACTCCATCGGGAGACGGAACCTTGAGCACCCCGATCGTGCGGCTTGCCACTGCGAATAACTGCTCTGCGAGTACTTCGGTAGGTGCCATCATCGCTCCTTGATAGCCACCCTCTACCGCTGTAAGCATCGCGGCCAATGCAACCACTGTCTTTCCAGACCCCACATCTCCTTGCAGAAGGCGATGCATCGGCGCTGCGGTCGCAAGGTCTTGGTTTATCTCAGCTATTGCAATGCGCTGGTCGTCAGTCATATCAAAAGGAAGGCTCGATATGAACTTCTCTACAAGCGGCCCGCCTATTTGGTGAGTGATCCCTGCGTCTGAGGCTTGGAGTGCGCGCTTACGAGCCACTAAGCCAATCTGGGCAACAAGAAACTCATCAAACCTGAGTCGTCGCTCGGCCTGCCGGTGATCCTCAATGCTTGGAACGCTATGAATATCGTTAAACGCCTTTGTGCGATCAATCTTGCTCAACTTCAGCGGAGAGCGAAGCGCCTCATCGAGAGGTTCGTAGAACTCCCCTACCCACTCGAGAGCCTTAGCAACAGCTGGAGCTATGTCCCACGAACTAAGCCCGGCCTTGGCCGACTGTGGATAAACAGCAATGATGCGGCCAGTCTTTCCCTCTCCAGCCTTGCCGAGAACATCGACAATAGGGTTCACCATCTGAAGGCTGCCGCCGAATGAATCAACCTTTCCGAACATCGCGACCTCAGTATCCGGGGCCAACTCTTTCTGGCGCCAAACCTGATTGAAGAACGTGACGCGAAGGCGTGCATCGCCGTTCCGGAGGATTACCTCGACGCGCTTCTTATTATTTCGTCCGGTCTTCAATTCACATTTCTCAACAGAGCCGAAAACCGTCGCCTCGACACCTACCTCTATATCGGTTAGCGGCGTTATATTCGATCGATCATGTAGGCGGCGCGGATAGAGGCGAAGCAAATCTAGAACTGAGCGAATCCCCATGACCTCGAAACGTTCAATGAGCCGCGCCGATACGCCTATGTCTCCGAGAGTTGTCCTCTCAAGTTCACGGAAGGTGCGCGGGTGCTCGTCCACAGATTTGTCGGCGTTGCGCTCACACTCTCTAGGAGGGAGCGGCTACTCCACCCCAATGAGGTAGGGATATAGAGGCTGGCCGCCTTCATGTACCTCGACCTCAACGTGTGGGTGTCTTGCTCTCAAGTGCTCGCGCACTCGCTCCACCTCGGCAGGCCTAGCGTCTGTACCAACGAGCACTGTCACGATCTCGCTGTCTTCATCTACAAGTGAATCAACAAGCGCAAACGCCGCTCCTGCCGCTGAACTTGCAGTAGCGCCGATGCCGTTGGGGCCAATTGCTAACCAATCGCCCTCTTTGATTGGGCCGCACTCTGCGGAACTATCACGCACCGCCTGCGTTACCTCACCCGCTCTGACCCCTTTTGCCGCAGCATCCATAGCAGCAAGGTTGACCTCGCAGTCAGAGTCTGGATCGTACGTAAACAATGCAGACAGCGCTTCTAGTACTGAGACGGTAGAGAGCACCTCTACTCGTTTAGTTGAGAGAGCATTTACCTGCTGTGCAACTGGGATGATGTTCTTGTTATTGGGCAGCACAATCACCGACTCGGCGGGGCAGCGTTCAACAGCCTCAAGTATCTGTGCTGTGGAGGGGTTCATTGACTGTCCGCCAGCAACTATCTCATGCACTCCAAGACTCCGTAGCAAGCGCTTGACACCCTCACCAACGCCCACCGATACAACCGCAGTTGCTACCTGCTCCTCATCGGAGTGGCTGTGGTCATCAGAGTCGTGGTCGCGTACCCACTGCTCCTCCTCAACCTGCTCGATTAGGTCGGTAACTCGGATGCTGCGGGGGCGACCGGCATCGATACCAGCCTCGATCGATCCACCAATATCGTCGGTATGAACATGGCAGTTCCAGAGACCGTCGCTACCAACAACAACTATTGAGTCGCCGAGAGCCATCCACGCTGCTTTAAAGGCCTCAATCGTGGACTCTGGCGCCTCAAGTAAAAACATGACCTCGTAGCGCAGTGAGGCAATGTCTTCGCCAGCTAGGTGCGCTCGAACAATATTTGGGGCATCGCCGAGTACAGACTCCGGAATCGGACGACCCGATACAACCTCCAAGAATGCATCTATCAAGAGCGTGAAGCCACGCCCTCCGGCATCTACAACACCCGCATCACGCAGCGCAGGTAGAAGCTCTGGCGTATGCAGAACTGATTCCTCTGCACCCGCAGATGCAGCTAACAGGACCGCCTCAAGACTCGAGGGCGTTACATTCTCAGCGGCCTCGGCGGTCTCTCTTGCAACGGTGAGGATTGTCCCCTCAACCGGTCGCATGACTGCCTGATAAGCAGCATCGGCAGCGCGGCGCAGGGCGGCGACTAACTCCACTGGACCAATGGAGTCCGCAGGTCGGAAAGTCTCTGCCAGGCCACGCAGAATCTGAGAGGTAATTACTCCAGAGTTGCCTCTAGCCCCCATGAGTGATCCATGTGCGATTGCCTCGCAGACCTCATCCATTGTCTCCGCAGTTCGGAGCTCACTCGCTACCGTCTCGAGGGTGAGGGTCATATTCGTGCCCGTGTCACCATCGGGTACCGGGTAGACGTTGAGGCGATTTAATTCTTCCTGATGACTCCGCAGGGCGTCCCTAAATCGAATTAGAACTTGACGCAGGTCTGCAGCGGAGAGGGTCTCAAGGGAAGGCACTCGCCGATAGTACCGCCGTGGTGGTTACCCAAGAGAGCCAAGCGAGCCCAAAGAAACCTGAATTACCCACCCCCAAGGCTTGAGAGCGACCTAGACACCATCGCCCTGCTGTCAATATTTGCAGTGCGATCCCCAACCTCAAAACCCCGAGAGCGACCTAGACACCATCGCCCTGCTACTCTCCCGTCCGTCCTAAGAACGATCTTGAGGTTTATAAATGTCATCCGTATGCGACATCTGCGCAAAGAAGCCAATCTTCGGTATGCGCCTCAGCCACTCGCACCGCCGCACCCCGCGCCGTTGGAATCCCAACATTCAGAAGGTGCGCGCGATTGTAAACGGCACCCCCAAGCGCGTAAACGTATGCACAGCCTGCCTAAAGGCCGGCAAGGTCCAGAAGCGCTAACCCCGTGCAGGGTGTAGTTCGATCCTTCGATCCGGATAGTGGCGAGGGTGTAGTTGTGCGCGATACAGATCGCTTGGACATTGTCCTAGCCCCCGACGCCTTAGTTGGATCTCTCTTCACCTCACTGCGTCAGGGACAGCGGGTCAATTTTGATCTCGACTCTGAGGGTCGCGCATCTCGTGTCCGCAGTGGCGCCGAGAAAGACCTCGGCCTCCCAGATCAGGTTCAGATCTAAAGCCCCTTGGCTCCGCTAAGCCTCGGCTAGCGACTTGAGTAATACATGCACGAGCTTCGGAGCCTGATCTATCCGCCCCGAGCGCGCGGTTGGTAGGGATTAGCGCCTCAGGCCTACTATTCAAGGGCACTGACAAACGCCCAGACCAAAAGGGCTTATCCATCTCTCTAGGAGCAGCAACCGTGTCGATCGCCACGAACGCCCCCACAAAAAACGCTCGTCTTCTCGCATGGGTAGAGGAGATGGCAGCGTTATGCGAGCCAGCATCAATTCACTGGTTCGAGGGAACCGATACCGAGGCTGAGATCCTCGCCAAACAATTAGTTGATGCCGGTACCTTCGTGCCCCTCGACGACGCCAAGCGCCCTAACTCCTACTGGGCAGCTACAGACCCCTCCGACGTTGCGCGCGTTGAGGACCGCACCTTTATCTGCTCAGAGCGTGAGATCGATGCAGGTACGAACAACAACTGGCAGGACCCCGCTGAGATGCGCCCTCGCCTCGATGGCCTCTTCCGCGGCTCAATGCGCGGACGCACGATGTACGTAGTTCCTTTCAGCATGGGGCCACTCGGATCTCCCCTCTCCTACATCGGGGTCGAGATCACAGACTCTCCCTATGTTGCATTGAGCATGCGCGTCATGACTCGCGCAGGTAACGCGGCTCTTGATGTATTGGGAAGCGACGGAGCATTCGTGCCCTGCATGCACTCACTCGGCGCCCCACTCGCTGAAGGAGAAGAAGACTCGGCGTGGCCATGTAACGCAGACGATAAGTGGATTGTCCACTTCCCTGAAACCCGCGAGATCTGGTCTTATGGCTCAGGGTACGGCGGTAACGCTCTACTCGGGAAGAAGTGCTTTGCTCTTCGAATCGCATCAGTAATCGCGCGCGACGAGGGCTGGCTTGCGGAGCACATGCTTATCCTCAAACTCACTAACCCCACAGGGGATGCCCGATTCATTGCAGCCGCATTTCCATCGGCCTGTGGCAAGACGAACCTCGCGATGCTCATCCCCTCCATAGAGGGATGGAAAGCAGAGACAATCGGCGATGACATCGCATGGATGAAGTTCGGTCCAGATGGTCGACTGCGCGCCATCAACCCCGAGTTTGGTTTCTTTGGTGTCGCCCCTGGGACAAACATGGAGACCAACCCCAACGCCATGTATACCCTCGGTGCCAATACCGTCTTTACAAACGTGGCCCTCACCGATGACGGCGATGTTTGGTGGGAAGGAATGACTGATGAGGCACCCGCTCACCTCATCGACTGGAAACGCAACGACTGGACCCCAGAGTCAGGCACCGATGCAGCACATCCAAACTCGCGCTTCTGCGTCCCTGCTTCTCAGTGCCCGGTAATTGCAGACGAGTGGCAAGACCCAGCCGGCGTGCCGATCGACGCGATCCTCTTCGGCGGCCGACGCGCATCGACTGTTCCGTTGGTATTCGAGTCACGCGATTGGGAGCACGGAGTATTCGTCGGGGCAACAATGGGCTCCGAGAAGACTGCTGCTGCATTCGGAGGGCTCGGCGACCTTCGTCGAGACCCGATGGCGATGCTTCCATTCTGTGGCTACAACATGGGCGACTACTTCGCACATTGGCTGAGCATGCCTGAGCGCACAGATCGATCCAAGCTCCCACGCATCTTCGGAGTCAACTGGTTCCGCAAAGGCGAGGACGGAAAATTCATCTGGCCTGGCTATGGCGAGAACTCGAGAGTGCTCAAGTGGGTATTCGAGCGCTGCGAGGGAGCCGGAAGCGGGACTGAAACCCCTATTGGGACCGTGCCGTCTGCATCAGATCTCGACCTAGATGGTCTTGAACTCAAGCCCGGCACCATTGAGGCTGCAGTCGCTGTAAACGCAGACGATTGGCGACAGGAACTCGGGTTTATTCGCGAGCACTTCGACAGCATCGGCGAGCGCATGCCAGAGGCACTTCGTAGCGAGCTTGCCGCTCTCGAGTCTCGACTCGGTTAATCCCTAGCTCGACCGGCTCTAGTGGCTCGGCGAGCGTGGCGCGCAATCGCTATCTGAATTAGTTGATCAAGTAACGCAGGGTAATCAACTCCGCTGATTCCCCATAGGCGCGGGTACATAGAGATCGGCGTAAAGCCGGGGATCGTGTTTACCTCATTCACAAGGAACCCTCGCCCCTCGGTCGATAGAAAAAAATCAACGCGTGCCATCCCCGCCAAGCGACACGCAGCAAATGCTTCGAGCGCGAGCGAGCGCACCTCTACCTCTTCGAGCGTCGTGAGCACCGCTGGGGCAATGAGTTGGGCAGCGCCGTCTTCGTACTTATCGGCATATGTATAGAACTCTGCGCCTGGTACCACTTCACCTGGCCGCGATGCCTGCGGATCAAGGTCGCCCAATACCGCTACCTCAATCTCTCGACCGACGATTGCCTCCTCAACAAGCACCCACTCGTCATAACGGGTAGCGAGATTGATGGCGTCTCTTAGTTCGGCTTCGTTCTTCGCCTTTGATACCCCGACAGAGGAGCCCATGTTCGCTGGCTTTACAAAGCACGGGAATCCAAGCTCCGCCTCTACCGTTTCACAGAAGATTTGGAGGTTCTCACCGTCACGGAACTCGAGCCAATCTGCAACATCTACTCCGCATGCAACTAGAGCACGCTTCATCATCACCTTGTCCATACCAACAGCAGAACCAAGAACCCCCGAGCCCACATAAGGGATGTCAGCTAACTCAAGCAGGCCCTGAAGCGTGCCATCTTCACCGAACGGGCCATGAACAAGCGGGAATACCACATCAACACCAAACGCCGCTGCGGAGAGCTCGCCAGACTCGGCGATAGCGGCTCCGATAGTTGTAAGCGCCTCCCCCGATACGGGAAAACCCTGTGGCAAATCGAGATCGCTGTTTATGAGTGCCTGCGCTTCTTTTGCATCGAGCCAACGCCCATCTTGCGTAATCCCAACAGGTATGACCTGGTACCGATCAGGGTCTAGGGCTCGCGCAACCGAGACAGCAGTGACTCGCGAGACATCATGCTCAGCGGATCGGCCACCAAAAATCAACATGACCCTGAGTCGGCTCACTTCATAACCTGCAGCACTGCCCTTATTCCAAGCCCCATAACAAACAGCCCCCCAAATCCATAGAGCATCTCTAGCCTTCCGCGCATTGACGCACGATATTGGAATAGAAGCCCAACGGTTATGAAGATCACAAAGCCATAAAACATATGGAATCTCGGGGCTTCATACTTGTTGCTCGCCACAAGAATGACGCCGAGAAGAACCTGAATCAATATCGCAACCTCAGCCGCAATGGTTAGCGCCCAGACTGTGCGCCCTCGCAACCGCTCTATACGCCACGCCAAAAGCGCAGCAACCCCTGCAACTGCATTGGCAACGATCGAGAGGTATCCCCAGTAACCATGGAACGTATTTAGGGCCTCGATCTCGAACGCCCCCTTACAGAGCCGAGTCGTCGGACTCGGAGGGGGCAAATGCAGAGACACCGCCGCGAAGAATATTCTTCAGCACTTTGCCTGCCGGGTTTCGAGGCAACGGGTCGTCAATTATGTCGACGTACTCAGGCACCTTGAAGTCGGCGAGGTGCAGGCGGCAGAAATCTCTAATCTCCTCGACCGTCACATCAGAGCCAGGGCGTCTCTGAACGACGGCCTTTACCTCTTCGCCCATCTGCTTGTGAGGAACACCGACAATCGCAGCGTCGAGAATATCTGGGTGCTCGAAGAGAATGTTCTCTACCTCGACGCAGTAGATGTTCTCCCCCGCGCGAATAATCATGTCCTTGGCGCGATCGATTAGATACAAGAAACCCTCTGCATCAATGCGGCCAATATCTCCGGTCTTAAACCATCCGTCAGCGGTAAGGGCCTCGGCGTTTGCGTCCGGTCGATTCCAATAACCGCGCAGCATGATGGTTGGCCCTCGCAGCCATACCTCGCCCTTGCCATCTAAGGGTGCATCTTTCCCATCTTCGGCAACGACGCGCATCTCGACAGTAGGAACAGGGCGACCACAGGAATCTGGATGATTTAAGTAGTCGGCACCGGCATTTGCAGTAGCGACTGAGGCTGTCTCAGTTAGCCCATATGCAGTTGTTAACGCCGATTTAGCCTGCGGAAAACACTCATTGATTCGAGTGACTAACTCTGGCGCTGCTGGAGCCCCTCCGTAGGAGATGCGAGTGACTGAAGAGAGGTCGTACTTAGAGAAGTTCTCAGACTCGACAATGCGCCACATGATTGTCGGCACACCACCGATTGATGAGACCCGTTCTGCCTCAATGGTGGCCATTGCATGATCGGCATCGAAACGCCCAGGCGGCATCAGCACAAGTTTTCCGCCGGTTGCATATGACGTGACCATCGTGGCAAGGCAACCAGTGACGTGGAAGAGAGGAACTACCAAGAGACTGCCCGCTTGATACTGACTCGGCGTCCCGGCCTCCGCAGCCCTCATTGTCGCTACGACGCTCGCGCACATGATGTTCTGGAGGTTTCCAATCACCTGTCGATGCGTAACGGTTGCGCCTTTAGGTTTTCCAGTCGTGCCAGAGGTATAGAGAATCGCTGCAAGATCATCCTCGGAAGGGGCAGAGCCGCTAAATGCAGGAGGGTCTTTCTGCTCGAACAACTCTGAAGCCGGTCGTGCGATCCCGTCTGGCTCTGTTAATCCGATCACAAAGACGTGGGTGAGCTCGGGCAGCGATGGCACCAACTCGCGGACTAACTCCCACCTGCGAAGGTCGCAGAGCATGACCTTCGTACCAGAGTCGTTGAGAGCGAACTCGAGTTCCTCGGTCTTCCACCATGCGTTCAGGGGGACCGTTACCACTCCACTCCCGACGCATCCCCAGAACATCGCTACCCACTCGATGGCATTTGCCGAAACGATCGCTACCCGGTCACCGGACTCGACACCTATTGCAGCAAGCGCGGCAGAGGCTGATCGCGCCCAAGCGTCATGCTCCACATAGTTGAGCCGTTGATCTCCCTGAACCAGGAAGTCGGTGTCGTCGCGGATTGCAGCTGACTCGGCTACCTCGCGGAGAGAGCGCATTCGCTTCTTATAAACCTGCAGGTCTATGCCGAGAACAGGCTCGATGACGATCTCAAACGGTCCCTCGGGGCCGAAGAGTTGAGTGATGATTGGATCTACTGTTGTCACGGTGGGCGAGCCTAACGCCCGAGCGCGCTCATCGTCAGCCCGAGCGAGGAAGAGTCTCGCTAGAGAGGTTCATCACCTAAATATGACTACGTGCCCTGACTGCGCCCTCAGGCTTCTGCCGGAGCCTCAGTGATAGCGACCTCAAATGACCAGAGTTCAGAGTGAGTCGAGACAGGGCCATCGGTGCTCTGACCTCTGTGCCCATGGGCGAATGCCGGGCTCTGCACCCATGCCTGAAAATCATCCTCGGAGGCCCAACGGGTGTAGACGAGAAACACGCCGCGATCATCATTAGGCGCAAGTAACTCAAATGCCTCAAACCCAGGCGATGATGTAACTGAGCCAGAGCGAGCGGCGAACCGAGCAACAAACTCTTCGACGCGATCCGACGGCACTGTGATGGCATTTATTTTGGCAACGCTCATGGGGTTCTCCTTGGTAATTGTTGAGTCGTTTTCGCTGTAGTTCGAGGTCTTCGATTCGCCATTTATTTAGGCGCTTATTTAATCAGCCTCAGGATCAGCGCCGTCACTGCGGAGAAATTGCTCAATCTCGCGTGCAATGTCGTCACCAGAGATATCTCCCTCATCTACCGACTCGAGCGCCTCTACGAGCCCTGCAACATCTGGGCGATCGCTCAAGCCTTCCTCTACTTGGGCGGCATAAAGCAGCGCCTGTCGATCGAGGTCACGCAGATCTACTGAGATAAGAGCAATATCACGCAGCCGCTCGAGTAAAGCGCGCACTGCAGGCGGAGACGGTGTACCCGAGATGTAGTGAGGAACCTGAGCCCATAGACCCACTGCATCAATACCAACATCTCCAAGCGCTACCTGTAGGACACTCTGGAGCCCCGTTGGTCCGTGATAGTCGCCCCGAAGTGCACCAACCTCTTGAGCGAGACCGCGACTCGTCGCAGATGCAAGAACGGGGACTGGCCGACGATGAGAGACAGGCGATGGCATCCCTCCGAGCATGACGGCCATCTTCACTCCAAGTCGCTCAGCGGCAGTCACAATCTCCTCGGTGAGGCGCTGCCACTCCAGACATGGCTCCGGCCCGGTCAGAACAACGACGTCACGGCCGACACGCCCACCAGTAAAAGTCAGGTGCGGCCATTCGATACGCCTAGTGACCCCGCCATCAAGGAGTGCGAGAGGTCTAGTGGTTCTCAGGTCTGCGCTATCACCTAGGTCATACGTTCCGAACTCGCGCGCGGCGGCCATAGAGCGGATAATCGCGTCAGCCGCACTAGCGCCCGCTAGACCGGCATCGATCCAACCCGTGAGAGCGACGACAAGCACCGGGTCATTCATATCTGGCCAGACATCAATCGAGAGCATCTGCGCACCTTACCGGCACGGCCCTTCAGTTATGGTTCGGAGCATGATCTTCGGAGTCCATACGGGCCTTCAGAACACAAGCATTCCCGAACTCACTGACCTCTGGCGCGGCATTGAGGCGAGCGGATTTGATTGGATCTCAATCTGGGACCATTTCTACGCTGCAGATGGATCGGGTAATCCTCACTCGCTGGAGTCAGTGGTTAGCCACGCTGCCCTCTGCGCCGCTACATCTCGCGTACGCTGCGGGAGCCTTGTCTACTCTGCCGGGTACCGCCACCCCGCGGTCTTAGCCAATGCAATGGCGACGCTCGATCAACTATCGAATGGAAGAGTCACGCTTGGGTTAGGAGGCGGATGGTTAGGCCGTGAGTATCGAGCCTATGGAATTCCGTTCGGCAGTGTCGGGGAGCGCCTGCGCATGATGGAGGAGTCCCTCACATGTATTCGCCTCCTCCTGACAGAGCAAGAATCTAATTTCGCAGGCGAGTTCTTCAGCCTTGATCGCGCTCAGTGTGAACCCAAGCCGCTACAGAGTCGCTTACCGATTTGGGTAGGCGGATCGGGCGAGAAAGTAACGCTGCGCATCGCAGCGCAACGCGCTGACGGCTGGAATGTTCCATTCATCTCACCAGAGGTATTCGCACATAAAAACTCAGTTCTGGACGCGCATTGCGAGCGGTTAGGTCGAGACCCATCCGAGGTATTTCGAAGCGTAAATGTCGGAATAGCCTTAAACGAGGAGTCTCTTCTTGCTCAGTTCGACAAGATGAGCGAGGGAGTAAGGCCAGGGGTGCTCATGGGCAGCGCCAGCCAGATGTTCGATCAGGTAGGCGCGTACATTGACTCCGGCGCGCAGCAGATCAACTTAGCGGTACGGGCACCATTCGATATCGAAGCAATCGAGTGGTTCGCTACAGAGGTTATGCCGGCGTTTCAATGAGCGGCGTTTCAATGAGTACCCGCAAGAATGTAGAGACCCCAACAAGTAAATAGTCTGGATACTGTGGACGAAGCGCTAAACCAACCTCCAACAACTGAGCACGAGTTCCGGCTTGATCCGCTTACACGCGAGTGGGTTCTTATCGTTGGGAATCGGCAGGGACGCCCCAATCTCCCTACGAAAGACTGCCCGTTCTGTCCGGGGGGTTTGGAGGCGCCTAGTGAGTACGAAACATACGCATTTACAAACAGGTGGCCTGCACTTGTCTCTGGTGAACCTACAGATTTCGATGCTATTGCCGCGGCTGGCGGGGCAAGCGCAGCAGCGATTGGCGCTGCAGAAGTAGTCCTGTACTCACCCGAGCACTCTGGATCCCTTGCAACAATCGGAGTCGACGGATGTAGGCGAGTAGTCGACCTCTGGGCTGAGCGCACGGCGACATTACTCAACACCCCCGAGATTTGCTCCGTCCTCATTTTTGAGAATCGCGGAGGCGAGGTAGGCGCCACCATCCCCCACCCGCATGGCCAGATCTACGCATTCGGCTTCGTACCTCCGCTGCAGCGAATCGAGGCTGAGGTACTCGCGTCACACGGTTGCTCTATCTGTAAGGACTGCGCTAGCAGAACAGATGCAGACCGAGAGCGCGTCGTCTTCGACTCAAACGGATGGAGCGCCAGCGTTCCATACGCTGCTGGTTATCCATACGAAATTCTATTGTCCCCTAACGACCATATTGGTTCACTAGATCTTCTAACGAGCGACTCGCGCGACGCACTCGCAGCGGCTCTGAATACCATTGTGGCTTGTTACGACCGTTTATTCGACGCGCCTATGCCTTACATGATGTGGATCCACCAAGAAACATCACCAGCGACTCCCAGCCCCGGAGCGCATATGCATCTTCACTTCGCCCCGGTTCTGAGATCAGCAAATGTCCAGCGCTACGTCGCTGCGGCCGAGGTCGGGAGCCGTGTCCTCTCCAACCCATTACTCCCTGAGACCGCTGCGAAACATCTTCGCGACGCTCTCGCCGCCGAGTAGCCACCACCGTAGGATCTACTCCGTGGATAAGAGAATGACAGAGCTTAGGATCGCTCGAATTATTGAGAGCCTCAGAGTTGATGATGAGAGCGCATCGCGCACCCAGAGAGAAGTTCTGGTTGTATCTGCACCCGGGCGAGTCAACCTCATTGGGGAGCACGTCGATTACAACGACGGAATCGTCCTGCCCATGGCGATCGATCGCGAGGTTCTTGTCGCGTGCGTTCGGCGAGACGATGACAAACTCACCGCGGTCTCTCTAGATCTCGATAATGCATCTCGGCGCGTTACAACCGATCGCGATGGCGCCGAGAATGAGGGGCCAGCGTGGGGATCGTTCCTCTCAGCCTCCGTGCGAGCAGCGATCCGCTTAGGGGCCGATGCCCCAGGGCTCGATCTGGCCCTTACCTCGACCATCCCAATTGGGGCCGGGCTCTCATCGAGTGCAGCGGTTACCGTCGCTTTAATCCTCTCGATCTGCAATGCAAGTGGTATCGAACCAGATCCACGTGAATTAGCGCTCGCTGCGCAGGCAGCGGAGATCGAGGCCGTTGGAGTACCAGTCGGCAATATGGACCAGCTTGCATCGAGTCTCGGAGTGGAGGGCCACGCTCTGCTGATTGACTGCAGAGACCTATCGGTGACGCCGATTGCAATTCCAGATTCTCTCGCTGTCCTAGTGGTCCACTCGGGAATCTCGCGCACCCTTGAGTCGAGTGCTTATGCAGAGAGAAGAGCGGCCTGCGAGGAAGTCTCAGCCCGACTTGGGTATAAATCACTCCGTCAGGCGCGCGCTGATGAGGTTGAAGATGATCCCTATGCAAGGCATGTCGTATCTGAGATTGAAAGGGTTGATGCATTTATTGATGCGCTCCACAGAGATGATCTGGAGCGTCTTGGCACAATACTCAGCGATGGTCATGCGAGCCTGCGGGACGACTTTGATGTCTCACTCCCTGATATCGACACTCTCGTCGAACTCCTAGTGAAACATGGAGCAATTGGTGCTCGTCTCACGGGTGCCGGGTTCGGTGGATGCGTTGTAGCACTTGCGCGAGTAGATGAAATGAACGCGATTGCAGATGCAGCAACTGAGGAGTACGCGCAGGTAACTACTCGCACTCCTCAGTCTTTTATCGTCCATGCCAGCCGTGGCGCACACCAAGTGCAGTTGTGATGCCGAGCGACGCCGTTCAAAGCATCTCTAATGGAGAGATCACTCTCTCGCTATACGCAGACGCAACGTTTAGTCTCCAATTTGGCGAGACCGATTACAGCCTTAGCCAAATGCGGGCGACTGCATCAATCGGAGGCTCGGAAGTATCCCCCACTGGTGTTTGGCAGATTGACACAAATACCGCACGCTGCGGCGGAGAGAACGGCACTCCTGTAATTGAGATCGCACTAGGTACAGAGGCGCCAGGGTCCTGCACCATGTCGGTCTCCTTAACCCCTCTAGTCGAGACGGTTCTTGATCGTTTCACAATTATGGGAGCGGCGACAGGTGAGTTCGAGACGCGTTTAGTAGAGGGCTACGACTCATGGTCGTGGGCTGGTGTGCGCAGCTCAGACGCGCCAGGGCGTTCATGGTGGCGCAGCGCATTCGTCGGATCACTCGCCACCATTACCGCGTCAGCGCGTACTGCTAATCGCTTTGTAACCGCTATCAATTGGAGTAATGGAGAGATCACAATCGAGTCTGCAGGCGCCCCTGTTCTGAGTGCGATTCCAGATACTTGGGGCTTTACGGCTGGAGCCACAACAGATCTCGGACTACGTGTCGATGCTGGAACAATTGTAAGTAGCGAAGTATTCGCGTTCAGTTTTGGCTCCGACCCATTCTCGCTGGTGGAGGCCGATGCGTCTGCGACCGGCGAGGCGATGCACGCGCGCAGCTGGACCGGTGAGGCGATTCTTGGTTGGGAGTCTTGGTATCACTTCGGGCTCAACGTAAAGCCCGAGAACGTTCTAAGCAATGCGCGCCTTATGCGAGAGAAGATTCCAGACGCACGCTTCGATCTTGTTCAGATTGATGATGGCTGGCAGAAGTCATACGGAGCCTGGTGGGCTAATAAGCACTGGCCAGATGACATGGGAGATATGGTCAAATCGCTTGATGCCATCGGGTGTCGCGCCGGTCTGTGGTTAGCACCATTCATGGTTGTACCGGATGGGCCTGGGCTTGGCACAGACCATCCAGATTGGTGCTTGATGGATCCTTCTACCTATGCACCCTTGCTTGAGCCCCGACACAACAGGTGGTCACTAGATGCGAGCAACCCCGAGGTATTGGAATTCTTGCGCGGACTAGGCGAACAGGTTCGCGCATGGGGCTTCGACATGGTGAAGCTTGATTTCCTGTATTTTGCTGCTCAAAGCGCTAAACGCCACAACCCACAAATCACCGGAACCGAGTCGCTACGTCTTGGCCTCAGAGCCTTTATTGATGGCTTCGGAGATGATCGCTATGTGCTCGGCTGCGGCATGCCCATGCTCCCCGCTGTTGGTCTCTGCCATGGAAACCGCATCGGGCACGACACTGCGATGCCGGTCGTCCATATGGAGTTTGGACACCCTGCAAGCGACTGGACCGGCTACCGCGGCATCGTTTCGCAGGCACGCAATATTGCAGCCCGCTGGGCGCTTCAGCGACGGTGGTTTGAATGCGACCCTGACATAGTCATGGCTTGGGGCTCAGACGGTAACGATGCCGCGGGCTACTCGCCTGACGAAGCTCGGGTCTTGGCCGCTGTTGCAGCACTATGCGGTGGGCCGTGCTTCCTCGCTGATGATCTTGCGCAACTATCTGAAGACGAGATCGCCATTCTCTCCGACGCGAATTTTCTGAAACGCTGCTGGGGAGATGGGCTTAGACCATCCGACATTTTTTCGCACCCAGACAACCCAGAGGTTGAGCATGCCTTCGATATTCCTAGCGACCTTCCCCACATCTGGAGCGCTGAGCGCAACGGTGAGGATGTAAGCCTGAGATTTGATTGGGAGAATCACCGAATCAGTTCAGAGTGATCAAGGTGCCGGAGACCTCTATGGTCACATTCGCCCGAGTATCTCAGCCTTCTTGGACTCAAACTCCTCCGAGGTGATTACACCTTCATCACGCAGATCAGCGAGTTTGCGGAGTTGCTCCGCAGCATCAGGTGCTGGCACTGCTGGTGCACTTGGAGCACCCTGCGCAGCATTTGCGTTGATGGCACTCGCAATGTCGCCTGCGTCTCTGCGAGAGCGATTCTGCTCTCTGCTCTCCATCTGAAGGTATATCTCTTGCTGAACAGCATCGGGGTGGCGAACATCCTCAAAGTGGGATGAACCATCTCGTCCGGCAGACTGAATGTCTAAATCGCCTGCCCCAATAACACGCTCGATCGGCCCCTGGGAGAAGTCAATGTTCGTAATACGGTCGAGGGGAATCTCCACGCCCTTCTTGGAGATAAATCCGCTGCGAAAAATGACGCGCCTATCAGTGACTACGAAGAAAGTGCTTCTCCACTTTAGAAAACGAATCCCAATCCATCCAGCCCATGCCAACATCATCCACGGGACAACCCACCAAATACCGGTACCAATAGAGTGAAGAATCCCGTCATGGGAGTGGAGCCATGAGACAAAGAGCAAGAGAGCGACTAGCCCTGTAGCCACTGCGATGTGCTCAATGAAGTACCACCAATGTGGATTTAGATCTAGAGCAACAGTCTCGTCGTCGTGAATCAAGTGCGCTGGGTAAGGCATGGGCATCACTCCTTTTGTTGACCCGCCAGTACAAGCGGAGAATTTTTAGACAGAGCGTCTTAGTAAGAGCGATTTAATAACTACGTCCGAGAACTCGATCTGTGTATGCATTTGCGAAGCGCCCCTTAGGGTCCCATGCTTCTCGCACTTTTTGGAACTTGCTCCACTCGGAGTATCGAGGTGCGAGTTTCTCTGCGGTCTGAAAGTGCATCTTCCCCCAATGAGGGCGCCCCTCTACCTCATCCATGATCGCCTCTACTCCACGAAAATACTTCTCAAATGGCGTGCCGCTCGATACATGCACTGCAAGGAATGCGGTCTCGCGGCCGTTGGCCATTGAGAGCGGAATATCGTCTGCCGGGAGCGCGCGAATCTCAACCGGGAAATCAACCTGAAGCTTCTCGGACTCAATCAACTCTCTTATTCGGCGAAGCGTTGCCTGCATCTTCTCGATAGGGAGCGCGTACTCCATCTCGACAAAGCGAATAAGGCGGGTCGAGCAGAAGACTCGATGGCTTACATCTACCTTCTCGACACGCCCCATGTTGTTAGCGACCATTCGAGCTATCGATGGAACCTTGGAGGGGCGCTTCCGACCGTACGCCGCCAGGCCGCCAAATATGTAGTTACCTATCAGCACCTCTTCGCGCCATTGCTTCTGTCGGGACTTCACCCAGATCGGCCGGTCCGTTCGGTTCGCAGCCTTGATGGTTACTACCTCAGAGTGCGGGAACCAATATGAATCGACATGGTCGTTACTCGCTGTAATGGAGTTCCAAGACTCGAGTGCCTCATCGAATTCGTGCGGCTCCTCGAGCGAGTGAAGTCGGAATGCTGGCTCGCACTGCAGAGTCACCTTCGTAATAATCCCAAAAACTCCTAGCCCAATTCGAGCACACTCAAATAACTCGGGCTCCTCGCTCGGCGAGCACGTAACTAGATCGCCATTTGCCGTAACAAGTTCTAATGAAATTACTGCCGCGGCAATGGGGCCGAGTCGATGGCTAGTTCCGTGGGTTCCAGTCGATAGCGCACCGGCAAGGGTCTGCTTATCGATGTCGCCAAGATTCGAGAGAGCAAGTCCGCGCTTAGCGAGTTCGTCGTTGAGGACAAACAATTTGATCCCGGCCTCGACAGTTACCGTCATCGCCTCGCGATCTAGATCGATAACTCGATCCAACGCCTCTATCCGAAGCATTCGAGAATCCGTGCATGCGATATCAGAGAATGAATGCCCGCTCGCTGCGATGCGCACCCGCTGGCCAGCACGGTCAGCAGAGCCAACTAACTCACGTAGCTCTAAAAGGCTCCTAGGCGACTCGATTGCTATGGGGTCGCAGGTTTGGTTACGCCCCCAATTTTGCCATGCTCCTCTGCGTGCCACGGAGGCGAATCCTACGCACCAAAGCCCCCATGACCAAACCCCTGTCCCATAGCCCCGGTATCCTCCGATCTATGCCCCCCGCGCCCCACGATGCCGACTCACTCCTCGAGGGCCTCGACCCGTCCCAACGAGAAGCAGTGACATCAGATGCGCGCCCCCTCGCTATCCATGCAGGGGCGGGCTCCGGTAAGACTCGGGTCCTTACGCATCGCATCGCATGGCAGAGCGCTACCGGGGCGATCTCCCCGGGTCGAGTCCTTGCACTTACCTTTACTCGAAAAGCGGCTGGCGAGTTACGCGAGCGCATATCCCGTCTCGGCGTATCAGGGAGTGTCGCTGCGGGCACATTCCACTCAATGGCACTTGCCCAGCTCCGCCGATATCACGCAGATCGCGGCACCCCAATGCCCGCAGTGCTTGGCTCCAAGGCTCGCATTCTCGCTCCGATGCTCGGCAAGCGCGACAGTTCACAGCTTCGCGTCATTGATGTTGCCTCAGAGATTGAGTGGGCCAAGGCGCGACTTGTCTCCCCACCGCGTTATCTAGAGGCGGTTAGTGCAAGCGGGCGCGTTGTAAGCCAAGCCGAGCGCATCGCAGGGCTCTACGAGAGATACGAGCAAGAGAAGAATCGTCGCCTCTTAGTTGATTTCGATGACCTACTGCTCGCCTGTGCAACCGCTATAGAGACTGATCGCGAGTTTGCTGCTGCTCAGCGCTGGCGTTTTAGGCATCTATTCGTGGACGAGTTCCAAGACACCAACCGATCACAGTTCCGCTTACTGCGGGCATGGCTTGGGATTCAGGCATCAACTGGCCGCGGCGAGTCCGGAGCCCAGCCCGACCTCTGTGTTGTCGGCGATCCAGATCAAGCCATTTATGGTTTCGCAGGCGCTGAGCCGCGTTACCTAGAGGAGTTTGAGAAAGAGTTCCCTGGCTCGACAACTGTTCGCCTCCGATATAACTATCGATCTACTCCACAGGTAGTCGCAACGAGCAGGTCTGTATTGCCTGCATCGCGGTCACGCCTCTCGGTAGAGACTCCAAAGCAAGATGGGCCTGCACCCACGATTGCTGATTATGCAGATGAGCACGCCGAGGCGCGCGCTGTCATTGCCGCAGCAGTTACTGCACACTCATTCGAGCGACCCTGGTACTCAATGGCTGTTCTCTACCGAACCAACGCGCAGTCACTTGCCTTCGAGGAGGCCTGTAAAAAATCCAAGGTCCCCTATCGAGTACGCGGCGCAGGAGCATTCCTAGAGCGCGCAGAGGTAAAGGATCTAATCGCAGGGATTCGCAGCAGCGCGGCAGCGCAACCATCGCTCTCCTTTGCGGATCACCTCGTAGACCTCCAAGCCGATTCCGCTGATGCGCCCGAAGAAGTACGAGAGCACGCAGAGGCACTCGCATCACTCGGGCATGAGTACCTTGCCGCAGAGGGCGGCGTCGGGAGCGTCGCTGGATTCCTTGGCTTCTTGAATACAGCGCTTCGCAACGACGAAGTCTCTGGCGGCGATGCAATCGACCTCCTTACCTTCCACGCTGCAAAAGGGCTTGAGTGGGAGACAGTCTGGGTTACAGGTCTAGAGAAGGGCCTTGTCCCAATCTCGCATGCAGAGGGGAAGGCTGTTGCGCTCGCAGAGGAGAGTCGCCTGCTCTATGTCGCGTTGAGCAGGTCACGCAGATGGCTGCACTGCACGCATGCCGAGAAGCGCAACTTCGGCGAACGCACATCATTTAGAACCCGCAGCGCACTCCTCGATCTCATCGAGTCTGCTGCTACGGGCATCTCCCTTGAGGAGCTCAGCGAGACAGGTGGGGAAGTAAATCGACGCGGCTCATCTCGAGCACGAGCGTCGCTATCTGCGATAGCACTCGGAGATTTAGCGGTTGAAGACCGTCCGCTATTCGAGGAACTAAAGGCGTGGAGACTTTCTACATCACGAGCCGCAAGCATTCCTGCCTTCACAGTCTTCGACAACAAGACCCTTACCGCAATCGCCACTCTCCGACCGTCAAACCTTGCGCAGCTTCTGTCAGTCTCGGGAGTAGGCCCTGTAAAGGCCGAGCGATACGGAGAGGCGATCCTCGAGATAATTGCTCGCCAGAATGACGAGACTCCTATCAATATCTCCTAGACAGATAAGCGAGTGAGTCGGAGCCGTCCGCCTTTGCAATTTACGCAGACGCTGGAGCCTCAAAGCCATGAGCCCACGAGAGAGACGCCTTAGCAATTACCCCATAAACCTCTATTGGCTCTATGTGCTTGCATCTCCTCCTCAAGCATCACCCTTCGGTAGACCCCGTTCGGAGCGATCGTAAGGATGCGCGCATAACCCTCGAGTAGCAGCCGGTCGTTGAAGCGCTCTCCGTCCAAGTGAACGTATGCAAGATGGCGGCCATAAAGATCAGTCCGCTCTATGTCATCCTCAAGCGTGACGAAGCGCCCCTCTAGATGCTCTCTAGTAAACGCCTCCGCTTCAGGCCCCCAGCACCCGACAGGCTTAGTGGGGTGGTGTGTCTCGGGTGTGTCGATACCAAGTAATCGCACGGTCTCCCTCCCCTCGCCCGAGGCAACGATGATCGTGTCGCCGTCGATGACCCGAAGCACCTCGACGGCGGCCGTGGCACCGGCAAGGTCCCCTGTGACCCTGCCGAGAATCAAGATGGCCGCTACTGCGACAACAATGGCCATAACCGCGGCCGGTAGCGGGATTCGTCTCATTCTTGAAAAGTACCGCCAGATTGGGACACTTGTCACCGAAAATCTCCCGGCGGCAGGTACCGTCACACCTGACCATGAAACCCCGTCGATTCTTCCTACTCCTAACCATGATCATGCTCTTGGGTGCCTTGGGGCTCCTCGTCGTCACCCAGCGCCCGGCTCTCGTTGAAGCGCGCAATGCGGCAGATGCGAGTTTTGCGAGATTGAGCCCGAGCCTTGAGGCGCGATACAAGACAGTCCCTGCGATTCTTGAGGCCCTCAAAACCTCCGGCGCAGAGGATCGTGGACCTTCAATTGCGCTAGCGAAGGCAGAGAGCGCATGGCTTATCGCTCTCAATGGCGAGTCGGCTAATCAAATCTCAGATGCCGCTAACTCTATTGAGGGGAACGTTGCGCGTGTCAGGGCTATGTACCAAGGATCGGATCGATTAAGAGAGTACAAAGCACAGATGGATCCGGCTCTAGCCGCCTACGACCAATCCCTCTCCGCTGATGCCAAGGTAAGGGTAAAGGAAAATGCAGAGGCTGTTGCTGCTTACAGAGCGAAGCGTGGCGCATGGTTGAGCAAGCCCGTTGTCTTTATCGGCGGCTTCGATGAGCGCATCACTTATGAACCTGTCGCCGAGTCCGCAGCCAACAACGAACTCACCACCCCAGCGAAGCCATGACAACTCTCGCTATTCTCGGTGGCGGACAGCTCGGATGGATGCTCGGGTTAGCTGCTAAAGCCCTCGGCGTAGATACTCGATTCTTAGATCCGAGCACGGGAGTTACAGCAAGCGCGGTAGGTAAGGTAACTACAGCGTCTCTAGATGATGCCGAGGCAGTCATCAATTTCGCTGCAGGTGCGGATGTCGTTACATACGAGTGGGAGGGCGTTCCGGCATCCACGGTAGAGGCGCTAATTAACGCTGGAAATGCAGTGCATCCTGGGATTGCATCACTCTCTGTTTCGCAGGATCGACTGGTAGAGAAGAAGCGCTTGCAGGCTCTTGGAATTCCAGTTGCGCCTCATGCAGAGGTATCAGATTTAGATTCACTTCAAAGCGCTTTACGCGCACTAGGGCTTCCAGCCATTCTCAAATCGCGACGCGGTGGATACGACGGCAAGAGTCAAGTACTAATTCGAGATGAAGCTGACTCCGACAATGCTCTAGAGACTCTTGCGGATGCAGGAGAGCTAATCCTGGAGGGGTTCATCCCTTTCGAGAGAGAGGTTTCGATCATCGCAGTGCGCGGTGTCGATGGCGAGATCAAAACTTGGCCACTCGTCGAGAACCTGCACCGCGAAGGAATTCTGCGACTCAGTCGCGTATCGAGTGAGGCGTTACAAGGCTCGGTAAAATTACCGTTAGAGGCGCTTGCAATTCAGTACGTCACGAGCCTTCTCGAAGACCTAGCGCACGTTGGAGTTCTTACCCTTGAATTATTCGTTAAAGGCAACCAACTCATCGCAAACGAATTTGCGCCTCGCGTGCATAACTCTGGGCACTGGAGCATCGAGGGCTCAAAAACAAGTCAGTTCGAGAACCACGTGCGGGCAGTAACCGGGCTTCCACTCGGGGAGACGGACCTAACCGGCGCGAGCGCGATGGTGAACTGCATCGGCGTGCTGCCCGACCCCCACTCCATAGCGACAATCAACGGAGCACACCTACACGACTACGCGAAGTCCCCTCGCAGAGGCCGCAAGGTCGGGCATATCACCCTCGTAGCACCCAACGATTCAGCCCTCGATGCGGGCCTCGAGGCATTATTCGATGTGCTCCCCGGCGACAATGGATGAGCTTCTCGAGTATTTGAGTGATCTCAGACTTCTTAACCAAGTCTTTGCTCAAACCCACTAAAGATCTAAACGCTGTTGCGCCGAGAATGTTGGTGCCCCAATGAGCAGCATTCCTCCACCCGTCCGCCCTGCTGCCTCACCTTAAAACTCTCAGGGAGTTACCCAATGGCACGCAGACCACACGCAGCAGCAACAGCCCGCATCTTGGTTAACGGCATCACCGCCGCCTCGACCTTTGGCTTGATCGCGATGCTCGCCGGCCAGGCTGGCGCATCGGGTGGATCTACTTCAGTCGCTGCGGCTCCTACCGGTGTAGTGGTGGTGACCCCAGCTGGGGCTACTGGCCTTGATGCCAGCACACTTGCTCCTCCTGTCGCTGGTGCACCTGCAGCAGGAGCGCCACCGGCACCCGCGGCGGCTCCCTCGACTACTGCAGCCACAGTTGGAGGCGGCGCGACCCCCGTCGTCCGGACACAGCCCGCGCCCGTTGGCGGTGCGACACCTGGCCCAGCCCCAGCACCCTCACCAACTACCCCAGCACCAACGGCACCACCGGCACCTACAGTCGTTACGACTCCCCCGGTTACAGCCCCTCCGGTAACAACGACAACAAAGCCGTCCTGATTAATGCTTGACCCACGGACCTACTGGTGGATATCACGATCGACTGGAATAGTTGCCTGGGCGGTGTTGACCCTCTCCGTCATCTGGGGCCTCGCGCTGACAACACGCCTTTTGGGAAAGTTCCCGAAACCAGCATGGATGCTTGACCTACATAAGCATTTCGCGAGTCTTGCAAGCATTCTTGTCGGGGTACATATCGTGAGTTTGATGCTCGATGGATACGCGCGATTCTCGCTCAGCGACATCTTGATTCCGATGCATACGCAGTGGAAGCCAGGGCCTGTTGCGTGGGGAATCGTCAGCCTCTACGTACTAATTGCCGTACAGGCAACCTCGCTAGCCAAACGCCACCTGCCCCTAAAGGTGTGGCGCATGCTTCATTTCCTCTCGTATCCTCTGTGGGCTCTCGCAACTGCTCACTTCATCACTGCTGGTACCGATGCTTACGAACCTGTCTTTGCTTACACGGTGATCGGCACCACAATTCTTATTAGCGCACTCACTATGGGGCGGGTCCTAAGCCCACGCGCTCCGCGTGTGCCAACTACTGCATCCTCCGTGCCTGTTAGCGCATCGTCGAATGCTCAGGCTGAGACAAAAAGTTCTTCAACAGATAAATTGCCAAAAGCAAAATCAAGCACCAAGGCAGCACCCGGTTCTCGCGCTGAGATGATCGCAAAGGCGCGTGAGCAAGCTGCGCTCGCTAAAGCGGCCGAGCCGGCGGCACCCGCAGAACCGGCCATCTCTGCTCCGGAGGTAACGGTGCGCAGCGCTACTCAAGGAACCCCAGCACGCGAGGATTTAGTGGAGAGGGCACGAGCTGCTGCAGCAGCAGCTAACGCAGGCCAGAGCAATCCAAATCCTGCTCCCCACAAATCAAGCGACGATGTAATCGCACGCGCACGAGAGGCCGCTGCAATTGAGTTGGCTCGACGCGCTGCAGACTTAGGGCCAGCTGCCACTAAACGCTCAGGGCAGAACCAAGGTGAGGTCATAGATCTTTCAGCAGGCTCCGAAGAGCAGATCAGCCCTAGCGAATAGCGCCCGACTCGCGAAGCGCGGAGAGTTCATCGGCGTTGAAGCCCCAGTCGCTAAGCGCTGCATCGGTGTGTTGACCGGGCCAAGCAGGTGGGCCTTGAATCGCTCCCGGGGTCCGGCTGAAGCGCGGCGCCGGCGCGGGCTGGGTCACTCCAAACTCCTCGACATACGTCCCACGCGCTTTCAAGTGCGGGTGCTCTGCTGCCTCGCTCATCTCAAGAACCGGTGCATAGCAAGCGTCTGAGTGCTCAAGTATCGCGTTCCACTCATCCCGAGTCTTAGTTAAGAACAGAGCCGTAAGAGTGCTGCGCTGCATCTCGTAAGTGCGCGGATCCATCTGCGTTGCAAGATCAAACTCTGCACCGAGTTCAAGACGAGAGACGAGTTCTGCATAGAACTGTGGCTCGAGCGAACCGATTGAGATGTACTTACCATCCTTAGTCTCATAGGTGTCGTAGAACGGCGCACCTGTATCGAGGAGGTTTGTGCCACGCTCCCCCCAACCTGGCCATGTGACGAACATTGACATCAATACCGCAGAGCCATCGACCATAGCGGCGTCGACAACCTGACCCTCTCCGCTTCGAGTGGCCTCGAATAATGCACAAGCAACGCCGAATGCAAGAAACATCCCGCCGCCACCGAAGTCGCCAACGAGGTTGATCGGTGGCGTTGGCTTCTCACCAGCACGCCCAAGATGAGCGAGGGAACCGGCGAGCGCGATGTAGTTGATGTCGTGTCCAGCGGCCTGTGAATATGGACCCTCTTGACCCCAACCCGTCATACGCCCATAAACAAGTCTCGGGTTACGAGCAAGGCAATCATTAGGCCCAAGCCCAAGTCGCTCTGTAACTCCGGGGCGGAACCCCTCGATCAAAGCATCTGCGGACTCAACCAGACGCATGACAACCTCTATGCCTTCTGGGCTCTTTAGATCCACTCCGATCGATCGACGCCCTCGGTTCAAAAGATCAAACGGAATACTCTCCGGGAGCGTCTCGCGCACGGAGCCCGCGCGCTCAACGCGGATGATGTCTGCACCCATATCTGCGAGCATCATCGCTGCAAATGGCCCTGGGCCGATCCCTGCAAGTTCGATGATCTTCACACCCGTTAATGGTCCAGACATGCTCTCTCCAATTTCGTTTTAGTAGTTGCTAGTGAGTTGCACTCAGGCCCAATGGCAGAGATGCGTTGACCTCTTAGAAATTAAGACGCAGACCTGGTCTTGGCCATGGAAGCGAATAGATGGTTCCAGTACCAGAGCAGGTTACATACGCGGTACGCAGATCGTCGCCACCAAAGCAGACGTTTGTTACCAGAAGGTCGGGCAGGGCAACATGCTCAATGCTCGCTCCATCTGGAGAGACGACTGTTAGGCCGCCGTTGATAATTGTCGCAACTACGACATTGCCTGCAGAGTCGATTGCGAGCGAGTCGAGAAGCTGATGACCGGCTAACCCTGCAAGGACCATTCCTCCATGCCCTATCGGATTTGGGCGCCCAACAACACCGGGCCCCTCGATCGGCCACGACAACACTCGACCGGTATGCGTCTCTGCAACATATACGGTGTCGCCCTCTGGAGAGATGCCGATTCCGTTTGGTGACTCAAGTGGATAAATAACTTCTTTGATAGACGAACCATCGGGTGACGCGTAATAGACCCCACCGTGATCGCGCTCACGTGCACGAATCTTGCCGTGATCGGTAAACCACATCATGCCGTCAGCATCGAAGACAAGATCGTTCGGGCCCATCAGAGGATTCCCGTCGCACTCTGTGAAGAGAACTGTTACGTCTCCGGTCTCTAAATCAATGCGCTCGATTCGTCCACCTGAGTAATCAGAGGGTTGAAGCATTCCGGTAATCGTGAGCCCCATTAACTCGTGAAACTCCCAGCCGCCGCTGTTACACACGTAGGCAGCACCATCTGGACCAATCGCCAAGCCGTTGGGGCTTCCACCCGGAGTAGCAACAACCTCTAGTCGCCCATCAGGATGCAGGCGACTCACCCTCTTGTTCTGTAATTCAACGAATAAGAGCGTGCCATCTGGCATCCAGACCGGCCCCTCTGGGAAGCCAAGACCGGATGCGATGAGGGTGGGTTCTGTTGTCATAGGCCCCTACCTCATCACCGGGTTGCGCCCCACGTCAAGCCCGGCACAAGATAGGGCAATGCGCATACGCCTTGACCACGCCGACGAGTACATGCATTCCCTTGAGGAAGCCACCAACTTCAACGAGAGCATGTACTTCAATGTCTACGATCCAATAGCTCAGATGGGGGGATTCTTCCGCCTCGGCAACCGTGCCAATGAGGGCTACGCCGAGATGACTACCTGCCTCTATCTCCCCGATGGGCGAGTCGCGTTCATGTTTGACCGACCCAAGATCACAACCAACGATGCCTTCGACGCAGCAGGAATGCGATTCGATGTCGTCAAGCCCTTCGAGTCTCTCAAGGTCACCTACTCGGGGCGCGCAGTTCTTCTCGACGATCCACTTGTCATGGCTAATCCACGTCGCGCATTTACAGAGAGCCCTTGGACAGAGGTCGAGGCAACACTTGATTACCGCGGCCTCTCTCCGATGATGGGGGGCGAGCCCGTCAACGACGACGGCACTGCACTCACTGAGGATCTCTCCGGCGGCTTTGCGCGCGGGCACTACGAGCAGCATGTCGGCGCACGCGGATCTATTCGCGTCGGTGATGAAGAGTGGGAGATCGATGGTTACGGACTCCGCGACCACTCATGGGGACCGCGCTACTGGCAGGCTCCGTATTACTACCGCTGGTTAACGATGAACTTTGGCGACGACGCCGGCTTCATGATTTCCTATATCGCATCTGCCGATGGCGGAGTCCGCATGGGTGGGGTCGTATACGAGGACGGTGCGTATACCCACATCCACCAATGTGAGATTGAGACGGAGTGGGAGGGTGACGACATCTACCACCGACGTATTGTTGCTAAGGCCAAGGCCGGCGATCGCGAGTATGAAATCACGGGTGAAGTTATGTCGTTAGTGCCTCTGCGTAACCGCCGCGTTGCACCCGATGGCGAGCAGCTCGTCACACGCATCAGTGAAGGCATGACCCGTTGGACATGGAACGGACGCACTGGGTATGGACTCTCTGAGTACCTTGATCAGATTGTTGATGGTCGGCCGGTCGGCGCCAAAGCGTGAGTCGCCCCAACTCGGTAGAGGCTGAGAAACTTGCGCGCTGCACGGCACGCGCTCTCGGCGGCGAGTACACCGTCGACGGCGTGCGGAGACTCTCCGGTGGAGCATCCCGCGAGACCTGGGCTTTTGATGCACACTCGTATGCGGACGGAGTCGCCACCACTGAGCAGTTGGTGCTTAGACGCGACCCAGGGGCGAGCAGCGGGCAGATAGGTCGCTCAACAGAGTTTCTGCTTTTAGATGCAGTCGGGCATGCAGGTGCGCCTGTTCCACTTGTTCGATTTCTTCTAGAGGCCGATGACGGTCTCGGCGACGGATTTGTAATGGAGCGAATCGAGGGAGAGACCATTGCTCGCAGAATTCTTCGCGATGATGAATACGCAGAGGCGCGCCCTCTGCTTGCTGCACAGTGTGGAGAGATTGCAGCGCGTATCCATGCGATCGATACGGCCGGCTTGCCATCCCTTGATGTACTTGGACCACATGAACAGATCGCTCAATACCGTTCGCTTGTCGAGGCATTCGGCGAGGCGCACCCTGCCTTCGAGCTCGCGTTTCGCTGGCTCGAGACTCACGCCCCTGAAGCACCAAGCGGAGGCCCTCGCTTAGTCCACGGGGATTATCGCAATGGCAACTTCATTGTGGGCCCCGAGGGCATTCGCTCTGTTCTCGACTGGGAACTAAGCCACCTTGGCGACCCTGCTGAGGATTTCGGATGGCTCTGCGTGCGCTCTTGGCGATTTGGGGTCAACGACAAACTCGTCGGCGGCTTCGGAGACCTTGAGGATTTACTCACTGCTTACAACGCTGCTGGCGGCACCGGAGTCGATGCCGAGAGAGTCCGTTACTGGGAAATCTTCGGCACCTTGAAGTGGGGTGTGATCTGTCAAATGCAGTGCGCATCCCATGTCCACGGCATTGTGCGCTCGGTCGAGAACGCCATGCTTGGGCGGCGCGTTGCGGAGACCGAGTGGGATCTCCTCAACCTCATCACTGGTGACGACCCTGGCCCCGATCCAACGTGGTCCCTGCCTG
>CAFBNL010000009.1_pt1 | contig 26839 bp, 24 predicted proteins | sample 7269241 | NCBI WGS metagenome assembly CAFBNL01 (sample SAMEA6814093, study PRJEB35770) | uncultured Actinomycetes bacterium | biome: Freshwater; feature: Freshwater reservoir; material: water | place: Czech Republic | collected 2017-05-23 | depth 30m m
TCAAATGCAGTGCGCATCCCATGTCCACGGCATTGTGCGCTCGGTCGAGAACGCCATGCTTGGGCGGCGCGTTGCGGAGACCGAGTGGGATCTCCTCAACCTCATCACTGGTGACGACCCTGGCCCCGATCCAACGTGGTCCCTGCCTGCACTCGCGGCTAATTCTTCCTCTCTAACAATCCACGACTCGCCAAGCGCGCAGTTGCTTGTGGAGGCGGTACGCGAGTTCCTTGAGAAAGATGTAATGCCTAACACCGAGGGGCGTATCTCGTTCCATGCACGTGTCGCTAGTAACGCCCTGCGGATGGTTGAGCGCGAACTCGGAATCGGCCATGACGTCAATGAGCACGCGCGGACACACCTCGCGACGCTCCTTGGGTTTGACGCACCGCTAGCGGACCTCCTTCAAGCCTTGGCAGCGTCAATCCGTAACGGGGCTGACCATGACGCTCCAACCATCACTGCGGTGCGAGAATTGGTTCGAGCGAAACTCCTCGTCTCTGACCCCACCTACACAGACCCCACCTAGACACCCACCTAGACATCGGCCTCTAAATGCGAATCGTTACTTGGAACGTCAACTCCCTCAAAGCTCGTCTCCCACGCGTAGAAGAGTGGCTAAAAACCTCCGATGCAGATGTCATCTGCATACAAGAGACCAAAATGACCAACGAGGCTTTCCCAACCATGACATTCGAGGCCCTCGGATACGAGAGCGCACACCACGGCCAAGGCAGATGGAACGGTGTCGCGATACTTTCTCGGGTTGGGCTCTCTGATGTCACGATGGGCTTTGGAGACCTCGAAGATCCATACGAAGGCGATGCTCGCCTCATCTCTGCAATGTGCGGAGGTGTACGCGTTGTCTGCGTATATGTCCCCAACGGTCGAGAGGTGCCGAGCGAGTTCTATGACCGTAAGTTGCTCTGGCTCAAGCGACTCCGAGAGTGGTTGGAGGCCAATTGCTCGCCAGAGGAGCCGCTAGTCCTACTCGGCGACTTCAACGTCGCCCCCGAGGATCGCGATGTCTGGGACCCGGCTCATTTCTTCGGAGCAAACCATGTAACAGAGGCTGAGCGCGATGCACTCGCAGAGTTGCGTGCGTGGGGGCTCGTTGATGCGTTCCGTGAATTGAATGACGACTCCGGTCAGTACACGTTCTGGGATTACCGAGGCGGAGATTTTCATCAGGGCCGCGGAGTACGCATTGACCTTCTCTACGTGACTCCAGCCGTGCGAGAGCGCCTCACAGCCGCCAAGATGGACCGAGATGCCCGAAAGGGTGAGAAGCCCTCCGACCACGCCCCAGTGGCGATCGATATCACTGACTGACTGGGTATATATCTTTCTCACTGAGGGCGGAGCTAGCCAAAATCGTCGAGGAGCCACGCAGTTGAGATGAGTGTCCCACCCCTGTTTTATACTCGAACATATGTTCGATGAACTTAAAGACATAGTCACCCACCTCCGAGAAATCGCCTCAGATATTGATGTCGAGACGATCGACGGGAAGTCGGCCGCCGAGCTTGTTCGGATCTCTGAGGAAGCTCGTCGTGTGATTGATGGTCTACGCACCTCTGCGATCGGGCGAGTCGGCACGACAGAGGCATGGCGTGTTGGAGGCTCAAAAAACTCGGCAGAGTGGGTAGCACTCCATACGGGTGCCCCAATCTACGAAGCACAGGCCGTGGTGATCCTCGCCGACCAATTACGTCACCTCCCCCAGACTGTCGAGGCCATGAGCTCTGGAAAGATCTCCACAGCTCAGGCTGTAGAGGTAGCAAGGGGTGCTACCGCCGAGCCACATTCCGAGGAGCGCCTCTTAAATCTCGCTAAATCTGCGACAGTACGAACCCTGCGCGATGAAGCATCACGTGTAATAGCTGCCGCCACAGACGAGGTAGAGCGCCACAAACGAATACATAAAAACCGTTCTCTAAAATCGTGGATCGACCCCGACGGAGCCTTCAATTTGAAGGCCCACATGACGGTCGCTAACGGTGCGCTTGTCATGGCGGCCTTAACCCCATTTCAAGACGAGATCTTCAAGGCTGCACGTAAAAGTGGCGAGTACGCGACACCTGAGGCTTACGCAGCAGATGCACTAATGGCACTCTGCGCTGCGAAGACCGTTGGCGCTCAGGGCTCGAGTGCGACAAAACCAACACGCGCTAGTGCAGTGATGAATATTCGCATCGACATCGATGCCCTCAAGCGTGGGCATACCGAGCATGGGGAGATCTGTGAGATCGCTGGCGTTGGTCCGATACCTGTGGCTACCGCTACCGAATACTTGGGCGAGGCCTTCTTAAAACTTCTTGTAATTGATGGAGTAGATATCAAGACGGTTGCGCATATGGGTCGACACATCCCTGCACCATTGCGAACAGCGCTTGAGGAGCGGGACCGTATCTGCCAGGTACCGACGTGTGACATGACTATCGGTCTCGAGATAGATCACATCAAACCATTCTCTGAGGGCGGCCCTGCAAGCCTTGAGAACCTTGTGCGGCTCTGCAAGCGACATCATCTACAAAAAACACATGACGGTTATCGACTCGAGAAGATCGAGAATAGGCGACGCAATGGTGCGAAGGGCACGCCCTGGAGATGGAGACCACCACCGGATACTTCCTGAGATGCTTTCTGACTTAGATACTCCCCAAGTAATGGGTTTACTAGGTAGCGAACTCCAACGCGCGGCGAGCGAGCGCCGGTACACCCTCCTCTAAGAATGAGAAGAGAGCATCGTCGCTAGTTCCGTTCTTAAAGCGCGCGTACGAGCCCTCCATTACGCATGCAAGTTTGAAGAGGCCGAGCACGCAGTAGAAATCAAGATGGGCGAGGTCACGCCCTGATGCCGCTGCGTAGCGCGCGCTCATCTCAGCGCGAGTCGGTACCTCACCACGCCCAAGTAGTGCCGCATTTGCTCCTCCGAAAACAGGAGAATCGCCCGGGTCACACCAGAGCCCAAGTAGCCAGCCGAGATCAACTAGCGGGTCGCCGATAGTCGCCTGCTCCCAATCGAGAACCGCAAGTGGCGATACCGGCAGAGAGGGAGCGAACATCACATTGTCGAGTTTGTAGTCGCCATGAATAATTGTTGGCGACTGCATCTCGGGCGTGTTGCTAGCGAGCCAGGCCGCTGCCTCATCAACCTCTGGGAGCGCGCGTGTTCGATATCGATCTAGCTGCCCAGTCCAGCGCGGCACCTGACGGGTGAGGTAACCATCTGGCCGGCCGAACTCAACCAAGCCAGCGGCTCGCCAATCAACTGCATGAATCGTCACAAGAAGATCGATCAACGACTGCGCTATTGCAGTGGGGGCCTCTGCATCTGCCGCGAATAGTGGGGGCATGGCTTCGCGCACCACTAACCCATCGAGAGGCTGCATCAAATATGCAGGCACACCAAGCGCATCGGGCGAGAAGGCAACTGGTTCAGGTATAGGCACCTGCGTCAGCGCATGGCCGGCGCCCACAGCGTTAGAAGCACTAAGCGCAGAGAGCAACTGAAACTCGCGCGCCATGTCATGAGCAGTTGGCGAGAGCGGGGTACGAGGAGGGCGGCGCAGTACCCACTCGACTCCCCCGCGCCTCACGAGAAATACTTCGTTCGAATGCCCTGTGGTTATGCGCTCAATCTCTGGTTCACCAGTACCACCGAGCCCAGCCTCATCAAGCCAGAGCCCAAGAAGTACCGGGTCAACAAGTGGTTCGCGGACTGCATCACTCGTAGTCATTGCTGCAGATACTCGCACGCGAGAGGGGCGGCCCGCAGGCCGCCCCTCTTTCGCACTTCTAAGTTCTGAATCCGAGTGGATCAGCCTCGAGCTTTGATCGCCTCAATTAGTGCAGGGACAACCTTTGTTAGGTCGCCAACGATTCCAAGGTCTGCTACTGAGAAGATCGGGGCCTCGCCATCTTTGTTGACTGCGATGATGTTGTCCGATCCCTTCATTCCGACCATGTGCTGCGTCGCACCAGAGATACCCAAAGCGATGTAGAGCTTCGGCTTCACGGTCTTACCGGTCTGCCCTACCTGCTTCGAGTACGGAACCCAACCGGCGTCAACAATCGCACGCGATGCTCCAGATGCACCGCTGAGAAGATTCGCGAGTTGCTCGACAAGAGGCTCGTAGTTAGCAGCCTCGCCGATTCCACGACCACCGGAGACAACAACAACTGCCTCCTCAAGCTTTGGCCCTTCGCGCTCCTCGACATGGCGCTCAAGTATCTTCGCCTCGCCTGCTCGTCCAGCATCGACCGCACCGACAGCAACAATCTCTGGAGTGGCAGCACCACCGGGAGCGGCCACAAAGGACTTGGGCCGGATCGCTGCAAGGTAAGGCTTCTCGCCCTCAAACAATGTGTCTACCAACTGTGCACCACCGAAAATAGCGGTACCGACTCTTACCGAATCTCCCTCAACAGTGAGCGACATCCCGTTTGTCAGAACGGTTCGGTCAAGGCGCGCGGAGAGACGACCAATCGCATCACGGCCATCGTAGGTCTGCGCGAAGAGGATCAAGTCTGGAGCCTCAGCGCCGATGAGACCCGCTATTGCTGCAGCGCCGACCACGCCAGCGAGCACTCCATCGGGGTCCACTCCGAATACCTTCGTTACACCATGCTCGCCGAGCCCAGTAGCGACACTGGCTACATCGGTCCCCACATAGACAGCCTCTAGTGTGCCGCCAAGTTCGCGGGCCTTTGTAACCATCTCAAGTGTCGCCGTTGTAGGCGCACCATTCTCACTCTCGGCAAAGATCCAAATCTTCATGTCTCTCGACTCCTTTTTTTATCCTGATCGCGCAAACTATGCGCTAGGAACAAATCGCGTGACACCCACGCGAGATACTTAGACGCTATGCGTCAGATGACCTTCAACTCTTCGAGGTAGGTGACGATGCGCTCAAAAGCAGTGCCGTCATCCTCCACCTTCTCGCCAGCCTGGCGAGCAGGTGCTGCATCAACAGAGACAATGCTCTGCCCGGCCGAGATCGAGTTGAGCCCAAGATCGGCTGCAGTTACTTGATCAAGTGGCTTCGACTTTGCAGCCATGATTCCCTTAAAAGATGGGTAGCGAGGCTCAACAACACCTGCTGTCACACTCACAACCGCAGGGAGCGATGCAGCGACTACGTCGTAGCCATTCTCCGTCTGACGTTGGATAGTGACCTTGCCATCGGCAATCTCAACATGCTTTGCGAATGTGAGTGATGGCCACCCGAGCAACTCTGCAACCTGTGCGGGGACTGTGCCGGTATAGCCATCAGAGGACTCGGTAGCAGCGAGAACAAGATCAACGCTACCTGCACGCTCAACTGCCTTCGCAATTACCTTCGAGGTTGTAAGCGCATCCGCTCCAGCGAGAGCATCATCGGAGATGAGGATGGCGCGTGCTGCGCCCATCGCAAGTGCCTGGCGAAGTCCGGAGACCTCACCATTAGGGGCCATCGAAACGAGGATGACCTCGCCTGAGCCAGCCTTATCGACTAGCTGCAGCGCCATCTCAACACCATATGAGTCGGACTCGTCCAGGATTGCCTTAGCGCCATCGCGCTTGAGACGATTATCAGAGGTCAGTTCCCCGGGTACCGCAGGATCGGGGATCTGCTTCACGCAGACAACGACATTCATAATTCTCATCCTTTACTTAGGTAATGAAGCCGGTGGGGCCAAGCCTCAAGAAGAAACTAACTAGTGCCTACTTCGTAGTGGAATAGTTACCGATTAGCGGGCTCTAAGTCGAAACGTGGAGCACCTCAGGCCCTGAACCCGGCTCGATGAGTATCTTCACGTGGTCTTCCGGGTCCCCGAGCAGGCGGAATGCCTCAGAGACGCCGTCGAACCCTACGGTCCCAGTGATTAGGGAGTCAACCACTACCTCGCCCTCAGCTATTGCTCGGAGAGTGGCTGCGAACTCGTCGCCGTCGTAGCAGTAGACGAACTGCATACTCAACTCTTTGACGATCGCCACAAAGGGGCGGAAAGTATCCGGGGGCATGCAGACCCCTGCGATTAGGAGACGCGCGCGACTCGGGGCCATCGAGACAACTGAGTCGATCATCCCCGGGGTGCCGACAGCCTCAAAGATAACAAGTTCTTTGGCGCCATCGACTCGGCGCCAAGCATCGGTGACTGCTTCATCTCGCGGGTCCACCGCTAAATCGGCACCTAACTCAAGCGCAAGTGCGCGGCGTTTAGCGGAGAAATCAGCTGCGACTATCGGCTCGATTCCTCGAAGACGAAGCCACGGAATCATCGCAAGCCCGATAGGACCGCAGCCAACTATGACTGCGGCATCACCCTGTTTAATTCCAGACTTATTAACAGCGTGTAGCGCGACGGCCATCGGCTCTGTGAGTGCAGCACGTCGATGGTCAAGACCGTTTGGAACCTTTAAACAGATTCCTCCAGTAAGCACCATTCTCTCTGCGTATCCACCCGGCGCGGCATTCGCGAACCCGAGGGGCACCAACCCGCTCGGCCTGAGTAAAAATGGCATCGATACGACAAGGTCCCCTGCGTCAAAACCAAAGGTCCCCGCTCCAGCATCAAGGACCTCTCCACAGAACTCGTGCCCGAGCACATACGGCAGCGCCGGGTCGAAACCTGTATCGGATCCAAGCGCCTCCCCTAGTGAGGCGACTTCATCTCCATGCGCAAGTGTGTGAATGTCCGAGCCACAGATTCCGCAGGCGCGTACCGCAACCAATATCTCTCCGGCCTCGGGCACCGGTTCTGCAAATTCACGAACATCCAGTCGACCATTATCGGCAACTACCGCACGCATAAATAACCCCTGATTTCCATTTAAGAATGATCACGCGAACTGTTACTGATCAAGAACCAAGCCACAGAGCTCAACCGAGGCCTAACTCTCGCACAAAGGCGCTCTCCCCGTGGCTCTATGCCCCAATCGCTCCCCTCTTGACCCCCGCCTTGACCCCGGGGCACCGCAGCGGTGATGCTAAAGCCATGTCAATTGATTTCTCACTCTCACCCGAGCTCGAAGCGATACGTATTCAGGTCCGCCAGTTCATCGACGAAGTAGTGCGACCCGCCGAGCAAGCCATTGATGAGAACGACCGTGAGTCCCTCATCGCCGGCATCATCAAGATGCGCACAGAGGCGAAGGCACGCAGCCTCTGGTTGCCTCAGATGCCCAAAGAGTGGGGCGGCATGGGCCTCACCCACGTTGAGCTTGCGATGGTCCAGGCTGAGGCCGCTAAGTCACGCTTTGGTCCATACGCACTCAACTGCCAGGCCCCCGACGAGGGCAACATGAACACCCTCCTGCATTGGGGCACTGATGCACAGAAAGAGAAGTACCTAAAACTTCTCTGCGACGGATACGGACGCTCGTGTTTTGCGATGACGGAGCCAGAGGTAGCGGGTTCGGACCCGACACTTATTCAAACTCGAGCGTATGAAGACGGTGATGAGTGGGTCATCAACGGACACAAGTGGTTTATTAGTGGAGCGAACCGCGCAAACTTTGCGATCCTTCTCTGCCGCACAGAGGACAACCCCGATCTGCCGCAGGCTGCAAATACAGCCTTCATCATCGACCTCCCCTCTGAGGGATGGAACGAAGTACGCGAGATTGAGACGATGCACGGCGGCACTGGGCACTCAGAGATTCTCATCGAAGACCTGCGGGTCCACAAAGATCAGATGCTCGGCGGACGCGGCCAAGGGCACCTCCTCGGTCAGTTCCGACTTGGCCCTGCTCGCCTCGCTCACTGCATGCGCTGGATCGCGCAGGCTGAGACCGCTCTCGACCTAATGGTTGAGCGCTCCCTCACGCGCTATTCACACGGTTCCTTCCTCGCGGAGAAGCAGGGCATCCAGTGGCTAATCGCAGACTCGGCCATTGAGCTCTACCAGTGCAAGCTCATGGTGCTCCACTCTGCATACAAGATCGACCGCAAAGAAGACTTCAAGTCTGAGGTCTCTATGACGAAGCACTTTGTAGCCAACTCCCTATGCCGCATCATCGATCGCGCAATTCAGGTCCACGGTGCGCTTGGCTACTCAAAAGACTCTCCGTTGGCCGATATGTACATGAATGCTCGCTGGGCACGCTTTGCAGATGGAGCCGACGAGATTCACATGATGCGCACCGCCGAGCGCACAATCGCTGCATTCCGAGATCACGGCACAACTCGAACTGCGACAGGAAACTTGCCGATCTAAAGCAGGGATTTAGCGTGAAACAAGCACCATTGATCGCTCTTCCACCTCAACCGGAGGCGACTCCATATCCAGGCGCCGACTGGCCAACCGCGGAGTTACCAAAAGGTGTCGAGATCGAGGCGCTCTTAAACGAGATGTTCGACCCTGAATCTGTATTTCACGAGACCTTTGGCGTTGTCATCGTCCATAAGGGAGAGGTCGTGGCGCAGCGCTATGCAAACCGGCTTCCCTCCTTTGCAGGAGACGGCGACGAGATCACTAACGAGACCCCTCTCCTCTCATGGTCGCTCGCTAAGTCGATGCTGCACGCAGTTATCGGGATGATCGTCTCAGATGGTCGTCTTGTGCTCGATGCCCCTGCACCAGTTGATGCATGGTCGAAGCCTGGCGACCCGAGGCAGAGCATCAGAACTGCAGATCTGCTTGCTATGCGAGACGGGCTCAAGTGGAGCGAGGTCTACAGCGTCGATGCTCCATCTGATGTGGTGGCGATGCTTTTCGGGGAGGGCCGAGACGATGTAGCCGGCTTCGCGGAGAAGAGCCCCGCCGAGGCGCCACCGAATTCGCGTTATGCATACTCAAGCGGAACATCCAACATTCTCTCTGCCATTGCCTCACATGCGCTCGCTCCAGAGACCCGCATCGACGAGTTCCTGCAGTCTCGACTCCTCGACCCAATCGGCATGTCGAGCGCTCGCGCAACCATTGACGAGGCCGGCACTTGGGTTGCCTCAACTTTTGTCTATGCGACTGCACTCGATTTCGCACGTTTTGGACTTCTCTACCTGCGCGATGGCGTCTGGGAAGGCAAGCGGATTCTGCCGGAGGGCTGGGTAGACCACGCACGAACTCCACTCTCTCGGGATGAAGCCAATGGCCATCTCTATGGGAACCATTGGTGGGTCACGGAGGATCCCTACGGCTCCTTCTGGGCGAACGGCCATGAAGGCCAGTCCATATTGGTATGCCCAGCGCTAGACCTTGTACTCGTGAGGATTGGGCGCACAGGAGATGAGGGATGTGCTCTATTACCGGCGTGGCGAGAGGCGATACTCGACGCATTCGCTGCGGCCGATTGATCTTCGCCACAGAGCACACCATTTGCTCTCATATCCGTAGACTGAGGCCATGACAACTGCTTTCTGGCCGACTCAAGAGCACTGGTCCGTCGCTATTCCACTCAATACTCCACACCCTCGACTCGATGCGCTCGCAGCCTCCGGCGTTGTGCAGCTCCGAGATGTGCCATTCGAGATAGATGAATCTGAGTACCTCTCTCTTGAGTACATGGATTGGAAGAGCGGTGGCGATACCAACTTCGCACCCATCGCCACCACCGATGGGCAATTGGATTGCCGAGGGTTCTGGTCAGCCGATGATGAGCACCCAGACAAGGATGCAATATTCACGAGTAACGCAGCACTCTGCCCCACACTTCGCGACTACGTCTCAGGGGTTGGTGCAAACTTTGGGCGCGTTCGCATAATAAAACTTGAGCCACAGGATCGCGAAGCGGCGATTCGCCAGTTACACCGCGACGACAACAATCGGTTCAATCCTGAGAGCGATGGTTGGGTCGTGAGGTCTTGGGTAGAACTCACCGACAACCCTGGCTCATACATGATCCTCATGGATAGCGGCGATGATGGACTGCCCGATCCGTCTACTGAGATGCGAGTGCCACTTCATCGAGGCTCTCGCTTTCTTGTCGATACTCAGCGGCTCTGGCATGTAGTTGTGCATCCCGGCAATGCGCCGCGGTACGCACTCATCACGTCATTTGAGAGTGGGCCAACCCTCGATCGATGGGTCTCCGCAGAGTCGGTCTGAGCAGAGCCACCCCCTGATTTCTGCTCATAAAAGTCTTCTGGAATCGAGTCAAGGCTCTTGCGGATTCCTCTATGCTCGAGAACTTAACTCGTCGGGCTTTAAAGGGGGAAGGTTGACAGGATTAACTGATAAGAGATTGGGCCTCGAATCTCACCAAACCGTTACGCCTCACGAACCTCTCGCATCTAAAGCCTTGGATAGGGAAGAGCCATTTGCCCTCGCTGATATTACGGACCCTGACAACGTGATCATCATTGAGATGAATGAATCTGCTGCGAGGGACGCAGAGCGCATTGGCGTGCAGATTGGTGACGCCATGAACGGCAAAGGCGCTACCAATGACGTCAACATGGACGGTCTCACCAAGTACCAGCAACTGGCTGCCGGTTTAATCTCTGGGTATAAAACCGAAGCAGTTTTTTTCGATAATAGAGATAAGCCAGTCCTCTTTTCAGTAATTGCGCGCGCCACAAGTGGACCTGGGATTTCACCACGAAAGTTCATGAGAGTCACATGGAGCGAGCAGGAAATACTTCTTCAGAACCCGCATAGTGAACCCTCCGATGTCATTGAACTTGCACATGCTCTCACCACAGGATCTCTTGCAGATGCCGCTATTGGGGCAGCGTTAATTGATTCTTCATCGAAACGATATGTTGCTTTGAACCATGCATACGCCGAACTAATTGGCTTCGAGCGTGCAGACCTAATCGGAGCACCAATCTCGCTGGGGCTTCAAGAAGACTTTGGAATCAGAGACTCAATGACTCGAGCAGGCGATATTCTCGCCGGAGATATTGACTCATTTACAATTACAACTTTGGTACCAGAGGACCCTTTAATCGAACGAACCATCACAATCGGTGCTGCCGAACGAAGGGTCTCCAAGCGTAGGTATTTAGTTGCGTACGTAACCGACTCCCCAATCGAATCTGAATTTAGTTGGAGAGATCAAAACCTCTCACTCCGTTCGCTGATGGCTACCGATATCCCAGAAAACATCTATACATATGCATTAATTGATCATGATTGGAGGCTGCAGTTCATCGTCCCTGAGCCTGAGAAATTAGTTGAGAGTGATGTAAATCTTCTTGGATTCTCTGTGCTGCCTAATATTCACCCATCAGATCTAGCTGCATTTCTGCTCGTAGGTGAGAATGTGCGTAGCGGTGAATCTGCGAAGAGCACTATCCATCTTCGTTATCGCGCACCTGACGCGCAGGGTGGTTACTTCTCCGTCGAAGCCACTCTTGATCGCCCTATGGGGATGCCTTCAGGCTGGCTAAGCATTACTAGTCGGGTCTCTATTTCATCCGCTAATGAGGATGGATTCGAGGAGCGTCTCGAAGCGATTACCCAAGCCGCTATAGAGGAAGAGCCGAGAGAGAAGTTTGTAGGTAGCCCAATCAATGCGCCAGGAATTCAAAGATTGGTTGATGCATATCGACTCACAGAGCGCGAGCGCCAAATAATTGGGCTCCTCTCAGATGGCTACCGAGTGCAGACGATGTCGCGAACCCTCCATCTCTCAAATGGAACGATACGCAACTATCTCTCTGCGATTTTTCATAAGGTTGGAGTACGAAGCCAGACAGAGTTGATGGAACTCATTCTTGCGAACCAAATCGGCAATCTCTAGGGCTGGTTTGCTCTCAATTCCGATCCAAGTTTGACGCCGAGGCTTGAACCGCTAAGAATCGGTACTTATGCGCTTCGGAGTATTCATCGCCCCCTTCCACCCTGTTGGCCAGAATCCGACGCTTGCTCTAGAGCGTGACCTCGACCTAGTCGTGCACCTCGATCGCCTCGGCTACGAGGAGGCTTGGATTGGTGAGCACCACAGCGGCGGGTACGAGATAATTGCGTCACCAGAGGTCTTCATCGCAGTGGCGGCCGAACGCACCAAACACATACGTCTCGGCACCGGCGTAGCGAGCCTTCCATATCATCACCCGCTTCTACTTGCTGACCGCATGGTGTTACTCGATCACCTAACACGCGGGCGCGTGATGCTCGGCGTAGGCCCGGGGCAGTTGACCTCCGATGCGCACATGCTTGGCATACCTTCAGACACCCAACGCCCGCGCATGGAGGAGAGCCTCGATGCGATCATGGCGCTTCTTCGAGGCGAGCGCGTCACTATGAAAACAGATGGCTTCATCCTTGAGGATGCACACCTCCAGCTCTCCTCGTACTCGCAGCCACATCTTGAGGTTGCAGTAGCGGCGTCCTTCTCGCCGACCGGTCCGCGTAGCGCAGGGAAGCACGGCATTGGGATGATCTCGATAGCGGCGACTGCACGCCAAGGCATGGACATGCTTAGCCACCACTACGACGTCTGGGATGAGATCGCAACGGAGAACGGGCATACCGTGGATCGATCTTCGTGGAGACTCGTAGGCCCAATGCATATTGCAGAGACGCGCGAGCAGGCCGAGCGAGATGTCGAGTTCGGCATTGAGGATTTCTCAAAATACTTCAGTCACGTACTCCCTGGCGGTCCGGTATCTGGAGAGACTGTCGAGGAGATTCTGGAGAACAATCGCAGCAGCGGCTTTGCGGTGATTGGCTCTCCAGAGGATGCAATTGCACGGATTCAAGAGTTGCTCGATGCCTCCAACGGCGGGTTTGGGGCATTTCTATTCCTCGACCACAACTGGGCAAACCCTGCCGCTAAACATCGCTCATATGAACTCTTCGCTCAGTACGTCATGCCTCACTTCCAAGGGCAGATCTCATCCCCGGCAGAGTCGCATCGATGGCTCACTGAGAGCGGCGGCGAGTTTGTTAACCGTGCAGTGCAGGCAATCTCGAAGGCCACCACAGACCACGCCGAGGAGCGCAGAGCACTCGACCTGCAGGGCGACTCTGAGAAATAACGCATCGCATTTGATACAACGTAGCGTCTCGAGCCGTGGCCTCCTCTGCCAAATCTCTAGGCTCCGTTACGTATGAGTAACCCGACTCCAATCTCACATTTACTAATCCGCTCCGGCGAACCAACGCTCGCAGTACACGACTGGGGCGGCACCGGCTCACCGACGTTGCTATGCCACCCGACCGGTTTCCACGGCATGGTCTGGGCACCAGTTGCAGCAATTCTTGTAGAGGCCGGACGGCGTGTTTTTAGCCTTGATTTCCGCGGCCACGGAGACAGCGAGGAGACCCCGGGAGGCACATATCACTGGGAGGGTTTTGCTGACGACGTACTCGCAGTGTCGCACCATCTCCAGATTGTCGGCGATCCAAATCTGCTTGCCGTCGGACACTCCAAGGGTGCAGCGGCAATTCTCCTTGCGGAGGAGCGCGAGCCTGGCACCTTCGCCCGGATTTTCTGTTACGAACCGATTGTCTTTGAGGGCTCAGAACTTGGGCTCGACTCCGTTGCCTTCTCAGAGTCGACACGAGCAATCGATCCGCTCGATAACCCAATGTCGCGAAGTGCGATGCGGCGCAGGCGCATCTGGGACTCACGCGATCAGGCATATGACACCTACGCCAGCAAACCCCCTCTCTCGTCTCTCCACCCAGATGCGCTACGCGCGTATGTAGACCACGGATTAAGGGACGTGCCCGGCGGCGGCGTTGAACTCAAGTGTCACCCCGACCACGAGGCATCCGTGTACGCGATGGGGGTCATGAACGGTCTCTGGCCGCTGCTTCCAAGTATCAAGGCGCCGACAGTTATTGCATGCGGCGAGAGCTCTGACACGATTACCCCTGCATATGCAAATGCAATCGCGCGGCGCATGCCAAATGCCGAGCTCCTTACAATGCCGGGCCTAGGACACTTCGGCCCGATGCAGGATCCAGACGCTATAGCAGCAGCAATCCTTCTCTTCGCAGGCAACTAACTACTTAAAACCATCAATCACGCTTCTCCAGCCCTCTGGGTCGGAGCGGTATGGAGCGTAGAAAGAGATGCGGTCTAGTAAGTCGCCGTAGCGCGCGAGCATCAGGCGCGGAATGTCGTCGGGCTCGCCAACAACTGCGAAGGCGTCGAGCATCTCATCATCGATTAGGGAGCCCATCTCTACCCACTCGCCCAGTTTTGAGAGTCGGTTGAGCTCTGGCTGTAGATCCCCCCAACCATGGAGTTCGAGGACCCCCCGATACGCGGGTGTGGATCCATAGAACGCGATCTGCTGGCAAGTACCAGCGCGCGCTTGAGCCATCTCTTCCTCGGTGGTCCCCGTAACTACAAACATCGGGCCTGATAACTCAAACTCCGAACGACTCTTACCGCTCTTCTCCCAACCGCGCGCGAGCGCCGGCATTGTCACCTCGCGCATATAACGCTCAGTTGTAAAACCGTGGACAATTACTCCATCGGCGACCTCCCCAGCAACCTCGGTCATACGCTCACCCACGGCTGCAAGAAATACACGCGGGTTCCCGTGCGGGTTACGGCCCGGGTTGAAGAAAGGAGTCATAAGCGTGTGCCTATAAAACTCCCCCTCAAACTGAAGCGGTATGTCTTCGTTCCAGCATGCCCAGATCGCGTGCATTGCAAGGATCAACTCACGCATTCGTGCTGCAGGATGAGACCATGGCATCGAGAAACGCTTCTCGATGTGTGGTTTGATCTGGCTACCGAGCCCGAGCATGAAACGCCCACCCGAGAAGGCTTGTAGGTCCCATCCAATGTTGGCAAGGTTCATCGGATTGCGCGCGAATGCCACTGCAATACCGGTCCCGAGCTCGAGAGTGGTTGTGTGCTCTGCTCCAATTAGCAAGGGAAAGAATGGGTCATGAGCCGTCTCGGCTGTCCACGCCCCCGCATAACCAACCTCTTCTAGAGAACGAGCCGCTGCGGGCACATCCTTAAGGATTGGTGTGAGTCCTCCGTCTACCTTCATTGATCCCCCTAAATAGTTGCCCTACAGAGTTTGTCGACCCTGCTTATCGTCTCAGAGGAGGTTAGCCCCCTAAGGATTCTCGCGACATTCGAAGCATGCGTCCCAGTGTGTGGGTACCCTCCCCCTATGACAACGACATCCCCAGCTGCGCCCATACCTGTTCAGGCCCCTAAATCAATCTCGCCGAGCAGCATTAGTCAGTTTCAGTCCTGCCCTCTGGCTTTTCGATTCTCTTATGTCGACAGGCTTCCCCAGGAGCCATCGCCAGCCGCCAGCAAGGGAACCCTCGTGCATCTCGCTCTCGAGCACTTGATGATGCGCGCACCCGACCAACGCAGTATCACTAACGCTCTTGCAGACCTTGCAACTGCGCGCACTGAACTCGCAGATGATCCAGACTTCACAGGGCTCAACCTCACCGAAGAGCAGTGGGGCTCGTTCTACGAAGAGGCCGAGCGACTCGTCTACAAATACTTCGAACTAGAGGATCCATCGAGCATTCGCCCAATCGGCCTCGAGCTCAGACTGCAAGCAAATATCGGTAGAGCAACAGTTCGCGGAGTCATCGACCGTCTGGAACTAAACGACGATGACGAGTTAATAATCAGTGACTATAAGACCGGTAAAGCCCCTGGACCTCGCTACCAAGATCAGCGCCTCGCTGGAGTAAATCTCTATGCGTTGATGGTTGAGGAGGCGCTCGGAAAACGCCCCGTAAAAGTCCAGTTGCTCTACTTAGCTGATCCAGTAGCGATTGTTGCCACCACCTCCGACCAGCAGTCGCGCGGTGTTGCGAGCAAGACCCAAGCGGTATGGGATGCCATTGGCGATGCATGTACCAAGGTCGATTTTCGGACCAAGCCAGGCCCTCTCTGCAACTGGTGCTCCTTCAAACCCTTCTGCCCAGAGTTCGGCGGCAACCCACAGGACGCCATCGACCTACTCAACTCCTCCAAATAGAGACATCCCTTAAAATAGAGACAGCGCTTGCTACTAGGCGGTTCTCTCCTTGGCTGGACGAGACTCGATCTCGCCCGCGTAGGCTGTGCTGGCTGTGAAGTTCCCGAGCAATCTCCCAACTCCCTCAGATATTCCTGCGGTTAGCTCACTCGACGACGCCATTGACGCGTGGTGCCGCGACCATCGCCACCCAGTAGCGGATAAGTTTTTCTACGGCGTCTCAAGTGCGGCAGACCACTCTCTCCTCTGGAACGTCCTCGTCGCAGCGCGTGGAGTTCGCAGAGGAGAGCCCTCAATGATTCTGCGCGGCGCTGCAGTCTTCGGCATTGAGTCTGCATTAACAAACGGTGCGCTCAAATCACTCTTCAATCGTGAGCGCCCCGAGGTTGAGTCCGATGAAGCATTGCCGATGGGTATGCGGCGTCCGGTTACATCGTCATTTCCTTCTGGCCACGCGACAGCAGCATTTACTGCAGCGGCTCTCCTCTCTAAAGACTCGAAGCACCCTGCACTCTGGTATGGAATCGCTGGAGTCGTTGCAGGGAGCAGGGTCTACACGCGAATGCACCACGCCTCTGATGTATTGGCTGGGGCAGCACTAGGCGCACTCTTCGGGGCCATCGCTATCAGGGTTCTCCCTCTCTCCGGTAAACGCCGCTGATCCCCTACCACTTGAGAAATAAGTAGATACACCTAAATAGATAACTAGGAGCCAAGAATGACCCGTAAATTCTCTGTTGCATTTGATTACAGATGCCCCTTTGCTTATAACGCTCACGCAGCAATAGTCGCAGCCCTACGCGAAGGCGTAGATATTGATGTGGCCTTCGCTCCATTCTCGTTAGATCAAAACCATGTTGAGGAAGGCGATGTCGATATCTGGGATCGCCCGGCTACCGAACGAGGCACAGGGACCATGGCACTACTCTTCGGGATCGCAGTGCGCGATAACTTCCCAGATCAATTCCTAGATTTTCATATGGAGGCCTTCGCTGCACGCCACGTACATTCTCTAGCGATTCGCGATGAGGCTGTGATGCGCAACGTATGTACTTTGGTGGGTCTAGATCCAGAGCGTGTCGCCGAGTTAGCGCTCGGGGATACGACACTGGAGACCCTCAAGACGGAGCACACCGCACTTGTCTCCGATTACGAGGTATTCGGGGTCCCGACATTTATCGTGAATGGGACGGCGACCTTCATCAGGTTCATGGATCGCGGAAATGTCGCCGACCTGCTCAAGGCATTGGACCTCCTTGAGTGGAGCAACCTCAACGAGTTCAAGAGAACGAAGATAGACCGCTAACCCCTATTTATCGGTCTAATCGCTATTTAAATGACTTAGGTCCTTGCAACTCACGGCGCCAGCAGGCAATCTTTGGGAGTGGGACGGATGACGGCGACAGAAGCAATCATGTGGGCGGTTGAGAGAGACCCAGCCCTTAGGTCCGACTTCTGCAACCTCACCATCTTGGAGAGCGCCCCTGACATGGAGCGACTGCGCTTAAAGATGCAGCGAGCGATCACGCTCATTCCCCACCTAGGCGAGCGAGTTGTCCCATCCCCACTGCGCATTGCGCCTCCGGTCTGGAGTGCAGACTCAGGTATAGATCTTGATTACCACCTCCGTAGCGTCACACTTGATCAGCCTTCAAGCATGCGCTCCCTTCTTGACCTCGCCTCTGCACTCTGTGAAGAGCCCTTCGATATATCTCGCCCACTATGGGAGTTCACCGTCATCAAGGGCTTGCCCGAGGGGCGCGCTGCATTACTGCAGAAAGTGCATCACACCATTACAGATGGAGTTGGCGGCCTTCGCCTCTCTCTCAGCATTGTGGATCGCGACCCTCATCCTGAGAGCGACCATGAGGTGCAAGCAATCGCAGAGGCTGCCGCAGCGCGCCAACGCGATGAACGACAACTCGACCCTGTCAACAGAACCAACGCTTTCGAGACTGCGGTTAGTGCGCTGGCTTATCGAACGCGCAGAAATACCCAGATCGCAAGAACCGCAATCGGAGGGGGTATCTCTCTTGCACTCCACCCACAGCGCGCCCCCAAGGCAATAAGTGGCTCAATCAAAATGCTCTCATCGCTGCGTAGACAGGTCTTCGTCACAGACTCCGCACACTCTGACCTTCTCAGTCCACGCTCCCTCGAGCGCCGATTCGATCTATTTACATTCTCGCTTGAGGATGCAGCAGCAACAGCTCATGCATTAGACGGCCATGTAAACGATGTATTCGTCACTGGAGTCTCCGGAGCGCTAGGCAGGTACCACGAGGCCATGGGTCAGCCTGTCTCAGAACTACGCATGGCGATGCCGGTAAGCACACGAGGACAGAACGACACATCTGCAAATCACTTTGTACCGACACGCGTGCTTGTCCCAACCGGGCCGAAGGATCCAACACAGAGGTTTGTTGCGACTCGCGAAAGCCTCAGGCACCTGCGCGGGGAACGCGCTCTAGAGGCAGCAGAGTCGCTAGCAGATGTGATTTCAAGCCTCCCGACTTCTCTGCTTGTAGCGGCTACCCACACGCAGACGCGCACAATTGATTTCGCAACCTCTAATCTCCGAGGGAGCGCTATCGACCTCTGGATATCTGGTGCGCGCATCGAGGCGAACTTCCCGATCGGGCCGCGAGGCGGATGCGCAGTCAACTTCACCACCCTCTCCTACTGCGGAGTCATGCACGTTGGGGTCAACTCAGACCCCGCCTCGGTAACACACCCAGAGGCGCTAATAGAGTGCTTGAGAGAGTCCTTCACCGACCTACTAGCAATCGGTCGAGGCGAGTAACTACAACCTCGGTAAACGGCTGCGAACTATCGGCGTTTACGACTCGGGCTCTGCGCCTTTACGGCCATAAAAAATTCTTCCCGCCCTGGATCCCGCCATGTGCGGTGGATACACGGAGACTCAACATCAATCACATAAATGTGCAGAGTTGAGGCGTCATCAGCGAAACCGATTATCTCTGAGACACGTGGATGCTCGACGAAGCTGCTCAAGAGTTCAGAGAGTGCTCCACTAGCGATCACTCGGCTTCGGCACTCGGTACACGAGGAGGTAGTCGCCGCCTCAAGCCCCTCTGCGAGTTGAAAAAGGCTAAGCGCATCATCGTGATTAATCTCGAGTCGCCTCCCATCGTTATCAATGATGCAGAGCGCAGGGGCGGTCACATCCCTAACCCTAACGAAGCTATCCCCCATTCTCGCTATGAACTCCGGAGATTTAAGGGGCAGAGCCACAAAATTGCTTAATTAGGTGCGTGATTCAAGATTCAGATCAAGAGTACGGTTTGGGGATGGCCAGCAATGAAGGCATATCCGAGAGCACCGAGCACTCCAATTGGCGGATCCCTACTCCAGGGTATGGAGCCATCTTTGTAATTATCGTCCTCGCACTTACCGCCCTTCTCTCTTCTTGCTACGGAGCAGATAAAAATCCAAGACTGAGCATCAGTGCACCAGGCTCGGCAAAGGCGAGCAGCGAATCACTTCTTTATCCGGCAAGAGAGACTCGCTGGACTTCAGACTCCGCTCTCCCTGGACTCGGTTCGCCTGGCGAGGTTTATCAAGTAGTTCCTTTCGAATCAGGGAAGGATTCTGCAACCAACGCACTGAAGAGTTTTGCGGAGCATTTTGGTAGCACTGGAGCATTGAAGAAAATAGATTGCTCATCTTCCATAGAGGTTTCTCACGCTCCGCTAACCGCTGGAGATACCCTCACCGGATTGGCGACCCTCTCTTGCCAAGGTGACGGTAGCGAGAGCGGCACACTCACGACGCTCTCTTACACGCGGAATCAAGATCCTCAATTTTCGGAGGGTTCATCAAGTTCTTCAGGACCATCCTCAAGTTCGCAAGGCCCTGAGATTAGTAATCCAAATGACGCTTTATCCCGTGCCACCACAAATACAGTCGCTCCAGACTTGATTGATAGCACTCCTAAAGATATTCCTCGTGGTGATGCTCTAATAAAAATTGCACGTGATGTGCTGAGCTCCACGGGTATCAATTCATCTGATTGGCTCTCGTCTGTCAACGATGCAAGCATGATGTCAACCAGCGTTTCGTGCGAGCAATCCGCTATCTGCGAGCCGCAAGAATCGACTCTGTACTCGCGTCAAGTGGTATTGACCCCGCTAGTTAATTCATTACCAGTACACGAGCTTGATTGGTATGTGGAGGTAGGCGATCAAGGTCTTGTACTCAGCGCCTATGGAGCATGGGTCAAGGCCGAGAAACTTGGCGAGTACTCAAGACGCGGTACCGAGCGTGCATTTACGGCATTGCAAGCAGGAGAAATAGGTTTAGGTTTTGGTGTGACGCCGATGCAGGCCTTGGCAAGTACAAGTGGTGGCGAATCTTCAGCCAACACCGGCCTGCCTGAGATGCCTATTCAGGACGGGTCTCTTATAGAACCAAGAGTTGTAACGATTAATCGCGTTGAGTCCGGTTACTCAGTGCAATTTGGCACCATTAATGGTGAGGCCGCTTCGCTACTTGTGCCTACCTACACATTCTTTGGTGTTGATACCGAGGGCATAGATGCTGAGGCCACCCTTAATGCACTTGACCCATCACTCTTCGCCCCACTCGAACCCACACCCGGGATTGACCCCGGCGTGCCCGACCCAAAGCAGATCCCGCCTATTGAGCCTCAGACAGCACCTCTAGATACTGAGCCTGCGCCAATACCTAATCAAGTACCACCCCAGAAGTAATCCTCGCTTTGGGTAACCTGCCCAAGTATGCGATGTGTGATCTCTCTAGGCGATGGAACTATCTCAATCGGCGAGCGCCCCTCGCCTCATCCCGGCCCTGGTGAAGTCAGGGTTCGCGTCCACGCCGCTGGGCTCAACCGCGCCGACCTTCTACAGCGCGCAGGCTTCTACCCCGCTCCCCCCGGAGTGCCTGCAGATATTCCAGGCCTTGAGTTTGCAGGCGAGGTACTCGAGTTAGGTGAGGGCGTTATAAGCCCTGCAATTGGCGAACGAGTCTTTGGAATTACAGCAGGCGGTGCGCAGGCAGAGGAGATAGTGGTTGCTAGTACTCACTGCGCAGTCGTCCCCGAATCGCTTGACCTTGTATCTGCCGGTGGAGTGCCAGAGGTTTTCCTAACAGCCCACGATGCCCTCCGCACACAGGCTCAGCTCTTATCGGGAGAGCGCGTACTCGTACACGCTGTTGGCTCCGGAGTTGGCACCGCGGTGGTGCAGCTGGCGAGAGCATGGGGTTGCGCAACGACCGGAACAGCCCGCACCCCTGAGAAACTTGCACGCGCTCAAGCACTCGGTCTCGATAACGCGATACTTGCACCGCGCGAGATCGAACCACTTGCCTTCTCAGCCCAGATCACGGAGGCCGCCGGAGGTCCTATCAACGTAACTGCAGATTTGGTCGGCGGCGCATACGTAACCGCAGATGTGCTTGCTAGCGCAGAGGGCGGGCGCGTTGTGCTAATTGGAACCCTCGCAGGAGGGCGCTGTGAGTTACCGATACTCGCAGTAATGAGTAAACGCTTGAGACTCTTTGGGACCGTACTGCGCCCTCGAAGCCAAGACGAAAAAAGCGCGGCAACCGCAGCCTTTGTAGCCGAGGTTGTGCCTCTGCTCGCCTCCGGTGCTATCGCCCCCGTAATAGAGACCGTGCTCCCACTATCCGATGCAGAGCAGGCGTACGAACTCCTAGCCTCGGATACCACCTTTGGCAAGGTAATCCTCGACTGCCGCTGATGCTCAAGGACAGGGGCGAGTACCATCGCAGCCGCAGCACAATCGATGCGCCCACAAACCGAAATAGCTCACAACACTCCCACTTAACACCCCGACCCCATAACTAGGAGAGACCATGACCAACCTTGCAGATAACGATGTAGTAATTGTCGAGGCAGTTCGCTCACCTCTAGGGCGCCGCAATGGCGGCCTCTCCACGGTTCACCCGACCGAGCTCCTAGGCGCAGTACAGGCAGAGGCCGTTCGCCGTAGCGGTATGGACCCAGCGCTAATCGGACAGGTCATAGGTGGCTGTGTCAGCCAGATAGGTGAGCAGACCTTCAACATCGCTCGCTCCGCTTGGTTAACAGCCGGCCTCCCACTTGAGGTCGCAGCTAGCACGGTAGATGCGCAGTGCGGGTCTTCACAGCAGGCATCGAATATGGCTATTGCCATGGTCAAGGCAGGAGTAATTGACTCGGCCATGTCCTGCGGAGTTGAGAGCATGTCGCGTATTCCTTTGGGCGCAGCCGTGCGCGGCGATTTTGGTCGCCCGATTACAAAGGCATACTTCGCACAGTACGAATACACAACACAGTTCGAGGGCGCAGAGCGCATTGCTGACCAGTGGGGAATCACACGCGGCGACTGCGATGCATTTGGCCTTCAGTCCCAGCAGCGTGCAGCACGTGCGTGGGCAGAGGGGCGCTTCGAGCGAGAGGTGCACCCAATCCAGGCGCCTGAGCGTGGCGAAGACGGCGCTGCGGGAGAGACCCTGCAGACGATCTCTCGAGATGAAGGGCTTAGAGAGACTTCACTAGAGAAGCTCGCAACGCTCAAGCCTGTTGGTCGCGAGAATGGTGTTCACACTGCCGGAACATCATCACAAATTACAGACGGAGCGGCTGCGCTTATCGTCATGACAGCAAAGCGTGCAGCAGAACTCGGTCTAACTCCACGGGCGCGAATCGTTGACCAATGCCTAGTTGGTGTTGACCCCGTGCTCATGCTCACCGGACCCATTGAGGCCACGCAGCGACTATTCGACCGCACTGGGCTCTCGATGAACGACATCGACACAATCGAGATCAACGAGGCTTTTGCATCTGTCGTCTTGGCCTTTGATCGCGCGCACCGCCCCGATATGGAGAAGGTCAACCCCAACGGCGGCGCTATTGCACTTGGCCACCCAGTTGGAGCAACAGGAGCACGCCTAATCACCTCAGCACTCCACGAGCTTGAGCGCACCGACGGAACCTTTGGGCTCATAACGATGTGCTGCGGCGGCGGGCTAGGTACCGGAACCATCATCGAGCGCATCTAAACGGCCTCCGGCTATCCCTCGGTCGCTACGCTATTGGCGTGACAACTCTTGCTGAGCGCCTCGGGTATGCAGAAGACACGCGCCTCCTGATCATTAACTGTGACGACCTAGGTTCAACGCGCGCAGCCAACGTAGGTATTTACGAGTCATTGCGCGAAGGGCTCGCCACTAGTGCAACATTGATGGTGCCTTGCCCATGGGCACGCGATGCCGCCGCCGAGTACCGCGGAGAAGATGTAGGCGTTCATCTCACGCTCAATAGCGAGTGGGAGAATTACCGGTGGGGGCCCATCACTCGCTCCCCCAGCCTCCTAGACGGCGACGGCGGATTCCCTAGAACCCTTGCCGACCTCTGGGATCATGCCGATCTTGATGAAGTTCGCAAAGAATGTCGCGCACAGATCGAACGCGCTATCTACTGGGGATTCGATGTAAGCCATCTCGACTCCCATATGGGTTCCGTACAACTTCGACCAGAGTTCTTCGATGTTTATCTTGAGATGGCCGCAGAGTTTGCGCTCCCGCTTCGAATGGGTGGAGCAGCGGGAGAGGCTCAGGTTGGATTTCCATATCGCAGGCTCGCGACCGAAGAGGGAATTATATTTAGCGACCACTTCTTGTACACCCGAGTCGGCAGCCGCGGAGACATTGAGCGCATGCTCGCAGATATGCGCCCAGGAGTAACCGAGATCTACTTCCACCCAGCGGTAGAGACCGACGAGTTGCGCGCATCCCACCCAGACTGGAGCGGACGCGTTAGAGACCATGAGGCGTTATGCGCCAACGAGGCGTTTCGCCAACTTGTAAGCAGTTCTGGAGCGACGCTTATTGGTTTCAAAGAACTCCGAGAGGTACAGCGAGCGGGCTAAAGGCTCCGCCTTAACAAGCGGCTCTCCCACCGCAGAGCCGTCCTATCGCAGACCGGCGAATAGATCCTCTTCAGGCTCGCCTTGTGCCACTCCGTTATCAACCAACGACTCTGCTAGCGCGAACTCTTCCCAAGGGAATACTTCGCGAACGACCTCATCAGGGAGACGCATCCAGAATCCCTCAGGATCAACCTGAGTCCGGTGCGCCAGTAGAGCTTTGCGTCGAGCATGTAGAAAATCAGAGACATCTATTAGTGCTGTAAATCTCGCATCTGCTCGCTCTGAGAATCCGGCTGCGAACCACTGCTCATATGGGCTCTCCTCGCCACGCGCTAAGAAAGCATCGTGGAGGGCCTTAACCCTGCGATGGGACCAGCCGGTGTAATACATCTTGCTTGGCTGCCACGGCTCCCCCGCATCTGGATAGGCCGCAGGGTCGCCCGCTGCTTTGAAGGCAGGGCCGGAGATCTCATGCACCTGTACGTGGTCTGGGTGCGGATAGAAAGCTTTATCGTCTCCGTAGGTGACGATTACCTGGGGTCGCTCGCTACGGATTATGCGGACTAAGCGCTCGACCGCCTCCTCGAATGGAGCATTCGCAAAATTATCCGAGCGTGCATTTGCTTCACTATCGAGCATCCCGGAGTCCCGATACCCAAGGAGATAAATCTTCTCGTATCCAATTGCCTCCGCGCTCGCCTCTAACTCACGCATGCGAACCCCGAATAAATCAGCTCGCACTTCGGGGGTATCCATAGCGGGGTTGAGGATGTCGCCCTCCTCGCCGCCGGTGCAGCAGACCAATACATTTCGAATACCCTCAGCGTTATACCGAGCAGAGGTACCGGCACCCTTCGATGCTTCGTCATCTGGGTGTGCATGTATCGCTAAAAGGCATAGCCGCGGCGCAGTCAAAGGAGTCCTAACTCTTTATTCGGATTGAGCGCAACGAAGTCTCTGCCTCGACTCAGACAGAGCGAGGTACATCTTTCCATGGGATAGAGCGCGAAGGGTCAGGCTCTTTTGGTAACCCAAGTACGCGTTCTCCAAGAATATTTCTCATGATGTCCGACGTGCCACCCTCAATCGTGTTGGCCTGTGCACGGAGGAATCCAGATGCGATTGCGCTGTCGTCATCTGCAGCAGCCCCTACACGCCCTATCCGCTCAACACGTGAGAGGTTCTTACCCTCCCACGCAATTGCGCTCGGTCCCTCAAGATCAAGCGCAACATTCTGCAGACGCTTGTTGAACTCAGCCTGCTGAAGTTTTGTGATTGAACCCTCTGGTCCCGCCTCGGAGCCTGACTTGCGCTTACCGGCTGCACGTTGGTTGCTGATGCGAATCAACGTGCTCTCGATATAGAGCTGCGCAATCGATTGGCGCACTAGTGGATTAGTTACACCCTTGTGGCGCTCAATTAGTTTCGCTATTGGGCTACCACCTACAGCATCTCCACCAACAGAACCTGCCCCTGAGAGCGAGACGCGCTCGTTCATTAGGGTTGTAATAGCGGCTTTCCAGCCATCGCCCTCGCGTCCGAGGCGCCACGAGTCCTGCACGCGAGCGTCATTGAAGAAGACCTCGTTGAACTCTGCATCACCCGTAATCTGCACTAACGGGCGAACATCTACGCCCTCCTGCTCCATATCGACGACGAAGTATGTGAGACCGGCATGCTTAGGAGCATCTGGATCAGTACGCGCTACGAGCATCCCCCAACGCGCAACATGGGCAAGAGTGGTCCAGACCTTCTGGCCGTTTACTACCCACTCGTCTCCATCGCGAACAGCCCGTGTAGCTAGACCTGCAACATCAGACCCAGCCCCAGGCTCGCTGAATAGCTGGCACCAAATCTCTTGATTGCAGGCCATTGGCTTAAGGAGTCTGTGCTTCATCTCCTCGGAACCCCACGCCATAAGCGTTGGGCCACCCATTCCAATTCCGATGATGTTATAAGGGCGCGCAACTTTGTAATGGTTGAGGACATCGTTCACGGCCTTGGCCTGTGTGGGATTGAGCGACATACCTGCGCCGTACTCGGCAGGCCATGTAGGGGTGGCATAGCCATCCTCACCTAAGCGTATGCACCACTCGGAGTAATCCTGAGCACTACGAAGACGAGCAACCTCGGCGTCGTCTCGCGAATCGACAGCGTCCATCCAGCCATCTGGGAGATTGATCTTCAACCATGCGAGAGTCTGATCCCGAAGTTGGTCGTTGCTTAGTGCGCTGGCGTCTGTTGACATTGAGTTCCCTCTCGGAGTTGTGGAGTCGCAGGTAATTGAAGAGTAGGTACTTGAAGAGTGATTTCGAACCGCTGAGTAGATTACCCGGCTGCGACGCGTCGGAACATTCTTCAGGCGATCATCCGCTGCTCTGGAGTCATCCCCCCGCCCCCAGAACCCTCTCTCCTGCTCCTCCGCGCAGATTTCTAGGCCCCGACTCTGTAACCTGCGGGGCGACGTATGACAAACGAGCCCACCCCCGACATCACCCCAGAACCTCAGGTTGCGCCAGACGCTGACTCAACCTCAGCGACCCCTCGCCCCCACTCAGCCGAGGCGAGGGCAAGGCGCGCCCGCTCGCAGGCTCGCTCTGCTCGGCGTTCAGGGCACTCAGAAGCAGAACGCGCTTGGCTCCTCGTCGGCATCCTCTGTATCGCCTTGGTCATAGTTGCGACCTCTGTAGTCGAGCGCCTTACTCATCAAGGTGAGGCTCTGCCCGGTGTCTCGCTCGCCGGGCAAGATGTAAGCGGGAAGAACGCTACAGAGTTGCTAGACACAGCACGCATACTTATAGCGCAGCGCGGTGCTACAGAGTTTGCTGCCGTCGCCGGAAAGAATGAGCTCAGTGCCGCGCCCGCCGTACTTGGGGCAACCTACGATCCCGAGGCGGCCGTCAGAGCGTCGCGAGAAGCCGGTCGCTCAAATCCGATCGGCGCGATTCTCGCCACTTTCCTGCGCCGCGGTCACACGGAGAACATTGCCCTCCCAGTCTCGATTGATGATGTAATGCTTGCAGGAGTTCTTGATGGGTGGCAGCGCACTATCGGGGAGGGATTGGTTGA
>CAFBNL010000010.1_pt1 | contig 25302 bp, 23 predicted proteins | sample 7269241 | NCBI WGS metagenome assembly CAFBNL01 (sample SAMEA6814093, study PRJEB35770) | uncultured Actinomycetes bacterium | biome: Freshwater; feature: Freshwater reservoir; material: water | place: Czech Republic | collected 2017-05-23 | depth 30m m
AATCTCAAGTAACTGTGCAAGCAATTGCGGCTCGACAGAGTCAACCGCTGCTAGAAGTACGGCCTCTATCGCGGCTCGAAGATCAGGGCGAACTTCAATTGGGTCGCCTTGCTCTTGCGTTGGATCCTCGCTCATACCTCAGAGCCCACTGATGTATCAATAACGCTCGACTCGTGATCACCGGCTGTTACGTCAAGCGCGACACTTGAGCCGCCAGCGCCACTCGAGACATCAGCACCATCAAGAACCTTTAATCCCTCAGCGTCAAGGGCCGCTATAACGCGCCTGTCACTCGCGGAGCGCTCGACTGGAGTCTTTGGATCCGAGTCTTCCCAATCATCGATACTCTCACGATCTAGCACCTGCTCCCCCTCAGCGAGACGGCGCACAGTGAGGTCACCGAACGTAGCTATCTGAGTTAGGTCTAAGACCCCCTGCTTGAACAACTCAAGGACTGCGAGGAAGCGGACTATGACCTCAAGGCGGTCTTCAATCCCCGCTACGAGAACGCGGAAGGAGACGGCGCCAGAGAGCGGCAGAACTATAAGCACTGCATCGATTGCGTCGCGGACGCTCGTACGCAGCGGCTGCACGTGAAAGAGATCTACGACTTGCTCAATCTCCTCTTTGGGAGCAAACGCACGCAGGGCAGCGGCCCGGAACTGCGCAAGGGTGGTGCTGAGAAGCGGATCGGGTGCAAGCGAGCGGAATGGCTCCTCTGGTCCGGCACTCCGAGCAACAGACTTGGCGCTGATTGCAAGCCGTGTCTCGATCATTGACGCGACGTCCTTGAAGGTCTTGCAGGCAAGAAGGCGAGAGAGAAGAAGGTCGCGTTCCTCGAAACGCATCAACTCTTCGTCCAACTCTGCGTCGGCGATTCCCGGTAAAAGACGGCGAGCCTTTAACTCAATAAGGGTTGAGGCGACTAGCAAGAATTGAGTTGCGACATCAAGATCTAGAGATCCAACCGCCTCAAGCTCCCTCAGGAATGAATCGACTAAATCGGTTAGAGAGAGCTCCCATAGGTCAACCTCCTCTTGGAGGATGAGGTGCAGAAGCATCTCGAAGGGGCCTTCGTAGACAGGGGTACAGACGTCGTATGCCATAACCCCGCGAATCTACCCTCGCCAAGCATCAGTGTGGCGGACTCCAGCGGGGTAATGTGGCCCCAATGAATCGCGTCTTCTCGGGCATACAACCAACCGGCGAGATGCACCTCGGCAACTACCTTGGGGCGGTTCGTAGGTGGGTATCAGAGGCTCCAATTCGCCCCGATAATCGCTCCGAGGCCCTCTACTGCGTCGTGGATCTCCACGCGATGACGGTGGCCTATGAGCCTGCAGAGTTCGCAGACCGCACACGCAGGACCGCAATGCTTTTACTCGCCGCTGGCCTCGACCCCGAGAGGTGTGTGCTCTTCGTCCAGAGTCATGTAAGCGCACATACGGAGCTCACATGGATTCTTAACTGCATCGCAACCTATGGAGAGTTGCGGCGTATGACGCAGTTTAAAGACAAGGGGCAGGGCCAGGAGAGCGTCAGCGTCGGGCTCCTTGACTACCCAGTACTAATGGCCGCCGACATCCTTGCTTACGACACGACAGAGGTTCCGATAGGCGACGATCAAAGGCAACACCTTGAACTCGCTCGAGATATTGCAATCAGGTTCAACCATCGCTTTGGCGAGACTTTAATCGTCCCTAAGCCAACGTTCCCCGAGGTAGCAGCGCGGGTTAAGGACCTTCAGAACCCGGCTGCGAAGATGTCCAAGTCAGCCAACTCAGAGGCAGGGCAGATACTGCTCGTCGATCCGCCTAGTCGAATTGCCAAGAAGATAAAGAGTGCAGTTACTGACTCTCTTGCAGCAATCAATTACGACCCGATCAACCAGCCGGGGGTATCGAACCTGATTGAGATTCTCAGCGCTGCGACTGACCAAACAATTGAGCAGACAACGTTAGGCCTGCACGGTCAGGGTTATGGAGCGCTTAAATCCCAAACAGCGGAGGCCGTGGTCACTCTCATCGAACCGCTTCAGGCAAGACTCGCAGAACTTGAGGCCGACCTCGGTGAGGTTGGGCGCATACTTGCATCCGGCGCAGTGCGTGCTCAGGAAATTGCTGACCCCGTTATGGAGCGCATTCGCAGTGCAACAGGTCTGCTACCGAGAGTGCCGTAGAGCGCTCAATCGTCGTCAGATTTTGTCAGTGCGTCAATGACCGCACTTGGGAAACCAGTAGTACTCCAGAGATGGGGATCGTCATGAGCGTTCGCCCATAGCGCAGCCTCCTCGTGCCCCCCGCAACTACGAATGTCATCACTCCCAAGCGTTGGGTGCTGCGCATATAGGTAGACACGCCGAGACCACTGCCCGTTGGAGATTGAGACTCGGTCTAATCCCTTCATCTCGATCCAGATTGTCGCAGCGGCCCTGCCTACTGGACTGAGCCGAGAGTGTGACTTCCCAACATCATGGAGCAGCGCTGCTGCTATCCAACGATCCTCTGATAGGGACCCGAGTGATACGTCGACCCTCTGCGCTACCCCAATTAAATGTCTGCGGTCATGATTAGGGAGAGACTCAAATAACCTGCGCTCCCCCTCCCAGAGAAATCCATACGCCCACTGTGACTCCGCTACTGAAGGAGGCGCAGGCCAGAGTGCGATAAGGAAACGCTTCGAGAGATGACGGAGCCTTTTTAGTCTCATCCGAGTATGAACCTAAAGAGACTCTCCTCGAACGGAGCAACAATCTGCCCAAAAATATCGGTCATAAAAACAACTAGAAACAGGATCAACATTCCATATGGTCGTATCCGCCACCAAGTCGAGAGCCAAGCGGCAGGGAGAGCGCGTTCGATAAGCGCTGAGCCATCAAGTGGCGGGATCGGCAGAAGATTGAATATAGCGAGAAACAGATTTATTACGGCGAAGGTTGTGATTACCCGAATACCTAGTGGCAACTGATCGAAACTCCAGACCGGGGTTGAGAGGCTTTGGAACCAAATGCGCGCAATAACTGCAGATATCGCCATGAGGGCAATATTCGACGCCGGGCCAGCGAGGCCTACGATCAGCGAATCGCGCCGAGGGTTCTTCATACGTGAAGGGTTAATAGGCACTGGCTTCGCCCACCCAATGACTGCAATTCCAGAGAGCGCTCCCATAGCGGGAACAATGATTGATCCAAATAGATCAATATGGGGAGCTGGATTCAGGGTCAGCCTGCCGGCCTTGCGGGCCGTATCATCACCGCACCAAAGCGCTACAAGGCCATGGGCAATTTCGTGCAGAATGATCGCGCTGATCAGACAGAGAATCTGAATAGATGCTGCTGAGAGGCGCGCTGAATTCATTGAATGATTCCTTCTGTCATCTCCACGAATCTACAACTAATGGCTACGCAAGTTAGCGCTGCGTCCAGCACGGGGATGCGCTAAGTCGTATGCCGAGCGCAGCCTCTCAGGAGTGACCAGGGTATATATCTGCGTCGTTGAGAGACTTGCATGCCCTAGGAGTTCCTGCACTACACGAATATCTGCGCCATGGTCGAGCATGTGTGTAGCGCAGCAGTGACGAAGAACATGCGGCGAGAGACGACCCTCGAGACCAACTTTGTTGCCGGCTTTCGTAACGATTCTCCAGCAACTCTGCCGAGTAAGGCGCCCTCCCCTAGCGTTTAGAAATAGTGGATCTCCAGGGACTCTTCGTGTTGTTGGCTTCTCTAGCTGAGGTCGACCATTCTGCAGGTACTCAAGAAGCACTCCTCGAGCGCTTGCACCTACAGGGACCACACGTTCTTTGTTCCCTTTCCCGACTACTCGCATAAGCCGGTCGTCTAGGTCTATATCTGCGCGATCGAGCCCGACGAGTTCGCTGATTCGCATGCCTGTTGCGTAGAGCGTCTCAAGAATGGCGCGATCGCGCAAGGCTCCAGGAGAATCCCCCTCCACCGCCCCTAGGAGTTCTAGAACCTCCTCCTCGGAGAGTGCCTTGGGAATGCCTTGAGGAACCCGCGGAGCACCGACATCGTCACTCGGATCGATAGTGGATAGGCCCTCCTCCACACAGAACCTATGGATAGAGCGAACCGCTACCAATGCACGAGCAACAGATGATGGAGCGTATTTGGCCCCTCCTTCTTCGTTGCGCTCGCGCTTTAGGCCCTCAACGTAGGCGAATACCTCAGACTCCCCGACCGCATTTAGGTCAGCGATTCCTCGTGCCCGCAACCACGTGGCGTACCGCAACAGGTCGCGCCTATACGCACTCAAGGTATTGGTTGAGAGACCGCGCTCAACTTTGAGCCAACTAAAATATTCGTCTAACTGAACAGATAATTCATCGCGTTCAACACTGCGTTCAACACTGCGTTCAACACTGCGTTCAACACTGCGCTCAGCACTGTGCTCAACACTGCCACGATCTCCCGCAAGAGCGAGTTCATCTGGTTTCACGTTCAGGCTCGAGTGAGACCCATGGAATATATGGCGCCAAGGTGAGCAGACTTCAAGACATCGAGAGCAACGCTCATAGACGGCCTACGAAATTGCCGGCGACTAACGACCTAGCGAGCAAAAGCCCGATGATGGTCTTAGCATCCATGATCGAGCCAGTCGATATGAGCGTCTCTACATCTGCGAGCGCGATGCGTTCGAGCGTCATTGCAATCTCCTCTGCACCAATAGGCTGACGCCCGCCTGCATCCTCTAGATCGAGAGCCGCAAAGAGGTATGTGTACTCATCACAGAATCCAGGAGTGTTGTAGAACTCAGCGAGCAGAATCAGGCGCCCTGCTCTGAGGCCTGTCTCCTCTAGAAGCTCGCGAGATGCAGTTACCTCTGGAGCCTCACCATCAACATCCCTCTTGCCTGCTGGAACCTCAAGCAACCATCCATCGACAGCTGCTCGATACTGTCGAACAAGTATTGCGTGGCTATCCCCCTCGACCGGAACAACGACAACCGCTCCCGGATGGCGTACAACGGTCCGCTTAAATACTTTCTCCTCGGGTCCCGAGACGGTCTCCTCTGTAATTTTGAGGAACCCAGCATCCGCTACATGAACCGATTCAAGGATCTTGAAGATATCTTCGTTCATGCTTCTCCAAATAAAGTGCGCAGGTACCTAGGCACCCTACTTACTCTCTGCTACCTCATTGAGGTCAATACCCTCGGAGGCTGTTAGTGGAAGCCTCGGGTGGCGACCCTCAGAGCGATCACGTGCAGCCTTAATGAAGGCGGCGAAGAGAGGGTGCGGCCGATCAGGGCGGCTCTTGAACTCGGGGTGCGCCTGAGTAGCGGCGAAGAACGGGTGCTGATCCTCGGGGAGCTCAATAAACTCCACCAACCGATCATCCGGCGAAGTACCAGAGCAAATTAATCCCGACTCCTCTAGGCGACGACGGTACTTATCCGAGACCTCATAACGGTGTCGATGCCGCTCATAAATAACTTCTTCGCCATACGCGCGATGAACGATCGTTCCAGGCTTCAACTTCGCAGGGTATGACCCAAGGCGCATAGTTCCACCTAGGTCTGTCACGTCTCGCTGATGCTCCATCAGGTCAATAACTGCGTGGGGAGTATGCGCATCAAACTCACTCGAATTAGCGCCAGCAAGCCCGCAGACATCGCGTGCGTACTCAATAACTGCGCACTGCATCCCCAAGCAGAGGCCAAGGAACGGCACCTGCTGCATACGGGCAAACCCTGCTGCAGCGATCTTTCCCTCGATGCCGCGGAATCCGAATCCTCCAGGAATAACAATTCCATCTAGGTCGCGGAGGCGCCCTTCTGCTAGTAGACCCTCCGTGTCGTCTGACGCTATCCAATCGATATTCACTTTTGCGCCGCAGCTGTATCCGCCGTGTCGAAGTGCCTCAACTACTGACAGATAGGCATCAGGGAGGTTTACGTACTTACCGACTAAACCGATACGAACCTCAATATCAGGTGACTGGACTCGCTTAACAAGTGCTCGCCACTCGGTGAGATCAGGCTCAGGAACATCGAGCTTAAGCAACTCACATACGTAGGTATCGAGCCCTTCTTCGTGTAACACAAGCGGAATCTCGTAAAGAGTCTCTGCATCGATAGCAGAGACAATCCCAGGCTCTGGAACATCGCAGAGTTGACTTATCTTCTCCTTGAGGTGGGTTGAGATTGGGCGATCCGAGCGGCAGACAATCGCATCTGGCTGAATTCCTCGGCTTCGCAGTTCAGTGACGGAGTGCTGCGTCGGCTTTGTCTTCTGCTCTGCAGATGGCCCAATAAAGGGGACCAGTGTGACGTGGATGTAGAAAACATTCTCTCTGCCTACATCTTTTCGAAACTGTCGAATTGCCTCGAGGAACGGGAGGATCTCGATATCTCCGACGGTTCCGCCTACCTCAGAGATAACAACATCAACGTCATCAGTAGCGAGGCTGAGGATTCGCTCCTTGATTTCGTTCGTTATGTGAGGGATAACCTGAACTGTCTGCCCTAGATAATCGCCCCTGCGCTCCTTGTTGAGCACGGCTTGGTATATAGAACCAGTTGTGGCGTTTGATCGGCGATTGAGCGGCTCGTCAATAAAGCGCTCGTAGTGCCCTAGGTCGAGATCGGTCTCGCCACCATCATCAGTGACAAATACCTCTCCGTGCTGAAACGGATTCATCGTTCCAGGGTCGACATTTATATAAGGGTCGAGCTTCTGCATCGTGACTTTAAGTCCACGACTCTTCAGAAGGCGCCCAAGCGAAGATGCTGTTAGGCCCTTCCCAAGACTCGACGCCACACCACCGGTTACGAAGATGTGCTTCGTCACCCGCCAACCTCCATCAATACTCACGGCCCGAAGGCGCCCGAAGAACCTGTCTAAGAGTCAATCCTTCTCAGCTGCCAGAAGCATCTAAAAAGCGACACGGACCCTCGGGAGAACGACGGTACCATCTGTGCCAAGGAGTCGCGTGGCTCAGGTGACAATTCATTAGTTTTATGGGATTTTTTTCGAGAGGTGCAGGGTGGAGCAGATCGTGATTCCGACGAATAACACTCCCCCAGATTCTCTAATCACGGAGTCGAGATCAGGCGTACGCAGGCTCGCCGCACTCGACCTTTTGGGGATTGCGGTTCTTGCGGTCCTGCTACGCCTGCCCGCCTTCTTCTCCTCTGCAGCAATCGGATTCGATGATGGCGTCTATGGATTATCGGCGAATGCAATGCGCTCCGGGTACGCGCCATTTAGATCGGTATTCTCCTCGCAGGGCCCACTCTTTCTGCCGATCCTTCGAATTGCGGACTTCGTAGGTTTCGAGCGGATTAACTCCCCGAGGGTTGCTGCATTGTGCGCGGGGGTAGCCATAAGTATTGCTACCTACCTCTGCGCGATTCGCCTCACTAACAGAGGCGCTGCTCTCCTCGCTTCCGGTCTAGTCGCATCGAGTGGCGTGGTGCTCTGGACCACCGGCCCGATTACGAGCGACGGCGTCGCAGGTGCATTGGCTGTCTCAACGGTTGCTGCTGCGCTCCGTTTCCGCTCCAACCCCTCTAGCCGCCTGGTACTGGCGATCTCGCTTCTAGCCGGGGCAGGGTTCTCCACTAAGAGTCTCTTAGTAATTCCAGCGATAGCGGTTGCATGGCTCCTCGTCGCCTCAACAAGGCAATGGATCAGAGCCGCATTGATCCCCGCAATTGCCCTATGCGTACTAATCGCATCAGCACTCCCCTGGGGTCTCGTCAATGTCTATGAGCAATCGATCGCCTACCACACGACTCAGCCAGGCTCAATCGATGTTCTAGCCAACCTCAATAAAATTGCAACAACAATTATTCATAGAGACCCGCCGCTACTTCTTCTATCGCTCCTCTGCATTCTTGTTGCGCTGGTCAACGCAGTACTTACTTCACGACGAAACCGTCGAGCAGGCGATCTCGCCCAACAGCAATCCCCAACAACTTCAATTCTCGAGCGCGTCACAGTCGGGGATCGCTTCCTATGGATATGGCTCGGCGCTGCCTTTGCCCTGCTTCTCGCGGAACAGAGACTCTGGAACAACCACATCGCGATTATGGCCCCTCCAGCGGCCTTACTCATTGCCTGCCATCTGCCGCCGTGGAGAGCAGTGGTAATCGCTCTTGTTCTCGCCATTCCGCTACAGGTATCAAATATGACTCAGATCTATAACCCAAAGCCCCCAAGCGGTGACGATGCTCTCGCCATACGCGCGATTAGCAGAGTTGGTAACTCGTGGGCGCTCTCTGATACTCCGGGACTTATCTGGAGGGCCGGAGTATCTACCGACCCTTGGTTCGTAGATAACTCCGAACTGCGCATCACCACGAGTAACAAAACACTCCAAATTACATCTGAATTGTTACTAGCAGCCGCAGCGCAAGAACGAGTATGCATGCTTGTAATTACCTCCGAGAAGCGGTGGGGTTCCTTCCCAAACCTGCCTCTTGGCCTGCGCAGAATGGGTTATCGGAAGACCGCATCTTTTAAGACCGGAACCCAGACCGGAACCTTGGGAATCTATGAGCGGCGCTGCAGACTCAAGTAACGCAAACTTCATTTATCCCAGAGATGGAGCTAGGCGTCTCGACCGAGGCGATCGAGGTACCGAAGCGGTGGGACCTTCTCAATAATCTTCGAGAATGAGATGAACTCCGAGGCCAAGTTGAGAACGATTAAAGCGATAAGCACTCCGGTGCGCGCACCACGACCAAGTGTAAAGACAGCCATTAACCCGATTACTCCACCGATTAGGTTTGCCCCTGTATCTCCGAGCATCGATTTCTCACGCAGATCGTCCGGAAGCATGCCGGCTGCAGCACCTATCACCGGCGCTACGGCGACCCCAACCGGGCCGGTACCAGCAATCAACGCAAGTGGGATCCAAGCGAGAAGCGCTACTTTAATTACGCGCCCTGGCGCACGGTCCAAGAGATTACCGAGATTGGCACATAATGCGATTAGTAGTGCATCAGCGACTAACCGCTTGCCTGTGACAAAACCGGGTTGAGCTGCGAGCACAAAGGCTAGAGCCGCTCCACCACCAATCTTTAGAAGCCCTGTTGTTACCCGGCCGTTGCGCAACGCTCGCATATGTCCTCGGAATCCACGATCTTCGCCGCCGAGTACGTCATCAATGAATCCAAGCATCGCGAAACCAAAGGCACAGAAGAGCACGAGAGTTCGGGCAATGTTCTCCCCGGGCTCTATCCCTAGACCAAAGGCCCCGAGAGCCGACCTACCAGCCTCTATGAAGAGAACCGCTGCAAGGATCAGGAGTCCCGACGCAGTCACGACGCGGCGATCGCGATAATTATTGCGCATTAGAACCTTGGACTCGCTCAGTTCAACAGCAGAGGCAACCATTAGCCGTACAGCTAAGAAGCCCAGGATTAGAGCGATGAGAAGAGTCATAGCCCAAGCCTTACCTGCGCGCCGACTCTATTGTGGGACTACCCACCCAGCCTCTTGGATTCAGTGTGATATTCGCACCGAGTAGCCGCACACCAAGTGCGTAAGCGCCTACCCCGATAAGAGATAAACCGCCCACCAGTGCAAGGCAGGCAACCCGCCCGCGCGGATCAATTGCCTCCGAGACCAGCCATATAGAAGCCCCAACTACCACTGCCACTGCGAGACTTCTCAATACAGTTAAAGGCACCATGGAGCAGCGACTGCGCCGCGCTAGTGCAACTGCTAACCATACCGAGGCGAGCACGTAGGCCCCCGTGTGCCCTAATCCAAGTACTGCAATTCGAGCATTACCCTGCGTATACGGAGCAACGATCGTCATGACGGTTCCTGCAATTAGAGCGGACGTTATTGCGACAATCGCTGGCAATCGACTATCCCCAAGAGCGTATGAAGCCCGTGCAAAGAATAAGAACACTGCATAAGGAAGGAGCCCCACCGCTAAGGAGGCCACCGCAGTCGCTAGTAGGCCAACACTTATAGCGCCGGTTGCATTCCCAAATGCAACCGCGGTCATAAGTGGAGGCGCTAGAGCAATCATCATCGCCGCTACTGGGAGCACTAGGAGCGCCATAGAGTCCACAGCCCAGCGAGCCGCTCTCGCGAATCCCACCAAATCGCCATTAGCAGCATCTAGAGATATCTCAGGGAGAATCGTCGTGTGAATTGGCTGAGCAAGCACTGCGTATGGAGCCATGAAGAAAACAAAAGCAACTTGATATGCAAGCGCTCCTCCCTCAACAGCATTCCCGAGCACGATTGTTACGCCCAACAAAATACCGACTGCGCTGTGTTGAAATACCGCCCACCCGGATAGGCGAAGCAATGCGTTGAAGACAGGCTCGCTTCTAGGAATATGAATTCTTGGCCTAACTCCACTTCGCAGCATCGCTATGCACGGCATCGCTACGAAGGCCAATACCGCAAGAGTCGCTGTTAGCCCGAGGGTCCATCTTGCAGAGGCTTCAAGTACTAGCCCGGGGTCACCGGGGCCGACCTGCGCTCTAAAAAGCAGCATCCCAATTACGACCACAACGGTGAGGGCAATCGGCGCTAGCGAAGGCACAATGAAACGGCGCTGAGCATATAGAACCCCAACAGCGACAGCACCAAATGCATAGAGAAGTATTTGAGGGAGAATAAAACGGAGCAAAAATACTGAGAGCTCTTGTTGGGCGGAGGCAGTCTTTGGGTCCGAAATCCCGGAGGTCAAGACTCGCGCAATCTGGGGAGCAAGTATCTCACCTGCGATAACTACTGCCCCTAGTACCAAGAGCGCAACGCCGAGAAGCGCACCTGCTAGACGCTCAACCTCTACGCGCTCATTACGTGCGAAGAGATTGGTAAAGGTTGGGACCAGGACTGCAGAGAGAGCACCTGCTGCTAATAGCTCAAAGAGAATATTAGAGACTGCATTAGACGACTGATAGGCGTTACCTAAATAGGTGGTGCCTAGCACTGCAGCGATAGTGAGTATTCGGATGAATCCGATACCGCGTGAAAGAGCGGTGGCAGCGCCCATGCCGGCGGCGGCTCTTCCTGTGCCGCGTGATCCTGAACCTGAATCTGGTTTCTCCCCTAGCTCAGGCATGCCGGGTCCTCCGGCTTGGGTCACAGAGCCCACCACTCCGGGGAGACAGCTACTGCACCTTCACCGTAGCCATACCTACCGTTGACTCCACGCGCCAAGTCTGCGGCAGCGAGAACTGCCGAGACACGACCCTCGATCAACTCGAAGTTGTCGACCGAAGAAATCCGGATACGCAGTGCGGCATCATCTCTGACATTTGAGAGCAGGAGACCTCTAGCGGGCACTCCATCTCCATCAACGTGGTTCTCGGATGCAACAGTGAGCATGCCTTGGCGCGCAAGCGCTGAGACACGCTCTGATATGCGCAGAGACTGCGGAGATATATCCCCGCTCGTCGGAGCCGATATATAGACCGCCCTAGCCCCTATACCTGGCCACTCCGCGGGAAAGGCTGGGGCTCCAGCGCCACCATCACCTACGGATTTAAACTCAATGAATCCCGCGGCACCAAGGCGAACCAACACATCTTCCTGCGTAGAGGTACCCACCCCAGCCGCTAATCGTTGAGCGACAGCACTCCATGCGCTAGCCCTAACTAACTTTGCTCCGCGTTCCTCGACACCTGCTGCGCTACGGAGCTGCGATACCTGTGAATTATCGCTCCACTTCTCAGTTAGAAGCAGGAATCCTCCGACTCTCGAACCAGCATTTCTTGATAACTCAATGAAGCTAACAAGGTTGTCCTCACTAACGTTTGACTCGGCAATAAGCGCCAAGCCGACCGCTGGGAGTCTTCCGCTAACAGCGAAGGAAGCAGTCGCATTTACGTACTCCCCTTTGAGCCCTAACTCTTCGCTCAACGCAGCGTTCTCTGCTCGCTGTGCGTCAGCATTCGCCTCGACTCGATCAATCTGACTACGCAGCGATGCGACAATGGCTCGATCAACGACTGTCGAGCCGATCATTATTCCGAGCGCCAACGAGAGGAATACTGCGACTATTGAGACAACATGGAACCTAAAATTTATCATTTTTCGCTACCTGACTTGCGCTTAGAACGCACCGAAGACCGAGTACCAAAGATCATGTATGGAGAGATTGATTCCACGTGCAAATACACGAATAGGTTCGGAGACAATACTTACAGAGATCATCGCAACGAGTGCAGATGCGACTAATAGAAACAGGTCGCGCCTACGCACGCGCCCTTCGTAGAGCCTGTTAACGCCCTTGGCATCGACAAGGATTGGGCCGAGTCGTAGACGCGTTAGGAAGGTCGAGGACATTCCTGGGCGACCCTTATCGAGGAACTCAACCATCGTCGCATGCGTACCTACTGCGACGATCAGAGTGGCTCCAGCCTCATAGGCCAGCATCATTGCGACGTCCTCGCTCGTTCCGTCGATTACAAACTCATGGTACGGGACATTCCACATCTCAAGATTCTCGCGCCCTGGAGCGCGCCCATCTCTGTGAACATGGTGTACCAAATCGGCCCCGACTCGAAGCGCCGCCTCTGAGACAGAGTCGAAATCGCCAATGATTACGTCGGGCTTAAATCCTTCTTCAAGTAGCGCATCGGCCCCACCATCAACGGCAATAAGCGTGGGTCGATACTCCTTTATATACGCCTTGAGAGCATGTAGATCATCTTTATAGTCGTGCCCGCGTACCACTACTAGGGCATGCCGACCTCGCATATCAACCTTGATGGGCGGAATTTGAACGGGCTCAAAAGTGAGGTCGGCCTCTCGCTTTATGTACTCGAGAGTATTCTCGGCGAAGCGTTGCAGTTCCTCACCGATATTTACTCTTGCCTCCTCCATGCCCTCCTCAATCTCAGGTATTGAGATTGGAATCCCTGTGGCGAGCCTCTGTGATGCCCTAAATATCTCGCTGTCAGAGATCGTGAGAACGTCACCCTCCTTAACATCATCGAGGATGCTCGGATCCACTCGATCGAGAATTGGAATACCCGCAAGCAACAATCTCAAGGGGCCGCTATTCGGGTAACGCCCTGACATTGAGTGCCCTACATTTATAACTGCTGAAATGCCGGTAGCGATGAGACTCTCGGCGGCGACGCGGTCGATGTCTGTGTGCTCAATGACAGCGATCTCCCCAGGCTTTAAACGCTTTGCGAGGTCTTTCGTTCGACGATCAACACGAGCAACACCGGTTACACGTATCTCACTAACCTGGTCAATACTCACTCTGCAGACCCAGTCTCCGCGCTCACGCGTGTACTACTAGCGCTGTTGATGAGCTCCTGAGCATGCCTTCTTGCATGCTCAGAGGAGCCCACCCCAGCGAGCATGCGCGAGAGCTCCGAGATGCGCTCCTCTCCTGAGACTACCTCAGCAGTAGCAATGGTTCGCTTGCCGACACTTCGCTTCGTGACGACGATTTGATTATCTGCGAAGGCAGCGACCTGGGCAAGATGAGTTACGCAGAGCACTTGCCCTGCTCCACCGAGGTCTGCGAGTTCACGCCCAACAGCTATGCCGGCCTCACCGCCGATTCCAGCGTCAACTTCATCAAAGACCAAGAGTGGCACTACACCGACCTTGACTCCAGCATTGCTCTCAGCAGAGTGAAGGGCGACGCGCACTGCAAGCATCGAGCGTGAGAGTTCTCCTCCAGAGGCAGCACGAGCTAGGGGTCGAAGTGGCTCGCCGGTATTTGCACTAAGTGCAAATACAACTCGGTCTCCACCGTCATCGGTCTCATCGCCTTCCTCGACCTGCACCTCGAAGCGTGCTGACGGCATTGCAAGGCGTACTAAGTGTGTCTCGACTGAACTCGCAAGCCTGAGTGCTGCCTCTCTACGCACCTCCGTGAGCAAATTTGCTGCCTTGTGCTGCGAAGCGACTGCGCTAGCGATCTCAGACTCTGCGGCTGAGGCACGCTCGGCATGAGAAGCAATCTCGTCATATCGGACCTGGGCGGCATCTAGGAATGCGATCATCTCACCACAGCTGGCTCCATACTTGCGGCCAAGTTCGCGGAGCAATCTACGTCGTTCCTGCACAGCCGCCAGTCGCGTTGGATCGACTACGACCGACTCTAGAATGCCTCTAAGGTCGTGCGCTATGTCGGAGATCTCTGCCTGAAGCCCGCGAATTCGTGTTTCATGCGCAGCAAACGGGGGTCGCCCGATGAGTGCCGATGTAGCCGCTCCAACTGCATCGGCTGCTACGCCTTGTAGCGCTTCATATGCAGTTCGAAGTGCAATCTGATGCGCCTCCGCGTCAGCAAGCAACTCCTCTTCGCTCTCGAGTGCATCGGCCTCGTTAGGGTCCTTAAGAGATGCCGAGACAAGCTCATCAATCTGAAATTTTAGAAGATCTAATTCACGCGCACGAGCACGCTCATCGCCACCTAGATCGTCTAACTTTCGCTGCGCCTCGCTGAGCTTCAATCGGGCTGCTCTGTACTCTGCTAATGCGTGAATGGCAGGTGCGCCGCAGAATCGATCCAGCAATTTTGTCTGCACTGCTGGATCAAGCAGCGACTGGTGCGAGTGCTGACCATGCAGATCGATAAGGGATCCGCAACGCTCTGAGAGTTCGCCGATTGTTACTAATCCACCGTTTACATAGGCACGACTCCGCCCGTCTAACGGGACGACTCGCACAAGCACGATCTCGTCCTCAATCGCAGGGTCGAAGAAACGCCCTTCAACTCGAGCCTCTGAGGCTCCGGCACGCACCATTGACGAATCGGCACGCGCACCACCTAGGAGCGCAAGCGCTGTCATCACCAATGTCTTACCCGCTCCGGTCTCACCGGAGACAACGGTTAGGCCTTGCTCAAGGAGAACAGAGAGCTCCTCAATTATTCCTAGGTCAGTAACTCGCAATTCGAGCAATGAGGCAACAGCGACTGAATGGCTCATCGGTCGGCTAACCCAAACTTTGCTTTGAGCACTTGATGGAAATCTCGGGGACCGAATGTAGCAATCAACGCAGGATGCGCAGCCCCAGTGCAGCGAACCGAGGAACCAGAATCAAGCAGGCCGATCTCTCTACCATCGAGAGTCAGCACAGCGGAGAGCGTTCCTTTCAGATCGAATCGAACCTCCTCGCTCGGATCGAGCACGAGCGCTCGGTCGAAGAGCATGTGCGGGGAGACAGGAGTCAGGACCATGCAGTCGTGGCGGGGCGAGACAATTGGGCCACGCGCCGAGAAAGAGTATGCAGTAGAGCCGGTGGGTGTAGCCACTATGACTCCATCCGCTGCGTATGTAGTGAAGAAAGTTCCGTTGATTGAGACATCAAGGCGAACTATGCGCCCGGGCTGGGACTTCTCCAATACCGCTTCATTTAGTGCTCTCCAAGAGCCTGAGAGCGCTGAGCCCTCAACCTCGACCGAGAGCATCATTCTCTCGTCCACCGTGTAGTCGCCTGCGACGACCCGTCTCAATGCGTTAGCAATAGAAGCAGGCTCAACCTCGGCCAAATACCCAAGTTGCCCAACATTTACCCCAAGCACTGGCACGCCCGCTGAACTGACTAGGTCTACAGCCCTGAGCATTGTTCCGTCGCCGCCGAGCGAGACTGCAATGTCTAACCCTTCAGTAAACGTGGAGGCATCAACGTGGAACTCCGCGAGTTCAGGTGCATCAGATGCGAGCACTCTGACTATTGCTCCTAGGTCAACTAAGTGCTTAGAGGCCTCTGCAGCCAAACGCTGTGCCTCAGGTCGTTCGGAGTGCGGAAGTAAACCGACAATTCGAGGGGGCTTCATGCATGTACCTCAGCTACGACAGCGTCGAGTTCTGAATCGGCGATCGAAGGTTCACAGTGACGAACCAATACGAGAAACTCAACATTTCCGTCGGCACCCCGAAGAGGAGAGGCCGTTATTGAGCAGACTCCGAGTCCGTTGGAGGCAAGCCCCTCGACGACTTCACTCAAGACTGCCCGGTGAACCATTTTGTCGCGCACGATGCCGCCCTTCCCAATGCGGTCGCGCCCTGCCTCAAACTGGGGTTTAACTAGAAGTATCAGTTCAGCTTCCATAGTCGTCAAAGCCGCTAGCGCCGGTGCAACAGTGCGCAGTGAAATAAAGGAGAGATCAGCGACCAGTAGATCGACTGGTCCCCCGACCGCCTCGGGGGCAAGACTGCGAACGTTGACACGCTCCATCACCGTTACGCGCTCATCCGTTCTAAGAGACCACGCCAATTGGGCGCGCCCAACATCAACAGCGATCACAGATGAGGCGCCGCGCTGCAATAGGCAATCCGTAAATCCGCCAGTAGAGGCTCCAGCATCTAGAGCTCTGCGGCCCTCAACATTGATGCCGAACTTCTCTAGCGCTGCGTCGAGTTTCTCTCCGCCACGCGAGACAAATCGAGCGGGGGGCGACTCGACAAAAATAGGCTCATCGCTAGCTACTTGCCGTGAAGCCGAGTTGGCTGGCGCACCTCCGACGGTTACCTGGCCTGCCTCAATGGACTCAACAGCGCGCGCTCGACTCGGAGAGAGTCCCCTCCGAACGAGCTCTGCATCTAGGCGACGTCGCATCGGTGATCCTATGAATGGGTTGAGTTCGAGGCTGCTAAACAAGGGCTTGAAGAGCATGACTCGCAGTAGCGGAGAGCTCGCAGCCGGAGATGACTCATGCACTCCTCTTCGCAGTCGTCCTCTTGACTGGCGCCTTCTTTACTGCAGCCTTCTTTACTGCAGCCTTCTTAGTTGGCGCCTTCTTTACTGCAGTCTTCTTTACTGCAGTCTTCTTGACCGTCTTCTTTACGGGCGCCTTCCTCTCCCCTGAGGTTTTGCTCGCCGAGTTTCCCCCCAGTTCCTTACGCAGGCGCCGCTCTGCATCCGCTAGGTCGTCTTTTGTGATCAGCCCGAGTAATTTGACCTGCCGGCCTACCTCGGTGCGCACCGTCGAGATAGCGGAGTCGCGCCGACGGCGACTCTCCTCAAGAATTCCGTCAACGAATGACTGCACCTGATTCTGTGCAAGGAGCCCCTGTGACACCAGATCGCGGGCGCTGGCTTGGGCCTGCCCGCGTGTCAATGAAACAAACCCTGCACCAGCATCTATAAAACGCGTTAGATCGGGTCGCTGCGCCATTCGGATCCTCCTGTAGTTGCCGTCGTGTCTTGCCATGGCATCCAGTTAGATGCCAGCAATAAGCTTGGTCAGGCTCGATTTTGCGGGTCTTTAAAGTAATCGAGCGTGTCCCGAGAGCCTACCCGAGCCCTCGCCTGCTGGATGTTCTTGTCCCGGAGGCGGATTACTCTCGTTTGCAATGGCTATCCCCCTGCACGACGACAATCCGACCGGCCAGATCCCCTTTTTGACGATTCTTCTAATCGCCATCAATATCTTCGTATTCGCCCTAGTCCAGCCCCACAACGCGAGCAAAGACTTCGTCTTTAGCTATGAACACGCAGTTATTCCATGCGAGATTCGAGACCAGGCTCCGCTGAGCGAGGCTGAATTGGTGAGCGGTGAGTGCGGCCGCTCTCGAGTCACGATCAAGGGAGAGACCTACGGGGAGAGACCTTTTTCTAGCGCCAAGAATATCTGGCTATCGATGCTTGAATCAATTTTTCTCCATGGCTCTTGGCTGCACCTATTAGGGAACATGCTCTTTCTATGGGTATTCGGCAACAATATTGAAGAACGCTTCGGCAAAGTTGGCTTTCTAGCATTCTTCGCTGCAGCGGGGATAGCGGCGACGTTTGCACAAGTGCTTGTTGAGCCCGGTTCTACCATCCCGATAGTTGGAGCGTCAGGAGCAATCGCTGGAGTGATGGGGGCATACTTAGTATTATTCCCACGCGCTCGCATCCTGACCTGGTGGCCGATGTTTGTAATTCTCGTCGTCTACATACCTGCAGCTGTAGTACTCGGGCTGTGGTTCCTAATGCAGTTTGCGATCGAGCCGAATAGTGGAGTTGCTTGGGCAGCTCATGTCGGGGGATTCGTTTTCGGAGCCTTCATAGCGCTCATTCTGCGTTCGCACCTAAAACCACCCCCAATACTTGCGGAGCGACCCATTGCCGGGTGACGGGCTTGGCGTTTGCAGTGTGCGATGATTCGAGCAACAAGACACAATCCCTCTCAATAGGAATCAAAACCGTGCCCGAATTTCTCCCCTTCCGCGGCCTCCGATATACCGGCGGCGGAGTACTCGATTCAGTAACAGCGCCTCCTTACGACGTAATTGATGCAGATCAGCGCAGTGCCCTAGCAGCACGGGACCAATTCAACGCGGTTCGGCTAATCCTGCCCGAAGCCAGCGAAAGCAACCCAAACCCGTACTCCGTGGCCGCGGGACTTCTCTCAGATTGGAGCGCAGACGCGGTATTAACCCTCGACGATACGCCTGCTTTCTATGTCTATCGAATGAGTTTCACTGAGCGACATGGCAAGGCACGCACCACTACTGGGGTCCTCGGAGCGCTGAGCCTCCCTGAGCACATCGGCACCGGAGAGGTACTCCCTCATGAGCGTACGCTTCCGAAGGCCAAATCAGATCGCCTAGAGATACTGCGAACAACTAGAGCAAACCTCGATCCGATCTGGGGACTCTGCACAGCAAACGGTTTAACGGAATCACTCAACGCTGCTACCAAATCAGCACCGCTAGCCGAGTGCACCGACGAATTCAACGTGCATCACGCTCTCTGGGCGCTAACCGACCCTACGGGAGTAGAGGCAGTTAGGGATACTCTCGCCGCTGGGCCACTTGTTCTCGCCGATGGGCACCATCGCTTTGAGACGGCACTTGCTTATCGCTCAGAGCAAGGATCAACCGATCACGGTTCGGATGCAATTCTCTGCTTCGTCGTCGAGTTAGAGGAGAAACAATTAGTTGTACATGCAATTCATCGACTGCTCAGTGAAGTCCCTACCAATTTTCTCGATCTGGTAGCGAAGACCTTTGAGGTTCGAGACTCTGGACCACATACAGCGCAGGGCATTGCAACACTCCACGATTCAGTCGGCATCGAAGACGCAATTGGGCTTGTACTCCCCGACCGCCTATTCCTACTTGTCCCAGCCGCTAATGCATTAGATGAAGCCTGTAAGTCACTCCCCGAGTCGCTGCATGATGTGGCATCCGCGCACTTCGAGACCTTAATTAGACCGCTTCTCGGAGAGGCTGCACTCACATATAGAAACGACGCTGAAGACTGTGCTGAGATTGTGGCCAACGGCGGCGCAGCTGCAGCAATAATTTTAGCGCCGGTTAGCGTTGGGACAATTCGCGATGCTGGTCAAGCAGGCGTGAGAATGCCAGAGAAGACGACCTTCTTCTGGCCTAAGCCACGAACTGGCATGGTATTTAGAGTCTTAGACAGCGCGTCTTAGAGTTAGTGCCTTAGAGCTCTAGCTCTAAACCACTTCCCAGACGTTGCCCGACCCGAGTAGCCCATCTAGGTCTGGAGCTCCACCGCGTTCTTGAACTGCGGCCAACTGGCGGCTGAGTTCAATCTCATACGAAGGTCGCTCAATCGCTCTAAATATCCCCACCGGCGTTGGCTCATATGGGCCTGAGGCGAGTCGAGATAGGGCAAAGGCAAGAGAGGGCTCTGGGCGTTGCTCATCGTGGACCAAGATCTTCTCGAGCCCAACATCCGCTACAGAGACAACATGGGCCTCGCCGAACTCGTCGAGCATGACACCGTGCTCGCCATCGGCGCCAAAGACAATCTTCTCTCCGTGATGGAGATCAATGAGCATGTCAGCACGACTGTCTTTCGCTACCACTGCGTCGAATGCTCCGTCGTTGAAGACGTTGCAGTTTTGGTAGATCTCTACAAACGATGCACCTTGATGCGCATTGGCGCGACGGAAGACCTCTGTCATGTGCTTTCGGTCCATGTCATGGGTTCGAGCGACGAATGAGGCCTCAGCACCGAGCGCAACGGAGATTGGATTAAACGGATGATCGATCGATCCAAACGGAGTTGACTTCGTTACTTTTCCAACCTCACTCGTTGGAGAGTACTGACCTTTGGTAAGGCCATATATCTGATTGTTGAACATCAAAATTGTGATATTGATATTGCGCCGAAGGGCATGAATCAGATGGTTCCCACCGATTGAGAGTCCGTCACCGTCACCGGTTACGACCCACACGTCGAGGTCAGGTCGCGCAGCAGCGATACCTGTAGCGAATGCCGGTGCACGTCCATGAATGCTGTGAACACCATAGGTATTCATGTAGTAGGGGAACCTGCTTGAGCATCCGATACCACTCACGAATACTTGATTCTGAGGAAGTATGCCGATCTCGGGCAGGAGCAACTGCACTGCGGTCAAGACGGAGTAATCGCCGCACCCGGGGCACCAACGAACCTCTTGGTCAGAGGAAAAATCCTTACGTGAAAGAGTTACTGGCTCAGCCATTGATCATCTCCAACATTTTCGCTTCAATCTCAGCCGCCCGGAACGGGAGACCCTGGACCTTCGTAAGACTCTTGGCATCGACTAGGTACTCAGCGCGCACAAGGCGTGAGAGTTGGCCGAGGTTCATCTCAGGGATTAGTACTTTCGGATACTTAGCAAGAACCTCGCCAAGATTTGCGGGGAATGGATTCAAGTGCATCAAGTGGGCGTGAGCGACATTGACGCCATCGGCACGCAGTCTGCGCGCACCTGCTTGAATCGCACCCCACGTACTTCCCCACCCAAGAACAAGCAACTCTGCCTCTCCTGATGGATCGTCGACAGGGAGAGGAGGGATGTCGTTTGCGATGCCTGCAATCTTCGCAGCACGCAGATGAGTCATCTTCTCGTGGTTAGAGGGTTCGTAGTTAATGTTCCCGGTTACATCCTGCTTCTCAATACCACCGACACGGTGCATGAGTCCTGGGGTTCCGGGTATTGCCCACGGGCGCGCAAGCGTGATTGGGTCACGTAAGTAGGGCATGTACTTAGGCTCTCCATCCGGGCCAGTGCCGTTGGGCTCCGTCTGGAATTTTACAGAGATGTCAGGGAGGTCAGCAGCGGCGGGGAGGAGCCATGGCTCAGAGCCGTTCGCCAAATAGCCATCGGTGAGGATCATCACGGGAGTCTGGTACTTAAGGGCTATACGTGCACCCTCTAGAACAGCATCGAAGCAATGCGAGGGCGAGTAAGCAGCAACGATTGGGAGTGGTGCTTCACCGTGTCGCCCATACATCGCGAGCATTAGGTCTGCCTGCTCAGTTTTAGTCGGGAGGCCAGTTGATGGACCCCCTCTTTGAACATCGATTAGCAATAACGGTAACTCGATACTGACAGCAAGCCCCATCGCCTCGGACTTAAGATCAACGCCAGGCCCACTAGTTGTAGTGACGGCCAAATGCCCTGCGTATGCAGCGCCAATTGCCATTCCGGCAGCGGAGATTTCATCCTCAGCCTGCACGGTGCGGATACCGAAACGCTTGTGCTTTGAGAGTTCGTGAAGAATGTCAGATGCGGGCGTGATCGGGTATGAAGCTAGGAACAGCGGAAGTTTCGCCTGATGGCCAGCAGCGATCAACCCATAGGCAGTAGCAAGGTTTCCTGTTATGTTTCGGTAACGCCCCGCCGGCAAATGCGCTGATGGGACGGTATACGCATGCTCGAAAATCTCTGCAGTCTCACCGAAGTTATATCCGGCCTTGAGAGCAGCAACGTTTGCATCGTGAACGATTTGGTTCTTACCGAATTTCTCTGCGATCCAACCGGTAATTGCCTCAGTTGGTCGCGTGTACATCCATGCAATCAAACCGAGAGCAAAGAAATTCTTAGAGCGCTCTGCATCTCTTGGCTTGGCTCCGGTTCCCTTTGCAGCCTCAAGCGTAAGCGAGGTCATAGGGATTGAGTAGAGGCGATATGCGGAGAGCGATCCGTCCTCAAGTGGGTTGCCAAGGTACCCGGCCTTGTCTAGGTTTCGGGTCTCAAAGGCATCACTATTAGCAATGATTGCTCCACCGGGCATCAGGTCGTTGATATTGGCCTTGAGGGCTGCGGGGTTCATTGCTACAAGAAGATTTGGTGCATCACCCGGGGTCACGATGTCGCGGCCAGCGATGTGCACCTGGAAGGAAGAGACTCCAGCGATAGTTCCCGCTGGAGCACGAATCTCGGCTGGGTAATCAGGGAGAGTTGCTAGGTCGTTTCCAAAAGCAGCACTTACATCGGTAAAGCGGTCACCTACCAACTGCATACCGTCTCCCGAGTCTCCAGCGAATCTAATAACGACTCGCTCTAATACCTCGGTGGCTTGCTGCTCGGCATTATCTGGGCTCACTCTTCGTCCTCATTTCACGACGCTTTGCTGCTATTGACTATTCCTAGCGATCCTTGCGAATCAACCTAGGTGGGGAATCGTCTGGATCACCCATCTGCATTACCCATCTGGATTACCCAAAATTCTGGGGGCACTTCTGGGATTAGTTCTCTTCAAGACCCTCGTGAGCACTTGAATCCTCTCAAGCATAACTACGTGCGGGGCCAATTCTGGGAAGCGGGCGCCGGTATGATCTGTGGCGCCGGAGATCCTCGGCTAAACCAAGACCAACCGGCTACATCAACACCCAGCCCATCACCGCCCGGCCGCTATCGGCCGAGAGAAGAGAACGAGAAATATGGCACTCGGATACGACCAGCAACTGTTCATTCTTGCCTTTGACCACCGTGGCTCATTCCAGAAGAAGATGTTTGGAATCCCGGGTGACCCATCGCCCGAGGAGTCGGCAAAAATTGTCGATGCCAAGGCGCTCATCGCTGAAGGGTTTGCACGCGCCTTATCTGATGGCGCATCCACGCAGAGCTGCGGGCTACTAGTAGACGAGCAGTTCGGTGCAGCGGTTGCGCAGGCGGGCGTAGCGGCAGGGCAGATTGTTGCAATGCCGGTCGAGAAAAGCGGTCTTGACTACTTTGATTTTGAGTATGGCGACGCCTTCGGCGAGCACATTGAGTCATTCAATCCAACATTCTCGAAGATTCTCGTGAGGCTCAACCCTGAGGGCAATGCCGAGGACAACGCAAAATCACTCGTAGGGCTAAAGACTCTCTCGGATTGGCTTAAAGCCAACGATCGCAAGTTTCTCCTTGAACTATTGGTTCCCGGTGAGCCTCATCAAATTGAGGCTGCAGGAGGCGAGGACGAATACGACACGAATCTGCGCCCCGAGCTGATGAGAATCGCAATTGAGAATATGCAGCAGGCCGGGATCGAGGCCGACATCTGGAAGATTGAGGGCATTGACCGTCGCGAAGACTGCGAGATGATCTCCGAGCAGGCCCGCACCGGAGGGCGTGCCGGTGTTGGTTGCGTCGTACTTGGGCGCGGTGCTGACGATGCCAAGGTGGACCATTGGCTCCGGACAGGTTCAGGCGTACCGGGGTATCTCGGGTTCGCAATCGGGAGAAGCATTTGGTGGGACCAACTCAAGGGCTACCTCGATGGATCCCTCGCCACCGATGTAGCGGCAGCGCAGATCTCTGCTAACTACCGCCGCTACATCGACGTATATACCGGTTAAACTTGCCTTGTAATAGGTGAGCGAACTGCTATGCGGTCCGACACCGTTCCCGGTAATACCGGTTATCCATAAGAGCGACGATCAAAGTATCTCCGCAAGCATGGCCTCCGTGCGCTTAGCAAGAGCAGCGCGCTGTCTGCGGCCATCACGAGTCACGCTCGTAGCCTCAACATCTACTCTGCTACCCGTAGTACCTGCAGGTGTTCGCCAGAAGCGTCGGCGAACAATCCCCGTTACCAGAACAGCAGTGCCCTCCCCTGCTGCAAGGAGCCAAGCCGGTGGCGACCACATTGTGACTGGAACAGAGGTCGCTCCGTCAGGGGAAGCAACCCGAACTTGAAGTGACACCACCTCTCCGCGATCTGGAATCACTCGAGTCTCCGGCGTGCTTGAAAGAACACCAACCACGATCGCAAGATTAATTCCGGCATCCTCAAGTTTAGATGCCTTCTTGCCGTTCTTCTCACTGGTTTGTACTAAAGACATATTTGTCTCCTAAATCCCATAACATCTCTACCTACTTGGGGGAAATATGGTTCGGGGAAATATCGAAGAGCTATAGGGACCTTACCTCTCACCTGTGACAACTAGGCCCTAAGGTCACAGCATGCCTGAAGATGTATATGCCATTGCCTCTAGATTTATTGCCTACGTAGAGGCCTGCGACCTCGACTCGCTCTCGGCAATGTATGCGCCCGATGGAGTTGTAAATATCAATGTCCTAGGTCTCGACCAGCCAGCAGCCGAGACGTTCGAGACGCTTAAATCGATGCACCAAAGGGCGGAGTCGCTTAGGTACGAAGTATTAGAGGTGATCCCAACAGAGTCAGGCTACGTCCAGCGCCACCGGCTCCATGTTGTCGTTCCAAGGGCAGAAGATAGCGAGGCTCAGAACTTAGTTATCCCGGCCTGCTTGATAGTCAAGCTTGATCAAGGTGGGCTAATAACTAGGGTAGATGAGTACCTTGACTCCGCGCAGATTGCTCCGCTATTTCAGAGGCAACTGAGCGCATCTAAACCCGCTCGTCAATCCAAACTCCACCTCTAAGCAAGCGCAGCTAAACGCTCGGCGACATCAGCGAATCCTGCGTCGTGCTGACGTATTCGATCAAAGCGTGCCCTCGCAGCGGGCAGATTCCCTGCCCGCTCCTCGAGGTCGGCAAGTGCGTACCAAAGGCGAAGGTGATGCTGGAGCACGCGTTTGATTCCATCGGCGCGCTTTGCAAGCAACGTAATCGCTTCATCAAGCCTCCCTCGATCGGCTAGAGATCCGGAGAAGACAATTCTACCCTCAGTGACGAGCTCCGATGATGGGGACTCATCTCCAAGCTCGCGCCATCGCGCCTCAACTGTCTCGTGATCCCCAAGGGCGCGATAGCAATCCATTAGAACTGGATGCTGCGTGACATCGCCGGTCATCGAGTAATACTCCTCGAGTTCGCGCGACGCGTCCCTGTATTTCCCATCTCGATAGAGGGCGAGACCAAAGAGTTCGCGCACGCTCGGCGAGGCTGACACCTCTTCACGAAGCGGGCGAAGAATGCGCAGAGCATCACGCTCGCGGCCCTCAGCGAATGCATCTGCTGCTTTCATCAAAGCGTCATAGTGACGATCAGCTCTCTTGCCGCCGACTCTAAGAATCTCATCACGCACTGCTTGAGGCCCAGGCCTGCGGCGACGTGATGGAGTTCTGCGGGGAGGTGCATCCGCTACTCGTCGGGCACCTTTTCGCGGTGCGCGTTCCTTCGAGTCTCGCGAGACACGCCTCAGCACATCGCGCTGAACCTGCGGCTCCTGCGCCTCGTCGTTAGAGGC